>Ga0315276_10000177_pt1 | contig 52375 bp, 41 predicted proteins | sample YL17G05_0_MG_FD_204542 | JGI IMG/M metagenome (GOLD analysis project Ga0315276, IMG submission 204542) | Sediment microbial communities from Yellowstone Lake, YNP, Wyoming, USA - YL17G05_0 | ecosystem: Environmental > Aquatic > Freshwater > Lake > Sediment | place: USA: Wyoming | collected...
ATTCGCACCAGACGGTCACTTTCTCGACCGAGCGCTATCTTGGCGGCTTCCTCAAGGAGCCGCTGAATATGCTGCGATGGACTTTGGATTGGCAACCAATCGGGCTGTTTTCGGTTTTCAAAGCCCTCTGGGTCATCCCATGTCTTGCCGCAGTCTCCTGGATTCAGCGCCGTGAATACCGGCAACTTGTCGGAGTTGCCTTGCTTTTTGTCGGCGCCTATGCCCAGCTATTTATGGCTTGGGATACCTCGCGAATGTTCACCCTCTCGTTCATGGTGATGTTTGTCTCACTCGACCACCTCCTGAAAGCGGATCGGTTCCGCTTGCGGACCTGGGTGTTTTGGGCGGTGCTGTTTAACCTGCTTATCCCTCAGCTGTACACGGCCGGCAACAAGATTGAGGTATGGCATTCCCTCTCAACCTGGGCCTTGCTCCAGCTATGGCAGTAAGAACTGCAGAGACGCCCTATGATCGTCATTGCGAGTCCCGATGAAATCGGGACGTCGCAATCTGTCAGGTGGTTGCGTTGCCGACAGATCGCGACGTCGTCTCACGAAACGTGTGACTCCTCGCGATGACTTGCCGTTTGGAGAACCAGGAGGTATCTTGATCGACATGTATCCTGTTCTTCCTCTCAAACCCGATAAAGTCGCCTCGGTGGCGTTTCACCACCCGTGGATATTCTCCGGCGCCCTCGGCAAACACGACCCGACCGAGCACGGATCGCTGGTGCATGTCGCTGACCCGAAAGGCAAGATTCTCGGCACCGGAACCTATTCGAATCGCGGCAGTATTGCCGTCCGGGTATTTGAGTTCGACAAGACCGAGATAACGGTCGACTGGTTCATCAAACGATTTCAGGAGGCACAGAGCCGCCGCGCTCTCATGGGATTTGGCCACGGCACGGATACGACCGGATACCGAGTGGTCTTTGGCGAGTCGGACAATCTCCCCGGCTTGATTGTTGATCGATACGAAAGTGTGCTAGTCATGCAGTTGGCCACTGCAGGTATCGACCGGCTGCGCCCGTTACTAATCGAAGCGCTGATGCGAGCGTTTCAACCTGCCTCTCTGATTGACCGGAGCGACATGCCGGGACGACAGGATGAAGGGTTGTCGGCTCACGCGGAGATTGTGCTCGGCTCCGATCCCGGTGGTGTTGAGTTCACCGAGTACGGAAGCTGGTTTCTTGCTGAGCCGATATCCGGGCAGAAGACCGGTTTCTATCTCGACCAGAAGGACCTTCGTCGAGAGATACAGCGACTGGCGGCCGACCGAAGGGTGTTGAATCTCTTTTCGTACACCGGATCAAACGGCGTCGCGGCGCTCAAAGGCGGGGCAAAATCAGTGCACCATGTGGACAGCTCGGAACCGGCGCTTGCACTCTGCGGGCAACATCTCGAACTGAACAGTCTGGACCCGTCGAAGATGACGACCGAATGCGCTGATGTCTTTCAGTGGCTTGATGCTCATCCGAAGGACCGTTACGACATGATCATCATAGACCCGCCGGCGCTCATCAAATCGCAGAAGGACATGGAGTCCGGACGCAAAGCGTACCACTTCCTCAATCGGGCGGCGCTCCGGATGCTGAACGACGGCGGCATTCTGGTCAGTTCCAGTTGCTCAGCGTTTTTCACGGAACCGGACTTTTCGTTCACATTACGGCGGGCATCGGTACAGGCGGAAACGACTTTGCACCCGATCAAAGTGATCTATCAAAGCACGGACCATCTGGTCTCGGTTTATTTTCCGGAGGCGGCGTATCTGAAGAGCTTCGTCTGTCAGGTGCGGCGGTAGTCGGTCGCTTACCCTACCCAATGAACCGTTGCACCCAGATGATGTCGAAGTCCTTCCCCCATTTGCGGCCGACATTGCGGAACCAGCCGACCTCGACAAATCCATGCTTCTTGTGGAATTTCAGACTTTGTTCGTTGTGCGAAGATATGCTCCCCAGCAAATTGTCCACTCCCAAAGGCCGGAGCATCTCGATCAATTTGTTGAGCAGCCTCTCCCCCAGCCCGTGACCGTGATGTTCAGGCAGAATGAAGTACGTGATCTCCGCAGTTCGCTTGATCGTGTCAGCGCCATGATATGGCCGCGCCTGCGCAAACGCGACGACCTCACCGGTTTCGGCCTCAGCGACGAGAAACGGATGCGATTTGCCGGCTTGACGAAGCCTGTCGTATGCTCCGTTCTCATACATTGTCTCCGGATACGCCGCCATGCTGGTGTTCACGAAATGCTGGAAAATGCTGTTTACAGCATTGCGATCTTTGTCTTCAGCAGGTCGAATGGTGTATGTCATAAAGTCACTTGCTCATCAGGATACTGCTATTTCTTCACGGCTCCGGTCAGTTGCTTGCGATAGTAATCGATGTCTTGGGCTTGTGGATTAATCACTCTGTATCGAGAAAGGGTCGATTTGGCGTCCTCCAGTTTGCCCATCTCCAGTTGAGCGAGAATCAACGACTCGTAGACTCTCGGCTCTTTGGAACCTGTTTCTACTGCTTTGGCGAGATAGATGCATGCGGAGTCATTCAAGCCGAGCCCGAAATACGCCGCACCCAAATTGGAGGTCTCTTCCACCCCGCCGTTAGACAGTCCATACGCCTCTTGAAACTGAGCGAGCGCCTCGCTCTCCCGACCAAGACGGTAGAGCGCAATGCCGAAGTTCGTATGTACAGTCGGATTGCCGGGATCGAACTGCTCACATTTGGTGATCAGAGGAAGCGCATCGGTATACCTACCCTGCTTGTTCCGCGCTGCCGCAAGCTTCAGGAGATACCGGGGATTATCAGGATTGAACTTCACGGCATTATCAAAGCAGATTGCGGACGAATCTTCCTTCCCGTGTAACCGGTAAATCTGTCCGAGATTGAACCAAGCACTTGCTGAGCTAGGGTCAGCCTCAAGTCGTCTGCGAAAGTACTTGGCGGCAAGCTCATCTCGTTTGATCTGATCTATCAGCGTCGTCCCCCATGACAGACCGCGACTGGCGCCGTCGTATTCCTTCTGATACTGAGGCGCCTGCCAGAGCAGCTTGTCGAGACGCTCCAGCGCTATATTGGAATGGGTCTTCTCATAGATGTTCGGAACGATATTCATGAGAGCTATCAGCATTGCCGGTAGCACCATGGACGGCACGCGCGAGCCAAACGCGGTCGCCGAAGAAAACCGGTATGCCGCCCATAGGGACAGCGGTATGCCCGGGAACGAAAGCAGGTCCCAGTCTCGTGGCGCTCCGAGTTGAGGGTCGATCCAAAACGAAGCCAGGGACGTCAACAACGCCAGGAGACCGAGTAGCTGCAGCTTGATACTTTCTTCGCCCGTCCGAGTCCGCTTTGACACAAGACTATACAAAATAAACACCAGGCCCAACGGTGCTATCAGCACTGCCAGATTGACGATGTCAATCAAATGAGCGGTTGAGAACGCCAGATAGTTGTTCGCTGCTTCCGGCCAGATCGGCACAAAAGGGTGTGACACTCCCAATGTCCCAAACAGTCCCATCGCTTGTGATATAGCTACAATAAGACCAGAACCGATGACGAAGAGCCACACCGCCTGCCGATAGGTCAGGAAGCCAAACCATTTCTGAGTGCGTGACCATCGAAGACTCGCTGCTGCAACCGCAACCATAGCAAACGGCACAGTGATGGCATGGTATGCGAGACTCAGAATCGCCAGAACGATGAGGTGCCATATCTTCTTCCGGCCATCGACCGCCTGCAGGGCATAGTAAAGTGTCCAAAGACCGAGTGACGTAGCCCAAGTGTAGTTTTCAATGTAACCGAAAAACAATACAACAGAACCGCTGGCAAAGGCGCCGGCCATTAGGAATAGCCTGCGGTCCCAATTCTCCGTCATTGTGCGGGCGATTCTGTACACGGCCCAGAAGCCTGCCGCGCCGCCGATGGAATTGAAAATCGCGAGCGATTCGGCCGCCTGAATTGACCATGTGCGGTCGAGGAATGCGACAAACGCTCGAATCAGAATCAGCGAAAATGCCTGCAAGCTGTTCTGCTCTCTAAGCGCTAGTTCGCCACCCGGTGAAATGCTCCCTAGCAACAGGTATCCGTCGCCGTAAACGAGCGCTCGTGAGCGAAGGAGGTAGAACAGACAGAAGAGAGATGCGGAAACGAGTAAGACAGCCAGAGTCCGCTTATACCGACTATTCGTTGCGGCCGTGCTGGATTGCATCCTTTGTAGAAACAGGCTGAACTGAAGCGCTACGGGTGGAAGCATCAAGAATCCTGCGATGAGGAGCGCGACAATAGCCCACGCCGGAGGGAATACCGAAAGGTAGTTGAACCCCCAAGTCCAGTAAGCTGATACAAAAGCGCCTATACCGTAAACAATCAAGATGCCAAAGAAAGGCAGGAGGTAGACAATTCCCTTATCCTCTTGACACCCCTTTGATAGACCTCTGAACTGTTGAGGTGAACCATGTGAGCCGTGTTTGGCAGCGGTCATGGATAGACGTCCGGTTAGCCAAAGAGGCGCGACCAGGTTAGTGACGCCATATGATTGTCAGTAACAGGGTGAAAGGGCTATTCACTCAAACACATACCCCCGGCAGGATTCGAACCTGCTACCCTCTGCTTAGAAGGCAGATGCTCTATCCGAATGAGCTACGGGGGCATCGTAATTTCAATTCTTACGCGAAAAGTAGACCGCCGGACCATAACTGGCAAGACAAATTTCTCCGGAAGCGGACAAGAAGTGAGGCCCGGCGATCGGGCCCCACAGACAATAGGAGAAGGACAAAACTCGTGACTCTCGTTTGGCCGGAGTGCTGCCCGGACAGGAAGCTGTTCTGCACTCACCGTCAAACGACAGCCAGGCGATGTCACTGACTTCGGCGCTGCATTTTTGTCCCCGGCGGCGCTGTTTCGGCGGTTCTGCCGTCATCATGGCAATCTTTGCAGACGGGGTCGGCATCGTACTTCCGATTGGCGTGACAATCAGTGCAATCCAGTTGCGAGTGGGTCTCATCCAGCTTGAGGCCGGTCACCGCATGCTTAAAGTTCTCCTGATTCCAGCCGGCGTGACAGTTCACGCACATCGGGCTCAACTTTGAAATCCTCTTGCCGGTTGGATGACAGGCCCAGCAGTCAAGGGTGTTGTGATACGGATTGAGCGGCCAGCCGGTTTGGTTGTGGGAGAATCCAGGGCGCTCTTTGGTATCGTGGCATTTGGCACAGGCATCGGTCTTATGGCAATTATTGCAGACCGCGTGTACCTGCTCCTGAGTCTTGCTGGTCGCGACCGGGCGCTGAATATCGTGGCAGTAACTGCAGTTTTCCTGCCGGTGACAATCCACACATCGAAAACCGAAGAGGTCGACATGTTCCTTGTGCTGAAAGGTAACAATCGGTCCCTCCTTATACGGAGTGTCGTATACCTTCTTGGCCGGAGTAGTGATGACCGGATGGGAACGACCAAGAATGTCGGTAGAATCGTCTCTGCTGTCGGATAGCTTTGCTCCTACCGAGGGCAGATGGCAGACCACGCATTTCGTGTCGTGACTCCACTCCCGGTGGCAGGACAAGCACTGGCGGTGATAAGCCCCTTTGAGACCGGGCTGGCGAAGGTTGTTTGGATTCGTCTCATTGCCATGGCAATCTTTACAGGGAGGAATGTGTCCCGGAGGGCTATAGTGGTGACAGACGCCGCAACTGTCGCTCATTTCCGCCATACCGGCGTGCCGCTTATGGTTGAAATGAACGGCTTGATAGGTCTCCGCAAGTTCATCGATAAGCAGCGAATCCGGAGCCTCGACCAGTGCATGAGCCGATTTTGTGTGAGTCATAGTCAGAGTCGGGCACTGCTTCAGACACGGCTCTTTGGCAGTAGGGACACCGCACGTATGACATTCTTTGCAATCGATCTTGCTCTGTATCCGCATCGGCATAGTGCCCGTACTCGGTGACTGGAGGGCGTTAATCCCACCGGCGAACACCAGCAATATCAAGACTTGAGCGAATAGAACGAAAACTGGCTTCATCGTACAATCCTATTGATGTTGACCACAGTCGGCCTCTCCTGTTGATGTTTAGGTGTCGGCTGGTGGCCGTTCGGGACCGTAATCACCGGGAAATTGACTACCACAAATCGATATACCAGCACCAGCGCGCTGATGAGGCCGATGGTCACCATAACCTCGAAAATCGATGGGAAGTAGGTTTTCACGGGGTAGAGCGGGCGGTAGGCGACTAGGAACACGTTGATCCGGTTCAGCGCTACGCCGAAAATCACGAGGCTGGCGGAGATGAACAACCCTTTGATTGAATTTCGAACTCGTGGCAACGACAGCAGAACGACCGGCGCTACCACCCCGGCAAGGAGTTCGATGGAAAACATGAGCGACTGAACCGACCCCTCAAAGACATACGGCCAGGCTTCGCGAATAGTCAGGTCGCCGATCTTGATGGCGAGATACGCGCCAAGCAACACGGGGGTGTAACGAGCTATTGACGAAAGAACGGGAAGCTCCGGTTTCAATTTAAATGAGCGCGAAGCCAGAATGGACTCGAATATCACCATCGGGAAGCCGACCGCGATGGCCGAAAGGAGAAAGAGCAATGGCGAGATCGAGGTGTACCATAGCGGATGCATCTTGGTCGGCGCGATCACCATCAGCGTCCCTAACGACGATTGGTGCAGACAGGAAAGAACCACCCCTGCTATGATAAACAGGAAAACAAAACGGCCCAGGAAAGCATCGCAGACGGTCAGCCAGGAATCCACAAGGCGATTGAACACGTGCAGCGGTCCGGGAAGGTTCACGCGTCCCTTGAACCGCTCTACCACGATCGGCAAAAACTCTATGTACAGCACGCTGAGATAGACCATCACACACATGCCTACCTCGAACAACACGGAGTTTCCCTGCCACATCGAAGGAAGCATCGGGTGCCAGACGTTGTAATACCGCCCGAGGTCGGCCAGCAGTCCGATGACAACAAAAGTGTATCCCAACATTGCCGTCAGCAGCGCTGGACGGACGATGACATGGTACTTCTCTTTATGAAATATTTCCGCCAGTGCCGCGGTCGTGAATCCGCCTGCCGCCAGAGCCACGCCGGAGGCAACATCGATCGCAATCCAGATTCCCCACGGGTACTGATTATCAAGATTTGTCGCGGCGCCGATTCCGGCAAGCAGCCGGTACACGTACGCTGCCATCCCTGCCAGCGCGATGCCGAACAGTACTTTGGTGCCGCGAGAAAAGTATTTCACCGGAACGATGCCGGGAGCCTCATGCTTGGTCATGGTGACTCTCCTCCTTGCTTTTCGGCTCTTCGCGGAGTGAATGCATGATCAGTCCCAGCAGACCATAGAGTGCCAGCGGCGGGACAAAGGACTTAAACACACCGTGCTGAATGCTCTCAGTCAGATTGGGGATCACGGTGGCTTCCAGTCTGGGAAGTTCCGTGTTTGTGAAATCAGTGCCGGCCAGATACAGCCAGCCGGTCCCGCCGGCCTCCGTCTCCCCGTATACATAGTCGACGTACTTTTCGGGATTGGCCTTTATGCGGCTATGGGCCGCATCCAAGAGGTCTTCACGCTTGCCGAAAGTGAGCGCTTCATTCGGACAAATTTCCACGCAGCCCGGCTTCTTCCCTTCTTGCGTTATGCGCGTAGCACAGAAGGTGCACTTTCTCACCTGCGGATTAAGAGCATTGTCATACTCGTACGCAGGGACCTGGAAAGGACAGGCCACCATGCAGTAACGGCAGCCGATGCATTTCCACGCGTCATACATTACCGGGCCGCTCGGCATTTTCTCCAGCGCTCCAACAATGCAGGCGGAAACACAGGCCGGTCTGTTGCAGTGCATACACTGCACTTTGATCGAATACTTCTTTGCGGGGTCCCTGGCATCAGAGAATTGGTTGACGACAGTATATGCACCGGCGTCCGGCCGCCGATGTCTAGCGAACACCGTCTTATCTTCAAAGGCTTTGATATTCTGCGTCGGCAGCGAATTGACATCATTGCACGCCCACTCGCATTTGCGGCATCCGATACAAGCCACTGTATCTACCAGAACACCAACTGCGCCAGGGTCAAGTCCGGACAGGGGACCTTCGTTGGCCAAGGCTTGCCCGGCAACCAACGAAGCCGAACCAACTGCGGACAGCTTGAAGAAGTCTCGTCGACTAATGCCCATTTCTTTCATCTCCTTATGCCCGGTCATATTGCGATGCTGGACCGACCTGTGAAAGATTTCACAAGCCAACCCAAAACCACACAGCCATTGCCGACTAAATGTGCCACCTTAGTATTGTCTTGTCAAGACTTTCTGGAGAAAAATCGTAATCATACTGATTTCTGTCCTTTGTAATTACACTTTCATGTGTCGGGTATTCTATTCTCAAACATGAGACATTTTGGAAGTTTTCCTGCAACATGGGGGCCTGTTTCTCGTAACCAATAGTTGTACAAGCTCTTCGACGTGCAAATTGACAGAACTGGACTGGCCCGGAGGTGATAATGAAATTTTTAACAAGCAGCTTGGTAATCAGCGGTTGCTCTCTGTTCTTCGCGGCGGCCACGATGGCGGCCATTGATGAGGATCATATAACGAAGACGTTTCCGGCCAAAAGGCTGGTTCGCCTTGAGACCTCAATGGGTTCATGTGTGATCAAGGTTGGAACTAAGGATCAAGTCACTGTTGATCTTGAGTATTCTATTGAGTTTTCCGGCGGCGGCTCGTATCGACCGGAGATGGAAGATGACGGAGATGAGCTTGTTCTCGGTGAAACGATGAAATGCCGCCATTGCCGAGGATCCGTTGTCTGGACAATCACGATACCGGAAAAGACCGAGGTCCGATTTGAGACAGCGTCCGGAAGCCTGGATGTGACCGGCACCAGCAGCCGAATCGAAGCTAGCATCGCATCTGGAAGCGTGACGCTGATCGACTGCAAAGGTCCGATTGACGTGAAGACGGCGAGCGGAGACCTAAAGATTCGCGACTTTACCGGGGAGTTGTCCGCCAGCACAGCGAGCGGAAGTATCGACGTACGGGCCTGCGACGGGGGAATCCACGTCAACACCGCAAGCGGCGATATCAGAGCGCTCGATATGAGCGGCGAGCTGGCAATTTCAACTGCGTCCGGCACAATCCGGGCAGACAACTTGAAAGGCAGCGTTGAACTCTCCACTGCCAGCGGTGATGTGAGAGCCAGTGGTATCAGGGTTGATGGTAAGAGCACGTTCAATTCTGCATCCGGAGACGCGATCATTACCCTGGCTGCGTCGCCGGCATCGGACATAGAAGTCGGCTCGGCGTCGGGAGATGCCGTTCTGCAGTACAACGGCAATCCGATTCAAGGGCATTTCGAGTTAATTGCACTGGCAGATGACGGGGATATTAGCGCTCCGTTCAAGTTCGACGAAGAGAGAGAGTTCCGCCGCCACGGACAGTCCTACGTAGGCAAATCCTTCACTCTCGGCACCGGCGGTCCGGAGGTCACGATTAGAACGGGATCGGGCGAGGCCACATTGGAAAAGTAACCTCCCCCCTGTTCGCATAATCTCAGCCCGCCCTGATGGCGGGCTTTTTGTTGGGCGCAGGCGATAGAAAGGACTTGGCGGAGGTCTTTTATGGAGTATATTATTATGGATTAACCGCCGGTCTCGAACAGGTGAGTGAAATCGACCTTATACAGGTGGGAGATATGGATCGCGTACGCAAGTATCTGCGGATTCTGACTGTGACGGCAATCATTGCAGGCACAACGTGTGCGACAATGGCGCGAGATCAAACCGCCTTACCCCGGATTGGACCAGGCGACGGGCGAGACAACTTCACTGGACCAAACGTCAATAGCCAAGGGGAAACAGGCCCTACTGACTATCCGCTATCGTGGGGATTGCATCAGACCGGGGCGATTAACGCCTCATTTTCTTCAATTGGTACATTCGGCCTTGGGTTTGGGGGATACAACGACGTCTTGGGTTGGCCTAAAGCCAATTTCGAATCGCCCGCAGGAGGCGGAGTAGAGTATCTCTATGCGGGCGCCATCTGGGTGGGCGGAATCGTGGGGAATGACACGCTCGTATCAGTAGGCCATGATGGTTGGCACAACGATCGTGAACTATATCCACCTGACTACGGCGGTGGTCACCAACGCGGCTCAGTAACAGAGCTGCCATACCCGGGGAATCAGGCTTTTCGCTCAGAATTCTCGGACACGATCCAGGCAGGCATAACTTACCCTAATGACTGGACGGGCCGTCCGCATATCCCACTGCCGGTTAAGTTGGTGCTTCGATCATACTCATACCGCAGCGCACCTGTGAACAAAGTGATATTTTATGATTTGATCATTACGAATGTCGGTGCCCAACCCATTGAAAAAGGATATGTCGGGTTCTATCAGGACGGAGATGTAGGCTTAAGGGCAAACCAGAACGCCGCTCAGGATGATCTCACTGGGTCGATTCGCAATCTGGGAATTGCCTACCTGGTTGACAATAACGGCGACCCGGCAAGTACAGTGAGATTCGGCGATTCAAGCTGCACGGGAATCTTCGCTTTCAAGTTACTGGGGACTTCGTTCCTCGCAACAGACACCAACTACAACTGGTGGATATCAAATGGATTAGCTTATAATGATTTTGGCCCTAGACTCAAACTAAACAGCCGCGACTTCGGGACTGGAGGCTGGGGGACGCCTGAGGGGGACAGAAACAAGTATTTCATTATGAGCGCGCAGGAATGGGATTATGATCAGGTGTTGACAGCTACGATAACACCGGACGATCCTGATTGGGAATTGCCTGCAGGCCACAACCGCGTTCTAATATCATGCGGTTTGGATACACGGTTTCTGCTCTCGGTTGGCCCGTTCGATCTGGCCCCTGACTCCAGCGCGCGGGTGCTGTTTACAACGTTCACTGCCGACTCAGTCTTGACTGATCCGAACTGTCTCCGTTTCCTGAGTACATCTAACGGTGTTTATCAGCCGTTCGACTGGCTGCAGACTCTGAACTTCTCCGAGGTTATCGGCAACGCCCACGCGGCCGATCTCGCGGTACGGACGTTGCTTTCCCCAATGAACCCGGTTTCAGGCGCACAGGCAGTGCACCGGTACAGAGACTCAGTTATAGTCGAATGGGACCCGTATGTGTTTGATTCAATTTCCGGATATAATGTGTACCTATCAGAAGTACCGAACTCGGCGCTTCCATTTCCCGGCCTGGTCCCACCCTGGTATCGACCGGAGTTGCCCACGTTGGTCGACGAAATAGGGACCCAGCACCGATACGTGTTCAGAAATCTTGAGCCGCTCAAGTCCTACGTGTGCCAAGTCGCGCACAGATACGGAGGAGGGGTCGGCTCATTTGGTGAAGTGGCAGTTGTCAAGCCGGCGACTGAACTATCGCCACCGGTCGTTAGCGACACTTTCTGCTTCATTCGCTCAATCGGCCCGCCTTCGATAACGTGGTCTGCCGTCTCTGGGGTGGTTCATCACTACAAGGTGTATCGCTTTGCCGATTCCACCGCGGCTTTCGCCAGATATACTCCCCACTACAGCCGAACGCTGAAGGCAATTACCCCTAATCAGAGCATGGTTCATGACGGCCTGCGATACTACTACTATGCTATTCAACCAACAGCGCAGTTGCCGTATACTGATACGTCCTTTGCGGACGCGGATGCAGCCGACGGTAACTGGTATGCTGTTACGGCGGTTGATTCCGGCGGCTATGAGTCGCCGTTTTCACACATCATCCGAGTAGTTGATGCTCGCCGTTCGGCCGACATCCTGGTGATGAGCAATGCGAATCCTGCAATCGGTATGGTTTACTATGATACGGTAAGAGCGTTCTATTCCGACGTCCTGAATGGCTACAGTTACGACTTCTTCAGTTGGGTTGATTCTACGCAGGGAGTGCGCTGTCCGTCACTGGCGCCGACCTGCGTCGATTGGCATGATTTCATGCGGTATCGATTGATCATTGTCGATGACGGCTTGAGAGACCAGATTCTCACCAGTCGGTACGAAGATGCCACTGGCGGGTTTGCCAAGTATCTGCTCTCGGGCGGTAAGCTCGTCTATTGTGGTTCATTTGCCAGCTTTCGCGACTACCCACTACAACCCACGGCACTGCCGCAGATGTACAGCCCCGGCGGGAGTTTCGTGACTCGTTTCTTTGGTATCGACTCGGTGTTCTTTGTTGGGTATTACTACTACGCACAGCATTCCACTGTCCCGTATGTGGATTCTCTATTCGGATTCACGAGGGCAGAGGCACTTTATAGCGGTGCTCCGAGCATCGCATATGACCTGTCGCGTTATGCTTTCCGCAGCACCCTTCAGAGCTATTGGCCGACGACCACTCCACCCTCAGTGTCTACCTTCCTTGTCAACGGTCGTGCTACTCCCCTTCACATATACCGGTCTCAGAACCCTGCCGGTTCAATAAACGAGGGTCAGATCGTCGGTCTTCTCACCGCTGGCCCGGAAGCAGAGACTTACCTGTTCGGTTTTCATTTGTGGTACATGGAAAGAGCTGCCGCCCGGCAATTAGTGGATTGGATAGTGTTGCGTGTGCCGACGTCGGTACGGACCGAAGACGCGGAGCGTCCTGCCACGCTGTCTCTGGCGCAGAACTATCCGAATCCGTTCAACCCAAATACGACGATCAGATACGAGCTTCCGCGAGCGGGAGCAGTGCAGATCGAGGTGTTCAATATTCTGGGGCAGCGGATCCGTCGTTTAGTTGATGAAGTGACGGCTGCCGGTAGGCACTCCGTAGTTTGGAATGGCCGTGATGATCGCGGTCACGCTGTTTCGTCGGGCATCTACCTGTATCGGTTGTCCAGCGCAGAAGGAAACCTCGTAAAGAAAATGCTCCTGGTGAAATGATGCCGCGACCGACAATTTGCCCATGACTACCATGGCTGGCTAGCGTTTGACTGCTATATCAGTAGCTGGCTTCTTCCATTTGACGTTGAGTGGGTCATTCCTACATTGATAGGCGAAAGGATGGGAACTATGTCAATCAAAGCGTATGCGGCGATGGCCGCCAAACAGGCGCTGGAGCGATTCGAGTACGATGCCGGACCGCTCGGAGCGAAAGAAGTGGAAGTAGCGATTGAATGCTGCGGTATCTGCCACTCCGATCTGCACGTGATCGACAATGACTGGATGATGAGCGCCTATCCGCTCGTTCCGGGGCACGAAGTCGTGGGAACAGTCGCTCGGATAGGCGAGCAAGTCTCGTATGTCAAGGTCGGGCAACGGGTCGGAATCGGGTGGCAATGCGGGTCCTGCGGCACCTGCGAATGGTGTGGCAAGGGTGAAGAACCACTCTGTTCTCAGAACCGGGCCACCTGCGTGGGACACTACGGTGGATTCGCGCAGTCGGTCAGAGCCGACGAGCGGTTTGCCTTTCCCCTGCCTGAGGGGATGAAGTCGGAAAATGCCTCCCCCTTACTCTGTGGCGGAATTACGGTGTACTCCCCTCTGCGATTGTACGGTGTTCAATCGCACCATCGCGTTGGAATTGTGGGCATAGGCGGTCTGGGACATATGGCGCTGCAGTTTGCACGAGCCCTCGGGTGTCACGTGACAGCTTTTTCTACGTCAGCCAACAAAGCCGGTGAAGCCGGGCGCTTCGGCGCGCACGAATTCGTCGTGAACACGGACCCTGATGCCCTGAAGGCACAGGCAGGCAAGCTCGATTTCATTCTCGTGACAGTATTCGCCCCACTTGACTGGCCGACTTATCTGGCGATGCTTCGCCCACACGGGAAACTCTGTTTTGTGGGAGCGGTTGCCCAACCGTTGACCGTGCCGGTCTTCGACCTGTTGTTCGGTTACAAGAGTGTTTGCGGAAGCGTTATCGGGGGCCGGACGATGATAAGAGAAATGCTGACATTCGCCGTACGGCACAACATCCAGGCGATGACCGAGGTCATGCCGATGGACCGGTGCAACGAGGCGATAGCCAAAGTCCGTAACAATACGGCTCGGTATCGGATGGTGCTGAAGAATTAGCGGCCGCTCCGTTTCGGCAAACTACGCGCAGACCCCCACCGGAAGTCGGAACTATTCCGGATTGGAGCCGTAGTTGGATGTAAGGCGCAATCGCTTCCAGTTCCGTGTTGAGAAAGGCTTCTGCAATGGTCACGTTCATACTTTGGTGCATACTGTTGGTCCTTTGTTGGCCGCTGGCGTTATTGGCGCTGGTTCTCTACCCGATAGTCTGGCTGCTCCTGTTGCCGTTTCGGATTCTGGGAATAGCCGTCGATGGCGTACTCGGGCTGCTGAGGGCAATCTTCACCCTTCCGGCCCGGATTCTGGCGCCGCGTCGATCCTAGACCATGATTCGTTACGCCGAAGCCGTCGGGGAGATTACACCGGCTCAGTTGCAGGGGTTCTTTATCGGTTGGCCGAATCCGCCATCTCCCGAAACGCACCTTGAGATTCTGCGTAGGGCATTTAAGGTCGAGCTGGCCATTGACGGCGATACCGGGCAAGTCGTGGGATTCATCAACGCCGTGGGGGACGGCATCCTTGCCGCTTACCTGCCCTTGCTCGAGGTTCTGCCCGCGTACCAGGGGCGGGGGATCGGAACCGAACTAGTGCGGCGGATGATGGAGTGTTTGAAAGAGTTCTATATGGTGGACCTCATTTGCGATCCTGAGCTTAAGACCTTCTACGAGCGGTTTGGGATGTTTTCGCGCGTCGGAATGGCGTGGCGCAATTTCGAATGGCAATCCGGCCGCATGACCTAAAGTTTTTGTTGAACTGAAGTATCGATCATTTTGTTATTTTGGATAACATGGGAAAGGAGGTGGTCCAGAGTTGAAACCAGGATTACGTGAGGTGGCTGCTACTTAGCGGCAACCCCGACTGCGTTGATGTTGGGGCGACGCTGAGTAAATCCCAACAGCTGACCGGCCCGGCGAGCCTTCGGACTATGCCGGGCTTCTCATCTAGGGGTCGGCGCCAGTAAAGTAATTGCGCTACCGACAAAAATGACCCACCTCTGGGTGAGGCGGGTCATTCATGGTTCTGAGTCGGCCGGCACGCAGTACTTGCGCCAACAGACTCACATGATCTGACTAAACAGACCTAACTCTTTTTGGGTTTCTTCTTTTCCTTTTTGCCCTTGTCCTTTGACTTTCCCATAACAATCTCCTTTGCAAGGGGTTGCTCATCACCATTGCATGTCTCTCAGACCGTTGCCCACCCTGCAGCAAGTACAAAACAGACCGCAGGTCAGCAAAGGCTTCAGAGAATATCAATTGCTGAATTGATGAAAACAACTTATATTTCATGTTGTTTGACTGTCAATGGTCGGACACCACCGCACGGCTGCACTTTCGGGGTTTGCGTCAAACATTCAGGTGCTTGAAACGTCATTATAGGTGAGTGATCGGTCAAACATAAGCATGAACAATACTCACATTTGCGTAGCATAGGTGCTTTGATGAGGATGCCGCCAAGAATTCTTGTCATTGCGATCATTATTGTCGCTTTCCATACGGCAGGGACCATTGCCCGGGACTACCCACTGGATTCCAATTCGGGCACCTCAGAACTTCCTCGGTCATCGGCCGTGCCGGCGCCAACGATCCCAATCGATCAGATTCCTTGGCCAACTCTATATGGTGTCCATCAGACCGGCTCGATCAATGCCGCAGTTGATTGCTTCGGAACAATTGGCATGTCGCCGTATCAGCGCACGGCCCCTTATCCCTTCTGGCCGAGCACGAGTTTTGAGTCTCCTCCCGGAAGCGGTCACCAATACCTGTGGGCCGGGGCAATTTGGATCGGCGGCATTGTTGGACAGGATACCCTGGTAACCTGCAGTTTCACAGGCTTGAATTTTCGCCAGGAGATGTATCCGACCGGATTCGGCGCCGGCTCGAACAGAGGGACGGTATTCCCGGTAGCGTATCCAACGGCTCTATCGTTGCGCTCCGAGTTCGATGATACGCTTCACTCCGGCATCACCTACAATCCGGATTACTTCGGAAGGCCATATCACCCCCTGAATGTGGCGATGGTCAGTCGGTCGCATAGTTTTGCGGGGTTCGGAGCCGATGAATGCGTGATCTATGACGTGTTGGTGACCAATATCGGCCACCAGGAGATTCGACAGGGCTATTTCGGCGTACACTTGGACGCTGATGTCTACAGCACGAGCGGCGACCAGTTCGGTTACACCGACGATCTCGCCGGATCTATTGAGAGCCGTGGGATTGCATATATAGTTGATAATGATGGCGACCCGCAAGGCGGCGTTTACAATACCGAGCGCAGCCCGACCAAAGTGATGGCCTTCAAGTTTCTGCAGAGCTCTTTTCAGTCGCAGGATACCAACTTCAACTGGTGGCTTCCGAACAATAGCGGTCGGCTCGGCTTCGGTCCCCGCCAGAAGAACTACCCGAGAAATTTCGGCACTGGCGGTACAGGAACCCCTGTTGGCGATGGGAACGAGTATTACGTAATGAGTACGCCGGAATGGGATTACGACCAGGTAATGACCTCGGCCATACTCCCATCCGACCCGGTGTGGCAGTATCCGGATCCGGCTACGAACGGTTCGGTCCACCGAGGCGGTGACACTCGCTTCCTGATGTCGATTGGTCCATTTGACCTGCCTCCGGACTCGACCGTGAGAGTCCAGTTCGCCGTATTCACCGCCGACTCCGTGCATACCGATCCGTTCATTCTCGACTTTGTCGATATCGCCCCTGAGCTTTATCCCCTAACGCTGAATCTACCGTCTATTGAGAGGATTGCCGCGATCGCAGACTCTCTCGGGAATCTGCTTGTCGAGCCCGCACTACCCCCGACCGGGCTTCGCCCGGCTGCCCTGGCGGGTGACTCGGCAATCATCACCTGGGATCCGTGGGTGTTTGCCAGCGTGGATTCCCTGGATATCTCCTTATCCCTTATCCCCGACTCGGCGTTTCTTCATCCCGGTGTGATTCCGGTGTGGTACCGACCGGTTGAATTTCAAGTGGTTAACCGTGTCAGTAAGAACGCGAGGAGTTGTGTCTTAACCGGACTGTCCCCGGGGAAGGCCTACGCCTGCAACATTGCCTCCCGATATGGCGAACAGACCGGAGCGCCGGGGACGCCTGTACTTTTCCGCCTGCCGGATGCCCGGTACACTGTCCAGCTTCTTGATAGCCTGCTATTGGCAACCGACGGCAGCGATGCCGTGGTACGCTGGCGCACCGCTTCATCGGGATGGATCAAGCATTTCAACATCTATCGGTTCGCCGACAGCGTAGTCGCCCGACAGAAATACCAGCCGTTCTACAGCCTTCGAAAACTGGACTCCGAACCAACCGACTCGGTTTCGATTGGAGGAATCGTCTATTACTACTATGCCCTTGAACCGTATGCTCAGTTATCGGGCAATTCGTCCCGGTTTGAAGATGCGACATGGTCCGACGGCAACGTCTATGCCGTCACGGCGGTCGACTCTTCCGGCACGGAGTTTCCATTCTCTCCAAACGTGACCGTATTCAATGTCCCGCAGCGCACCGAAGATATATGCGTCCTGACGAATTCAGGAGGCCGACTTAATCTCGTTCTGGGCTCGACCTTGAAGGACTTTTACACTGCGCTCCTGAATGGATATCGCTATAGAATATTCAGTTACGCTGACTCGCTAGCCTCCGGCTGCGGAACGTATATGGAAGAGTGCGTCGACTGGCGCGATTTCATGGCCTATCGAGTCCTGATAATCGACGATGGCATGAAGGACGCGTTATTCTCGAGTCGCTTTGAAGATCGAACCGCAGGATTCCGTAAGTATCTCGCAACCGGTGGTACGATCGTGTATTGCGGCGCCTTCAGCTCGGTCGGCGCATATCGTTTCACCGCTTCGACCGAACCAGCCTGGTTCGACTTACCCTATGCTCTGGTGACGGAAAATTTCGGTGTCGATTCGATCTTCTATACCGGATTCACATATTACAAGAATCACTCAACCGCACCGTATGTCGACTCGTTGTTCGGGTTTGTTCGGGCCCAATCGACGCTCAGCGGAGCGCCGGAGATCCGCTTTGATGCATCTCGTAACCCGTTTACGGTTGACTTAACGTCCTATTGGCCGGCAGGCACACCTCCGTCGGTCTCCACGTTAAGGGCAAACAAGAGAGGTGAGGTCAGCCACATATTCCGTTCCGCGTCTCCCGCGACGTCGATCAACGAAGGTCAGCCGATTGGCGTCGTGACTAGACTGGCGAAAGGGCAGACATTCCTGTTCGGGTTCCATTTATGGTATATGGAATTGACAGGAGCGCGGCAGTTGGTCAATTGGATAATGGACCATATTGCGACTGGTCAATCGGAAGAGCCCAGTGCCTCTTTACCGGCCGCAGTCAGGCTGTCTCAGAACTATCCCAATCCGTTTAATCCGAGCACGACGATCTCATTTGCGCTCGATTCCCGTTCCAAAATTCGCCTTGAAGTATTTAACCTCTTAGGTCAGCAAGTGAGAACGCTCGTGGACGAAACGCTTGCTGCAGGGGAACACTCGATCACCTTCGAAGGAAGAAACAGTGCTGGGCACCCTCTCAGTTCAGGAGTATATTTATACCGGCTAATCACTGACCATGGTACAATTGCCAGGAAGATGATCCTGCTGAAATAAACTCACGTTAAGAGGGGAATTACATGCGTACGTATCGTAAAGCCGTCGTGCTCGCGATTGTGAGCCTTGGGATGTCGTTTTCACCGGTACCGGCCAGTGCCAGATCGTTGCCAGCAAACCTTCTTCCGGTTCCGCTAACCCAGTCCGACACACAACCACAGCGTTTCTCAACTTACTGGGGAATCATCCGAACGGGCGAGATAGACGCGAGCTTCAACTGCGACGGAACCTTCGGATGCAACATGAGTTATTGGTCCGATTCTCTCCGACCAACCTTCTCCTTCGCGGCTCCAGCCGGGTCACAGGTTGACTATCTTTTCGGAGGCGCCTTCTGGATCGGCGGAATTGTCGGCGACGATACGCTCGTCACAACAGCGTTTGACGGCTGGCAGAATGTTTCCGAGACCGAGCCGACGGCTACAAAGCCAGGTACCCTGACCAGGATCTGGTCATCCACGGGCATAGCAAGTCGCGCTGAGTTTGCTGATACGTTTGCGGGCGGCTGGGACCATCCTCATTTCCCTTTGGGCATAAAAGGGATACTGCGCGCTTACTGGTGGGACACGGTTCCCAACTGGAGCAAGACCATTGTCTTTGATCTAATTCTCTCCAACATCGGCGGGAAGAATATCCAGAAAGGGTACCTTGGCCTTTTCTTCGACCCCGACATATATCTGCGCGGTGACCAGCTTGATATGAGTGATCTGAGCGATGATCTCTGCGGTTCGTTTCGCTCACACGGTATGGCATATGCAATTGACGCCGGCAAGCGCACAATTGATGGCCAATTCGTAGACAGCCTGAGTCCTATCGGAGCGTTCGGTCTTAAGCTGCTTGCTGCGTGGCCACTGGTAACGGATACGAACTTCAATTGGTGGTTCGGTTCCGCGAGTTCTGCTTGCAACTTTGGCCCGCGTCAGCGAGGAACATTGGATCAGCCGTATAGAGACTTCCAGACCGGAGGAACAGGTGAGCCAAAGGGCGACAAGAATAAATATTATGTGATGAGTCATCGAGAGTGGGACTATGACACCTACCTGATCGGTACTATCGGCGATTCGAATGCAGTGTGGATGGATCCCCTTCAAGGTCCGACACTATGCGATGATGTGACGGATATCCGTTGTCTCCTGTCAGCAGGTTCATTTGACTTGCCGCCTGACTCCAGCGTTCGCTTCGTGTTTGCTTTGCTCGCCGGTGATTCGGTGCACACCGATCCGCAGAATTATCGCGACAACATGCTAACGGCGCACCATCCGGACAGCTTTTATGCCAAGCTGGATTTCAGTGATCTGATTCAATCAGGGACTATTGCCGATGCACTCGCGCCGATGCTGCTTGACCCCCTGCAACCGGTCACCGGCTTGCACGAAGAACCCAAGAACGGCGATTCGGTTACAATCGCCTGGGACCCCTGGGTATTTCAGGATGTCACCGGCTATGACGTTTATTTGAGCCCTGTTTCACCCGATTCTCTTCCCTACCCCGGCTTGGCGCCGCCATGGCTAAGACCGTCCGTGCTGAATCAAGTCGCAACTGTCGAAAAGGTTCACAAGTACGTTCTTGACACGCTCTCTCCACATACCATCTATATGGTCAGTGTCGCAAACCGGCTATCAAATACAGTCGGACCGGCCTGTGACCCGATATTCGTTCAGCGCGGTTCACGTCTGCCGGCGCCAAAGCCCGACCGTCCGTTTCTCTTTGCCAGGGAGGGCGACTCTGTAACTATTTCGTGGCAATCCCCGGTTGGCGTTAATGTTGACCATTATTGCGTCTATAAATTTACCAGCGAGTTTCAAGCGACTTCACCTTATCACCCCTTCTATGATTCCGGGCGTGCCGGAGCGGACCTGACGCCAGTGGATTCCTTTGACCTCGGCCACAATAGGTATTTCTACTATGCCATGAATCCGGCTTACACAATTGACTCATCTACAACGCTGGTTATTGAGCCGCACTGCGATGACAGTGCCGCGTATCTGATTACCGCAGTTGACCGCTACGGCTTTGAAACCGAATTCTCACGACCGGTTGTGACCTACGCCACGGAGTCTCCAAACCGAGACATTATCGTGCTGACCCGAGCGACCGGTAATAATGCCGGGGATGGATTGACGCAGGGCGACTCTATAATTGCGTTTTATGATAGTCTCCTCAAGGGGTATGACTACAAGATCTATAATTTGGCAAATTCGGACTCGGCTAATGGCGGCGGGCGTACCGATATTCACACCTATGGACCGTTTCGACTGCTTATTCTTGATGCCAACCTCAACGACCATTACATCAGCAATCCAGTTTATGACTCCACGCCGCGACTAATTACTCAGTATCTGGCCACCGGAGGCCGTGTGGCCTATTTCGGCCAGTTCAATGAAACCGTAACCGGCTACACCTTCAAAACCTACCCGGTGCTTTCTGATTTCATGACCGAGACATTCAGTCTGGACTCGATTGCCGGCTCTCAGTTGCTAGTCTATGTGATTAACGGCATCAACGGACTGGATACCTTGACCGGCTTCACCATTGCCGAATCAGTCGATGCCTCGTACCCAAGCATTGAATATGACACTTCGCGGTACGTACTCAAGCCCAGCATTTCCTCGGTCTGGCCGGATTTCCTCGGTCCGCAGACAGCCTCATTCGTACCAAACCGGCATGGCCAGGTGACGCACCTGTTTCGCTCCCACTACCCTGCATCATCGCTACAGGAAGGAAGACCGGTGGGCGTTCGCACGCAACTGCCCGATACCGAAACATGGGCGTTCGGTTTTCATCTGTGGTACATGCGCTATGATCAGGCTCGGCGATTGATCGACGCAATCATGGTAAGAATCCCAACCGGGATTGAAGAAAATCGCACCGGCCGGATTCCTCGTGATATTTCGCTGTCCCAGAACTACCCCAACCCGTTCAACCCGAGCACGACGATTGAATACGCCGTGCCGACTAGATCGAATGTCCAGCTCGACCTGTTCAATATCCTCGGCCAGAATGTGCGCACGCTTGTGGCTGAACCTAAACTGGCTGGAGAGTACAAAGCTATTTGGGATGGCAGGGATAATCATGGGCGGTCGGTCAGCACTGGCATCTATCTCTACCGGCTACGAGTCGGCGAAGCCGTGATGACCAAGAAAATGCTGCTACTGAAGTAGCTTGAGACGCCGGCAAGTGCATATCGCATCTGTCCCGCCATCAGAAGAACGTTTCACCGACCAGGGGACAGATGGCGTACCATAACGTCACATAGCGGGCATCCCCCTCACCGGTTGTACCCGTTACGTGAATCAGTGCCGTGTAGTCTTCGGCAGTCCTAACGAGCAGCCAGCTGCCGGGCTTAACAGTTGCTTTGTCAATCCACCGTTCACTGCCGACCTTGTCGGTCGCGATCTTCCGTCGGATCTCCTCAAAGGTACCATCTTTACTAATTACGGCAAACGTACTCTTACGAAGATAGGAGTTGAGGCGGTCGGGCGACGCCAGGTAATCCGCACCATCCTTCGAGAAGAAATAGAGATCATTGTCTGAACCATCGGCCCGCACCTGGCGGCCGGTCACCAGTGAATAGCCATCCGCATCCGACTTGTATCGCGGAGATAAAGAGAATTCACCGCGGGGCCCGCACACGGCGACAACTTCGTTAGACGGCCTGCTCATCGATTGATCCGGGAATACGACTCTAACCGAAACGTAGTACTTCACGCCGTTATCCAGACCATCAGCGACATATTCGATGAACTCATCTTCAGGATTCGTGTCTCCCGGATAGACAGTTGTATTATGAGGCGCAACGACCGCGGCGTTCGGCTGTCGAAAGTCCGACGCCAGTGACTCCCGGGCAATGAATATGTTGTAGCCACTGATAACGCCTGTCTCCTGCAGTTTCCATCGAATGGTCATAGTGCCGTTGCCTGCCGTGACATTGAGATCGACCGGCAAGATATCCGGATGCGCTATGGTGGGAAGTCCGGTCTCCGGCTTCACCGATGTTTTCGTCGGGCCGCAGCCGAAACCGCTCGCAAGAACCAGCACCGTGATAATGCCGAAGCGGATGGCTTGACGCGTAGGTCTGGCGCAGTCACTCATCGTATCACCGGAGCATCGGGCGGGTTGAATTCATACATTTTTTTCAGGTTCTCCTCATTTTGCGGACTCTGGCGAATGGCCTTCGCCAGATACTCCAAGGCGATCTGTTCGAGCCGCTCGGATCCTTCTCTGGCTGACAGCCAGTGAAAATACGACGCGCCCATGAACTGGGAAACGAAATCGGTCGGATATGTCGCAGCGAGTGTTTCAACTATTTGGCGGGCTCGCCCGGCCGGTTCGGACTGAAACGCCACTTCAAAGCTCTGCATCAGCGCCTGCTTGCCGTTAGGATTATGTTGAAGGCATCTGTCCAAGTAAACGCGCGCGGAGTCGGCTCTCTGCGCGGATCGAAATTCGACCGCGCGTTCGAATTCGGTCAGCGGTAATGCCGAGGTTGTTGGGTTGCCGAATACGGATGCAGTCCGAATGACGTAGACGGGAGAGTCCCGAAGCCAGTAGCGCCCTATTACAGGAACCCGTCGGAGCGCCGGGACGGCCTCGCAATAGCTCTCCCACGTTGAACTGCTGACTGCGATGTGAGTGACGGGATACAGACGAAATGTCGCCGCCGTAGCGTCGAAATCAGATGATAGAAAATACGGAAAGCTCCGCAGATTCCCGGCTGCTGCGAGAGCCGGTCCGTACTGGCCACCGATGACCGCGTCCGGCGGGACAATCAACGATAGGTCGGCTGCCGCCTCATCGATACTGTAGCTTTTTGTGCGATACCAGTCGTAATATGATACTCCACTTGCAACCAGTGACGAACCAAGGGCGAGAGCAACGACAACGGTACCTAATCTTGCGGGCAATCCGAAGGTTTTGTTCTTCAGAACAATCATCAGCACAAGCGCAGCCGCAAGGGCCCCAGCCGCGCTATACCAGACAGTGCGGTAGTATTCCGGAAATTTGACATCTGAGTTGAATGGATGTACGAGGACATAGTGCAGTAGATACCACAAAATCAGAATTAGCGCGATTAGCCGCCACCAACTGAGTTTCCCGACTCCGCCGATTCTCAACGTTCCCATGCGGTCGAGAAATAATCCGGCCAAAATCGCCATGGGGATAATCAGCGGGAACTGATAGCGAAGCGGCAGATAGTTAAACGGCGACATGAAAGCAACCGAGCCAACAAGCCACGAGACCATGAACAGTTCGGTTCGACTCAGAGTTATTCTTCCCCTCGGTTGCAGCAGGAGCGCGACAAGCATGAGACAGGCCAGAATGCCGGCAACGGGCGCGTAACCGTGCAGCCCCTTACGACCGAATGCAATCAGGCTTTCAAAGAATGCCGGAACTGAACCGAATCCATGCGGAGCGCCATGTTCGCCGGCGCCATGCTCCCACAGAAAGGAAAAGAAACTCTGGTCGCCGTACAATGTGAATTGAATCGTCGCGATTAGTACAATCGCCGGAATGACCAACGACAGGAAGTTCCTCCAAATGTTCCTTCGATCCTCAATGAGCACTGTGGCAACCGGACCGATAATAAGCAGGAAACCAAAACTTTTCCCGAACATCCCGGCCGAAGCAATTAATAGGCCAACGAGAATCCTGCCCCAGACACGATCGAACCAGAACGAGTAGACCAGGAAAACCAGCGACGCCATGAGCATTAGGCCGTTCTCCGAGAGCGGCAGGCGCCCATAGACCCACATGAGAAAGTTGGTGCCGAGAAAGAGGGCACAGAATGTGACCACTCGCAAAGTGGTGCGCTTGACAAGGACGAAAAGGAAGATGACCAAGGAACCAAGACCAAGCAGTACACCCACCAGGTTGGCCGTTACGCGCGTGACTCCCACTAACGAAAAAACAACATAGGCCAATCCCGACACGATTGAGTACTTGAACGCCGGCCAGGTGTGGTAGCCGAACAGATCCGCTTGGCCAAACAAGACCAGGTTGCGGGCGTGAAGAGTGAGGTACGCTCCATCGGTGGTGACATCCTGGCTGTCATCGGCGAAGTAGGCCGGCGGGTCGGCGCGGAGATCATACAATCGTGCGGCACAGGCGAAGAGTACCAGAACAGCGATCAGTACAATGTACGTCCGGTGACGTGTCACAGTTGATTCTCCGCAGCCTGAACGGAATACTTTACCCGCATGCTGCCACTTTTCTTGAAGCAAGGGGCAAAAGTGCTACTTCTTCCCAACACCGGGGGCATTGCTGCGAGCAAACGCCAGCCAGTCCTGCTCCAACGAATCAATCGATATCTGGAGCAATCGGGGTGCATAGTCAAGAAACGGCTCCGGCGATTCGTACAGTGTCTTCAAAGTAGAGGGGCCGTAGCGAGCAAGGAGATACGCGCAGAAGGAGGCTGCCTCGGCCGACTGGTAGCGCTCAATATCGCTATTGATGGCGCCATCGACCGCTAGTTTCGCCAGAGGAATAAACAGAGTATCACTCGCATATTCGACGGTCGTCTTGTGATAGTTTTCGCCGGCATGATCAAACAGCGCGATCAAGCCGTGCTTCAGAAACTTGTTTGTCGGCTCCACATGCGACCACTTCTTCAGCAAGTACTGGGTGAGCGAAACCCCCTTGGAATAGGCCGGCCAATAGTAAACTGCCTCGCTATCGGCAAACGGACGGCTTCTGTTGGTCAATTCAAGACCTTGATTGGGGCCGGTGAAGTAGAATACGGTTATCGTGTCGGGCAGAGAGTCAATTGCCAAGAGTTGGCTGATCTTGGTGACCGCCCGATCATAACCCTGGGCGATTTCCTCAAAGCTCGTTTCATGCTGATGCTTTGGCGGGTAGAAAAGACTGATCCGGCCTAGATTGAAGGTTTGCCAATTCTTGAATCTGGGATCGTGCATCAGACTCGGGCGACTCTCGTTCCGGCTACAGGATGAAGCCAGTACCGCCAATACCGCAGCGATCAAGGAGTAGAGGAAAACCAGCCTTACCGCTCTAAACCTACTTTCTCTTTCTCGTACGCACACTCTAACGTAATCCATAGTCACCCATCAACATAAACCTCTAAACCATAACAATATAAGCAGTACGGACACTTCATGTCAACCCGTCGTATCTCGTTATTTTTTTCACAATTTGGCTTGACTTGAGGGATGATTTTGGCGATATTCTTAAAAGAGACAATTGCGACGAATGTTGTGGTCTTTGCGGCTCAGCATAACCCTTTGCATTAGAGTGGCTTGAAGACCCCATATCGGATTGAAAATGAATTTCACCGCCGTACCATCGCCACCGTTATCATTTCGCCACAATTTGATCATAGTGGTTGGGGGGTTCGGCAGCGGGAAGTCGGAGATTTCTGTCAACTTGGCCCGTCGGCTTGCCGCCGATGGATCCAAGACAGTCTCGCTGGCCGATCTCGACATCGTCAATCCCTACTTCCGATCACGTGAAGCAGCCAAGCGCCTGTCTGCATTTGGCGTGCAGATGCTCGTACCGCCGGGAACTCAGGTATACGCCGACCTGCCGGTGATCATTCCGGATATTAAGCGGGCGCTCGAACGACGCAGTGGTTGCCTGGTACTCGATGTCGGCGGCGACGATGTCGGTGCGCGCGTGCTCAGTTCCCTCAATGAGTCGATCCTCCCGCAATCATACGATATGCTCTTTGTGGTGAATGAGCGGCGCCCTTTCACGGCCGATGTGGTCAGCGCGATGAAGATTATGGGGGAAATTGAGGCCGCTTCGCGGTTGAAGTTTACCGGTCTCATCGCCAATACCCATTTAATGACCGAAACGACAGCGGAGATTGTTCTTGCCGGATTGGAGATGACGCGACAACTTTCCGCGAAAACCGGCCTTCCGATTTCGTTCGCGAGCGTGGAAAAATGCGTTCTGTCCGGCATGACTCGCGAGCAAATCGGCCTGCCGATCCTTGAGCTTGACCGTGCGCTGGTCAAACCGTGGGAGTATGTCGGCAACACCTGGACGGACAAAAGATTGAGGACACACTGATGCCCGGCGTAGTCATAGATAAGAATCACTGCAAGGGATGCGAACTCTGCGTGAAGGCCTGCCCGCAGAAGATACTCTCGATGTCGCGGGAGATCACGCTGCGCGGTTACTTTTACGCGCAAATGCACGATCCATCGCGATGTATCGGCTGTCGGATTTGCGCCATCACCTGCCCGGATGCGGCCATTTCCGTTCACCATCATGGGCAGATGTACCTGTTGTTTGAGTATTAGGACGAGCGATATATGGCCAAGATTCTGATGAAGGGAAATGAAGCGATAGCGGAAGCGGCGCTCCGTGCCGGCGCGAACAACTACTTCTGCTATCCGATTACACCGCAGACCGAGGTCGCGGAGTATCTCGCGAAGCGGATGCCGGATTTCGGCGGCGTTTTCCTCCAAGCCGAAAGCGAGATTGCCGTGGGCAACATGCTGTTTGGCGCGGCATCCACAGGAAAGCGCGTGTTCACCTCGTCCTCAAGTCCCGGAATCAGCCTGATGCAGGAGGCGCTGTCATATATGGCCGGCGCGCATCTCCCCGTTGTAATTCTCAACATCATGCGCGGCGGGCCGGGTCTGGGTGGCATCCTGCCCGCGCAATCGGACTATTTTCAGGCTACTAAAGGGGGCGGTCACGGCGACTACAGAATACTGGTGCTGGCGCCCTCGACTCTGCAGGAGGCAGTTGACCTGACCATGTTGGCCTTCCACCTTGCCGACAAGTATCGCAATCCGGCAATGATCATCGGTGACGGCATGATCGGGCAGATGATGGAACCGGTCGAATTTCCCGAAAAATATATAGAATCTGATCTTCCGGCCAAAACCTGGGCCGCCACCGGAGCCTCCGGTCGCAAACCGCTCATAATCAAATCTCTTTTCCTTGATCCGTACGCTCTGGAACGAAACAACATCGCGCTCAAGGAGAAGTACGATCAAATGCAGCGGGAAGAAGTGCGATTCGAGCTATACAAGACGAATGCGAAGAACCGAATCCTGATTGTGTCATATGGCACGATGGCCCGCATTTGTCAGACCGCAATCGATGCGCTCGAGAGTGAAGGAATTTCGGTCGGACTGTTTCGACCGATCAGCGTCTACCCCTTCCCTCATTCCCAACTCCGTGAAGAAGCTTCGCGAGCCAACATTGAGACGGTGCTGACAATCGAAATGAGCATGGGCCAAATGCTGGAGGATGTCGAGCGAGCGGTGGCGGAAAGGAAGCCGGTGAAATTCTTCGGGCGTACCGGTGGGATTGTGCCGTCTCCGGAAGAAGTGACGGAAGAGATTCGCAAGCTTCTCGACCCCAAACCTGCACCCATGAAGTCAAGGAAGGGGTAGGCGATCTATGCAAGATACCCACACGACATTCGCGCGACCGGAAGGGTTGACCGATGTGGTCACGCACTACTGCCCGGGATGCACGCACGGCGTGATTCACCGATTGGTGGCTGAGGTGCTGGTGGAGCTGGGGCTACGCGAACGGACAGTCGGCGTCGCGCCGGTCGGATGTTCGGTGCTGGCCTACAACTATTTCAATACGGATTTTCTGGAATCGCCTCATGGCCGTGCACCCGCTCTGGCAACGGGTTTCAAGCGGCTGCGCCCGGATTTGATTGTCTTTACCTATCAAGGAGACGGTGACCTTGCCTCGATCGGTATGGCGGAGATTATTCATGCCGCCAACAGAGGTGAGAAGTTTACGACTATCTTCGTTAACAATGCTATTTACGGCATGACCGGCGGGCAGATGGCGCCGACCACTCTGCCCGGACAGGTGACTTCGACCTGCCCATTTGGCCGCGATACTCAAACGACCGGAATGCCGATTCGGATGGTTGAGTTGCTGGCGACGTTGGGGACGCCTTCATATCTGGAGCGAGTGGCGGTGCACTCTCCAGCTCACATAATCCGGGCAAAGCAGGCAATCAAAAAGGCGTTTGCCTACCAAAAGGAAGGTCGCTGTTTCTCGCTGGTAGAAGTACTTTCCACGTGCCCTACGAATTGGGGAATCACGCCGACAGAAGCAACCCAATGGCTTGACGCCAATCTCAAGGCGTACTTCCCGCTTGGCATCTTCAAACAGCCTGAGGGGTTGAAGTGAATCAATACGAAGTAACGATGGCCGGATTCGGTGGCCAGGGAATCATGCTCGCCGGTCAGCTTCTCTCCTACACCGGTCTCAAAGATGGGAAGAACGTCGTGTGGCTCCCGTCGTACGGTCCGGAAATGCGTGGCGGCACGGCTTATTGTACGGTTGTGATCTCGGACATCCGGATCGGCTCACCGATTATCAACACGCCAACTTGTGCGTGTGTGTTCAATCGACCGTCGTTCGATAAATTCTCGCCCCGCGTCAAGTCAGGCGGACTGCTGATTGTAAATTCGTCACTCATCAATGTCACCACTGACCGCACGGATCTGACCGAAATATTGGTCCCGGCCACACAGATTGCCATAGATGCCGGCAATGGTCGGGCGACCAACATTGTCGTGCTCGGCGCTTTTGTCGGGGCGACAGGAATCGTCAAGTACGATACGCTCATATCTGTAGTCGAAGAGAAACTGGGTAAGAAGAAGGAAATGATTGAAGTGAATCGTCGGGTACTGGAAATGGGCTACAAGATCGGCCATGAAAAATCAGGCCAGAGGAGCCATGCTTGAAGCACGATTTGTCTCACCTTCCCGGCATCTTTGCGCGTCACCAGCAGAAACCTGAAGCACTCATTATGATCCTCCAGGATATCCAGAAGGAATATCGCTATCTCCCGTGCGAGGCGTTGCAAGAGACGGCGAAAGCTCTCCATGTTCCGCTTTCCAAAGTGTTCTCGGTCGCCACTTTTTACAATGCCTTCAGTCTACACCCTAAAGGAAAGAACGTCGTGCGAATTTGTGTCGGCACGGCATGTCATATTCGAGGTGCGGCCCTGATACAGGATCAGATCGAAAATGCGCTGAGCCTCAAGGCCGGGCAGACGTCGGCAGACATGCAATTTTCCATTGAAGTGGTCGCCTGTGTGGGAGCGTGTGCTATGGCTCCGGTGGTAATTGTCAATGAGCAGTACCACGGTTCGGTCAAACCGAGCGGCGCCAAGCGGCTGGTGAAAGGAGTCCAGTGATCATGGGTATCACCTCCTCAAAGCAACTGCTGGAAATGCACAAAGAGTGCAAGGCGACATTCGAGAAATACCCCAAGAAAGTTATCGTCTGCTGTGGTACCGGCTGCATCGCCAACGGTGCCCGGAAGATTGTTGAAGCGTTTCAGGCAGCGCTCGCGGAACGGAAGATCAAGGACTTTTCGATTGAAGCGGTTAAAGAGACCGGCTGTCACGGCTTCTGCGAGCAAGGTCCCTTGGTCGTGATCGAGCCGCACGGCACCTTCTACACCCATGTGAAACCGAAGGATGTCGAAGCGATTGTCGAGAAATCGATTGCCGGCGGCGAGGTGATCGAGCCGCTTCTTTACACTAATCCGGTGACAGGCAACAAAGTTGAGCGGTATCAGGATGTCAGTTTCTTCACGCATCAGCATCGAATTGCGCTACGCAATCTCGGTAAGATCGCAGCCCATGATATAAGAGATTATATCGCAGTGGGCGGTTATCAGGGATTGGCCAAAGTGCTGACCTCGATGACTCCGGATCAGGTTATCGACCTGATCGCCGACTCCGGCCTGCGTGGTCGAGGGGGCGGTGGCTTTCCGGCGGGAAAGAAATGGCGGACTTGTAGGAATGTCGAATCCGACGTTCGCTATGTCATCTGCAACGGCGATGAAGGAGACCCCGGGGCGTTCATGGATCGGAGTATGATGGAAGGGGACCCGCACTCGGTGCTCGAAGGGATGATGATTGCGGCGTTCGCGGTCGGTGCGAAGAACGGGTACATCTACGTTCGCGAAGAGTATCCGCTCGCGGTCATTCACTTGCAGAAGGCGATCCAGGATTGCGAAAAACATGGACTGCTCGGTGACAATATTCTTGGGACGAACTTCTCATTTCGAATTCGGATCAATCGGGGCGCCGGGGCGTTCGTGTGCGGCGAATCCTCCGCGTTGATGCGCTCCGTGGCCGGTGAAGTCGGCGAGCCGCGCGCCAAGTACATCCACTCCGTAATCAAAGGACTATGGGACAAACCGACTGTTCTCAACAATGTTGAAACGTATGCCAATGTCCCGATCATCGCGATGAATGGTCCTGAGTGGTTTAAGAGTATCGGGGTGAAGAACAACAGCGGCACCAAAGTCTTTTCGCTGGTCGGCAAAGTTCGCAACACCGGGCTGATCGAAGTGGCGATGGGTACAACTCTCCGCGAGATCATTTACGATATCGGTGGCGGCATGCTCGATGGCCGGCCGTTCAAAGCCGTGCAGACCGGCGGACCATCCGGTGGCTGCCTGCCGGCACCGCAGCTTGACCTGCCGGTCGATTTCGACTCCCTCACTGCCGTCGGTTCCATGATGGGCTCCGGCGGGATGATCGTGATGGACGACAAGACCTGCATGGTCGATGTCGCCCGGTATTTCCTGCATTTCCTCGTCTCGGAATCGTGCGGCAAGTGCGTCCCCTGCCGTGAAGGGTTGTATCAGCTTCATGAACTGACGGAGAGAGTCTGCACCGGCGAGGCCACGGAAGCTGATCTGGAGAAGATGGAAAAGCTATCGGAGGTCGTGATAACCGCATCGCTGTGCGGGCTTGGCAAATCGGGACCGAATCCGCTTATGTCGACAATCAAGTATTTCCGCGATGAATATCTGACGCATATCAGGGAAAAGCGCTGCCCGGCGGCTGTTTGTAAGAAACTAATCACGTACACGGTGATCGAGGAGAAGTGCACCGGCTGCATGGCCTGCATCACCGCCTGTGCGTACAACGCCATTACTGGCGAGCGAAAGAAACCGCATTTCATCCATCAAGAGAAATGCGAGAAATGCGGCGCCTGTGTGGCGGTCTGCAAGCCCGATGCAATTCTGGTGGAGTAACGAATGAAGCCTGTCACGCTGACGATAAACGGCAAATTGGTTCGCGCTACGCAAGGGGAGTATCTGCTCGGTGTGCTTCGCCGCGAGAAGATCGATATCCCCGCCCTCTGCCACCATGAAGCCGTCGAACCATACGGCGGTTGCCGACTCTGCACTATTGAAGTGACGAAACCAGAATGGGACGGCTGGAAGGATTATGTAACCTCCTGCCTCTACCCTGCCGCCGATGGCTTGATCATTCAGACTGATTCGCCGCAGGTAATCGAGATTCGCAGGACGATTCTTGATCTCTATCTCGCCCGTTGCCCAGAGGCGAAACTGGTCCAGGACCTCGCTGCCAAGTACGGCGTGATGAAGACCAGTTACCAGACAGTCCCGGAGCCGAACGACTGCATTCTGTGCTCAATTTGCACCCGGATTTGCGACACGATGGGATTCAAGGCGATCTCGACTGTCAATCGCGGGCACGGCAAAGAAGTCGCGCCACCGTTGGATCAGCCGCCGGACGCTTGTGTCGGCTGTCTGGCCTGCGCGCTCAACTGCCCGACCAACTACATTAAATGGAAAGATGTCGGCGGGACACGGGAGATATGGGGAAAGAAATTTGAGTTGATACGCTGTGAGCAGACCGGCCAACCGACCATCACGCGCGAGTTTGCCGACTATCTGATCGCGAACCGGAATATCAACGCGGATTATTTCAAGATCAAAGACAGCGCCCATCGCACGGAAACTTCGCTCGGGCTTGGCAAGATTGCGCAGTGGACTCGGGAGGAAGTGAAATGAGAGGCCGATACATAGTCACCCCGCATCTTTGCACCGGCTGCCGCACTTGCGAATTGGCCTGCTCGTTCACGCACGCTATCGACGGCAAACCGGGGCGAAGCCGCATCTATCCGCTCGCTGCGGGATACAAGGACCTCTACGTTCCGGTGGTTTGCTTCCAGTGCGAAGACCCGGCTTGTGTGAAATCCTGTCTAGTGAACGCGATCACGATGAATGACGAGACCGGCGCGTATGAAATCAGCCCTGAGAAATGCGTCCGCTGCATGGCGTGCGTTGCCGCCTGTCCGTTTGGCTGTTCACTTTTCGACAAGCAGCATAATCTGGTGATCAAATGCGACCTCTGCGGCGGCGACCCGGTCTGCGCCCACTTCTGCCCCACCAAGGCGCTCGTATTCGAGCTGTTTGACGAAGAAGAACTGAAAGAAGTGGTGTAGGTTCGGTCGTCTCTCTCTGGGCCGCAGGGGCTGGTGCTTCTCCGACCCTCACTTCTTCTTCCCCGCCGCAATCATTTCCAGGAATCCGACTCCCCGCGCTCCGGTGTAATTCTCTGCCCGAGTGTAGATATCGTCGCGAAGCGCGGCATCGAGCGTAATGAAACTGTACCCCTGTTCTTCGAGGGCCGCCAGCAGTTCATCGAGGAATATGGCGTTGAGCCGATTCGCTTTGAGCAGGAGAATCTGCCTGACCGCTCGCCCGGCCAACTTCTGGGCCAACTGTTCCTGCCGATCAACAAGATCTAGAATATGATTGAAATACTCGTCACGCAGTCTTAGGAGTCGCGTCGAATCCGGAATCTTCCCCAGCCCGGCCAATACATTGTTGTAAGTGAAATCTTCCGGCACGATAGTCGCATGGGCGATTATCTGGCGATGCGCTCCAAGAAAATCCCTCATTGCCTGTTTGTCTTTTTTCGTGGCGCCGTAATGCAGGAACGGAAATCGAAAGTACCGCTTCTGCTGTCCGAACCCATCCAGCATTGGTTCTATCTCATCGGCTCCCTCGACTATTTCTTTCTTGAACTGGTCGACAGACATGTTGTGCAAGTCTTCGTTGTCAAACGTCATGCTGCCCAGTTGGTGTCCGGCCTGCAACCACTGACCCAGAATATCAAGATTTCCTTCGACTCGGTTCCCTACCGCGAACCCGGTGGCCTTCACCTGATGCTTCTTCAGCGCATCGAGAATCAAGTAGTTGATCGCGTCCGGATGAACTTCCTCAAACGCCTGTGCTGCCGGAAGCTCATCAAACGTTATCGCCACTTGCTTCTTCTCCCCTATCCCCTGCGCCGGCAACATGGTGGACAACAACAGAAGTATGGCCAAGCAAGTACCAGACGCAGCAAGACTAGCAATGCGCATTACGACACCTTGTGGATCATGAGGAAGTTGGTCGGAACGGTCGAGCCGAAAGGCGCGCCGCCGGTGATAATGACTTTATCGCCGCGCCGCGCTAATTTGCGAGCGAGGCAAACCCGGTTCACGATATTCAGCATCCCTTCAAATGTCCCGGCGTGCTTGACTTGCACCGGATAGACGGATCGAAGCAGCGCCAGCCTTTGCATCGCACGGGTATTAGCGGTGAGCGCCACAATTGGCTGCGGCGGACAGACGTCGGAAATCAACTGCGCGGTTGACCCGGAAGTAGTGAAGGCAAAAATGACCCGGACATCTTCCCGATCACTTGCGCGACTCACGAGACGGGCTATCGTATTTGCATCGTTCCCTTTCAGAACAATGCGAGCGGCTTCCGGTCGCCTCAGCAAGCCACCACGCTCAGTCGCCTCAATAACGGCAGCCATAGTGGCCACCGACTCGATCGGGTATTTCCCCGAAGCCGTCTCTGCTGAGAGCATCACCACGTCGACATAGTCAAACACTGCCGAGGCAACATCGTTTACCTCCGCTCGGGTCGGGCGGGGTGCGAACCGCATCGATTCAAGCATCTGCGTGGCGACGATAACCAGTTTCCCAAGCCGATTGGCCTCCCCGATTATCTTTTTCTGAAGTTGCGGCAATTCACGGCTCGGCAACTCGACCCCAAGATCACCTCGAGCTATCATGACGCCATCGGCGGCTGCGAGGATTTCGTCCAACCGGTCGATTGCTTCCCGCTTCTCCAGCTTGGCGATTATTTGCTGGTCCCCGCGGAGTCGGTTCACCAACGATCTGGCTGTAGCAATGTCCTTTGCCGTTCGTACAAAAGAGAGAGCAATGTAATCAGCTCCCAATCTAACGGCGGTAGCAATATCCTGCTTATCTTTGGGTCCGATAGTAGGGATTCTGATATTAGAATCCGGCAAGTTGATTCCCTTGCCGGGGAGAATGACTCCTTCGTTGTGCGCCCGAATGACGGCCTTCCCCATGGCGATGGAGACAACATCGAATTCAATCGCCCCATCATCGACAAACAGCCGATCTTTTCTGGAGAGCGACTTGATGATGCCGGGATGGTTGACACCGACGATTGTGCGAGTAAGATCCGTCTTGCCGGTGGTCAGCGTCAGAAGAGCGCCGGGTCTAATCCTAATCTGTCCTTCAAATCGATCTAGACGGAGCTTTGGTCCGGAGATATCGAAGAGGATCGAAATTGGGTAGGTTGCGTCTTCGGTCCCTTTACGGATAGTGCGCACGGCTCGCGCGAAATCCTCAGATGTTCCGTGTGAGCAGTTTACCCGGAAACCATTCGCGCCGACCTCAGTGGCTTTCTTGATCTTGGCGGGCGTGTCGATGGCGGGGCCGAATGTTGCCAGTATTTTGGTATGACCCATTAGATAATGTTCGGGTTAGGAGCTCTGATAGGCAACTTAAAAGGAGACCGATGAAAGAAGGGGGAAGCAGGGCGCCAAGGCGGCAAGCGTAAAGCGTGATTTGACAATGCGTTATGAAGGGGAATGTGTATATGTGTCACTTTTTTGGAGTAAGGGCTTTCGTATTCGGGTACAATGATGTATATTGTATCTCCCATGGGAAGGGATTCTGACCAGTCGAAATGGAGGTCATGATGGAAGGTATGAACAAGAAAGTACTGATTGCCGTAAACAACATGATTTTTACCTCCAAGATCATGTCGGTGCTCGACACAATGGAGGCGGAAGGGATCAAGGCGATCCGTTCCGAAGAGATCTTCACCAAGGCCCAGGAGCTGCGTCCGGATCTGATCATTATCGATCTGAACTTGAACGGCATCGAAGCTCCTTCTTTGATCAACAAACTCCGGTCTTACGGTGCCACGGCGAAGATCCCGATTGTGTGCTATTCGCCGCATGTCATGGCCGACCAGATGAAGGCTGCGTTGTCGGCCGGCGCAACCGAGGTCCTGCCCAACTCCAAGATGACATCGCGGATGAATCAGATTCTCGGCAAGTACATTAACAACTGAGATTCGACAACAGATTTCATGTCAGAACCGGAGCACAAGCTCCGGTTCTTGTTATAGACGGCAAGACAATTTGACAGGAGATTCGCATGACTAGTGAACAAAGATCGCCTCTGATTCAGTCTTATGGTAGCGCGTACGCGTCACTCCGTACCGCGCTTGACGAATTTCCGCGCGAGATGTGGCAGTTCAAACCGGCGCCGAACCGCTGGAGCATTCACGAGATCATAATTCATTTGGCGGATTCCGAGGCCAACAGCTTTGTCCGATGCCGATGTTTTGTGGCCGAACCGGGCAAGACCATCATGGCATATGACCAAGATCTGTGGTCAGCTCGCACGGATTACCATCGGCAGAGTACGGCTGACGCCCTAGAATTGTTCCGCCTGCTGCGAAAAATGTCACATGATCTGATCAGAGGACTGCCGGAAGAAGCATGGCTCAACACAATTACTCATCCGGAATATGGCTCGATGGCTTTCGAGAAATGGCTGGTGATTTACGAGGAACACGTGCGTAAGCACGTCGGGCAGATGCGCCGCAACTACGAGGCTTGGAAAAAGACGAAGTAGCCTGCCAAGGGAAAGTACTGGAATCCGGTCAGTGCCTTAATGCGCTCTGATCTCTCCGGTCACTTCGATCCGGACGGGATAACCATCGACATCCTTCGGTATCTGATGGGACAGGGAGTCGGATGCTTGCACCACCAACACTTTAATGCAGGGTCTACCGTCGAATTCACCTATTCCAGTGCCTATTACCCCCGGAATGGCCATCCACACGGGTGTGTGTTCGGCGAGTACTTCTTCAATCGTCTTTTGCTTCACAGATTCCTTAGCAATATCCTGAGTCTGAATCGCCGGTTCCTGCCGGCCGCAGCCGCACTGGACCAAGTGAAATAACAGTGAAACTGTGATAACACAAGTTAGTCGATTCGTCACTCTGTTCACAATATACACTCGCTCAAGATTTCTGGCCTGGAAAACAATCAAGGCGGGAGCATTAAGCTCCCGCCATTATCAGAGGTTGTACTGCCCCATTACTGCGTGCAGATCGAAACCCCAAACCGCTGGAGTATGGGTCCAATCGGCGAACATACTGAGTTCCCTGCATTGTTGCCCGCAAAGAGCAATCCAACCGGGTTGTTGCCGGTGTTCGTGACGACCAGCGAGCCGGAGTCGCCCGATTTGGAGAATCTGCTGGAAGTGTAGAACTGACCGGTAAATGTAGCGTTGCCGTTGGTATAGCCGACTGTTACCGTCAGGTTGATGGTTGTGATTGTGCCCGTGGTCTGCGACGACGTGCGGCCGCATTTCTTGATTGCCAATCCAACTGATGGCTGGACAACGGTTGAACTTGGATAACCATAGTAACCGGAAGGGGTCGCGCAGCTGAAGGTTGTGCCCGCCGTGTACTGGGCTATTGCACAGTCCATGGTGTTGTTGCCGCTAAAATTGATCGGTACAAAATCCGACAGCGTCGCAACCTGGCCGGTCTGGGCACAGATTGGCTTGCCGTCGTACCGTCCCGGCTGATTGATCCGCTCGCCGATACTGGCAGCGTTTTCTCTCGCCAGAACGTGATTGTTGCTCAGAATGTAGGTGTTACCGTTCTTCGTCACCTGACAGCCGATCGTACCGGCAGCGCACTCATTGGCATTGCCGACCGAGACACCGATCGGCACCGGACGGTACGACTTGGTAAGGGCAAAGGCCGTGATCGGACCAACCTCCTCAACTACCACCGGAATTCCCTCAATCGCTGGTGCGATACGAGCGGCTGGGCGATCGGAAACCGGAGCGGATTCGCTGTTGGTCAATACGCGAATACAGAGTTGACCATTATCATCGAGGCTGGTTCCCACTCCAACCACGCCCGGAGTCTTCATGAGAGCTTCGGTATTGGCATCCTGTACGATCATTACTCTCTGCACTGCCTGTGGATTGCCTGCCGCAAATGACACTATATCGTTCGGATCGTTTACCTGCTTCTGGCAGCCAACCCAGACTAACCCGGCAGCGACCGTGACCAGAAGGAGTGCGAGCAGAGTTACACGAAGTTTCGTCATGTTGCATTACCTCCAATAGGGTATTGCGTTTAAGGTTTACCTGTTCTCCAACCTCCAAGTGATTACCTTTGCCGAGAGCCTCCTTTCGTTTGCCTTGAGGTTTTGTCCTGCAACAGAATCCTGCCGGAAGCGAACGCTGATGGGTCGGCCTGATGCAATTGCAGCCAAATGCTTTGCTCAACAGTCAATTATCTGTCACCCGCTACGATTGTTGCTCTGAATATGACCTACCGGCGAAAAAGAACTTTGCCGGCTGTTTAACCCAACACGCAATCAGCATCGCCGTACGTACTGCGACCCTGAAGATGCCCGAACGGACTGGGCAAATATACACTCGCGAAGGGGATTCAAACAACTAAAACCGTGTCCTACAGTGAAGATCTGCCGGTCGCTTGCTGAATTAATTAAGACCCGTTAGCCGGCCCGGCAGACAACTGCGATACAGACAGAATACCGATACAAGGCTGGAGGCTGTCATAAAGCACAGGAGAGCAGGCGGTTCTACCTGCTCTCCTCTATCACATGACTCCGGTTGGCCGATTTACTTGAGTAGCAACATCTTGCGTGTTACCGACACCCCGTTGGCCTCAATTCTGTACAGGTAGACTCCACTTGAGGCCTGATTCCCGCTGGACGTCTGGCCACGCCACATCACGCGGTGTGTGCCGGCTTCTTTTGTCTCGTCGACCAAGGTGATAACCTCGCGGCCCAGTACATCATAGACTTTGAGCAAGACATGCCCAGTTGCCGGAATAGAGTATACGCACTCCGTATTGGGGTTAAACGGGTTCGGATAGTTCGCCAAGCTCACTTCCCGGCTCGGATTGGCCGCCACGCTGTCCGCGCCCGTTACCGTTAGAACCACCGGCAAATAAACGGGTTTGCGAATACCGGTTAGCAGGAAAGTGAGCGTGTCGACGTACAACCCGGGTTGCAGGCCTGTCGGGTTGGCGCCGATCAGAACCGAATCGTTGGTCACGCCTGTTTGACTATATACCAGCCAGTTGAGACTTCCCGAATGGCTGGCCGAGTAGTCGGTCGCTAACGTGGACGCTAATATGACGTCACGGTAAACAATATTCGTCGATCCGTTTGGCGCAAAGAATGAAACGGATGACGGTATAGACCAGGCGCTGTCGCCGCCCTGGTTCCCAATAGTATCACCACTGAATACATAGCTTTGGCAGGCCGCGCAGGAAAGAATGAAATTGGCGCTGTCAAGGCCGTACTGGAAGTACCTCTGATAATTGACAAGGTCGACACTGTCGATGCGGCAATTCCCATCGACGTCGGAGTTGCCGATAATCGGACCAAGAAGTCCAATGTCGCCCGAATCCAGCGCCTTTGCGAGGGCAACCATGTCAGCAACTTCCCAACGCAAACCATCACAGTCAACATCACCCGGAAGGTTGCATAATTCTATCACATTTGGAGTGAACTCATAGCTTTGGCAGTTGCCGCATAGGTGTCCGGGAGCGCTGTCGATGCCCAGTATTATCATCTCCAATTCGACGCGATCGACAGTATCGATACGGCAATTTGCGTCAAGATCGGAATTGCCGATCATGGGGCCAAGGTAAACGGAATCGCCGGTATTCAGCGCTGCCTTGAGGGCAACGAGATCGGCCATCTCCCACGGTATGCCGTTCTGATTGACATCACCCGGCAGATTGCAGAGTGAATTCCCACCGTGCGATGTGTCAATGGAAACAAGAGTGTAGTTCGAACAGTTGCCACATGGCGTACCGGGAGCGCTGTCGTAGCCCTGGATTATCCGCTCCAGTTTGACGCGATCGACTGTGTCGATGATGCAATCTCCGTTGAGGTCAGAGTTCCCGATCCCAGGGATTAATAGCGAAGGATCCCCTGTAATCAGCGCGACCTGCAGCAGGACGAGATCGGCCATCTCCCACGGTAGGCCGTTCTGATTGACATCACCCGGCAAATTGCAGAGAGGAATTCCGGTCATGGCATTGAGGTTTACGATAAGAGCTGCCGGCTGCTCAATCCCGTCGACATGATATACAATAGTATCTGCGTAGAGGCCGGGCCCCGGTACTCTTGCCGGAATGACGCCAAACCGAACGCTGTCATTCGTCTGACCCACCGAATCGATCAACACCAGGTATCCTCCGGTGCCGGACGGGATTTCCGCATGGAAAGTGGCTGGGGCGTTGGTCGATGACAGGAACGAAGCGCCGTTGAGAATGGAATAGGTGTTGATATTCCCGGTAAACCACATCTCCGGTGGATTCAGCCAGGCCGAGGAAAAGACCGTATCCCGCGGTACAACTGTCAGTTCGATTGTCACCAAGGCCGGATTCATCACGCCGATCACCTGAAAAGCGAGCGTATTGTAGTAGGTCCCGAGAGTATTAGTCGTACGGAGAAAAATCTCCACGCTGTCGTTGGTTGTGCCGGAAGTGTCATCAACCCATGCGAAGGCAAGAGTGCCCGTATCGACAATATGGGGGATGTACGCGGACGGCGCATTCGTCGAGATGAGTACTCCGGTGACTTGCGGGACAACAAGCATCTGGCTGTATTGCTGATACGTGTAGTACAGCGTGTCGGGAATGAACACCGCGGTGTCGTTGGTGACGGTCGCAGTCAGAGCAACCGCCGGATTCACTATCCCGGCGCCGAGCGCCCCGATGTAGTTCGGATTCTGAACTCCGACATCCATGGCAGTCGACATGAGGCGATTGCGAAGCTGCAATCCATCGGCGTCCGGGAATTTCTGCTTCGCCAGCGCCGCTAAGCCTGAGACGAACGGCGCGCTGAAGCTGGTTCCGCTCCACCACGCGAAATAGGGCTTCTGGTACGCAGAATAAACATTGTCCCCCGGCGCGCACAGATCGACATATGACCCGTAACTCGAAAAGCTAGCTCGTCCATAAAGAGAATCGAGAGCCGCGACCGCAAGAACGTTGTTCTCGGCCGCTGGGTAGACAGGAACGCTGCTTCCAAGATTGCCTGCGCCGCCGATCACGAGAACGCCTTGTGCGCTTGCCATATCGACGGCATCTCGCACCGCGAGACTGCGCCCGGTCAGAGCAAGGCTGATGTTCACGATCGAGCAACCGTCGGCAGCCGCTTGTTCTATGGCTCTCGCCACGGTGAAGCCGTCACCGTCGCCGGAGGCGTTCATCACTCGATAGCTTCGTATGGTGGCGGAGGGGGCCACCAAGTGAATTACACCGGCCACGAATGTACCGTGCCCGCTGGCCTGCCCGCCCGGTTCATCCGAAGCATCGTAATCGTTGTCGACAAAATCATAGCCGGAGACAGCCGTACCGCCGAGCGCCGAGTGCGTGATATCGATGCCACCATCAATCACACCGACAATCACGCCCGCTCCTTCCGCCAATTGGTGAGCTTGAGCAAGGCCGAGCTGGGTCGAAGCGTACTGACCGGCATAATCACCCTTGAAATTCTGGTCTGAGAAAGGATAGCTTCCCTGGATCGGGTGGCTGTGATTCAGGACGTAGTTTGGGTGGGCGTATTCGACCTGCGGCGACTGACTGAATGTCGCAGCGGCTGCCAGCACGTCAGATCCCGGGTCGAGAGTCACCAAATACACCGGATTGTCGCCCAATTGGGCTGAATACCCCTGTACTATCCGGTTCTCAGCAGAGAACTGAATGGTATCAGTTCTGAGCCTCACAACCAGCTGGTGGGGTGCATAGGCTGGACTGGACGTATTGTTCCCATCACCCTTCTGATGTCGAGGATCATACGGTTGCGGCGATTTACTCTCATCACCAGCTGTAGTCGGTACAGCCGTCACGATCAGCAGCAGCAACACGCCCGCCACCATCGCGAGAACGGTTCTCATGTTCTCTTTCCTACTCATAACGCACCTCACTTAGTTATTAAGACGAAACATCATTACCAAGCCCCAAATACCGAAAAGGCGCTCCAGTGATATGCCGACGGAAAGCGCTCCCTTATCCGCAGGGTAGCCGCTTGCGCCGCGCGGGTCACCGAAGCGCCGCCAAGGAATTCGTTGTACATTTCCACACTCCACGGACCGGCTGAGCGGTCGGCTACAGCCCAGTGGCTTGCAACCACTGACCTTGCTCCCATTTCGAGCAAAGACCGGACTAATCCGGCATTCTCCTCGCCGGCTCGGCCTGACTGCTGACCAGTGCGACACGCGGCCAACATGACTAGTCTCACCGAGCATTGCTTGAGCCGAAAATCGGCCGCGAACATCGGACCGTCACTTAACATCAGCGCCGAGTAGAAAGGGTTATCCGCTCGCAATTGCGCGTGTCCAACAAAGTGCCATACCAACGCCTGATCCTTGTCGGGCCAGTCATCGCGAGTACAAGGGAAAAAACAGGATGTATCAAACGATTCAAAGCCGGACAACACTGACGATACTTCCTGATCCACAGATTGCAGCCCCGTAGTATCCCCGACAAATACGCGTACCTGTCGGGAGTCGCCCGCGTGAGAGCGCGCATAAAGGTGGTGGCGAATGCTGGGCGATAAGGCCAATTCATACCTATCCACCAGCGGCAGGCCGTCAAATTTCAACGCCCACCAGGGAAGATTGGCGAGAAATCCCTCCGGAACCACTAGTACACGCCGCGAGTCGGTAGGCAATTCGAGTGGATCAAGAAGCCAATGACTGATTCGGTCCAAAACTCGGTTTTCGTCCGACACGTGACTAGGGTTAGGATCCTCCGGAAGCGAAGGAGCGCGTTCGACAAGAAATCGCCATTCGGCAGCGAGCTTTCGGCCGAACTCGACGCCGTCGTCGTACCTCCAGGTACGTACCCCGCCGCGGTAATGGACGAATCCAATGACATCTTTCCGTCCAATATGGAAATGGACTATCGGCAGTTCACCAGACAGAGCGCCAATCCGATCCGATAATTCATCCGTGGATTCGAATGCAGTTGACCCGCCGGAGTCCAGGGTCAGCATCGCTTTGTGAACATCCGTTTGCAGCGAATTGAGTCGCTGACTCTGATTGAACACGCCCGTAGAGCGCGTACCTTGACGCCCGACTGTGCTCTGCGAAATGGCCGCTACTTGCTCTGCGAGAGCCGACAGGCTCGCTGCGGCCGCCGCCCGGGCTGGGCTCGAAGTTGGCAACATCTGTCCGGACGCAGACCAAAGGCCGGCGTTCCTGAGCCGCTCGGACCAAAGTGCGCCGGTCAGGGGATCGGTATCATGTCGGGTCGAAATCAAGTTCTCATACGGATCGGAAAGTCGGCTCAGAAAGGTCGAGCGCATCTCTGCCGGCGGAAGTTTCGCTCGGAGACCTTCAAGAAGTTCCGCCGACCGCGTCCATAAAGCCACGGCGTCATCGGTGCGCCCCAGTCTGGCCGCTCGGTCTCCCATGAGTGCAAATCGACGGGCCGCCAAATGCGGCACCACCTCTGTCGCCCGATTGTGCGACAATCGATCCAGTGCCGATTGATCATCCGGCTTGAGGGCAAGAATCTGCAGGTCACACATCGCTTCCCACAGCGGCAACTGAGACTCTTGAAGCTTGGCTCTCGTCTGCAGCAATGATGCAAACTCAGGCCGGTCTCTGGATTCAAGCTGCATAAGCGCCATGTCTACAGCCGCCAGGAATCCCTGATTCTTCTCTATTTCAAATCCGTCCCGGGCCGCGCGCAAAGCTCGATGCGCGTCCTTTCTCTGTCCCATGCGGAGCGAGGCCACGCCGGCAAAGAAATTCCCTTTTGCCTCCTCATAAGCAATGCCTAGTTGCGAGGCCCCGGCGGCCGCCCCTTCCGCGGCCTGACGTGCGTACGACAGAAGGTTCAGACCAAGATACGTTTCCGCCTGATCCAATTGGCACAGCACCAATTCACGGGCATTGCCGCCGGCGCGATACCTTCGCTCGCATTCCGCCAGTTCTGTGAGGGCAACGTGGAAATCCCCTTGCAGCATGTGTAGCCAGGCAAGACCGTACAGACATCCCGTAGCATGTAGCGATTGGTTGTGCTCCTCGAAAATTGTCTTCGCCTTGGAATATGTCTCTCCGGCATTGTCGAAATGAAAGAGCTGTACCTGGGTGTTAGCGAGATTGTAGTAGCAGAGGGCCACAGCAACCGGCGGTCCCGCTTTCTCAAAGTAGTCGGCAGCTTGCTTATAATATGTCTGGGCCTCAGTGTGCAGGTCTTGTCGGTGAAGCAGGTTAGCGTAGTTTACTTCGGTTCTCGCAATATCGGCCGGTTCGTTCAGTCGCCGAAAGACCGCCAGCGCGGTGCGCGCTCGTCGGCGCGCTTCTCCGAAGTCGGCGAGATACATATATATATCGATGAGCACTCGGTCGATACGGGCGCGATCAATGGCGCTGCCTCGCAACAGACCCCGCGCTTCCAGATACGCCTTTTCCGCTTGCCGGTACTGGCCTGCGACCAACGACACCCAGCCGAAAACTCTCAGGGCAGTGACGTAGATAGCGCCACCGTGCTTGGCTGCTTGAATCGTGAATTGACGGCCCAATGTCACAGCGGTCGTGACCGAGTTCTCCACCTCGGCCCGAATACGCTTGTCGCAAGCTCCGGCCATCTCGTCGATAGTGAGATTTCCGAGCTTTCCTCGCGATAAGAAGCGCTCGACCGTGCTTTCCAACGCGTCGCATTTATCTACCATCGGATACCGCCGAAGAGCAAATTGTTTCGATAGGAGACAACTCGAATAGTGTGCGGAACCGATATCGATGACCAGTGATAGAAGCCGTCCGTTCGCGGCAGAAGCTTGACGCGACCAGTTTCTAAAAGATAAGCGTGCTGTACCTCGTTTCCTGCGTAGATTCGACCAACAAACTCCCAGTGGTCCCGGGTGCGTTCGGCTACGATCTCAAGCGTAACCTTCCCGGCTTTCAGTGCCAGACGCCGGATGTGACCATCGGCCACATCACGCAGGGCAACTGCCGGGGCCATCTCCCATGAGTCAAACACCACCCGACCGTGGCGCGGTCGCGTCTTCCGAACAGTCTCGTCCATGAGTGGAATGACCTTCCACCGCGCAGCTGAAGCGACAGACGGTTCAAACCAAACCTGCGGACTGTGGCCGACTTCTCGCAACAGCCTCAGTGAACGACGGGCCGCTGTGGTTCCGCTCGATTGGCGGTTTCGTGCTTTTCGCATCTTAGGTATTCGAGCATCCATGTTTCCGTCCATTCTGTTTTTCATTTCAAAGGAGTGAGCCGGGACTGGTTTAGTCCTCAGACAATCCCAGGTTTTTCAGAATTTTTGCGAGTTTAGCGAGGCAGCGCGATCTGAGCGGCCCTAAGCCGTTGGGAGATATACCGATTTCAGTAGATAGCTGCTTGTAACTGGTTTGATCTTTGTGGAAGTACAGGCTCTCGACAAGAAGTCGGCACCGCGGATCGAGTCGTCTCAGCGCTTCACGAACCAGAAACTCCCGTTCAATTGCCAGCAACTCGTGATCGGGGAGTTTCGGGTCGGCTGCCTGTCCACCATCGCCTCTTATGCCCGCGCGATGCGAACGAAGCGCCAGAGCAATCGCCCGTCGATGCGTCGTCCTGATCAGCCAAGCTGGGATAGCCTGCGGATCCTTAAGGGAGCGTTTTGATCGATACAGGGTCAACCATACGTCCTGAGCGCAGTCTTCGGCATCAGCCTCACTGAGGCCAGTCCGACGAGCCACCGTAAACACGAGGGCGGAGTAGGAATCGACCAGCTTACGCCAGGCCGCAGTATCACCGGCCAGCACGCGCTTCCAGAGACGCCTAAGTTCCGGGATCATGGCCTCAACTCTCCCCTGCCGTCACCGGCGTCCCCACTTGCTGACTGTAAGATCGAGGCTGAAAACAAATTTCCGAGTAGAGAAGGACCCGGGACGAATCTAACATCGACGAACAACAAGCCATACTCCTTGAACGGCGCACACTCTACTGAGTATTTGACGTGAAATCGCGAGTATTTGTTAGCTCTTAGCAGTCGTCTATGTACGATTCTCCACTTTTGTCGGCATTGAGCCAAATAATGTAGCGGTGAGTAATATATGCACGATCGTTGATTCTGTCAAATCGCAGAGTGCTCTGTCGTAGATTTTGCGCGGGCTCGGATTTGAGCCGAAAGGAATAACCAGGCTGTTTATGCGGAAGGTGGGACTTGAACCCACACGGATTGCTCCACTACCCCCTCAAGATAGCGTGTCTGCCAGTTTCACCACTTCCGCAATCAAAACTCTTTCGAGTTACTTCCCGCCGCCGGCCGGGGGAGTCGTCGGTTGAGCCGTTGGTTGAGTCGCCGGAGTGGTACTCGGTGCGCCTTCCAACGTTCCGCCCGGCAACCCCTGCGGATTCTGCTGGCTCTGTTGCTGGCGCTGTTGCTGGCGCGCCGCCTCAGCCTGAGCTTCACGCGTGACAGCGGATTCCGCAGTAGTACCTTGACCGCCCTGCTCCGCAGTGCGGGTTCTCGAGGACATCACTGCCAGCGCGCCGCAATTAAGCATGAACAAAGCAGCCAGAATCGTAGTGGATTTGGACAGAAACGACGCCGCGCCCCGTCCACCAAAAACTGAACTGGAAAGCCCGCCGCCGAACGCCGATCCGGTCAAACCTTCACCCTTGCTGGACTGCATCAACACGACAAGTACCAGTGCGACGCAGACGATCAAATGAAAAACGAGCCATACAACAAACAAGAGACTTACCTCCAATCAGGCCGCATTAATTATCTCAACAAACTCGTCAGCTTTCAGCGATGCGCCTCCCACGAGGGCGCCATCAATATCCTGCCGACTTAGCAGTCCGCGCGCGTTGTCCGCCTTCACCGAGCCGCCGTATAAGATCGGCAACTCAAGTGAGGCAACGTTGTCAATCCGGGCGGTCAACTGACGAATGAACCGATGGACCTCCTGCGCCTGATCCGGCGACGCTGTCCGTCCTGTGCCGATAGCCCAAACCGGCTCATACGCTATTACAATCCGGAGCAACTCAGCCGCCCCAAATCCTGACAGAGTGCCTTGAATTTGCTCGCGGATTACTGATTCGGTGTGCCCATTCTCGCGTTGATCCAGCGTTTCACCAACACACACTATGGGCGTCAGACCGGCCGCGAGGGCGGCTCTGGTCTTGAGGTTCACTAACCCGTCAGTCTCGAAATGATACTGCCGTCTTTCCGAGTGGCCCAAGATAACATAGCGGACCCCCAGAGTCAAGAGCAGCTCGGCGGAGATTTCCCCTGTATAAGCTCCTTTGGCGTGCTGCGACATTTCCTGCGCCCCCAACGCTATATGACTTCCCTTCAACAGCTTGGCGGCTGCCGCGAGTGACGTGTATGGAGGGCAGACGACGGTCTCGGCGCGAGCCTTAGCCGTATTGGCTGCAAGGAGACGAGAGATGAGTGCTTCGGTCTCGACGACCGTGCTGTTCATCTTCCAGTTGCCGGCAATTATCTTGCGTCGCATGTCAAACCGAGTGCACGATGCTCTGTTCGGTCAACGCAGCCACTCCCGGAAGGACCTTCCCTTCCAGAAACTCCAGGGAGGCGCCACCGCCGGTAGAAATATGTGTCAGCCTGTCTTCCAGCCCAGCTTCGGCCACGGCCGCTGCTGAATCCCCGCCCCCTACTATAGTAACTGCCCCTCGCAGAGTCAGATCAGCCAAAAGCTTTGCGATTTCGAGTGTTCCCTTGGCAAATGGCTTGTGTTCGAACACGCCCATCGGGCCGTTCCAAAGAATCGTTTTGGCGCTTGAAAGTGCTTCTGAGATCTTCTTGATCGATTCCGGACCGATATCCAGTCCCTTCATGCCGTCAGGAATCGCGTTGATCGGAACTATCCTCGTCACGGCCGTATCGGAGATCTCTGTTGCGATTACCGCGTCGACCGGAAGCACTAACTTCACTTTTGACTCTTGGATACGCACCAGCGTCTCTCGCGCCAGTTCGAGCTTCTCGATTTCCACGAGGGAGTCGCCGATACCGTATCCCATCGCCTTCGTGAACGTAAACACCATGCCGCCACCGATGATCAGAATATCAACTTTGTCCAGTAGTTGCTGGATGACATCGATCTTGCCCGATATCTTGGCGCCGCCTAGAATCGCCGCAAACGGTCGTTTTGGATTGGACAACGCATTACCCAAATACCGAAGCTCCTTTTCCATCAGAAACCCGGCCACTGACTGCTTGAAAAAGTGCGTGACACCCTCCGTTGAGGCATGAGCGCGATGCGCCGAACCGAATGCATCGTTCACGTAGATGTCGGCCAACGACGCGAGCCGTCCGGCAAATTCCGAATCGTTCTTCTCTTCCGCTTTGTGAAACCGCAGGTTTTCCAAGAGAAGGACATCACTGTTCTGCATCTTGCCGACCATGTTGGCCGCCTCCGGCCCGACACAATCTTCGGCAAAAAGCACTTTCCTCCCGAGCAGGTCGCCGAGGCGAACCGCCACCGGCCGAAGTGACATTTCCGGCACCGGTTTGCCACCCGGTCTCCCCAGGTGCGAACAGGCAATCACTCTGCCACCGTCAGCTATAATCTTCTTGATCGTGGGAAGCGCCTCCCGGATGCGGCGGTCATCGGTGATCCCTTGGCGGTCATCCAGCGGGACATTGAAATCGACGCGGAGCAGTACTTTCTGCCCACGGAAGTTTATGTCGGCGACACTCACTTTGTTCATGACTAGCTACCTCTTCCCTACTCCCTACATCATCATCCTGAGCATATCAACCATCCGGCAGGAGAAAGCCCACTCGTTGTCGTACCACGCAAACACTTTGGCCAAATTGCCTCGCGACGCGGTCAGCAGTGAATCAAACACTGATCCGTGAGGATTACCGATAATATCGGATGACACGATGGGTTCGTCGCAATACTGCAACGTCTGTCCCAGCGGCCGGGTGGCGGCAGCCTTCTTCACCGCCGCATTGATCTCTTCGGCCGTAGCTTCCTTCCCCAGAATGACGGCGAGATCGACCAGTGAAGCATCGGGCGTGGGAACTCTGATGGCGATACCGTCGAGTTTCCCCTTTAAGTCCGGGATCACTTCCGCAATAGCTTTGGCGGCGCCGGTAGTGGTCGGCACCATCGACATTGCGGCGCAACGAGCGCGACGAAGGTCTTTGTGAGGAGCATCCATCAGTCGTTGATCGGCGGTGTAGGAATGGATGGTCGTCATGTACCCCTTGACGATCCCGAAATTGTCGACCAGCACCTTGGCGACCGGAGCCAGACAATTAGTCGTGCATGAGCCGATCGATATGACGTGATGTCTGCCCTTATCATACGAATCGGAGTTGACGCCTAGAATAAAGGTTCCATCGTGACCCTTGGCCGGAGCGGATATGAGGACCTTCTTCGCGCCGGCCGTGATATGCTTGGAAGCGTCTTCCTTGTTTGTGAATTTGCCGGTGCATTCCAGAACGACTTCAACGCCGAGCTGTTTCCACGGAAGCTTCTCCGGGTCCTTTTCCGCAAACACTGGAATCTTGTGACCATCGATAATGATCTTGTCGCCATCGACCGTCACGTCGCCAGGGTACTGGCGATGGATGGAGTCATACTTCAGCAGATGAGCTAAGGTCTTAGCATCAGTAATATCGTTTATCCCGACAATCTCCAAATCCGTGTTCCGCGCTGCGCGCTGAACCAGCCGGCCGATCCGGCCAAAACCGTTAATCCCAACTTTCATCGTATCCTCCGTGAATGTTTCTGGTCTTGTTTTCCCTTTAATGTCGGCAGCAAATACTTTACGCCCACTGTTATTGCTACACCGCTGTAATCTCGCGATCCGAAAAGACCCTTCGAAAACGTCATCGGCAAATAGGCCGCTTGCATGTCCAGTGCTATCTTCGAAGACAGCGGCCAGTCCATCCCGCCGCCGAATACGAAATTGACGTCGGTGACTGACCGTTCATTGTATGCCGCGTAATAGTCATTGCTGAACTGGATGTTGTTCTTGCCAATGTGCAAACCGCCCCCGGCCATAACGTACGGTTGAACCGGTGTCCGCAAACCGGCTATCGGATACAGTTTCAGGCGGAGATTGACCGGATAGAGTGAGATATTGCCAATGTAATTGTAGCCGTTGCTCAAAACCGTCACCTCGCCCCGATTCACAATTCCGGCGGCAATTTCAAGTATGGCCTGTGGGAGTACGCGGATGCCAAGATACGCCTCGGCGTAGAAACTGGCACTGTTCACGCTCGCCCGGTACTGAGTAGAACCCGATGTATCCAATGGCACGGGCAGGTCACCGGTGTTGCTCCAGACGCCCAGCCGTATTCCTGCCTGGTGACTTTTCCGAAACTGATCCGCTTTCGTCAAGGCTACGTTGTCGGCAAACGCAGATGTGATGGTGACGCCGATCAATAGGAAAATCACCACTGCCGCAACAAGGCGGCGTAATTCTGCCGGCATTGAACGCTTACTCGGTGTACGAGGTTCATTCTTCGACCGACCCGATGACCTGCGGGCTGCAAACATACCAGACATATCAACACTCTATACATTTCTAGTCCCTGACCGGGACTAAGAAAAACTAAGTAACCAGCACTGCGACATTGTGTCAAGATAATTGAGAATTCTCCCTACGCGGGTCAGGTCTTTCGTGTCAATCAAGGCTGATGCGCTCGCCACAATGTAAACCAACGGAATCTTCTTATTTGCCTTGCGTTTGGCGCATTATCATTCTACTTTGATGGTGGTGTATGCGATAGACGTTGAGCAGGCGATCTGCAGATTATAGCAGCTATGAAAGTCTCTCGTACTGCCAGATCAATCGAGGGCTCCGCTCTTCTCTTGGCGAGGAATGGGGTGCGTCGGCGGCGCGCCTCTACTCGGCACACTGGTATACCGTCGCCGATTCTCCATTCCACAGCAGCCGTCGCCATTCGAGATGCTTATGACAACTATGCTTCCCGGTTCCGCAAGATCACGGCACGAGCCAGGAAGCGATTCGAAGAGCGGGATTGGAAAGCCCGGCGGCGCGACGCGCTGGAGAGATTTGATTTGTACGAGCATACGCTTAACCATGTCGCCACAAATCTCCAGGCGGTAATGGGGCGAAGGTTGCGCGAGTCTGCCGACTGGAAGCGCATCAAAACCGAGTTTGCTCGGTTGGTGTCTGATCGATATGACATTGAACTGATTGAGACTTTCTATAATTCAGTCACTCGCAAAGTGCTCCAGACGGTTGGTGTCGCCCGCGATATCGAGTTCTTCTCACTTACCGGTCGGGCGGAAGTCATTGAACCGGTTCAAAGCGTCTACAAGGCTTATCAGCACAATCGTCCGACCCTTTGGGTAATTCGCGAAATACTTACCGACCACCAACTATCCGTACCCTATGAAGACTTGGAACGCGATGCTGCGTTGGTGGCACGGGAAGTTGACCTGCACGTCTGGCCCGTGGTTGGGTTCGGCAAACGGGATGTGATCGAGGTGGTGCGGGCACCGTTTTATCGCAACAAAGCCGCGTATCTGGTCGGACGGATAATTGCGGACGGTCACGTCATACCGATGGTCCTCCCGCTCTACCACGGCGATCGCGGCGTGTATGTCGATGCTGCTCTCATGACAGAATCCGAAGCCAGTATCGTTTTTAGTTTCGCTTTTTCCTATTTTCATGTCGAGATAGAACGCCACGACGAGATAATCAGATTCTTGCGTTCGATATTAGTCTCCAAACCGGTGTCTGATCTGTATATATCGATCGGCTACAACAAGCACGGGAAGACGGAGCTATACCGGGCGCTGCACCGATTCGTTCATGAGTCACGAGAAAAATTCGATATCGCTCCGGGCAAAGAAGGTTGCGTGATGATCGGCTTCACGCTTCGGGACTTCAACTATGTTTTTAAAGTCATCAAGGATCGCCCCTGTTTCCTGAGATCGGCTGATATCACCAGCAAGCGCATCACTCGACAGCAGGTGAAAGACGCATATCAGGAGGTGTGCCATCGTGACCGCGCCGGCCGCATGGTGGATACGCAGGAGTTCGAAAACCTCCGCTTCAAGAAGAAGCGGTTCTCCGAACAGCTGTTGCGGGAGTTCTCGCTGGCCGCGAAGGAAATCGTCAGCCTTGAAGGGGAGTATGTCGTCATTCGACACGTGTACGTGCAGCGCAAGGTGATTCCGCTGCCGATGTACCTGCTGATGCAGAAAGACCCGGAAGTCATTCGGAGCGTCATTCTTGATTTTGGCTACTTCCTCAAAGACCTTGCCGCCACCGGTGTCTTTCCATATGACCTGTTTAACATCTGGAACTATGGTGTGACGAGCCGGGGTCGGGTGGTCTTGTTCGACTATGATGATGTCGGCACTCTTGAAGCGGCAACCTTCCGCTCCAAGCCGGCGCCACGCGACGAGACAGAGGAATTCCAGCCGGAGGAGGACCGTATCGCAGCAATGCCCGACGATTTCTTCGTCGACGAAACTGAGCGATACTCCGGAATCCCCGATCAACTCAAGGGAATCTTCAAGGCGGTGCACGGTGACTTGTTCACAGTCAAGTTCTGGCAACTAATGCAGGCAAGAGTGCGCCGCGGC
>Ga0315276_10000181_pt1 | contig 52147 bp, 33 predicted proteins | sample YL17G05_0_MG_FD_204542 | JGI IMG/M metagenome (GOLD analysis project Ga0315276, IMG submission 204542) | Sediment microbial communities from Yellowstone Lake, YNP, Wyoming, USA - YL17G05_0 | ecosystem: Environmental > Aquatic > Freshwater > Lake > Sediment | place: USA: Wyoming | collected...
ATATTAAAAGTTGTACCGACTCCAGAGATGTGGGCGGGGATGAAACAAGAAAAAAAATTGGAATTCAAAATTGGTGGGAGGGGGCTTGTTGCAATTGCCACCAGATTTGGCATACATGGAAATCCTATTGCCCACCGTTCGGTTTATCTGGAACTTGGTAGGAAAATATATGGTGATGAGCATGAATGCTTGAAGTCAAAATTGGCTGTGGAAGAATTAAGAGCTGAGATACAAAAAAAGGTACCAACGCCAGAGATGTGGGCAGGGATGAAACAGGAAGAAAAATTGAAATTTAAAATTGGCGGGAGGGGGCTTGTTGCAATTGCCACCAGATTCGGCATACATGGAAATCCTATTGCCCACCGTTCGGTTTATCTGGAACTTGGTAGGAAGATATATGGTGAGGAACATGAGTGCTTGCAGTCAAAATTGACCTTGGAAAAATTAAGAGTTGAGATACAAAAAAAGGTTCCAACGCCGGAGATGTGGGCAGGGATGAAACAGGAAGAAAAATTGGAATTCAAAATTGGCGGGAGGGGGCTTGTTGCAATTGCCACCAGATTCGGCATACAGGGAAATCCTATTGCCCACCGTTCGGTTTATCTGGAACTTGGCAGGAAGATATATGGTGGAAGATATAGATGCCTCAAGCTAAAATTTACTGTGGAAACATTAAGAGCTGAGATACAAAAAAAGGTACCAACACCAGATATGTGGGCAGGGATGATAACAAAAAGGAAATTTAAAATTGGGGGGATGGGGTTACATGCTATTGCTAAAAAATTCGGGTTAAAGGGCGACCCTGTTAGATATCATTCAATTCATCTGGAACTTGGGAGAAAGATATATGGCGAGGAGCATGAGTGCCTAAAATACGAGGAAAAGTCTGAGATGTCTGCTGATGAGCTAAAGACTGAGATACAAAAAAGGGTAACATCTCCAGAGATGTGGGCAGGGATGCAGTACAAAGATAGACTGGCATTCAAAATCGATGGGATGGGGCTACATGCTATTGCTAAAAAATTCGGGTTAAAGGGCGACCCTGTTGGATATCATTCAATTCATCTGGAACTTGGGAGAAAAATATATGGTGAGGAGTATGAATGTTTGAAGGAAAAAGAAATAACCACAGAAATACTGAAAACAGAGATACTGAAAAAGGTACCAACGCCGGAGATGTGGGCGGGTATGAAACAGAGAATAAAAAGGAAATTTAAAATTGGAGGGATGGGGCTTATGGCAATTGCAACTAAATTCGGGTTGAAGGGGGATCCTGTTGTATATCATTCGGATCATCTGGAGCTTGGTAGGAAGATATATGGTGAGGAGCATGAATGCTTGCAGTCAAAATTGACTGTGGAAGAATTAAGAGTTGAGATACAAAAAAAGGTACCAACGCCAGAGATGTGGGCAGGGATGAAAACAAGAAAAAAAAGGAAATTCAAAATCAGAGGTATGGGGTTAAATGCTATTGCTACAAAATTTTATATTGAGGGGGAGCCTATAAATTATCATTCAATTCATCTTGAACTCGGGAGGAAGATATATGGTGAGGAACATGAGTGCCTAAGGTATGAGAAAAAGCCTGAACTTTCTGTTGATGAGCTTAAGACTAGGATACAAAAAAAGGTACCAACGCCAGAAATGTGGGCAGGGATGAAGCATAAAGATATACTGGTATTCAAAATCGACTGGATGGGGCTTATGGCAATTGCAACTAAATTCGGGCTGAAGGGGGATCCTGTACGCAATTATCCTCTACTTTTGGAACTGGGAAGGAAGATATACGGGGAAGAGCATGAGTGTCTAAAAAAATAGATTAAAGATTTAAGATTAAAGTTAAATTCTGACTTACAACTTAAATCATACAACTATATATAGAACACATATTTGGCTTTATTTAAATATAATTAAATATAATCATTATTGACAAACTTAATTCAATTGAAGTAGATTTGCTTAGGTTTATAAAAAATATAATAGATATAAAAAGATTTAATTAAACAAAAATAAATTTAATTAAATTAAATAAACTTAAAATAAATATAAAAAGTAATGGACGAAAAAATCTATACCACGGAGCAGGTGGCCAAAATTCTGCAAATACACCCTTTGACAGTCCTTAACTACATTAAGAGCGGTAAGATAAGGGCAGTAAGGTTAGGCCGGGTTTACCGCATCCGTGAGAGCGCCCTCCAAAAGTTCCTTGAACAGGAATCCACCTAAAACAAATTCCAAAACACAAAATACAAAATACAAAAATAAATATAGTAATAGAATTTGTAAATTGGAATTGTAAATTGGAATTTTTTGTAGATTGTTCATTGTAATTTGTTTGTTTATATAATTTCGGGCGTAAAACAAAAAACAAAACCTAAACCCCCCACTCCTTTGTAGCTGTTAGCGAAGAAGGATCGGGGGTTTTTAAACCACTGATTTATTGGATTTTCAAACAGGATTTGCAGGATTAGACTGTAAATACGAGTTAAGATATACAGATTTTATTAATATATTTTAAAATTATTTATTCTGTATATCTGTTTTACCAATATTTGATTAATCCCATAAATCCGTGCTTAAAATCCTATTAATCCGTGGTCATTTATTGCAGCTCAAACTACTGCCAGCGCCTTTATTTGGACATTGTTTTTTTACGACCATTATTAACTTCTCGCAGAATGTTTTCAGATTTTCCTGTGAAACTTTTGTATCCACTGCACTTTGTATTGTTACGTTTGTATCATTTAATGATTGGGCGACGGCTTTTAAGACGTTTTCGGATACATTGCTAAAAGTCAGATTAAACGTCGATGCATTTGTCATCTGTTTTAATGCAAGTTGTTTTGCCACCAGAGCTTGCTCATATGCTGATGCATACTGAAGGGGATTTATTGATTGTGAAGTTCCACTTGCGCCTTCCCCTGTTAAGCCCCTCCATGTGTTAGTAAAAATCAAATCAGCGTATTTTGCCGCGTAATTTAATTCAGTCTTTAAATCCGCTACAAGCCCTTTTAATCCTGGCCCTTGGATAAGGCTCCTAGGGCTATAACCTTGGCTTCCTCCTATGGTTAATGTGATTTGGTTTGCTTTGAACCATTGTTCTGCGCGTTTTATTGCGCGGATCTTAGCTTTTTTAGCCATCTCAGCAAATGAACCAAGTGCGAGATTACCTGTACCTATATTTTTAAAACTATCGATCGCCCTCTTTAAATCTTTCCATGCTTTTGTGAATTCACCATAGGGACATTCTATATAATAATTTTTTGATTTGGGGAACCAGACTTTGCCATATTTATAATCTTTTTTAAGAGATACATATTTAATTTCTGTTCCTATAGTGACTGGCCAACCACCGGACATTATTGCGTTTAATGTCTTATAATCGGCTGACATAATGGATGCGTTTACCAAATCGCTCAAAAAAGCTGATTTTAGCATTTGATCAAGAATCTGTTCTTTTAGTGCATCCAGTTCCCAGATATCATCCCTAAGACAATTGCTTATCCATTCATTGGTTCCAATCCACCTTCCAAACAACAAAGATAGGCCGTCCAAAAAAGACTCTGTGACTGACTGGATTATGATATCTTTTATAGCTCCCCAAAAAAGATTGGTAACGCCTTCATTTCCTTCCTTCCCAAGTTGTTGCATTTTATCTTGATATTGGGCCAAAGTACCAACTCCGGTTACCGTTGATGCGGTTAGCATATGTTGTTTTATCAATGTAGCTTGCTGATTTAAGAAGGGTGAATAAAACGCGCATGCTGGCTCCGCCTGTTGCAATAACAGGATTAAACCAAGGACAATGCCGATAATTTTACGAGGTTTTAATAAGAACATTTGCCTTTTTCCTGAAATTTAGCGGCTACGGATAACTTCGTATAATATTCCTGAATTTTCTGAAAACTGTCGCGAAGTTCATTTAATTTAGTCATTATGCCAGCGTAAGCCTGCTGGTCTGAGGTTGCATTCCCCACAGAACTATATTGCTCGAGAAATTTGTTTTGTTCTTCTTTTTTTGCGTCTTCACTTGTTTGGTATCGCTCAAGTATTTCCCCCGCAGACTGTGTTGCTGGCTGTGTTGGTTTGGTAATAGTTTGATTTGTGTCCTTCTGATGGCTTGTATCTTGTTTATTCGCCTGTTGCGCCTTATTTGCTTTTTCCATTTCCGATTCTTTTGCATATTTTGGAGATTTTATAGCGTTTAATAATCTCTTTGTGAGTATATTAATGTTAAATGAAACTGTCGGTCCCCATCTATTGCTTGTGCCCCATGACTGCATACTGTTTTGGAGTGGTGTTACATTTTTTTCAAGCATTTTTGCCATAATGTCATCCATTGCAAGGATATGGCAGTCGACACATCCGTCGTTTAGTGAATACGGCGATTCGGGGCGTTTTACTTTTGTGACATCCACACAAACAGAAGCTTCAATTGCAGCGGCTAAATCTTTTTTCATCGGATCTTTTGCATAATCAGCACCAAAAAGTTTTATTCTAGTACTTTCAAAATCAAGGCAGAAGCCGGTTGGCATGCAAGTACTTTCAACTTTTCCGGCAAGATTAATTGAAACGCTGGATTCGCCTGGTGGGCAATCAGTTCTATTTGTAGGCGGAAATTCTTTTGGCACCCCGCCGACAAACGGTCCAGGATAATTTGGATTTTGCGGTATTGTTGTTGGTGCAGGAGCTGGTGACGGTTTTTCAACAGCCGTAGAACCAGGCGGGCAATTAATTGGCGGAGTTTCTGGAATGTTTCCAGTTGGGGCTCCAGTGGGAGCACCAATAGGAGCTCCGATTGGGGCTCCAATGGGGGCTCCAATTGTGGTTTTAAATTTTTTGAATGTTATTGCGTCTTTGTCCTGGCAGGCTAAATCCGTGCCGATTTCAAGCTGGCAAGCTTCACTGCAGCCATCGCCGGATTTGTTATTGCCGTCATCGCATGTTTCACCATTTTCGACTTTGCTGTTCCCGCAGGATGCCGGAATGATGCCTGGCGGCAGAACAGGTTTTTCTTCACCACCTTCAATGATATTGGTTAATTCATCATTAGGGACGCATTCATATTCAGGCGGAGGCGCTGCTTCGGTTGGTTGCTCAGGTCCTGCTGGGGCTCCCGCAGGAGGAGCGCCTCCGGGAGTCTGACCCGCGGGCGTGCCTGCTTCTTCGCTTGGAGGAGTGGTTGCGTTGTTTGGAGGCCATGTCCACACGTTATCCTGCCAAGTTGCCTTATTGCCGAATAATATTATTTCAATTAAATTTAAATCCACAATAAGGTCAAACGGCGAATCTGTTAATGTTCCGTTATACCATATTTCGCTATTCTGGAATTGCCGTTTTAAGGACGCTTTAGACTGTGAAATTATTTTTTCATTTTCATAAGCGGCCTTTACCCGCACATAATCGGGATAAAGCGTATCGGTTAAAATGCTTTTAACTTTATCCTTAGTCATTGTCGGGTCTTCGATTTTCAATTGATTAGCTAATGCCTCATAGATCTCATCATCCCTGTTTTTTATAACGTCGCAATAAGTCGTTTCATAAATATTAAATTTCGGCCCTTTCCGTTTTAATTTGGCATCCGAAGTGCAATAACTGTATGTATCTTTAGTTTTACAGTAGAAATCACTGTCATATAGGGTTGACGTACAATCGTCAGCATGCGCCATTCCGACACTGATTCCGAGACTAAGCAGCCCGATGATTAGTGATATAAATTTTTTCATTGACCTTATTACGAAATTAATTTTTAAATTTTTATAATTTTTATAATTTTCAAATAATTTCTAATGGTTAATGTTTAATTTTTAAAAATTATGTTTAGGATTTTTAAAAATTAGGATTTATTTATAAAAATTTAAAAATTACAAAATTAAAAATTATTTGTGCATACTCGCGTCTTCAATAACGCTAGGTAAAGTAGATACAATAGTACGCAAACTTGCCAGCATGCGCCTGTATATTTCGAGATTTTTAAGCATGCATTCAAAATGTACATGCATAACAAAAGATAGCCGAAGTTCCTTAAGTCCTGTAAATGCAGCATCTAATGCAACTAAAGAATCTGTAATTTCATTACCCATTATCAATTTCAATTTATCTAAATTGTCATATGAGCTAACTAGAACATTTGAAGAACTGCCGCTTATTGTTGGGTAAGATTCAATTTTGCCCAAAATGTAATTAATAAACACTGAATATTTATTGTATGATTCAAGAATGGGTTGTAACAATTGTTGAGGACTATTGCTTTTAGTACTATCGCCATCGATTATTTCTGTGAGTTTTTTCGGCCATAGCGCGCAGACCTTTTCCGGTTTTAAAAGATCTTGCAGCGCCGCATCCAAATCCGGCAGATTATCTTTTTTTATGTTATCTCCGAGCTTACGTGTGCTACCTAGAATAGAAATTGCTGAAACATCAAAAACGCATTTCACCGTATCGTGGTATTTTGCCCGCGCCTTTTCAAAAGCTATTCTGGCTTTCAGATCATTGGAATATCCATCATTTGTCGCTAAAGCTTTTTCAAAATCCTTATAATAGCTACCATCTTTATCAGGTGTTAAATAATCATTTAATTTTGAAAATTCGCATGTGGTCACAATAGCCGGATTATCTGCTGAAGAAACTTCATAAATAAGGACTGAACTAATTATCAGGAGCAGGATTATGCCTACTGCGATTATTAATATTTTTTTGAGCATATATTTTTTATTACGGATTGTGGCCAGGATGGTGGCTAGTATTGTGGCTAGGATTGTAGTTTGTATTACGGATTTTCATCCACTATTCTAGCCACAACTCTAGCCACTAATCGATTTGGTTAGCTGCACTTTGAGGCGTAGCAGGGCAATTTTTGATCAAATTTTTGCATATATTCTTTTAGCTGGTTTACATGTGCTTCCATATCGTGCAATTTTGTAACTATGCTTGATAATTTATTTTGCAAAATAAGGCCTTTTTGGCCTGAACTGTTTGTTTTAAGAGACCTTTCCAAGCCAACTATTGCAGCGGAAGATTTTTGAATTTTCTGCACAGTGTCGGATGAGCTTTTCGCCTGAATATCAGGATCGGTAAATTGCGCTGAGACTAAATCCCTGCATTGCCTGTAATTTGATGCGGCATCGGATACTATGGATTTTGAAATTTCTTCCGCTTTACAATAGGGCATATATTTCAATTTGGTTCCTGGAATAATGACTTTATCCGCAGAAACGCAGCTTGGCAGTTTTTTTAAATAAATACCTACCGAAACTCCCTTGCTTTCGTCATCTTGCATTTTTTGCGGGTCGGCAGTGCCGCTATAAAGAACCGCTTCACAAAGATAATCGAGCCAACAGCGGTATGTGCGCTGACCTTCAAAAGCCTCATCAACCATTTCACTTGTAGGCTTTTCCTGATTTAAAAGCGCCTGATTATTATCGTTCCACGCGTTTTTGATATTGACTATTTCATTGGCGATTGACTGCACGCATCTTGACGGATTGTCCGATCTAAAAGGTTCAGGGTATGGTAAATCGAGTTTTGAGTAACTCTTCATCTGCCAACTGATTATGCAGACAACGATTATTGTAAGACTGATGATGGGGAGGATTATCTTTTTTAGCATAATTTTTATAATTTTTTAATTTTTGTAATTTTTAAAATAATTTTTAATGCTTTAATGTTTAATTTTTAAAAATTATGTTTAGGATTTTTAAAAATTAGGATTTATTTATAAAAATTTAAAAATTGTAAAAATTAAAAATTAATAAGTGACTTCATTGCTCTGCGAGTAAATGGTGTCATGCGTGACAACGTCGGTTATGGCCGTCATGATTATATCGTCTTTCACAAAATCGTTCTCGTAATCAAGGAAGTAGCAAGCCGGCCCTTTATTTACATAAATGCCGGGAGTTTGTTTATAATAATCATTTGCAGTTTTAGAAGGTTTTTTGCCTTCTTGTGTTGCCTTCTTCTCAAAAATTGCGTCATTCAATTCAGGACAACCGTCATCGTCATGATATGCATCAAGGTCTTCCGGAATTTCAGGACACAAATCAATATGCAATATCTCGCATGTATCCCCAATACCATTATTATTGGTGTCAGTTTGATCCGCATTGGCGATAAACACGCAGTTATCTTTGCTTTCAGCCACTTTAGTTGAATCAATCAGGCCATTTTCATCATAAATGCCTAATACGTTTTTGATACCGTCATTATCAATATCATCATCGCACACATCAATAATCCCGTCTAAATCAGTATCATTTTGGTTCGGATTATCTATATAGAAACACAGTTCCGCGGGCGGATTAAATACGTTTGGATTAGTTCCGTTTTTATATTCCTGTAGATTCGTGAAATTATCCTCATCAGGGTCAAGCTGGGCATCTGCCGGATCAAGAGGATTTAAATTATTTTCCATTTCCCACCAATCAGGCATTCCGTCTTTATCACTGTCAACTGTACGGCAATCTTTAACTTCCAGTACTGTTACCGCCATAAACGCGAATTCTCCTCGAGTTATTTCTTCATCAGGGAAAACAAATCCAGTGCTTTCCTTGATAAGGCCGATCTGGACTGCTGTATAAACATAATCTTTGTACCAAGCATCATTCGGTACATCAAGGAAGTAATCATCTGGAGATTTTCTGATCTCAATTTCTGCCTGACGTATCAATACTGCAACAGCTTCTGCCCTGCTTATATTTTTTGCAGGCCTGAAATATCCGTCGCCATAACCTGTTACCATTTTGAGTGCTTTGCCTATCGATACACAGAAGAAATACCACTCTGGCATGTCCACATCCGGAAATGGCTTAAACCCAGTGTATCCTTTGCGTTGCGGATCTGTAGGTTTAGAACAGTCGAAGCAATTTGTAGCGCCTAAAGCTATTTTAACGAATTCGGCGCGGCTTATTTTTGCGTCGGGTTTGAATGTGCCGTCCGCGTAACCGCTTATTATGCGCTTAGTGTATAAATCAATAATGGCTTTATAATTCGGATTCGAAGGATCGACATCCGAGAATGGTGATTTTGCGATTCCAGGTTTTTTAACAGTTGCATCGTTTTGTGCAATAAGGGAAGCGAACATAGGCTGGATTTTTTTCTTCAGATAGCCGATTTGGACTTTTATGTCATTCCAGATCTCATCCTGTTTGATGACAAGGTTGTTGAAATCAGTGGCAATGAAAATATCGAATACTGGTTTTTTGGCGCTATCCACAAACTGGAATATGACCTTTTCATCTAATTTGCCCTGATTTTTGAATTGCAGAGAATAGCCTGTAGACATCATCCTAATCGCGCCGCTGGAATCCACAAGGGCGATATTTTTTTGCGTGTTTTTATTGAAAATTGCCGCGCCGCCAGGGAAGCTTTCCGTGAAACCTGGCATATTCTTTGCGATAATGGAATCGCTGGTATCCAGATCTCCGAGTTCAATGCCTATATTCGGCAGGTTTGCCTGCGTAAGAGGCTCATCAAGTGTAACAGCATCTGTATTGCTGTCAGCCACGTAATAAATATTGGATAGCACAGTGTCAAAACCTTTCTTTAGAATCGATGCCCTGGTGGGCAGGATCCATGATGCCGGAAGAACTTTAATCTCATAATTATTGTCGAGCATCTCAATTTGTCCTGTTCCAATATGCACCCTCGCTATGTCTTTTGGCGTCTGATCGGTAATAAGTACGTCTGATGGCCCGCTTGTAAACCCTTGAACCAGATAATCGCCGCTTGAACTTATTGAATAATAATTATTTTTAAAAGTATTTTTGTCGCTTAAAGGTGGTGTGGTCGGAGTATTCCTCCTTTGTTTTAACAGGCCCAAATTTTTCCAAAGACCCCATCTTTTACGGAATATGCTGAACGGTATATCGCTTAAATCATGCTTTGGTTCCAGGGGTTTCATAGCGCCTTTTGCCTCTCCTTTTTCTTTCATCGGACTTTCTTCCAATGATATATCAGGCGCATAAATTGTTACTTTGATTGTTTTTTTGTATTGCTGGAAGCTTGGGTCATCCGGTTTAACGCTTGCGATCAAATCGACATTGAATTCCTTTGGTTCTTTTTGGGGCGGAATTATTAATTGATCCCCTACGCTATCAGGCAAACCATCCTGGTTCATATCCCAGTAATATTTATAACTGCCTGTCAGGTCAGTCAGAATATCGCTGGCATTTATTTTTGCTTCCTTGTAAATCGGGAATTTAAAGTCTTTTTTAAGTATGTCTATCGGAGGAGCTGAACTTACGTATATCTGCGGAGCAAGGAGTTCGTTATGGTTATAATTTGCGACATTTCCGTATTTATCGAACCATGTCATTTTTATATGGTAGTAACCATTATCCATGTTCATGGTATAGCCAGGCCCGCTATATAAGTCGAAGTAAACTGCCCTTGTGGGCTTTAATGTAATGCCCATATTCTGTTTGCCATTCCCTATAGTCCTGAAAAGCACTTTATCAGCGCCTGTTATCATGGTTTTTGGTTCAATGCCAAAGACTTTACGCGCTTCGGTTAAATCAGTATATGATGTGATAAGGGTACCGTAATCGACAACCTTATCACCAGCAGTTACACGCGGAGTTGTACCATCCGCGTTTAACGGCAAAAGGACGATAGTTACATCAGCAAGGCCGTTATTCTGTTTATCAGCGTTAAAGCCGAGAATTGATCTTTCGAGTTCAATGCCAACGCCATATTGATCAGGATTCGTGTTATCCATCCAGCCAAAGCTTGCCGCTCCGTCTTCCGTAAGCGATACAGCAAGCATATTGATTGCTTCTTTCAATGGCAAAACGGTTGTACCGACTGTTATGAAATCATTTAATGTGAAAATGATATTCGGCACGTGGGAGGCTATGTTTGTCGTGATATTCAGAGGCACTGAAAGATCGCGCTTAAGATATAAATTCGGGCCATCGCTATACACTACATTGGATTTGCCCGAAACGGTTGTGGGTATAAATGCTGTCTGGCTTGTCGCTGGATTATCCAGATACGGAATAAATTGAACCGACTGGCCTGTTTTTGGGTCAACAAGGCATGTACCTGTGCAAACGGTTGAACTGGTGCCTGATGATGCGCTTTGCTGGCTGGATGACGGCGGTGTGCTTGGCACCTGAGCAAGAAGGTTTGAAGTGCTGGAATTGGACGGCAAACTGGCAACAGCAGTTTCGCTAACATTGGTTTTGGCAATAATATTTTCAGATGGGGTTTCAAGCTGATTCTGAACCCACGCGTAAAGGTCTGAAGAATTGATTGAATCATTCACTTCATCTTCAAGTTGTTTACTTTGCGCTAACACTTTTTGGCGGGCTTTTTCTATTTTATCCAGCGCAGATGGCTTTTTTGATAACTTATAATTTGGGATATTATATTCTTTCTTGAGCACCTTGTAATCGACAGGCGCTTTTTTATTAATATCTTCAATAACTGTAGTCAGTTTAGCAAATGTATCTGTGAATGTTTTTTTGACTTCAGGTGAAATGGATTCCTGAGTCTGGCTTGCGATAAGATTGGAAGGTTGTGCGCTGGCTTGTGTCTGCGCGCAGTTTTTCTTTTTCGCTTCATTGATTATATCCTGCAGCCATTGCGCTTCAGCTGACCATTTAGTAAATTCTTTTTCACAATCTTCCTGTTTAAATGTCCCTTCAATAACTGCGGTACTCCATGCTGTGCTGATCTCATCAAGAATATTTTGCTGGAACCATTCTCTGATATCAGTATCTTTCATTTGATCGATAGCAACTGATAAGCCTCCTGTAAGATAAGCATTCATCCATTTAAAGTAAGTGTTACTGGCGGCTTTCCTAAGAGTTATGCTCAAATTATCATTCATCTCATCCGCCCATTTTTTGAATTCAGCAAAATTATTTGCCATTTTCTGATTAGCTTCTTTTGTGGCGTCTCCCATAACTTTGGTTGCCAGATCAAAAGCATCCTGCATCTTTGCTTCTGCTGAACGGAAATATTGCTGGTCGATTTTCTGGATATCTGTATTCCATTCATTAAGTTTTCCTTGGACGTTTTTTGCCCATCCTTGCTCAATAGTTATTGCAGCTGATCCAAGCGCCCTTGATATCTCGTCTGATATATTTGCGAGCTCATTTAATTTGATTCCGAATGCAGCCTGTGCTGCTTTATCAAATAAGTCTGACCAGTCGGTAGGTATATTTTTATTCCATTCATCTGCTGTTTCCTGAAGCTTATCCCAGACCATCTTGAGCCTGATTCCAAGATAAACTTTTGTCGAAATATCCAGCTCATTAAAGCCGGTATCAATAAGCGCGATGTCGGCTAGCCTTATCTGCAGAAGATCCAAAGGAATCAGATACGCGGGCCTGTTTGTCAGAAGCACTGTATGGTCTTTAAGGTAAGCTTCCGGAATGGGCGCAAATGCCTTTTTAATCAGGCACCAGATATTGAGAAGCATCTGCAGGAGTTCCATAATGACTTTGAACTGCGCGCCCACGTCAGGCAGTTTTGGAGGAGGCGGTAGGGTCGGCAATTTAATCGCAGGGACTGCGGGTAAAGGAGGAAGTTTTGGCAATTCAGGCAACCTTGGCAATATCGGCAACGCGGGTATCTGCAATGCGAACGAAAGATCAGGAATATCTGGGAACGGAATCCGGGGTATGCGCGGCAGTTTAATTGGCTGGCCGATAAAATGTATCAAAGGCATTTCAATGGTGATACCCGCCTTAAAGTCAGACAGGTCTAAAACTATGTCAGGCCATTTTGGAAATTTGATAATCGGTATATCCGGTATGACCAAACCAAGCAAAGTGTACCAACCGAAATTGGAAAAACGGTCATTGGTGCATATGTCGCAATTATCCTCAAAATCCGTGAAAATATTAAAGAGTTTTTTAATATTTTTCACTATTTCGATTATCGTGTAATAAACTTCCACATAACCGATAATCTGGCTTTGGATTGTCTGTAACCAGCCACCGATCATGGTGCTGAATGATTCCATTACACAGGCGATCTGGCTCAAATATGACGCCAATTGTTTTTTCAGAAGAATAACGTTTCTTGGGAATGCCAAATATGACTGAAGGACTTTGACATTTTCTATGATGCTGTTTATAAGTTTATCGACATCCACAATAATCATGCTAAGTATTTTGTACATAGCGCATTGTGAAGTGGATTTAGAGGGATCCGGACACCGGTATTTTGCTATGAGTTCTCTGTATTTATTGACTTGTTTTTGGTAATAAACTTTCGCCTGTTCAAAATCGCGGATGATGTCCTGGATCTGGGCGTAAGAGATATAGGGTATTTTAAAGTCTATCCTATGCTCATTTAATTTGATGTAAGGAATTGAGTTTATAATGGCATACAAACCTTCAATGGCAGACGTATTGAAGGCTGAAATTTCTTTTTCAATGGTTTTGTAATCATTTAAAAATAATGTGCCAGCATCTGTTGGGGTTGGCGTGCCTGATGTTGGCGTACTGAATGACTCCGGCAATGCCGCAGCGTCTTTCGCGCTTTTACCTGACACATAATTCCACCATGCTGTGGTTGTTTTTTGAAACTCATACCAGTCGCTCGCAAAGACACTAGGTATATCTGGCAAAATAATGCGAAGCGTCGGCAAGGTAAGTAGTTTATTCAGAATCTCGAGTTGCTGTCGGTCCCACCAACCGGACAGCTTGCCCATCACTGAATCGTAAGTGCTTAAATGTTTATTGGAAAAGCTTTTCACGGGCGGCTGGAATTTCATCGATTGGCCAAGATTTATTGCAAGACCGACTTCGAGACCACCTGCATTTTGTCCTTGCGGTTGGCTTTTTTGCTGGATTTCAATCGGAAGGCCGCTGTTATTTACCGCGGAAACGCCGGAATTGATATCGGCTACTACATTATTTGCAGCTTCAATTAAAGCTGTTATTCCTTTTTCTATAATTTTACATTGCGGCATATTGCTCATCGGAATGGCAAATGTCATGCAGTTTCCAGTTGGAGGAGGATAAGGGATTGGCATTAAAGGAGGCGGCACCGGCATATTGCCAGTATACGGTCCCCAGCAGAAAGCCATGCCAATACCGCCGGTTAAAGTCGGCATTGTGTATAAACGCACTGAGGACATAATGGGACCGGGGATCGTTGCAGCACCTATTGCTGTTGGTATTGAGGCAAAAAGTGAGGGGACTGGAATAGGGCCAACGGGCGTTGGCAAAGTGGCAGGAAAGGCGAGAATAGGCATTGCGTATGGAATGGAGCCTGGCGCCAAAAAAGCCATGTTATACGGCATTGGGAAACACCCTCCGCCCATACAGGCAAAATTTCGCAGGTTATCTAACATGTCGTTAATCGCGCTTTCCGCGCAGGAATCCGGATTCAGTGCGCATTCTTCGGGCGTGGGCGCTACAGGTGCGCCACTTGGATCGATTTTGCATTCCTTCATATCTTCCTGCACCTTATCCAAACCGCATTTCTTCATCACGTTATCCATAAAACCTTTGTCCATCTTTTCATCCGCCTTTAAATTTTTGAGCTTATTTAGTTCGTCAATACAGGACGCGTTTTGCGCCACAGCATCAGATACGGTTTTATTTTCTTCTTTTACAGTAGTCGTGATTTTGTATGACCGCGCAGCAATTGTGTAATAAGCTATAAGTTGGCCCGTATCATTGTATGGCGGCGAAACGAGCACATCTTTGTAATTGTCATACGGAATTCTTGCGTTAAGCTTTGTTTTACCATCAAGCTTTTGGATCATTATTACGGCTTTCGGCGTGTGTTTTACGCTGGCTTTGTATGTTATTGTAACTTGTTTGCCTGCCCTTAAATTAAGGCCGCTCATGAATAAATAAACTCCGTTCACTTTAGGCTTGTCAGAAAAACAACCTGTCCCTTCACAGGTTATACTTTCTTCGTCTAATTCCAGCGCATCCGGCACAATGTCTACAAGCACAAAATTATTGACGTTTTTATTAGCCATGAGGCTTATCGTGTATTTCAGATTTTCGCCTAAATCGAGGTCTTTGGCGCCAGGACGGTCGGCATTTTCAACGATTTTTGTCGCCGTAATAATTAGCCCGCCATTAATTGAAGCGTTGTTCGTTTCAAAATCTGTCATGGGACCGAAATAAGCTTCGGTTTGGTCGCCTTCGTTCCACGGAAGCTTGGGCACGGTTGCCGGAGCATTGCCAGCGATTGCGTTCTGCGTTGCCGCATCAAGAGAACTTATTAAGGCCGTGGCCTGTGATTCACTGACATCTTTTGATGTATCTTTTGTCGGGAAGCTCTGTAGGGCGCTGAAATCAGGTTCTTCTGGAGGCGTTATATCTGGAAGCCCATAAGGATTGTTTCCGTTTGTGATTCCGATAGGAGCTCCAATTGGAGCTCCAATTGGCTCAGGCATACCGGGATAACGGATTTGTAGGTCATTTTTTAGGTTCTGCCCAAGGGCGATACTGAAACCGTAATTCCCGAGCAAAACACCGTTTTCAGGGATTTGGTTATTTTTACCATAAAAAATCCTGATATCGCCACGGCTGTCCAAAGTTACAAGGTCGGGGTTACCATCCATATCCATATCAGCCTTGGTGATCTGGTAAAGTTCTTTTCCGACTTTAAGTTTTTGGTCTGTCCGCGTTATTACTTCATTATCGTTGTTTAAAACTGCAAGGCGCCCTTCTTTTGTTGCAACTACAAGGTCCTCGTATCCGTCCTTTTTGAAATCAAAAGAGGCGACATTTAAAGCCCCGTCTGCCAAAAACGCTATATCTCCGTGGTCGATATACTGAGGATCAGTATTACCGCCTTCAAAAAGTCTGATCCTTCCGTCTTTCATAACCGCCGCTACATCCTGAATTTTATCATTATTAAAATCAAAATTTGTCAGTGCCACTATATCGCTTCCTTTGGCGTCCTGGTAAATCTGGCGTCCGATTGTGTTGTCGTAGTTCAGGCTGGAATTGCTGTTATTTTCTAAAGTAATCGTCGGATCGCCCAATAAAACAGCATTTGGCGGCAAATTCCACATAACAGCCTCCCCAACAGGACTACCGCCTGCAAAACGAAGGATGTATTTATTTTCATTTTCAAACCCAAAATTTTCTGTAGGCTTTTTGCTTTCATCCAGTTCTACTGCAGGGTCATATAAAATCAGGCCCGTGGGGTCATTTATGGTGCTGCCAGTATAGAGCGTTTGAAATTTATATGCGGAATCTGTTGTAAAATTAGCAGGATCTAGTTTTCTAGACTGATAATCTAGATATAATCTGCCGATTTCGCCATCCGGACTAGATAACACCAGTTCGAGCAAGTCAAAATCGGATTCTGTTTCCAGAGACAAAGTGTTATCCATTTTCTGAAAAACAATGCTGTTTTTGCTGATGGAAGCCACTTTTTCCTGATCCGCGTTAAAAATGTTAATGATGCCATCTTTAAGTTCAGCATTGTAGCTTTCATCAGTTGCTTTGAAATAAATTGTGCTTTCAGCTGGTGTTACGTTTTCATCCCACATAGCGACGTTTTCAAAATCAATCGGAATAGTCGTACTTATTTGGAGTTTCAGAATTTTATCATCATAAATCTGCAAGCCTAAAGAATTATTATAGTTCGTGATTTCCGCGACCTGGGTTGTCCCAGAAATCTTGATCTGATAATTAGGCATTACGGTTAAAATCGGGGTTGGAGGGGCGCCAGACATGAAACCAAAAACCGCCTCTGTTTTGCCGTTAAAAAGATGTGTGCCGCCAAAATAACCTTCTTGCAGAAAATCAGCGGCAGGGAAACCGACGAAAGACGCGAAGAGATTTTGGGGGAATGTCCTGCCCCAATCTTCCTGAGTGATTTTAGCGACTATTGGTATTGAAGCGTTGCCTGGTGCCAAATTGCTAAATGTTGCTATCAAATTGAGCTTTCCGGTTTCTTTGCCGACCTTAAGTTTTATGACGCCCTGACCATTTGTGATAATCACATCTTCAGAAATTAGCGAGCCGAAATCTTTAGTTTTATCAGTTACTTTTACCTTAATCGTATCGCTGAAATTTTTTGAAAGCACATCATAAATGTCTGTCACTTCCACGGGAATATCTGCAATTTCGCCGACAGAAAGATCTGCTGGTGCACTTATAACGATTTTAAACGGATCGTTGATTATAGGAGGCACAGTAAGAACGTCGCTTGTGTAAACTGGATGTGTGGCTGTTACCTGTATGTTCGTGCCTTTGGGGTTAGGATAAAAAGTCCCTTCACCTGTTCCATTCTGAATTTCTGTAAAGCTTGTTACAAATTTGCCGTCCGACGGATTAAGGGGGTTGAGACTTATTTCAGTATTAACATCGGTAACTGGTTTATCCTTCAAATCCACTAAATTCGCGGTAATTTTGTAACTTGGCTTTCCAGTTTCTTTTTCATAAGTCAGTTTGATTTTAATACCATCGACAACGCTTATCTGGAAAGTATTGGCCAGATCTCCAAGCTTGATGGTTATTGTTGTTTGGCCTGATTTGCTACTGGCAGTAAGTCTTGCTGTGGCTTCGCCAGTAAATACGGATACTGATGTTTGGTCAAAACTTGCCAGCTCTTGGTTGCTGACGGTGAACGTAAGGGGATCTTCTATATACCCTACAATTTTTTTATCTTTATCGTTTAATATTTTGACTTTTACCAATGCTTCTTCGCCCTGTACAAGTGTTTTTTTATCGATTTCCACATCAAGCTTCGCCGGCGCGCTATCAGGATTGTCTATAGTTAAAGAACTGTTTTCCAGCACATCTAAAATAGATTCCTGCGGTTCTGTTGTGGGTTCAGGTATGCCGCCACCTGTACAGGAACTATCCAAGCTGACCATGTCGCTAAGTTTTGTTATTTCTTCCGGTATCCAGCAACCGATTAAATTTGGCAGCCATTCCCAGATCTCAACACCACTCGGATCTCCGCAGGTGAATAATTGCTCGCCTTCAGCGCCCCCATCTTCAGTTATTGGGGTTTCCGTTACAACCTCATTTCTTTCTTCTTCCAAAGCGTTTTTGGCTTCATCTAATTCGGGATCTGCTAAAGCGCTTTCAGATAGGCGTGAATTATTGATGCTAAATTTAAACCCTTGGGCGTCGCCATCAGCGTAAATATGCAGGACTTCATAACCTTTTGGCTTTGCTGATGGAGGCGCGGCATTCGGATTGGGCACAGGCAGGAAACTATCGCGATTTAAATATTTTTCGAGAATCAGTTGGTGTTTTTGGTCTATGCTAAGCTGTCGCCATAAAATAGGCTCAATGAGACTAGAATTATTTATAAAAAACTGGGTAATTATATTTTTTTGCGCTCCCAACATCTGGTTAAGTTCCGCATCCTTTTGTCGGACCATCGCGACTATATTTGTTGTTATTTCGCTTACATTATTCCCTGCCACGCGGAACAAGTTGGGATACTTGTAAGCCTGCCTTGTTCCGTTTTTGTAAAATTCTACAAAACGCACGCCATCGGAAGGCACAGCTTGTGTAATCTGCGATTTGCATGTAGTTGAGATGGTTTGGTCAGTTGGTTCAACATGCGGATACACACTATTTACAGGTCTTGTTGTAGCGGCAACATTGAATTTTATAAGCCTTTGCGCATCGTAATATGTGCGGATGCCGGACATCCCGAGTTTTAGTATTTTCTGGGCTATTGTTATTAGTTTTTCCTGAGAGGTGGTGTCGTTCGCGGCTGTTTCACTGCTGATCTCACCTGCAGCAACCATTCCGTTGTATGTATTGTCAACCACGGTTGACAGGGTTCTTATTGGATATAATGGCCACGGCGTATATGCTCCATCATTGAAAATGTCATGAGAAGTGCCACCAGAAAAACCTGGATATGGCGAAGGACTCTGGAGGAAGCTTAAATAATCAATTTTGCATTGTTCTACGGGTAAAATAAATATATCCGAAGGCCGAGGATCAGAAGGTTTGTATGGCGTAAATGCCAGTTCTTTGGCACCTGCCATATCAAAAACCGGCGCATAAGCCTCATCGGGTTTGCAGTGATCAGGGCCTAAATGGATATCCTGGTCATCTATATCGATTTGGATGGCATTATTCGCGACGCATCCAGCGTAACCTTTGTATTCAGACCTATCTCTAAGCTTAGTATCATCACCTTCTGGCGGGATGATGGCTGTATCCGGATCATATGTCCTGTTCGCTTCTACCGTTACAGAGTTATTTTCTGTTACAGGCACGCCCGATAGCCTTAATTGGCCGCGCTGAAGCCCACACTGGGTAACTGATGTCAGGTTGTCGATTTTTGTACCCTTAGTGAATGCTCTGAAATTAAAAGTAGTCGTTGTGCAATTATTGCCATAGTAATCACACATCAATACGTTGACATTTATCCCGTTTATTAAATTGACGTTTTCCTGAACATTTTGAATTTCTTTGTTTATTAATTTTTCCAGTTCTATACTTTTTGCGGTGAGTATGGTTTGCATGTACGTATCGCGCAAAGTTATTAGTGACGCGAGGCTGTCGTATTCTTTTTCGCTCCATCTGCCAGTTCCCGCGATTGTTGAATTCAGTCGCCCTAAATAAGTCTTAAGGGCAGATGCAAAATTTGTTGTATATTTTTTTATTGCGATTTGTATCCCGTTGCCCATCATGCTTTCGATAGATTGATCATCAATAACAGGAGTCCGTTCCTCAGCTGGCTTATCAGGTTCCGTATCAGCCCCGACCTCCTGAATGATTTGCTGTAATAAATTTCGGTTGAATCTTCTATATGCGATTTCTTCAATATATTTTATAAAACGTTTATAGTTACTGTAATCCGCGGTGTTTAACTTTTTTTCAACTGCCGGAAAATTGTAATAAAGCATTCTTTTGTTAAAATCCGCGTAACCGTTAAGCTTGTTGGAATATTGGTTGTTTTTGTAAAAATAATCCGCGAATTCCTGACGCCTTTTCGCATCATCTTTTGATGGCGGCACAATAACACCATGCCAGATATCAGGAGTAGGATTGAGCGCGTTGGTGTTTTCTTCGAAATGTCCTGAATTATGGTTATAAACGTAACGTTTTTGGTCGAAATCCGTATATGGGTAAAGGCTTGGAATCGCATTCCCATCAGCAGGGTAGACAACTGGAATTGGTACATTTCCTACAAGAACGACCCCGACTAAGCGATTGTCATCTGTTCTAGGAGATAAGTCGCTTTGTTTATCGGAATTTAAAAATTTGTTATTAGCCCCTTCGTAATACAGTTTTTCCAGAATAGTGCTTATTTTAAAAGACGATTCATTAGGATCGACCCCAAGGACGATTGCGCGGGTATGAGGCATTCTTTTTTGTATATTTTCAGCGTATGCAAAAATGTTCTCGCGCAACGTTGAACTCGAGCCATTGGTCGTATAGGCAGTCTTATCATCCAATAAACTATTTTCAGCTAAAATAGCTACAATCCCTAATTCTGAATGTGAAGTGGGTGATAATAATTGACTTACGGATTTGCTTATAGACTGAAGCGTTTTTTGCGCAACCGTTCCCTGTGCCTGTGCCTCAGGCACGGCAAATCCAGGGATGTTTAAAGCCCCTAGCTCATTAAACAGCATTACAGCTACCAGCAACCCCGCGATGAAACGTTGGAATTTTTTTATTTTTATTTTGGTTAGAAGCGAGTTGGGCGTTCCGAAGTGTAATGACCCTGAACCTGAGCGTAGTGAATGGTTCAGGGGAATGGAACGAAGTGTAAGAGACTATCAGAGATTTGAGCCCGACCCTTCTGATTAGGGACAATTCACCATTTTCGATTCTACCAAAATACTGCCATATACCAAAGGGGAAATGGGATTTTTGCAATATATCAAATAAGGTTACGTGCGCGTAGTCTGAAAAATTGTACAATAAACATTGTACGGAATTGATAAGTATTTCTTGAATCTGTAATCGAAATTCGAATCGGCTAACGCCGCCTTGATGGCTTAACTGTTTTGCTGTCTCGTGTTCTTTTGAGCTGTGTAATGCGCTGTTGCCCGCTTTTTTCACCGGCGGAAAAAGCGGGCGGAAAAAAGCCGCCTGGGGGCTAACGAGCCGTGTAATTATCGTTGTCACCGAGAAGCCTGTCGTTTCTCACGGCCGTTATCCCCCGGGACCCCCCTGAACGCCCTTTTCATTTTCTGTGTGCATTCAATTCAGGCAGATTCTGTTATTTTTTGCTCCTGCGTCTGTGGTTTTAGCCGGATATACTGACTAAAACCACCCGCCCGCAACTTTAGTTCCAAAAACAGCACAAAACACCTTGGATGTACAGCGTAAGTAAAAAAGCCAAAAGGGGGTCCGGGGGTGCAACAAGATATTAACAATGACATAAGGTACAATGATGGATTTGCTTTGTGCACCCCCTGAAGGTTTTTTGCTTACTTTTTTGACTTCAAAAAAGTAAGAAGCATGGGTTAATACACCACCTGGATAGATAAAAGCACAAATACAGCATAAAAGTCAGTCGCGGCCTTTGCCGCAATAAAATTCTGAATATCTGAAACAATTTAATCCCGTAGAATGTTTATTGTAAAAATTATATCAACGCTCTCCCCGTCATTTCTTTCGGCTTATCAATGCCTAACAGTTTTAGGATGGTCGGGGAGACGTCGCAAAGTCCGCCGTTGCGGACTTTCTTGATTTTGCTTTCGGGATCAGCGACTAAGAACATAACCGGATTCATTGAATGAGCGGGTTTCGGGTCCCCATTGGGATACAGCATGTCATCGCAGTTGCCGTGGTCAGCTGTTACAAGCATTGTGTAGCCGGATTTCATTGCCTGTTCATATAGTTCGCCGATGCAGTCATCCAATGTTTGGACAGCTCTAACAGCTGCTTTCAGACTACCGGAGTGACCGACCAAATCACCGTTAGCAAAATTAACTATAATGACCTGATGGCCGGATTTCTTGAGCGCGGCCAGAACTTTTTTAACGACTTTTGGCGCGGACATTTCGGGTTTATCCGCGTACGTGGCGCACTTTGGCGAATGGACAAGCACCCTGTCTTCCAAAGGTACACGATGCTCGATTTGAGAGTTAAAAAAGAATGTTACATGCGCGTATTTTTCGGTCTCAGCGACGCGGAGCTGATGGATTTTATGTTTGGAAAGCCATTGAGCAAGATTATTTTTAACAACCGGCATTTCAAAAGCCACGGGCGCGATTTCGGAATACGGTCCCATGCAGACAAAATGGATTTTGCCGATAGTTTTTTTAAATTCTTTAAATTTTGGATCAGTAAATGCTGTTGTTATCTGGCGCGTGCGGTCTGTGCGATAGTTAAAGAAAATCAAGGCGTCGCAGGTTTCCACTAAACCCTTTTTGTCGATTAAAATCGGAGGGAGGTAATAATCGGTCAACTTTTTGTCTTTTTTGTAAAAATAATCAACAGCTTTAAACGGGTCGCTGAATGGCTGTCCTTTCCCTTTGGTCATCAGATGATAGGCTTCAGCAGTCCGGTTCCAGTTTTTGTCGCGGTCCATTGCATAATAACGGCCGATTATTGTGGCGATTTTGCCGATGCCAAGTTTTTTGGTTTTATCGAGTATTTTTTTAAGGAATTCCTTTACGCTTCTTTCTTCCACGTCGCGGCCATCAGCTATGCAATGGATATAGACCTCCCGCAAGTCCTCCTTTTTCGCCCAGTCGAGAAGCGCAAAAAGGTGGTCGATATGCGAGTGGACGCCTTCATCGGAAATCATGCCCATAAGATGAAGTTTTTTTCCTGACTTTTTAGCATATTTAAATGCGCCGGAAAGAGCCGGGTTTTTGAAAAAAGACTTGTTTTTAATGCTGCGATTAACCTCAAGCAAAAACTGAGGCACAACGCGACCCGCGCCCATTGTAAAATGACCGACTTCAGATCCGCCCATAGCGCCTTCGACTAATCCGACCGCTTCGCCGGTACACTGTAAAATGCTGTGTGGATATTTGGCGCGTAGTTTTTTAAAATTCGGGGTTTTAGCAAGGGTAACAGCGTTTCCAGGGCCTTTGGGCGCTTCGCCAAAACCGTCTAGTATGACGAGGAGGACTTTTTGCTTCATAATTTGGATATTTACTTTGGTTACAGTATACAACGACGCGATACAATTTTAATACCTAATTTCTAATACCTAATATCTAATTTTGCATATCGGATTTACCGTGTGACAAAATTAGATATTAGAAATTAGGTATTAGATATTAAGTTATAGGTCATTTTAGTGGACAGATAGTGTTCTTCTCGAGGAACGACAAATTGAATATTTGTTTGTTTTATGCGGAAAAAGTTGATATGATATAAAAATCTTCATCTTAATTTTTTCACTTTTTTTATGATTCAGGATGTCACAATTGACGGCATCATCAAGAAAGCGAAAAGGTATTTGCCTTCTTTAAATGAAGAGCGAGTTAAGGCGGCTTTTGAATTTGCCAGCAAAGCTCATGCGGGACAAATGCGGTATTCAGGAGAACCTTATATAAGGCATCCTTTGGAGGTCGTGAATATTCTTATATCGCTAAAACCCGATGAGGATTCAATTGTCGCAGGCCTTCTTCATGATGTGCTTGAGGACACGCCGGTAGAGCTTGAAGAGGTAAAAAATACTTTTGGCGAGGGCGTTATTCCATTGTTAAAAGGCCTAGAAAAATTAAGCAAAGTGCATTACAGGGGTCAGGAAAGACAAGTTGAAAACTTAAGGAAGATGTTCTTGGCAATGGCGAAAGACATTCGCGTGATTATCATAAAACTTGCCGACCGCCTCCATAATATGCGCACCCTTCAATATATAGATAATGAGGATAAGAGAAAACGCATCGCCGATGAAACTCTGACTATTTATTCTCCAATCGCTTCGAGACTTGGCATCTATAAAATTAAAAATGAGCTTGATACTCTATGCTTCAAATTTTTGAATCCAAAAGATTATGAACGCCTCACAAAAGAGCTGGATGAAATGATAGGAAAACAAACTAATACGATAAAAAATACCAAAGCCATTCTTATTAAGGTTTTAAGAAAGGCAGGCGTTACTGCGACTATTGAGGGGCGGATTAAAAATCCTTATAGCATTTATAAAAAACTTAAGAAAAAGGATAAGAATTATGTTTCCGAACTTTATGATGTTTTTGCCTTAAGGGTAATTGTTGATTCCGAGGCGCAATGCTATCAGGTTTTAGGGCTTGTGCACAAAAATTGGACCCCTCTCTCGCGTAGATTTAAGGATTATATCGCCGTACCCAAAACAAACGGTTACCAGAGCCTGCATACAACGCTAATAGGGATTTGCCCGAAATTAAATAACCAGCCGATTGAAATACAGATACGCACAAGAGAAATGAATGATGTTGCTGAATTCGGTATAGCGGCGCACTGGCATTATACGGAACATAAGGGGGCGATTGTTATCGACCAAGAAAAACTTGGCTGGGTTCAAAGCCTTGTTGAACTTCACGAAAGCCTTAAGAGCAATTCTGAATTTATTGAGACACTTAACGTTGATATTTTCCATGACCGAATTTTTATTTTAACGCCCAAAGGAGATGTACAGGATTTGCCTTACGACGCCACGCCGGTTGATTTTGCTTACGCTATTCACTCGAGTATAGGTAACAGATGCCGTGGCGCGAAAGTAAACGGAAGGATAGTACCTTTGGATTATAAACTCAAAAACGGTCAAGTTGTGGAAATAATAATCGGACCTACTGAACAGCCTAACAGATACTGGCTTTCATTTGTCGTTACATCTACGGCGAAGGCGCGCATAAAGCAGTGGTTTAATGAACAGGACAGCGAAAAAATACTAAGAATGGGTAAAGAACTTATAAACAAAAAACTTAAGCAGTTTAATCAGTCGCAGCTTGATCCGAATTTGAGTATTTTTAAAACGTATGACGGACAAAAGCTTCCAATCAGGGAAAGGGAAAGCCTGATCGAAAGGGTGGGTAACGGTTCTCTTAACCCGCTGGATGTTTTGAGGAAAGTCCTGCCTTTGGAACAGGCGTTAAAAAAAACTCCAAAGGAAGAAATAACTAAGGAAGTTTTAAGCGAAGGAATAAGCTTTGAGGAAAAACCTGAAATCCTGATAACTGGTGAGAAAGGCCATAAGACCCAAATGGCTTCATGCTGTAGCCCGACACCGGATGATTCGATTATTGGATACATAACACGAGGGCAAGGAGTTACGATACATAAACAAAACTGCAAAGTGTTAAGGGGGCTCGATCCCGTAAGACTTATAAAAACCAGTTGGAGCACATCAAAATTACCGAAATATACAGTGAAATTTCGGCTCGATCTGCGTTCACGGCTTGGGCTTTTAAGGGATGTGGCTGATGTGTTTGTCCAAAACCAATTGCCGATAATGAATATTGAGTTTTCCCGAGATGAAGGAACTGACCAGGGGCATTTTATAATAACCGCGAATTTGGATAGTTTCGAAACGCTGAACACCCTTATCCACCAGCTGGAAAATGTGGATGGGGTCTTCTCTGTGAAAGAAATTGATTGATTACGATGGTGGCTACGATGGTGGCTACGATTGTGGCTACAATAGTGGAAGTATTGCATACCACAATAGTAGCCACAAAGCGAAGCCACGTCGTTCGCGAACGAAAGTGGCGAAGCGAGTAGCCACCATTGTAGCCTCAATAGTAATTTGGTGGTAAAGTAATTGCATTTTGTTGGCGAAAATGGTATATTCATTTTCCGTTTTGATTTTTTGTATTTTAAATAAATATTTTGTAATTGAATCAATATTATGTTTGCTAAAAAAGTAGAAGAATTACTAATTTATAAAATAGCTCTTCAGCTAGCCAGTGAGGTTAATGAGCTTGTTAAAGAAATTCCTCATTATTGGAAAAATGAAGACGTAAGGCAAGTTAAGAGATCATCTTCCTCAGTGCCATCTAATATTGCTGAAGGTTTCGGGCAACGTTTTTATCCTAAAAAATTTATATATTATTTAAATATTGCCAAGGGGTCTAGTGATGAGACAAAAAATCACCTAAAAAAACTCCGCAATGACAAATGTATGAATATAGGAGTTGCTGATGCTTATATAAAAAAATATACAGACCTTTCTGTCAGAATTGTAAATTTAATTGATTATTTAAAGAAAAAACATAATATCTTACTTTAAGCCACAACTGAATCCACAATCGTAGCCACAATCGTAGCCACAATAGTATTTATTTAGATAGCATATCAATCAGTTTATCTGCGGACAGATTGTTTTTAAGGTAGCGGAATGCCTCTTTATCGTTTTTGTAGTGTTCGATGATTTTTTTCCTCTGATCTTCGGGGTATCTTGAAGCGATTTCTTCGATTTTCGCGTTAACTTCTTCGTCAGTCGCGTGTACATTCGCGTCTTTAATTATATGCTGGACCCCGAGTTTCGCTATCACGCGCTGTTCCGCGTCTTTCCGGCGGTCTTTTTTAAAATCGTCTTCGGTTTTTTTGATATGGCTTAAATACTGTTCCCATTCAAGCCCCTGATTTTTAACGCGCTCTTTCTGTTCCTGTAGCATCCCTTCGACCTCCTGGTCAATCAGAGCATCAGGTAAATCGGCTTTTGTTATTTTGATGATTTCATTTACCGCCACGTTATCGTGCTCTTCGCGGTTGCGCTGTTCGATTTCCGCTTTCAGATCCTGTTCAACAAGTTTTATGAATTCATCGACTGATTGTTTAGTGCCAGTTATTTTTTCGACCATCGCGTCATCCAGTTTTTGTTCGATTTTCTCTTCAAGGCGATTTAACGTTGTCTTAAATTTCACTGTTTTGCCCTTCATGGTTTCGGCGTGATAATTTTTAGGGAACGTGATATCAAATTCTTTTGTCTCACCTTTCGCCATGCCTAAAACACTGTCTTCAAAACCCGGCACCAAAGCCTGGCTACCTATGATGATTGGATGGTTTTTGCTCGACGTACTTGGTACAGGCTTTCCTTCTTCATCAAAACCTTCAAAATTAAGTTCAGCCCTGTCTCCTTTTTGCGCTTTGCGCTCCACATCTTTCCATCCCGCGTAACGGTCCATGATCATTTCAACGGTTTTATCGATGCTTTCTTTTTCCACTTTTGCTTCTTTGCGCTGGATTTTGATTTTTTTGTAATCGCCGACTTTTACCTCTGGCATTATCGCGACAGTCGCGACATAAACAAAATCATCGCCTTCTTTTTTAACGTCTGATTTTATATCCACTTTCGGCTGGGCAATGACATTTAATTCATTTGATTTTACTGCTTCAGCGTATGTCTGAGGCAAAACGTAATCAAGAGTTGTCGCCTTAATGGCTTCTTCGCGCACATTTTCACGTATAATATTTTCAGGAATATTGCCTGGTCGGAAACCAGGGACTTTTATTTCTTTGCTTATTTCTATCAGCGCTTTCGCCTCCCATTTCTTATAAACATCGTACGGAACGGTTATCGTCAGCTCGACTTCTGACTTTGGGAGTTTTTTGACTTCGACTTTCATAATTTAGATTTAAGTTAAAAAAAATGTATGTTTACTTTACCTTAAAGCAGGGTGGAGAGCAAACCGGTTAGACGAAAATCTGACTGGCGGGAGGAAGGCGGCTCCTCATTGCGAAAAGCAAGGAGGAGAGGAAGAGGTGGTACTGATTTTAAGATAAATGTGATACTTAATACGTTAAATCAGGACCGCCCCTTCCTCCCCGCCTATAATAGGCGGGGCCACCTTCCTCCTTGCTTTTGTATGCTATTCCGCATTCTGTTGCTCCTCCGCCCTCAAATCCTTAATCGCCTGCTGTGTTTGTTCGTCGGTTTTCTGGAAAGCAAGTTGCCAAAGGTTAAAGTATTTTTCAGCTTCTTTGCGGTTTTTTGCGTTTATGTAGGCCCAAGTAATGTCATATAAATAATTGGAATCGTTATATTCATCAATAAGGCGTTTGTATTGAGTAACTGCTAATTCAGTTTCACCGACCTGTTCATATAAACGGCCAAGATTATGGATCATACTTCTAGTTTTATATCCTTTATCAAGCCAGTCTTTATAATTACTTATTGCACTATCCAGATCGCCGAGTTTTTCGTAGTCTCTGGAAAGCTGGATTATTTGTCCAAACGGTATAGTTTTATCACTTGTATCGTATGAAGCTATATAATCCTTCATCTTTTGCATTTCATCCAAAGTAGCCTGTTTTTCTTCAGGCGTAAGGTTTACTTTAACATTATATGTTGTGCAGGCAGATAATGAGATAATCGATACAAGGGCAATAAATGCAGTAATTATTTTTTTCATATTAAGTAGCGAGAAACGCGGTCCGAACGTAGCAAGGATGACCAGCGGGAATTCGCCGCGAAGTGAGGGCTCCGATGTGAAAATTTGCGTGCAAATTTTTGCAATCGGAGAGCGTTTCCCTACTGGTTCAGCACAGGGATGCTCATTATGTAGCGCGTCTTAAAATTAATTATTTGATAAAGAGGAGTCTATATTACTGTATTTCTTACCTTTTTGCAATCAAAACCTTGAGGCGAAATGATTAATCACAAAATCTCTAATATCTAATACCTAATATCTAATTTTGATATTCAGATATTCTGTCTTACAAAATTAGATATTAGAGAAAATGTATCGTTAATCGATGAAATAATGCACCCTTAATAGCGATTTTTGGAGCGCGGGGCACGTTTTATCCGGCGTCTGTGCCTGTACGCATTTTTCCTGGTAACGCGCCTCGGACCATACGATTCTTATTTTCATTAGCTCAATATCGCGCGCCGAAAGGCTGGCCTGGATATCGGATTTGTCGATTTTTTCCTGCGTATACACCAAATCGATTTTCGCCCAAAGGCACATGCTGTTTGTTTCAGAAGTTGTTCCGTTGCATTTTATGGCATAGCGGATTTTGTAGTAATAGTATAAAGAATTAAGCTTTGTCAGTTCGTCGGTTGGGGTCGTTGGCGGAGGGGGTGTAGTTTCGGTTGGAGGAGGAGTTCCAGGTTGCTCGGTTATATTTAAATCAATTACAACTTCTGTAATTTCTCCGATATTAGCGCGGTCCCTGCCATAAACGCGGTATATTAGTTTATCATTTGGTTTGACATTATTATCAGTATAATTTGTATCTAATGTTCCAGAAAGCACTTCTGTTACCGGACCTGTAATGCCATCTCTGGTTAAGATTTTTTCTACAACTATGGATGCCAGATCGTAATCAGGCGGATTAAGCCAACTTAGATGAACCTGTGTTTTGTCTTCATTCACAGTATATGTTAGATTTGACACAGGATATGGCGGTACAACATCTAGGTAGAAATTGCTAGTAACCCTAAATTTGTTTATATCCTGAAAGTCAGCTATGTTGTCGCCTGTAATATCCAAACCAATATATTGGTAGTCCATTTCACGGCTATAACTACGAAGTTTTAAACCTGTGAATGTAGCGGTATCATTTTTTTGCCAATCGCTAAGGACCGAAATATGCAAAATCTTGTAATCATTAGAAAAAATAGGCGTGATATTGGCAGATATATGCCCGTTATCTACTGCCGTTCCTGTGGCAAAAATATTTGTTTTATCCCATAAAATCCACCTCTCGGGATCTAATAAAAGATTAATACCATTTGCGGCGGTAATCTCTGCGACCAAATCGGCTTTAATTGTAAGTGGCGCGATTTCTTGGCTTTTGTATTTCGCCATTTCCACATTATATTCTGAATATATGGTAGCCGCCTGCGCCAAGGGGGCAATTAAAAAAATGGCTATTAATATCAATATAAATTTTTTCATATTTTTTAATTTAAAAGACAACTGATATTGTAGCATTTTCAGTTGATTAGTTAAACCGTTTATCATTCAGTCGACCCGATAGGGCAAGGAGAAAGGCGGCCCCTCCTAGCGAAAAGCGAGGAGGGGATGAAGGGGAGGTCCTGATTTTACGATGTAATGTGATACTTCCTTCCAATCAAATTCGTACCGCCCCTTCCTCCCCGCCTAAATTAGGCGGGGCCACCTTCCTCCCTGCCGAATGACATTCCGAATCGCCGTTGAGCCGCCTTCCTCCCACCCATACCGAATAACTGATAACCTATTATCACATTTTTTTGCATACCAAAAATCCCTCCGCCATACGGCGGAGGGATTTTGTTTGCGAATAACCAATTCGCTGGTAATTGAATTTCAGCGTTTACCCACTGTAGGCCAATGTATGAGAAGTGAGCGTGGTTGATTGTAGCAGATAACCGTTTGACCAATCAAAGAAGTCACAATCACCCGGTAAGGTGATAGGAACGGTATCAGTACATTGTGTCACAGAACCTGCAGTTACTGTTGGGTAACCATGGTTATCAGCCGACTTGTCTGACCAGATTATATTGCGAGCGGTTCCTAGAAGCTGTCTGAAATCAGTTGCGGCAGCCGTGAACAAAGCGCCACCAGTGTCGTAAATAAGACCAGTGTTACCGTTGGTCCCGGAAGAACAAGGTTCGGTACTACCTACACCACAACCCACTGCGGTTGCAATTGGGATGCCTGTAACAGGAGTGTTTTCATCACCTGTATTAAGTTTGGTTGTAACGGAGTCGGTTGTACCAACACCCTTAGCTGTGGCTATTAGTTTGAATGTTCTTGAGGCACTAACATCTATTGTTTGCTCTGTATCAAAGGAAACAATGACTTGATAAGTACCATCAGCTATCAGGTTGTCATTACCTACAGCATCACATTCTTCTAGGCCAGCACCAGCTACTGATGCTTGAAGATCTATTGGTTTTGGACAATAGATGTTCACATCTGCTGAGTTAATAGGTGTGGTGTCTTTGTAAACCTTGAAGCCATAAATATCGCCACCAGCTACATTAAGCCCGCTGGTAGTAATATCAAATACTAAACGAGCAAAGCCTGCAGGCCCACCTGAATCCGCAGTAACTGAAAGGCCATAAAAGGTCAATTCACTATTATTCAATGTGGCAGTAAGACCACTAGCCTTAGAGAATACAGGTATAGTATTGCGGACAACAAATTGTTTTATCTCTGATGAATTAGCAATACTAGGTGATGGAGCGCCCAAGAAATATTCAGATGAAGAGGAAGAAGCTCCAATAGCCTCAAATGTTGATACCGAATTGCCCGTATTCTGTAAACCAAGCCGGAAGGTCATGCCGGAAAGGTCCTGCGGTGTATTAGCTAGACTGGCTACATCCGCGTAAATTTCCATAAAAGAATCGGTTACATTTGGAACATATAATCCTAAACCAGACAGAGTGGCTGTGCCGCCAGAAAGAGAAGAACCCATTGCCTGGGTAGCGCCGTTAATATCCTTATATTTAATAGTAACATTGGTTACAGCAGGTGTTGATACTGCGGCATCACCGAAGTCTGTGGCTAAATCGTTAACAATTGTTACTTTATTAACAGTGAAAGCTTCGCGTAAAGCTTTGAAGCGGTATTTGGCAACAAGTTGCATATTTGAGCCGTCGATAACATTCCTTGCGTCTGGGTTGCCTTCGGAATAGGCAGTAAGCGTGCCAGCTGTCAGGACTGTGAGTAGCGGCAAATGAGCCACAGCGCCGTTTAAAGCCGTGCCAGAAGCTGTGATGGTATTAGCATCTGCGTCTTCTGCGGCTATGTCATTAGCTGGGACCATATCAATAGCTACATAAGTTGTAGTGCCCATTGTGTTGAGCAATTTAGCCTTAGCAACAAAGGTCTTGGATGAACCCTTTGCAACCTTGAGGTTGAGGTTATCGAATAGAACCTTGTAGTATTCGCCAGCTGTCCAAGCGCCATCGGCAGTAACATTGTCAACAAGTGTCAGTGAGCGAGGCCCGTCAACGACATCATTACCGTCGTATAACATTACACTGGAAACAAGTGTGTTAGCAGCTGTGTCGCCTGTTATTGCAGCCCATGGAGTCGCAGCGGCAGTATTACCATATACGCGAACCGTGAGTTTCTTGATAGTGATGTCACCGGCATCGCCAGCCTTTAAGGCCATTCCTAATGCAGGAACTTTATCATCACCTTTTACAAATGTCTGTGAAGAAGGTGTTGCGGCGAGACCAGCCGTAAGGCTGTTAGCGGCTGTCGTCATCCATTTGCCCTGTAAGGCTGTAGCTCCAGCGCCAACGATGTTGGATGTAGCAACGAATTCGTTAGCAGCTAGATCCTTGAGGTAGCTTGATATGCTTACGCCATCAGAGTAGCGGACGCCAGCCTTGACCTGATAACCAGCAGCCATATTTGTGTTTACATCGGCTTGGACTGAGATATGGCGTGTTTCGCCACCAGTCAGTTCATAATCCTCTGAATACACTTTTGTGTAATGTCCTGGAGGACCGGCTACTAATGTAGCACCGCTGTTGGATGTTGTGTTAGGACCAGCTAAAGTTCTACCGCTGTCGATGTCGACAAGGCGGACATTCTTCAGATAGTCGTATGGGTTTACTTCAGTGGCTGTTAAGCCAGCTGCAGTTACGATGCCTGCGCTGCAGTTTGTCGTGACTGGATCTGCCGATGCGGCAGAAGTTACAACACAGTAGTAGATATCACCACCTGCTGTAGCTCCGTTCGTGTCGATCTGAACCATATCACCGACAGCGATTGTTGCAGAAGTATCACCGGTAACTGGAAAGCTAGCAAGAGTGCCAGCGCCGCTTGCTATGACGATATCTGTAGTAACTGCAGAAATGTTTGGACCAGTTCCTCCAGCATTCGAGATTGTTACATCAATGAATGTTTCGCGGACTGTGAGGTCGCGGGCTGCTGTGATGCCAAAGTCTAACAGATGAACGTTTGTGGTGTTTTGAGCAATCTGTGATGCAGCTGGGCCGTTATCGGTAACAGTTACGTCACCACCTTTCAATGTCAGGCTAACGCCTGCATTAAAGTTGTTTATGATAATTGCGCCATAACCATATTGCTGGTCAATAGCAGTAACATCTGTATTTTCATCTAAATAAAGCTTGATTGTGTCTGTTGTGCGGCCACCGTTGATATCAGTGTGCACATAGAAAGTCTTGTTCTGTCCTTTTGGAATTATAAAAGGAGTTGTGAGGACAAATGTAACGCGATCTCCATCGAAAGCAGCAGTTGTGGCTACCTCATCTGTTCCGCGCAGTAAGCGCAGGTTTTCCATTTTTTCGGTGCCAAGAGAGCCGCCTTGTGTAAGAGCAAGAGAATGGATCGCGATATCGTTTGTAGCGCCAGCTGTTAATTTGATGCTAGCAATTTCAGCGTCTTTCTGGCCAATTGTTGGCTGTGAAGGAGCTGTGCCAGCAACAACAGTTAAATCATTAACCACTGTTGCATTTCCACCGATTGTGAAGGTGTTACCTGCAACTGGGAAGTCGCCAGCTGTTGAAGCAGCATTTGAAGTTACATCAGCTGATGAAGCTACATAGAAATAATGCTGGTTAGAAGCGCCAGGTGCTGGAGGTTGCGCTACATCACCAACGAGGGTAATCGTTGTTGTTGTGCCAGCTTCGACTAATAGGTTTAGCGAGAATGTTGATGTGTTTGTATCAGAGTTGATTGTGCGGCCAGTTGTTAAGCGTTTTGAGCCGTCATAGAGGTATAACGCGTCCCAGTCGCCGACCTTGCCGACTCCTCCGCGTGTAACGACTAAGTTTGTGATAGAAACATCGTCGTCAGCGGCTGTGAAGTCCCAAGAGACTAAGCGTACGCTGGTAGCTGCCTGTGGCAGTGTTGAAGAAGGAGCTGTGGTGTCGTTGAGGGAAGCCTCAAGAGCGCCTACGCCTGCGCCTTCGCCTTCACCTTCGCCTTCACCTTCGCCAGGTGCGCGTTCCACTGGATTCTGTGAATTCACGACAAGTTTCGCAACCTGAGCGCGTGTCACAGGATCAGCTGATCCGAACATGCCGTTTGCATAACCATCCAAAATTGATTGGTTATAAGCTGTAACGACATAATCATAGTACCAAGCACCCTCTGTTACATCCGGGAATGGTGAAGCTGGAGTTAATGTGGTTGGAACCGCGAAAGCGTTTACCAAGATCTTGGTAGCCTGAGCGCGGCTTACAGTATCGGTAGGGCCAAACTTGCCGGTAAGGTTACCAGCAGCGTCTGTGTATCCCTTGACGATTCCGAGCTGAACAGCTGCTTCCACATAATCGTAGTACCAAGCATCTGGAGCAACATCATCAAATGTTGGCGTCGCAGGAGCTTCGTAGTCCGCTAAACCGTCAACCGCCATGATGACGATTTTAGCAATTTCAGCGCGAATAAGTCCATCGTTTGGGCGATAGGTGTCACGAGCTTCGATAACACCATCGCTAACGAGCTGTTCAACATAATCATAGTACCAAGCGTCTGTTGGTACATCGTTGAACGTTTGAGCAAATGCAACCTGGACATTTGACACTAATAGCGCCAAAACGGACAAAGTTGCTAATGCTTTTTTAATACTCTTAAACATATTTTGTTTGTTAAGGGTTAAATAAAATATTTTGCAAAGATATATTGTGACTTATTTTGCCCTCTGCATAATAATTTATATTTATAGCAGAAATGGGCGCAATTTCTTTGCATGTTTTAAATTGTAGGAGCCTCCGAAGTTATATCGGAGACCCTATGGAAATCAATAAGTCTATTGATTTGTATGTAATCCCGATAGATATCGGGAAAATAAAAATTGTTTCCTATGCTGTTAAAGAACAACGAGTGAAGATCCGCCATGCATGCCCCGCCTTGCGGAGGCGTGGCGGACGCTTCTTTACAATCTTAGACACCAGTTAAAATCTTGTTTAACTAATGTCTAAGATCGAACGGAAAGTTTGGTATTTGTTGGAGTGGTGAATGAACATACTGACACATACGACACTACATAAGTATTTCTTAATTTCAGACTCGCAAATCTAAAATTAACATACTTATGCTATTGGGCTTTTTTCAGGAGTTATTTTTGGTTTTTTTGACACAATTTCCATTAGGATCGAACTCATTTTATTGAAGTGGCTTTTTTGTGTCAATAAAAACGTTTTTAACCCTTTTTTGGACACAATTTCCAAAAAGCGCGATATTAAGCCCAATTTTCGATGCTTATAACTAAATTATGGTCATTTTATTACAGTTTTTCTGTTGCGACACGTTGTCAATTATTTCTTAATAATCATTTTGGACAAAAAATCCTGAATTTGACCATCTTGACAGATTGGTAAAAAGGTAAGTTGGACAATAAATTAAATGCTAAATGCAAGGAGGAAGGTGGCCCCGCCTAATATAGGCGGGGAGGAAGGGGCGGTATGGATTTGATCTGAGGGATGTATTACATCATATCTTAAAATCAGTACCACCTCTTCCTCTCCTCCTTACTTTTCGCAATGAGGAGCCGCCTTCCTCCTAGCTATTGATAAAATAGGAAAATGTCGTGACGAACTGAGGCATTTAGGAGTTATTTAAATTTGCATTTCCTCAATATATACATATAATAAGCGCGCGGGGTGGAGCAGTGGCAGCTCGCAGGGCTCATAACCCTGAGGTCATAGGTTCGAATCCTATCCCCGCAACCACCCAAAAGTGTGCTACATCCTGCAAATGAGTCTCTACTGAGCCTCCTTTTTCGGATTTTGCACACTTTTGGGTCCCACCCCAGAAAATACCCCTGCCTGCCTCCTTGCCTCGCATTTTCTGGGGTCCCCTTGGTTGCGTGTACAGCATTCTTACATGACCATACTTCTTCGCTTCGGAGGCTTTTTCAGCTTGCGCGCGCCTTTGAGTCCCGCTTCGAAAAATACCCCGCCCTGCCTCCCAGCCTCGCATTTTGTGGCGAATTTTCTTTGGTTGCGAGTTTAACATTTTAATTAACCCAGTCTCCCTCTTCAATTATTAAGTAATACTGTAGCCCAACAGTATCTTTTGGGTAAGAGGATCAGTTAAAAGGGGATGACCAGTATATAAGATATAAAATATATAACTTAATAACTTCTGCCCAAATGTTAAATGTAAAATGAAAAATGAGAATGTTAAATGATTCATCCTTTCACATCCACCTGAGACTCTTTATTTATATTATTGCTTTTTGCTTCGGGTTGCTTATCGGTAGAGGCTGGTTCATTAGTTTTTTCCTCAGGCGCCTGCACAGAAAGCGTGCGGCCAAAAAAGTATTCCCACCACTGATTTCGGTTAGGGAGTTTCAGAACATTGGAATAATCATACCGCTCAACGACGACCTCAGACTTAACAACCTGTTCTTCCTCAGGGATTATTATTAATTTTTCCCCGGGATTCAGGAGGTTCAGATTTTCTTTTGCGTATCTGTCTTTATATTCATCAGACTGAAAGTATTTAACATCTTTTGGTTTCTGGTCCGCCAATTCAGCCAGACTGTCGATTTGGCTTTGGAAATCCTCGATATTCATATCCAGTTTATAATCGCGATATATAGAGGTCGCCAATGCGAAAAAGATATACAGAAAAACCAAAAATCCGCCAACGATGATGAATTGTAATACTAAGGGTTTATTCCTGTGCATATCTTATAAAGAAATAACGACACGACGATACAATGATACGACTGAAATTTCAAATTTTAAATTTCAAATTACAAATGACAATTTAATCTGAAGGCGCGAATCATCATTCGCGCCAGCGCGATTAGTGAATCGCGCCTTCAGAAATTCAAAATAAAAATTTGTTATTTAAAATTTGTCATTGGTCATTTAAAATCTATGAAGATGCAAAGTTATAAGCAAATCCACTTCATCGGCATTGGCGGAATCGGCATCAGCTCTCTGGCGTATCTGGCGCTTAAGGAGGGAAAAAGGGTGGTCGGTTCGGACAGCACGGCCTCTGCGCTGATCGATTGTTTGGCTGAGGAAGGCGCGCAGGTTTTTATCGGGCACGACAGGAATAATGTTTCTGAAGATACGGAGCTTGTTATTTATACTGAAGCCATTGACCGCGAAAGTAATCCTGAATTTCTGATGGCTAAGGAAATGGGCATTACGACCCTAAGTTATTTCCAGGCGCTTGGACAGATTTCGCGCACAAAAAAAACCATCGCTGTCGTCGGCACACACGGAAAGACAACGACGACCGCGATGCTTGGGCTTGCCCTAATTAAAGCAAATTTCGACCCTCTTGTTATTGTCGGGAGCAAAGTAAGAGAGTTCGGCAACCGTAATATTAATATGGGTAAAGGAGACTTTTTTGTTATTGAGGGATGTGAATATAGAAGATCGTTTATGAATCTTGAACCTTTTGGCGTTGTTTTCCTGAATTGCGAAGCAGAGCATCTGGATTATTACAAAAATGAGCGGGATTATATTTTGGCTTATAAAGATCTGATTTTAAAAATACCGACTGATGGTTTTTTGGTCGCAAATTTTGATGACAAAAATGTCAAAAAAATTGCGGACAGTTGCGCAGGGAAAATTATAGGCGTACGCGAGCAGGATGCTTTGAAACTTAACCTTAGATTAAAAATATTGGGCGAATTCAACCAGCTTAACGCCACAGAGGCATACAGAGCTGCTGAAGCCGTTGGCGCGGATTTGGATTTAGTGAAAAAAGCGCTGGAGGAATTTGCTGGCACATGGCGCAGGATGGAAGTGAAAGGCAAATTCAACAGCGCTATTTTGATTGATGATTATGGACATCATCCGACTGAAGTTTTTCAGACGCTGAAGGCGATTAAAACGCATTATAAAGATAAAAAACTGATTTGCGTTTTCCAGCCGCACCAGTATTCGCGCACGCATCTTCTGATTAACGAATTCAAAGGGGCGTTTGAATTCGCGGATGAAGTTATAATTACTGATATTTACGCTGCTAGGGATACGAAAGAAGATATGGCAAAAATCAATGCTGAAAAATTCGTGTCCATTATAGCTGAGACACATCGGAACGTTATTTGGGGAAAAAGCCTCGAAGATACTTATAAATTATTAAAAAAATCGGCAAAGAAAGGTGATGTTGTTGTCACAATGGGGGCCGGGAGTATAGGGAGTCTGGCGGACAGGCTTGCCGAAACGAAATAACGAAACGCGAAAGTCGAATTTCCACATTACGGATGGGATGGAGGAAGGCGGCCCCTCTTTGCGAAAAGCAAGGAGGGGATGAAGGGGTGGTCCTGATTTTACGATGTGATTTAACACATCCCCCAGATCAAATCAGTACCGCCCCTTCCTCCCCGCCTATATTAGGCGGGGCCGCCTTCCTCCTTGCCTGTCATCATGGTGAGCCGCCAACCACAATGCTGTGGTTATACATTTTTCTTGACATTTATTTAAATATATTATATAATATTACATTAACATATTGAACTTTACAAAATATTCTCCAATTATATAATATAACCTTTCATTAATCAGGACAGATGGATAAAACCCTTTATGACCAAATCATCAACCTGCTTGAAAAGAGCCAGAAAATACTGGTTTTGGCCCATGCGAAAGTCGACTGCGACGGCTTAGGCGCGGCTTTGGCTGCTTACCTCGTGTTCAAGGAATTGGGCAAAGAGGTTACTGTGGCAACAAATGACCCTGCGCCGGAGAATCTCGCGTTTTTACCGGCAATAGATATTGTAAAAAATTCCCTCGCAGGCACGAAGGATTTTATCATCACTTTGGACGCGTCTAAATCAGCTATCGGCAAAATCAAATATAATGTTGAAAATAATAAGGTAAATATAATCATCACGCCGAAAGACGGTTCATTTTCCGAAAGTGACGTGTCCTTTCGCCAGGGACTAAATAAATTCGACCTGATATTTGTTCTGGATTCTGGAAACCTTGAACATTTAGGCCCGCTTTATGAACAGAATGTCGAGATGTTTTATGAAACGCCAGTGATAAATATGGACCACCATGCCAGCAACACGGATTTCGGCAATATAAATATTGTGGACGTCACAGCTTCTTCGACTACGGAAATTTTTTATGAATTCCTGGATTATCTTGAAAAAAAATATAACAAGAAACTGATAACGGAAGATATCGCAACCCTGCTTCTTGCTGGCATAATAACTGATACAGGTAGTTTTCAGCACGCGAACACTTCGCCGAGGGCCATGGAAACAGCAGCTAAACTGCTTGATCTTGGCGCGCGCCAGCAGGAGGTGATTAAAAACATTTATAAGACAAAAAAACTAAGCACCCTGAAACTCTGGGGCATCATCCTTTCAAAAGTGCAGGTGGATCCTGTGCACAGAATGGTGTGGTCGGTAATAAGCAAAGATGATCTTCAGGAGGCTGAAGCTGATCCGAATGAGACTGAGGGTATTATTGATGACCTTTTGACCAACGCTCCGGGTGCCGAGGTGATTTTCCTGATAAAACAAAGCCCTGATTACGTTTCTGTTAGCATGCGTTCAACAAATAACCAAACTGATGTCGGCAAATTTTGTGCGGACAACGGCGGTGGCGGACACGTGCGCGCCGCAGGATTTAAAATCCGCGACAAACGCCCTTTTGATGAAGTAGTGAACGATGTAATCAGTAAAGTCCGCAAATTTCAGGCGGAGAGATTGAATATACATCCGGAAACGATTGGGGAAACAATTGGTGGAACGATGGGTGGAACGATGGGTGGAACAATAGGAGCCCCAATTGTAACCCCAATCGTTCCCACGATAGTTCCCCCTATTGTAACCCCTATGGTAACCCCAATAGTTCCCCCAATTGTAAAGCCACAAAAGGTGACATACATGGATTTTAAGGCACCTGAAAAACCTGCTATATCGACAGTAAAAAATGAACCAGAGAAAAAACCCGAGCCATTTCCAATTGTAAAAAAAGAGTCTGTCGGCGCAACTCAAACAACTGAAAATAAACCGATGGTAAGCGGGGAACCTTTACCTGCAAAAAAACGACGCCGAAGACGAAGGCATAAGAAACATCCTGTTGGTGAGAATCAGCCATTAAATCAGACTTCTACGCCTCAGCCGAAACCGACAACAGATGCCCAGCCGAAAAAAGAAACTCCGCCGCCAGCGCCGTATGTGGAACCAGTGTAGTTACAAGTAGTTTATCATGTTGTTTATCATGTTGTTTAAATAGAGAATAAAAACAACTTGATAAACGCCCCGAAGGGGCTGATAAACAACTTGAAACTACAATCATGGCAAATCACTCCCACCTCTCGACCATGGGTTACATCGGAGAATGCGCCAGACACTTTTCAGCATACCGAGAATAAATCCGTTTTTTTGTATTGCCAGTTTCGCGTATTCCGAGCACGTAGGCGTATATTTGCAATGCCCATGTGGGAAAAGCGGTTTCATCAGACGACCGTGATCGGGTGAAAAAGTTTTTTGATATAACCCGATTAAACCGATAGCGGTATTTCGGGGTAAATGCCAAATGTACTTTAATTTTTTCATAACTTATAAACTGATAAACTTAAGAACAAGGCCATTCCGTTCTTAAGTTTGTCAGTTCTTCAGTTTATAAGTTATCAGAAAAAATTCATTGGATTATACTTCACTCCTTTTATGCGGACCTCAAAGTGGCAATGTATGCCTGTTACCCCATAAACACGGCCTGATCTGCCCATCCAGCCTATTGTCTGGCCTTTTTCGACATACTGGCCTTCGGTAACGTATAACTTTTCATTGTGGCCATACAGAGTCTGCATACTGTTTCCGTGATCGATTATTATAACGTTACCGTAACCGCCGTTCCATCCGTAGCTGGCTTTTATGACTTTACCTGCAGCAGCAGCATAAATAGGACCCTTTTCACGGTTACCGATATCCAAAGCTAAATGCCCCCTACGGTAACCCTGTGTCAATTTCCCATTAGCCGGCCATAGCAAACGACCAACAGTTTTCGGGCCATTATAATTAGCTACATAAGAAGGTGCGCCATAAGAGAGGTAAACAGGTTCATCGCGTTTAGCGCCAGGGATAATAATCGTTTTATCAGCAACTAAAGTCCCGTCTTCAAACTGGTTTTGTTTAGTAATTGCATCTTTTTCGACCTTGAATTTTTTGGCAATCGAATCCAGAGTGTCGCCTTTTTTGACTACGTAAGAAAGACCGTCTACAGGAGGAATCCTGAGCTGAGAGCCGACCTTCAGCTGGTTCGGATTCCATAGATTATTTTCTGACATTATGGTTTCTTTTTTCAGATTGAAACTAGAGGCTATGGATGAAAGTGTGTCACCAGGCTCAACAGTATACAAAAATATGTCGCTGAATCCAGTTCTATCACCCACAACTGAGTTAATCGCGGGTTTTAAAAGAAAACCATCTTCCGTCATAATGTCCGATATATTGTAATCGGAAGGATTGTCGATGATTTCATCCAAAACTAATTCGTCTTCCATATACTGGCTTGCATAAAAGCCTTCCGTGTATTGGTAGGTGGTTATAAAAGGTGTGATTATCACAAAAGCCAAAGTAAAATATACGATACGCCTTAATAGCTTACCAATATATGGATTATTATTTTGATCCTTGCAGATATGCTGGATTGTGCTTTGCAGAATCGAGGGATTAGCATCCTCTGGATGCAGCAGGTTATTATTGGGCTGGATATTCAGTTGTTTGAGTTTTGCGTGACGCTCTCTTCGAGCTTCTTCGTTCACCATAAATTTAGTTAATGACTTATAGAGGGGCTTTTAGTCTTAAACTACAACAAAATTTCTACCTACATCTTTATTATAATAACACAATTTTTATTTTTAGGATAGAAAAACAATTGACAACTACCATTTAAAATTGCGAAATCCCCAATCTATAATTTCTTTGCTCTCTTGAAAACGATCAGGGCTATTCAGCAATACTACAATGACTTCCTTGCCATTTGAGTTGCGTGCGAGGCTAATCAGTGACTGGCCGGCAGCATCGGTAGTGCCGGTTTTTACACCCCTTATATCTAAATAACTGTTAAGAAGTTCGTCTGTACCTTCAAGCTTGTGTTCAATTACTCCACTTACAGAAGTCACTGTTGCATTCTGTATACGCACAATGCGCCTGAAATCTTTGTTGCGTAAAGCATATTTCGTAAGTATCGCCAGATCATATGCGCTGGAATAATGCTCGTTTTCATCTAATCCGATAGGATTGGTAAAATGGGTATTTCTTAAATTCAGAATTTTGGCTTTCTCGTTCATCTCATTTATAAAATCTTTAACTGAACCGCTGTGATACGTGGCCAATGCAATAGCCGCATCTCCAGCAGAGGGGACTAGAAGGCCGATAAGGAGATCGCCTACTGTTATTTTTTCATATTGCTGAAGCCACATCCTTACGCCCAATTCGCCCATATTGTTAAAATTATCTTCCACGGTAACAACTTCATCTAATGAATGGGAATCTAAAATTATTACTGCTGTCATGATTTTGGTCAGGCTTGCCATAGGTAATCTTTGGTCCAAATTTTTTTCGAACATCACTATTCCTGTATCCACATCCATAAGCAAAATTCCTTTCGCCTCTGCTACAGGCTTTATTGCATTTGGATCCTTGACGGGTATTGCCTCCACGTTAAGAAGGTCGTTAGTTTTCGTATTCGGAGATACTATCGCCGTTAAAGCTGGCGAATTTAGGTTTAAAAATATTAGTAATATTATGAGACTTCTTAACATAATTTCCCAATTCCCAATTTCCAATTCCCAATTGGGTCATTGGGTATCGGGTCATTGGGTCATTTGATTATTTATCACATGATGCGTGGTGGGGACAATAAATTACTTTTTCTTTGACCCGCAGGTCGATATACGCCAGATCTTCTTTATACAGTTCAGCAGTTTTATATATGGTATTTAATTTATCAAATTGCTCTTTATAATCGCGGTCAAGGCTGACCCACAGTACCAGATTATTTTGGGTTTTTAAATGGATTTCCTTGGCGCTCTGCAGATATTCGACAGCTAAAATATCAATCCCAAGGATATTTTTAATATACTGGAGACTGCCCAAAATAAAATCCATATGTTCAGCCGGTATTATCTGCTCGCGGTTCGATACCGGTTTTGTTAGACCTTTGATTGTTATTGTCATCAGTTCAAGATTTTCTTTTTGGTCGCAGATTGTCAGCCCAACGCGATTAAGAAGGCACTTTTGCTCGACAGGTTTAGGCTTTACCTTATTTTCGTCTAGAACAAAAGCAGATTCTATTATTTTTTTGTTATCTAATGGACTTTGGATTTCGGTTTTTTTGATATCCGCGATGGTCCCGGAAATATCCTCAATGGCTTTGTTTAATTCAGTAAAACTTGTTTCAGTGATTACTTCTGGTTCAGGCAAAATATAATAAGCTCTAAGATTTGCTACAATTGGCTGGCTCTCCAGCTGAATTGTGATTGTTGAAGGAAATACTTTTGAGACGCTAATATTTGCAAATTCGGGAAATTTTTTCTGGATTGTCTTATAAATATTATCTTTGGAAAAGAAGATGATGTTCTTTCCGATGTATTGGTTAAGCTCATTTTCAATCCCTGCGCTGTCCACGTTAAAATTTTCTCTTACAACTTCTATGTTTTTAATAGAGAAATATGAAGAAAAGGCTAAAAATATAAGAATCAGTGCAAAAAAACCAACCAAAAGAACGAAATAAAATGATTTTTGCAGGAATCTTTTTATTCCGCTTATACCGCCTTTAAAAAATTTGGATCTTCTGATGTCAGGCCTATGGCGAGGTCTGGTATACCAATTGGATTTTACCGGATAATAAAGGCGCTTTGGTTTTTTCTTCCAAAAAAACATAATTTCTTTTTACTTTATAACTATACCAAAAAAATCGAAGCCCGAAAATCGAATGGCTGAACAGATGAAAAATGCCAAATTCCGTGTGGGCGTTATGGTCTTCGGCGCCATGCATCTTCATGGCATTATCGAGGAGTTGCTGAAACAGGGGGATTTTACTATTTTGCATCATGGCTAATGATATGATTTGTATTTATTTTTAAATATTTTGTTAATCATTTTTGTATGTTAAAATTTTTTTTGTTAAAATTTAAAAAATAAAAATATGTGTGATTGTTTTACCGGACACTTCAAAAAATATAATCAGTGGTATTCTATGGGTTTGCTACTAATTATAACTTTGTTAGTTGTTCTTCTTTTTCTAAAAATAGAAGCCCTTGAAATTGATGTGGACAAACAGGTTAATCAGCCAGGCATTGACCATCAATTGACTGTGGAACAGCTCAAGAAAAAACAGGCTACGGAAACAGCTCCTACGGGAGAAACCCTGCCGGTTGACGCTAGCGGCAATCCTTTAGCAGTCCCGCCTGCTGAGAATGCGCCTACAGGCGCTCAATAGAGCGATCTGATTTCCGTCAAAAGCATTGATTCAGACTCTAAAAAGGTCAACTGTTCAAAACTGATAAAGCCGAAATGCCGAGCATTCCAAGATAGATTACAAAATTCTAGTTTGTAGTTTGTAGCTTATAGTTGGTAGTATTTTTTATGTTGAAATTTTTCACTACAAACTACCCACTACCAACTACAAACTTTTTTAAATCATTGTAATCTTGTAATTTACTTGTAAAATGAACGTGTATTTAATCAGAAAATATGAAAAAAGTATTAGTAACAGGTGGCGCAGGATTTATAGGTTCGAATTTCTGCAACATCAATAAAAATAAATATAAGGTCATCGCGCTGGATAACCTTTTTTTAGGGGATACGAGAAATTTGGACCCGGATATCCAGTTTATTAAGGGCGATGCCTGCAATGCGAAAGATCTGGATAAAGCCGGCAAAGTCGATTATGTGGTGCATCTTGCCGGTACATCATCGGCCCCGATGTTCATGGGTGACGGGTTTGTGAAAGGTTATGTTAATTCCGTCCAATCATTTGTTACAGTTTTGGATTGGGCTCGGAAAAATGGAGTCAAAAAGGTGCTTTACGCATCAACATCATCGCTTTACGGAAACAATCCTTTACCGCTTTTGGAAACACAACATGTTGTGCCGATAAACCATTATTCGGTAACAAAAATAATTTATGAGCATTGCTCCAAATGTTACAACAAAGTGTATCCTGATATGGACATTCTTGGTTTCCGTTTTATGAGTGTGTATGGCCCAAATGAAGAGGCGAAAGGCATTTACGCGAATCTGATTTCACAGTTCTGCTGGGACATTGCGCGCGGGCTTCCGCCTGTGATTTATGGCGACGGAACCCAGACAAGGGATTTCACGAATGTTAGGGATGTCGTTCAGGGATTAGTGCTCGCAATTGAGACGAAGAAAAAGTTGGGCGCGGATGTTTTTAATATCGGGACTGGCAGGGCGACTGCCGTGAAAGATATTGTAGACGCGCTGAATAAGGCCTTTGGTAAAGATGTGAAGCCGAAATACATTGAAAATCCGGTAAAAGAAGATTATGTACTCGGGCAATACGCCGATATTACGAAAATTTCGAAAGTACTTGGTTATAAACCTACTGTAAAACTGGAGGATGGGATTAAGGATCAGGTGGATAATATCAGAATAGACCGAATCAGAGGGACGAGTTCGGACCGTTACCGTTAGCGGTTCCAATTGTGGGGCTTATAGTTGGGCCGTTGTGGAGCTAGTTGTGGACTAAAAAACAACAACTTGCCCAACAAAGCGTAGCGGTGCCCAACAACTTGCCCAACGATAGGGGTTATTTTTTCTTGTCGTTCTCCAAATATTCCTTAATCCCCTCAACTGCGCGTAATACCTCGACTGGCACCATCCACACTGTTGTGTTGGACTGGTCTGATGAAATGTCGTTGATGGATTGTAGGGTACGGAGATGAAGCGCTCCCGGTGCGCTGGCCAGCATGGTAGCGGCCTTGGTGACATTTTCAGCGGCAAGCACTTCCCCTTCGGAGGCGATGACGACGGCTTTTTTCTCACGTTCCGCCTCTGCGGCTTTAGCCATAGTACGTTTTAAATCATCCGGTAATCCGATGTCCTTTAGTTCAACAGCTTCAACAACTATTCCCCAATTATCACTGACTTTTTCTACAATAGTTTCAATACGGTTGGCTATCTCTTCTCGGCTCTTTAAAAGTTCATCAAGCGTTACTTCACCGACGATATTACGCATGGTGGTCTGAGCTAGCTGACTAATCGCAAAATAATAATTTTCAACTTCGATAACGGATTTTCCCGCGTCGCTGATCTTGTAATAAATGACGGCGTTAATCTTAATTGAGATATTATCTTTTGTAATTGCTTCCTGGTCTGGCACGTCGACAACTTTTGTACGGACATCAACCTTGATGAGTCGCTGAAATATTGGGATTACCAGTCTCCAGCCTGGATTTTTAATGCCGGTAAATTTACCGATGGTAAACATTACACCACGCTCGTACTGGTTTATTTGGCGGATAACAATTATCAATAAAAAAATGACAACTGGAATCAGGCCATAGAATGAAGATAAATTTTCCATAATTTTATAATTATTTTTTACATTGTCACTATATCAGAATATTTATTCGTATTGTAGTGATTCAAGTGGTATCCAAGTAGTTTATCAAGTAGTTTACTCAAGTGGTTTGTTGAACATTTAAACAACCAGATAAACAACTTGATAAACCACCTGATAAATAAGCGCGTATAGTAGACAAAATGGCAAATTTGACTTTTATTAAAGGGAGATTTTTGGTAAATTGAATTCGTATATTTCCTAACATACAAACTAATCATGCCTCTAATAATTATAATAGTCGTAGCTTTGCTCATTTATGTTATGTTCACATATAACAGCATGATAAAGCTACGGAACCAGGTAAAAGAAGCCTGGTCCGATATCGATGTGCAGTTAAAGCGCAGATATAACCTGATACCGAACATAGTCGAAACGGTTAAGGGCTATGCAGCACATGAGGAAGCGGTTTTTACAAAGGTTACCGAAGCACGAGCTAACGCGATTAACGCCACAAGTAAGAAAGACCAGAGCGCTGCGGAAAATATGTTGTCCGGAGCATTAAAATCATTATTCGCTGTTGCGGAGAATTATCCCGAACTGAAAGCGAATGAGAATTTTATGCAGTTGCAGAATGAATTAGTGGATACTGAAGACAAAATTCAATCTGCCCGACGGTTCTACAACAGTATAACAAGGGACTTCAATACGAAGATTCAACAGTTCCCATCAAGCCTTATAGCGCAGGCGTTTTCATTCAAGCCTGAAGAATTTTTTGAAATCGAAGAAGCCAAGGAAAGGGAAAATGTTGAAGTAAGCTTTAATAAAGAAGGGACTAGACAGGCTGAGGCGAAAAAAGAGGAGCCGACTGAGAAAAAATAACCTTCAAAATTTCGCATTTTGCATTTCTGATTTCGCAATCTATTCTGCATATTGGCATTCATCATTTGAATTGTTGAATGCCAAATGTTACATGGGAATGCCAAATGCGAATTACGAAATGCGAATTGTTTTTTATTAATTTAATAAAAAAAATATGTTAGTCACAACCACCGAAATGTTCAAAAAAGCTTACAAGGGCAGTTATGCCATTGGGGCTTTTAATGTTAACAATATGGAACTGATACAGGGTATTATGGCGGGTGTAGCTGAAAAAAGATGCCCGGTGATACTTCAGATATCCAAAGGCGCGCGCGAATACGCCAATCCGATTTATTTAAGGAAACTTATCGAGGCAGCTATCGAAGAATATCCTGATATTCCAGTTGTCATGCACTTGGACCATGGGCCTGATTTTGAGTTATGTAAGGCTTCGGTAGATGGTGGATTCACATCCGTAATGATCGATGCTTCGCACGATGAATTTGAGGAAAATATTCGCAAAACAAAAGAGGTTGTCGATTACGCACATAAAAGAGGGGTTGTTGTAGAAGCGGAACTCGGCAAACTTGTCGGCGCGCAGTTTGATGAGGGTGAGAAAGGCGGCGGCCAAAGCAGCGGTCATTTTACCGACCCGGATCAGGCTGTGGAATTTGTTGAAAGGACGGGGTGTGACTCGCTCGCTGTCGCTATCGGCACAAGTCACGGAGCTTTTAAATTTAAAGGAGATCCTCGGTTGGATTTTGAGAGGCTTGAAATAATTACCAAAAAATTAAAAGGTTACCCGCTGGTACTCCACGGAGCATCAACAGTGATTCCAGAATTTGTGGATATGTGTAACAAATACGGCGGAAAAATCCCCGGAGCCAAAGGTGTGCCGGAAGATATGATTTCACGCGCCGCGAAATCAGGCGTGTGCAAAGTGAATATCGATACTGATCTGCGCCTGGCTATGACAGCCGCAATCAGAAAATCTTTTGTCGATAATCCAGCTAATTTTGACCCTCGAAAATATCTGGGACCAGCCAGAGATGCCGTAAAACAGATGGTGATGCACAAACTGGATGTGTTGGGGAATGTTAATACATTATAATTTTTAATTTTATAATTTTTAAATTTTTATAAATAAATTGTAATTTTTAAATCCCAAACGTAATTTTTAAAAATTAAACATTGGGTATTGAATATTATTTTAAAAATTATAAAAATTGCAAAAATTCAAAAATTTATCAATTAACCCTCCAAAATATGTTAAGAATAGGTTTAAACGGATATGGCCGTATCGGCCGGATCGTCCACCGCATTTCGCTCCATAACAAAAATATTCAGGTTGTGGCAATAAATGCGCGAAGCGAAGATGCCAAAATGCGCGCCCATCTTTTAAAATACGATTCTGTGCATGGCAAAATCGACAACGAGGTTATTGCTAAAGATGAGCATACGATGACTGTTGACGGCAAAGATGTCCACTTGATAGCAATTAAAGAAGCTTCGGAAATCCCGTGGAAAGATTATGGAGTTGATCTTGTGCTCGAATGCACAGGCAAAGCTAAAACCTTTGATCTTGCATCCAAACATCTTACTGGCGGTGCCAAAAAAGTGCTTGTTTCCGCTCCGATGAAAGACGATACGCCAACTTTTGTTATAGGTGTTAATGAAAAGGACCTGAAACGCGAGCATAATGTGATTTCCAACGCCAGTTGCACAACGAATTGTATCGCGCCGCCCCTCAGGCTGATTCATCAGAAATGGGGCATTGAAAACGCGTCGGTTTCTTCTATCCATTCATTCACGCACTCACAGAACCTTTTGGACAATTCAAATAGAGATCTGAGGAGAGCAAGAAGCGCGGTTATGAGCGTTATACCGACCACGACTGGCGCGGTTAGGGCCACAGCTAAAATAATCCCTGAGCTGAAAGGCAGATTAGACGGCATGGCATACAGGGTTCCGATTGCCACAAGTTCGGTTTGCGACGTTGTGCTGCAACTCAAAAATCCTGTAACAAAAGAGGAATTTAATGATTATTTCCGCAAAGTCGCTCGCGACCCGTATTACGAGACGATCATCGATTACTGCGATGAGCCTCTGGTTTCAATTGATTTTAAATCCAACCCTCACTCCAGCATTTTGGACACAGAACTGACCCAGACAATCGGCGACAGGATGCTGAAAATCCTTTTGTGGTACGATAATGAATGGGGGTATGCTAATAGGTTGGTGGATATGATGGAGATTCTTTCGAAAATGATGTAATTATTTTAGAAAATTTTTAAATTTTTATAATTTTTGAATTTTTACAAATAAATCCTAATTTTTAAAATCCCAAACATGATTTTTAAAATTAAACATTCAGCATTAAAAAATTATTTCAAAAATTATAAAAATTATAAAAATTTAAAAATTAATTTAAAGTTATGAAACAAAAGAATACAGTCGCAATTTTATGCAGTGGCGGGCCGGCGCCGGGAATTAATTCGGTGATAAGCTCGATTGCAAAATCGTTTTTAAAAGAAAATTGGCGCGTAATTGGATTTAATGAGGGCACTAAAACGATATTCACAGACAAACCACAGACTATGGAATTTGATTTCCAGTTTGCGGATTACATTTATAACCGCGGTGGAAGTGTGCTTAGGATGAGCCGCCATAAACCGAAGGAATCTGAATTCAATACAAAATTTTTCACCAAAAATAATGTAAAATTACTCGTTACAATCGGCGGCGATGACACAGCCACTACTGCTAATCGCATCACAAAATATCTGAATTCACAAAAGGTGCATATAAAAAATATCCACGTCCCAAAGACTATTGATAACGACCTGCCTTTGCCAGACAGGTTACCGACTTTTGGTTTTGAGACGGCAAAAAATGAGGGAACGATGATAGCCCAAACGGTTTATGAAGATGCCAGAAGCAGCGGGAACTGGTTTGTGGTCACGGTAATGGGCAGAGAGGCGGGCCACCTGGCTTTCGGGATTGGTACCGCGTGTCATTATCCGCTTGTGATAATACCGGAAATGTTCAGGGGCAAAAAAATCACCTTCAAAAAAATCATCGATATGATGATCTCATCGATTCTGATTCGAAAAACTATTAACGTTCATCATGGGGCGATTATGATAAGCGAAGGCGTATTTCATTTTATGGAAGAGGCGGAAATTGTTAACTCAGGAATCAATTTCACATTTGACGACCACGGTCATCCGGAGCTTGGAACAGTATCAAAAGCTCATATTTTCAACATACTTTTGCAGAAAAAATTAAAGGAGCTTGGACTTGATGTCAAAAGCCGCCCTGTGGAAATAGGTTATGAAATACGTTCCTGCCCACCTACCGCGTTTGACATGAATTATTGCACAATGCTCGGAATGGGTGTGAAAAAGCTTTACGACGAAGGACATACGGGATGCATTGTAGTCGCTAAAGCCAACGGAGAATTTTTGCCATTGTATCTTAAAGATATTACAGATCCTAAGACCGGAAAGGTAAAAACAAGGCATGTGGATGTGCACGCGCAAGACTATCAGTTGGCATTTTCAAATTTGCATTACCTGAAAAAACAGCATTACAAAGCGGCCAGCAAATTCGTTGAGCATCCGGAGGATTATGATTTGGAGAAAATTTTGACTTCAGATTGACGTAATCGGATATATAGTGATATTAATAAACCCTGATTTTTTGTATTCAAATGAATATTTTGTATGAAATTACATCGGAACAGTTTTAAGCGCATCATATTTGAGGATGCAGTTTATTTTACGACATCAAAAACTCATTACAACTATCCGTATTTCAGAGAACGGATATTCTGCGATTTGTTCGTCGAAAATTTACGGCTGTGCAAACAGATGAAGGGATTTTTGTTATACGGGTGGGTATTGAATTTTGACCATTTTCATTTGTTAATTCAGCCAAATGATAAATGGAATATTTCAAATGTGATGCAATTTTTGAAACGGAATTCTGCACGAAATATTAATTTCATCATGGGGTTTAACGAAAACGATGAATCCATTAATCCTGTTGGCGACAATGATCATTGTCGCCACCTGATAGGGGCGGTTGCCTGGCGATATCTAAAATTGAAATGGTTATTACAATTCCGTTTCAGAATAAAATATTTGAATAATAATCCTTATCCTAAATTCCGTTGGCAAAAAACCTTTCACGATGAATATATACGAAATGAAATGGCGTTTGATAATCATTTGGATTACATCGAATACAACCCAGACAAACACGGACTACCCGAAAACTGGCCATACGTATTCACAAATCCTGAATATGAGGATTTGATTGATGAATAATATTTATATGGTTTAGATCATCTATTCTGATGCCTTCTTAAGAATGCAGACTTCATAAAATTCCTTTGGTCTTGCATAAATTCTAAAGATGCTTTATTGACTTCGCGAGGAGTCTTTTTAATTCTGCTAATACCCACTTTTGCCCAATAATAAATATTACCAAGGCTGCCCCAATCTACCTCTTGGACCACAGGATCTTTGCTGTTTTCGATTTCACCATTTTGGCCTGGGTAACTGTATAAAACATTATGAAGTGTTTTGTCTGACGCAAATGTTTCCTCGTCTTCACAAGGAACACGTTGTAATGCTTCATTTTTTGCGCGGGAATCTTCTATATTACTATCTTTTATTTTATAAGCTTTCGGATGCTCTAACACATGACCTAAAGCTAATCTGGATCCTTCACACAAAGAAAGGGTTGCTTCTTTTCTTAGGGCTTCTATTTCTTGTGAACCATCATCTTTTATCTCATTGCCGACAAAAATTCCTGCTATAAAACAAGCCATTGCACCTATGACTTTTTTTTCATTTGCGCTAAATTTATCTTGTATCGACATATTTATGATTATTAAATTTTGTAGTTTATTTATACACTATTTTTTTAATTTTGTCAATAAAACTAGTCACAAATTCAAATACCAAACGCATAATTTAATAACATTTTCCGGAAACCATCTTTCTTTAGTACGGTATGAGGCAGACACATTACCTTCTAACCCCATACC
>Ga0315276_10000183_pt1 | contig 51453 bp, 43 predicted proteins | sample YL17G05_0_MG_FD_204542 | JGI IMG/M metagenome (GOLD analysis project Ga0315276, IMG submission 204542) | Sediment microbial communities from Yellowstone Lake, YNP, Wyoming, USA - YL17G05_0 | ecosystem: Environmental > Aquatic > Freshwater > Lake > Sediment | place: USA: Wyoming | collected...
TCCGGTCTGGTTGATTTCGAGGGGTATCGTGTTTACTGCGGTCTTGACAACCGCCGCACAAGTTTGTCCTTGCTGTCATCTTATGACAAGGAGAACTGGTTTCGGCTGAAGTATCATCAGTTGGGCGCGGGCGACGGTCGGTGGATCAATGACGATCCACCGTATAGCCTGGACGCGCTTCGCGCAATCCATAACGACCCTGATCTCGATCCCGCCAGATATCCGCGAGAGCGGCCGTTGATTGAGGGCGACAGCGCGTTTTATTTCCAACCGGTGGATGCCAACATGGCTGACCTGAGCTCAATGACCGGCATTCACAAGGTCTACCCTGATGCGACCAATCCGGGCAAAGACTCGTTGCTCTGGACAGAATCTGACATCACTATGGAGCACGGCCGAAAACTGCCCAAATACTACGAATACGAATACATCATCGACAAGCTCTTGCCGACCGTGCCATATTTTGTCGCGGTGACAGTATTTGACTTTGGTTACGCGGGCGGACGCGGCAACCTTCCTCCCGATGAAACAAATCCTCTCAGCAACTGCACGGAAGTGTACGCTCAGACTGCATCAGAAGTAGTCGAGCAGGAGAATCTTGACGTCATCGTTTACCCGAATCCATACCTTGCGGATGCGAGGTATGACGAGCGAGGTTACGAGAACCGCAAAGGGAACATCATTCCCGACCGTGCGAGGTTGATTCATTTCACCAATTTGCCGTCAGTGTGCAGGATCAGCATCTTTTCGTTGGACGGTGATTTGGTCGGCACGATTAACCACAACTATCCCGACGGCGGTCCGGAAGCGATGCACGATTGGTGGAATCTGGTCAGCCGCTCCGGCCTGGCGGTGGAATCGGGTTTGTACTATTGGGTGGTGGAATCTGCCACTCGCACGCAAGTGGGCAAGCTGGTGATATTGAAGTGAATATTCCCACCCGCTGGGTGGGGTACAGGGGTTGTGACAAGGCACGGGAACGGCGGTTAGGTGGCCATAAGACAGGAGAACCATAATGATGACTACGCATTCCATTCGCATTGGCAGACAATTCTGTTGCGCATTTACCTGCTCAGTCGTTCTCATGCTGATGTTCTGCATGGTCGCTCAAGGGCGAGAATCGATTGTCGCAGCGCACAGTCAAGGCAACATTCAGGTGACAGTTGATGCTGTCGGATGGTGGGGATACATAGGAGGGGAACCCGGCGAGTGGTTTCCGTTTCCTGATCCCGTAACTAGAGACTCCGTCTACGGGTGTGTGTATCCTCGAGGATCCGGTAACATGTTTATGTATGGCAACCTGTTTGTCGGAGCGGTGATCGGATCGGATACGGTTATCTCTTCTGATGCTGATTGGACGGTAGATACCAGTCGTACTCGAATTTGGGAGATTCAGAGCAGTGACGCAAACTCAGTCCATTTCTCACCGAAGGCGAAATCGGAACTTGATCTTGCATGCGAGTTTACAGATACGATTCCGAATCGATTTGGTGGCGCTATCACATGGCCTCCCTGGGACAGGCGTAAGCAGATCCCGCTCGGATTGGTTGTTAAACAGAAGACGATGGCTTGGAGCAGCACCAAAGTCGATGACTTCGTCCTATTCAATTTCGAAATGACCAATATGGGTGAGAAGAACCTCCTAAGTGCCTATATCGGGATGTGGTGCATAAGCTATGGGTTCTCGCGCTTCGGGGCGGAAGGCGATCACCTGACAGGGTATCTTCCGGGCTATCCATCTCCTGATCGTTGCGACTACGTTGACACGCTCAGGATAGCTTATGGCATGGACAATGACGGTGATCCGGCTCAGGACCATTTTACTTCGCACTCAAGACGCGGTGCGGTTGGTGTGACGCTACTTGGTGCTTCCAACCCAAGTGCAAAGGTCGGCTATACTTGGTTGCTGTGGAACGCCGATTGGTCTCAGGCGTATGGGCCACGATGGAGGGGAACCGAGGATGAGCCGTTTCGCTCCTTTGGCTCAAGCCTGGTTTGGCCGGGTAGTGACCCTAATCTCTATTACATTATGAGCCATCCCCACATCGCTTATGATCAGATGTTTGCGGGTGTCAGTCATTTCGGTTGGTTTCCCCCTTGGAGTCGCGCTTCTGATTACGCCTGTGGGTGGCCCTACGAAATGATCTATACCTTCGGCCCATTCGATATCCCCGTCAAGGACAAGATCAGTTTCACCATCGCAGTTGTCGGCGGGGACAACGTGCACAATGATCCGACAATCAAGTTCGATCCGTACAACCCGCAGTACTTCTACGATCAGCTTGATTTCTCGGAGTTAGCCGAGAACGGGCGGTGGGCGCAGTGGGTGTATGACAACCCCGGAGTTGATACCGACAGCGATGGCTACGCGGGTGAGTATCGAGTGTGTGAAGGTGACACGACCTGGTACAAAGGCGACGGTGTGCCGGATTTCAGAGGCAACAGTCCGCCGCCAATTCCGTTTACGCGATATGAGACCGAGCCGGGGAGAATCATTGTCCGTTGGAACGGGTTCCTAAGCGAGACCACGAAAGATATCTTTTCCGGTCTGATTGATTTCGAGGGGTATCGTGTATACTGCGGCTTGGACAACCGCCGCACAAGTTTGTCGTTGCTGTCAACGTATGACAAGGAGAACTGGTTTCGATTGAAGTACCATCAGTTGGGAGTGGGCAACGGTCGATGGATCAACGATGACCCGCCGTTCAGCTTGGACGCGCTTCGAATCATCCACAACAATCCTGATCTCAACCCTGAACGGTACACTCGTGACCGGCCTTTGTTCGAAGGTGACAGCGCGTTTTATTTCGCCCCGGTGGACGCCAACCTGGCTGATCTCAGCTCAATTGCCGGTATCCACAAGGTCTACCCTGAGGCGACTAATCCCGGCAAGGACTCGCTGCTCTGGACAGAATCTGACATCACGACCGAGCACGGCCGCAAACTGCCAAAGTTCTACGAATACGAATATATCATCGGCAACTTATTGCCGACCGTGCCATATTTTGTCTCGGTGACAGTATTTGACTTTGGGTACGCGGGTGGACGCGGTAACCTGCCCCCCGATGAAACCAACCCGCTGAGCAACTGCACGGAGGTGTACGCTCAGACTTCAACAGAAGTAGTCGAAGAACAGAATCTTGACGTTATCGTCTACCCGAACCCGTACCTTGCGGATGCCAGGTATGACGAGCGGGGTTACGAGAACCGCAAAGGGAACATCATTCCCGACCGTGCGAGGTTGATTCATTTCAGCAATTTGCCAAGCGAATGCAAGATCAGCATCTTTTCACTGGACGGTGACTTGGTCGGCACGATTAACCACAATTATCCTGAAGGTGGCCCGGAGTCGATGCATGACTGGTGGAACTTAGTGAGCCGTTCGGGCCTGGCGGTGGAATCGGGTTTGTACTATTGGGTGGTGGAATCAGATACCCGCACGCAAATGGGCAAACTGGTGATCTTGAAGTGAAGAATCTCGGCAGATGTGGGCCCCCGATCAAGTCGAGGGCAAGCATCTGCCGGGCACGTGAACCCGTTGGGAGGAGTAACGCGAGTATCGGATTCAGCGTTCAGCGGTTCGCTTGATCTCGGAACGAAACGCAAAAGATCGGGAGTCGATAGCTCGCTGGGTAGCCAGAATGCCGTCCAGGTGATCGCACTCATGCTGAATCAACTCGGAAAGAGTATCTTCAAGTTGCCAGACAGTCTCATTCCATTCAAGGTCTCGAAACCTCACCGAGCAGCGTCGATGGCGGACGACTTTCACTAACAAGTCGGGAAAAGACATGCAGTCGTCCCAAAGCTCGAATGTGTCGGGGCTAAGGCTTTTGAGAACGGGATTGACAATAACCTGAGGCTTGCCGGTATCCCAAAAGATCAGCCGTTTGCTCACGCCGATCTGAGGTGCGGCGATGGCTCGACCTCGGCCGTGCCGATGGCGGAAATCCAGCAGGGTGTCGCACAAGTCTTCTGCGACCGATTTCAAATCCGACAATTCATCCCGTGAAACCGGCTCTGCTGTTTGGTAGAGTTCGGGATTGCCTAATAGGAGAATTTCTCGAACGGCCACTTACTCACCAGCGGGTTCAGTTGCTATATACCAGTTTCAGATTCTCGAAATCGAAGATGTCCGAAGGAGCGACCACCGGTTGAGCCAGAGGAATAGAATCGCCATAGCGCTCGCTAAGTTGGGTTTTGACGATGGGGTGGTCGAGTCGGAAGCTGCCCAATTGCTTGAGCGGGGTCAGTTCGAAGCCCATACCTTCCTGGTAAACCTTCCACACCAACTCCGAGCAGTACATCCGGTCGTCGCTCCAGTCGAACACCGGGTCGTACTCTTTCCCCAGATGCCTCTCAGCCACCTTGCGCATTTGCTCCAGAGTCTCCTTGGTCAGATTTTGACGCAAAGTGTCGAGTCTCTTGGCGACCACATGATGATTGACCCCCTTGCGAATCCACTCCTGCAGGGGGATCGTTCGCACTGGTCCAACGGCGTCGCACACCACGAAATTCCCGTTGGTTTCAAACACTATCCCACAGTGCGTATACTGAGAACCGGTCGCCAGTTTGATTGCCTGTCCCTGAGACGATTCGAGGTCCTGGAATACGATATCTCCGGCTTTAGGGGCGTAACCGCTAAACCGGGTGCAAGCCGCCGCGAACAAAACAAATATCGAAAGTACCGCCGTCCTAACTGTAAACATCACCGAACTCCCTGTTGGTCGATTTCCTAGCCCCAAATTGGTGCAACAATAGCAGGCTTGTCAAGCCAAGAACAAGGCGGAGTGGAAAGAGGAAACCGTGTTTCAATCAAAGGGTGAGATTAGCACCGAGGCTGCCTGACTGGTCCCTGTTTCCCTGACCGGAGGCCGGGGTGTGGCACCAGGACAGGTATGATCTACTATCGCTGTAACATGCCCAAGGTTGACGTTGGGCGCCCAGTCCCATTGGTTGGTGTTCAGGATGACGTTGGCGGCTATCAAGTCAACGTAATGCGGATCGAGTATCTGGGGGAGACCTATTGATACCTCAAAGAAGTTTGAGTTGTTGCTGATTACAAGGCCGTCAACGGTTCCGTCGCTTACCCAGCTTGAACCATCCCAGTGACTTAGGATGTCCCCATGATTTCCAACAACGATTCGGTACTCAGCCCCGATATTGCCGATTCGTTGTCTTCCGTTGTCGGTCGTTGTCTGACCGGTTGTGCTATCCTGATCAGTGTCTAAGAAGATGGCGACATCAATTCCTTCTGTTGCGGATTTGTAGTCTCCCCAGCCGTTGAAAGTCTCCACGCGGAAAGACAATTGGGTGCGGCTGTTTCGGTAGTAGAGCCTGGCCAGATTGCGCGGGATAGCCTCATTATTGTCCTCAACTAGTAGATGCCACGCAGCATGGTCTACTGTAACTGCAACGGTGTCCGTGGTTGCCCTGTTTCCTGCTTTATCGTACGCAACAGCGAATACCGTATGGCTGGAACCATCTGCCAAAGCGCTCGCGTTCCATTCATATTCATAAGGCGGCGCAGAATCATCTGCGCCGGCAACATGAGAGAAGTCAATGTAGAACTCTACATAGTCAATACCTGATTCGTCGATCGCAGACATTGAGATTGTTGTTGAACTATCTACGCACTCGCCATAAGTAGGAGTAAGCATACTTACTGTGGGTGGAGTGATATCGGGAACCGCGACAAATGTCCACGAATAAGGTTGTGAAAGCGGGTTGCCTACTAGATCGTGTACATCCTCCGTAATGGTGATGGTGTAGGACTGATATTCCTGCAATTGCTCCGTTGGGTGGATTGTAGCCACGGGGGTCGAGTAGGCGACGAAGCCTACGAGGTGAGGCGTTATGATTAACGAAGAAGAACTCAGGGTGGATTCATCTATGGCTTCGGAGAACGTTACTCGTATGTCAGTGTAGATCGTTACGGAATCGCCATCGTTTGGGAATGTGCTCACAACCATCGGTCGTATAGTATCATTGGGGGTTGAGAACGACCAGGTGTATGCTGTTTGGAGCGAATTCCCAGATCGATCCGAAGCCCCTGTAGTAATAGTAGCCGTGAACGTGGTGTTCGAGTCAAGTGCCACGCTTGGTATCAAAGTCCAGATGCTATCTGTCGCAGAGTATGTCCCGTTGATTGCAGGATTCACAACGAATGTAGAAGGTGATAGTGAACTAGGGTTCATTGTCTCTGAAAAGGCAACGCTGATTACACTGCTGACTGGCATCCATGTTGCACCGTCAGAAGGCGAGGTACTGACTACTGTAGGCCGAGTTGTGTCCGCATAGGTGGCAAATTGCCATTGGTAATCAGATCCCATTGCGTTTCCAGCTGTGTCTCTTATGGTGGCACGCAAGGTGACAGTGTACACTACGCCAGAGTCAAGAAGTGACTCTGGGATGAAAGATACTAACTCATTATTCAGGCGTACGCTACCCGCCAAGGACGGGGTGAGTTGAACCGTGCTTGCGCTGACAGTACTGGAATCCAGTGGTTCAGAAAAGCTCGCACGAATACTCCACGTAAGTGGGACAAACAAGTCGCCATCAGTAGGAAGGGTCCACATGACCGTTGGCGATATCGTATCGACGTCTTTCTTGCTGTCAGTTGGCTTGTCGCCGCTGCACGAGACGACTCCGGCTCCGAAACCAAGTGCAAAGAGAACTGGCAGCAATCCTATTGCGTTTGACAATCGTTGCTTCATTTTGGCAATCCACAGTCTCCAAAACCATGCAATGAACGACAAGCTGTTTCCAAGGCACTGCTTCTGAGAGAACAGCTTACACCCAACATGCAAATCGCTCGATGCTCAGATCGTACTTGTATATAGCAAAAACCGGTCCTATAACAAGTCCATAATGTCGTTGAGATATTCACTATGGCGATACCAATACTGTCCGGTTGCCGCCCACCGCCAACGCTCTGCCACCTCCAACAACAATATCCATAAGATGTTGTTCGGTGCCGCTGGCAAGCGTTGCCCAAGTAGAGCCGTCGGTCGATGTCAGCAGCGTTCCGCTTCGTCCGCAGGCTATCAATCTTGTGCTGGTCCCGACAATGTCGAACAAGTAGTCTCTCGCGCCCAGAGCATGAACCTGCCAGTGCACAGCGTCAGCCGATGTATAAGCATAACCCTGCAAACCGCCGGGGAATTCGTCACGGTTGCCGACCGTTACATACTGCGTCCCGGTCCAGACCATACGGGTAATCGCTGGCTCGTTGTCAATGGGGTCCGGTACAGCCTTGGTCCAGGTCTGGCCGTCGGAGGAGAAATAGGCGATCGCTGACGCCGCGGCTACATATCGGAGGCCGTCCCAGATCACGCACCGAAGCGTGACGTCGTCACCTACAAAGTATCTGGTCCACGAGGCGCCTGCATCGGACAGAAATACCGCGCCGTTTTGACCGCAGGCCACAAATCGACCGCCGCCCCATATGATGTCCTTGAGAACAACGTCCTGAAACTCCAGAGTACGGGCCCAGGTTGTGGCGTCGGGGGAGGTGTAGATTTCAGTCGGAGCGCCGAACCCTCCCAGCGCCACATAGGCGCTGCCGGAGTAGGCGAGACGGTCGAATGAAACGGAGACTCGGCTGTGTCGCTCAGTCCAGAAGTCGCCGTCGGTTGAACGCATCACTGTGCCACGGGCAGTCACGGCGACATATTCACTTCCATTCCAGACCGCACCGGTCAACTCGGCGCCGGAGCAGGCGATTGAAATATCCGTGCTTTGCGAACCGGTCAGTACGTATCCTCCACTTCCTCCTACGAGAACCGTGCTGTCCGACTTCGCCACCGTGGTGAGAGAGAACGGAGCTTCGGTGGCCTGCTCCTCCCAGACCAGACCGTCCGAGGAATGGAAGAGTAAACCGTCAGGGAAGCCCAAGTGGTAGTTGGTTCCTTCGCCAACCGCAATCAGTTCCGTGCCGGTCCAGAAGATGTCGTGGATATACCAGGCGTCAAGGGGCGCTTGAAAGAACCAGGTTGCGCCGTCCGAGGATTTGTAGACACCACACTGGTTCGGCATTGACTGGGCCGAGTCAAAGGAGACTGCAAAGAATACGGAATCAGCCGCTGTGATAGCCGGAAACGTTATTTCTGAACCGAAGATTGTTGTCTGAGGTTGCCAGTCGAGACCATCCGCGCTGCGGAGAATCGTGCCGCCATCGCCGCAGACAACCCAGAGGCTGTCGGCATGTGCGATATCATAGAACGTACGTGCGGGGTCGGCGCGATGGAGCACCCATTCGATTCCGTTATCCGAAGTATATATCGAACCGCCGCTGCCGACAGCTACAGCGAGAGTATCACTGACCGCAAGGCCATACAAGTGGGCCTGATCCTCGATGCCTACAAATGTCCAGGTAGCGGCGTCATGGGAAGTTATCAGCGTGCCGTTCATGCCGACGGCTATGAAAAGAGAATCGAACCAGACAACATCTTCAAGACCATCGTTCGGGCCGCTTTCACGCCGACGAGTCCAGGTACCGCCGTCCGTAGACGAATAGATTATGCCGCCATCGCCGACCACTACCAGTAGCGAGTCATGGGTTGCAATCGCGCGGATAGAATTATCAATCCCCGATTCGACCAGCCGCCACTGCGCGCCAATATCCGGCCCGGACGGCGTAGTGGGTGTGTCCTTGCCACAGCCAGGCAAGAGAACAGCCAGGGAAAGAGCTAAGACTGCAGCGAATGTCGAAGTTGTATCTAGTTTCATTGAACCTTGTACCCTCCAAAGTGCATTCGGATCAATATAGCTGGAATCGCTCAGGATGCAAACGGTTCCCGACGGAGCAGTTGCGTAGGGCGGGTCCGTCCTAGTACCCGCCATCTTCATCAAGCTGTACCGTACCCCACCCATCGGGTGGGATTGTATTGTGCGCGGCAGACCTCCCGGTCTGCCCGGCTTCAGAAACCACATCAACTGAATGGGGCAAACGAGGACGTCTGCCGCCCACTAAACAGACGGTAGGGCGGGTCCGTCTTCGAACCCGCCATCATCTAAGTCACACAGAGCCTGTCGAAGTGTGACTTTCTACAAACAACTCTTCAACGGCGCGTTCGCCGGACCCGCAATGAACAAGTGATTCACAAGCGTCTGAATGTCGCTGATCGTGACATCGGAACACTTCGGACTGGTGGCCCACAGCTCTGCTGTGGGTTTTTCGATTGATCTGTGCACTCCCATTTGTCACCCATGTCCTCGTTCTATTCTGTTACCTATGTGCTGGTCCGTACCCCACCGACCCCACAGCAGAGCTGTGGGGTACCAACTCGGCAGAACCTCGCCACGGCGAGCAGGCACAAAGGGGTTCTGCCCCACAACCGACCAAGTACGACTTTCTCTTTGCATTGAGTCATGCGCTGACGTACTTTCTGCCGCATGGCGGTGGCATAATGGTCAAGAAATCACGAGCCTTTTCATCACGAAAGCACGAGCACACTGATTGGAGCGCGACTGTCGGTGTGCGGGATGAGGCTGACCTGTTCAAGCTACTGGAGAATCTCACCGTTCCGCCGTTTCTGCTGGTATTGGACAACGTGCAGGACCCGCACAATCTGGGCGCCTGTCTGCGGGTTGCCGACGGAGCCGGGGTACAAGCGGTAATTGTGCCGAAAGATCGCTCTGTAGGATTGACCGACACGGTCCGCGCGGTCGCCTGTGGCGCGGCAGAGCATGTGCCATTAATTCAGGTCGTCAATCTTGCCCGCACCCTCGATCAGTTAAGAGAAAATGGTGTTTGGCTGGTGGGGACCGCAGACCGAGCGGATCAGTCGATATATCAAGTTGACCTGACCGGGCCTCTCGCGCTGGTCATGGGTTCCGAGGGTACGGGGCTGCGTCGTCTGACGGCTGAGAAATGCGACTTTCTGGCGGCGATACCGATGTTCGGCTCGGTGTCCAGCCTTAATGTCTCGGTGGCGACCGGGATATGCCTGTACGAGGCGGTCCGGCAGCGTTCCGCCAAAACGCGCTGATTTCATGTTCAGTGAGCCGCCAGTGTAAGTCGGAATCAATCACTGTCGGTTGGGAGAGGGGGGGATCAGACAAGAAGGAACAATTGTGTCTTCAGTCTGTTATGGGTCTATCTATACAGTACGAACGCACCGGCAAATGCGCACAGAAACCGTCAGCAAGAAAGAGTGAGAACATTAGATAGTGCATAAAGAAAGTGTTAAGTCAGGAGGATACACAATGTCAGCACGCAGTTTATTGGCCGGCCTGTTTATAGTCGCAGTTGCGGCCACGACTCAGGCGGACCAGTGGAAAGCCGATCCGGTTCATTCGAGCGTCCAGTTCAAAGTAAGCCATCTGGTTATCTCCAAGGTAGTCGGAGCGTTCAACGACTTCTCGGCTAATCTGGATTTTGATGGGGCCAATGTCGCCACGGGTAAAGTCGAGATGAATATCTCGGTTGTCTCGGTCGACACCAAGAATCCCGATCGCGACAAGCATCTCAAATCGCCGGATTTCTTTGATGCTGAGAAATACCCGGAGATAACTTTCAAGTCGAAGAAGGTGATCAAAGGGACCGGCGACAAGTTTCAGTTGGTCGGCGACATGACGATGCGCGGAGTTACCAAAGAAGTCACCTTCGACTGCGAATATCACGGCTCGGTCGAAATGAAGGGGAAGGATCAGTCGACGGTAAAGTCAGGGTTTTCCGCAACCGCCACAATAAATCGCCAGGATTTTGGAGTCTCGTACAACAAAGTCCTCGATTCGGGTGGGTTGGCAGTCGGCAACGAAGTGGAAATCATGTTGGAACTTGAGTTCAATAAAGTCAGCTAAGAGTATTCGTAGCTCTCACAGGCCGACTGAGTAAACTCGGTCGGCTTTTTCTTTGTCATTTAGCGAGTCGAATCCGTTTGACATTGGAAAAAGGGCTCAATATAATAACGGTCTTGACCGGGCGACCCTTCGGGGTCGCGTTGAAGTTTGGGCAATTTACAAGCTGACTTGGAGGTCTGCTGGTGAAGGATTTCACGACTGATAACATCCGCAATCTCTGTCTGGCCGGCCAGCGCGGCTGTGGCAAAACCAGTCTAGCCGACGCCATCGCCTTTCACACGGGAGCCAATAACCGCGTGGGACGGGTCGACGAAGGCAGTTCCTATTTTGACTATTCTGACGCCGAGATATCCAGAAAGTCATCGCTGTCCAACAAGCTTCTGGCGACGACCTGGAAGAACCGAAAGATCAACCTCCTGGATTGTCCGGGACATCCCGACTTTGTCGGTGAGCTTCTGTCCGGGCTGGCGGTTTCTGACACGGCCTGTTTGCTGGTCGATGCGGTCAGTGGTGTCGAAGTGGGCACCCAGTTACAATGGCGTATGATGCCCGAGAAGATGGCCCGGTTCTTCTTTATCAACAAGATGGACAAGGAAAACGTGAAGTGGACCAACACGGTGGCGTCTATCCAGGCCGCATTTGGTAGTCACGCCGTGCCGATTCAGATGCCGATTGGTGAATTCGAATCATTCAAGGGGATCGTAGACCTGGTAGCCATGAAGGCTTATACTTTCCCCGGAGGCAAGGCTGAGGAATCGGAAATCCCTGCCAATATCAAAGGTGAGGCTGAATCGCTCCGCGAAAAACTGGTCGAGATGGTTGCCGAGACCGATGACGCTCTACTTGAGAAGTTTTTTGAAGCGGGCACTCTGGATGCCGCTCAGACTATCGAAGGTCTTCGCGCGGGCATAGCCAAGGGCAAGCTCTATCCGATTCTCTTTGGATCGGCGAGTAAAGATATAGGTGCGAATGTTCTTCTGGATCTCGTAGTCAACCTGTTGCCGTCGCCGGATCATGCCGCCGCGCGGGAAGGCATAGTTGCGGGTACCGACCAGACCGTCGAGATCAAGCCGGATCCGAACGCTGCGCCGATAGCGTATGTTTTCAAGACCGCCAGTGAAGGCCATCAGGGTGAATTGACCTGGTACAAAGTGGTTACGGGGACACTAAAACCGGCTGCCGAATTGACAAACCAGCGGACCAGTGCAGCCGAGCGATTGACTCAACTCTACACTCTCCAGGGAAAGAATCGCGTCGAAGTGAGTTTGCTTACTGCCGGTGATATTGGTGTGGGGGTGAAGTTGAAGGAGACCCGAACCGGCGATACTTTGAGTACAAAAGCTGAGAAGGTCACTGTCCGGTCCATAAAATATCCCCGGCCGGTTATGGATACCGCCATCCGGGCCAGGAAGAAGGGCGACGAGGACAAGATTGCGTCAGGGCTGCAGAAACTTCGCAGTGAGGATCCAACCTTTGAGTTGGTTTCTGACGCGGCTCTAAAGCAGCAGGTTCTCTGGGCTCAGGGGTCGACCCATATAGAAGTGTTGATGGAGAAACTCCAGAAGCGTTATGGGGTTGAAGTAGACCTGGCCAAGCCGAAAATCCCTTATCGGGAAACTATCCTGGCCAAGGCCGAAACTCAGTATCGCCATAAGAAGCAATCCGGGGGCAGGGGTCAATACGGTGATGTGCACATTCGGCTTGAACCCAACACGCGTGGCGCCGGCTTTGAGTTCCTTGACGAGATCAAAGGCGGAGTTATCCCGAACAAGTTCATCCCCGCGGTCGAAAAGGGAATAGTGGAAGCGATGCAGAATGGCGGTCTGTGTGGAGCGCCGATTGTGGACCTGAAGGTGGCGCTATATTTTGGTTCTTACCATGATGTCGATTCCTCAGACATGGCGTTCAAGATTGCCGGTCTGATGGCTTTCCGCGATGGTTTCCTAAAGGCTAAGCCGGTCATCCTGGAGCCGATTTGCAATATCGAGGTTTTGGTGCCGGATGAATTTACCGGCGATGTTATGGGGGACTTGTCTTCACGGCGCGGCAAGATCGCGGGTATGGAGCGCGAGGGTAGCAACCAGCGTATCCGGGCGCAGGTACCGCAATCCGAACTGTATCAGTACTCGGTCGACTTACGTTCCAAGACGCAGGGGCAGGGCTTTTACTCCATGGAGTTCGACCGCTACGAACCCGTGCCTCACGAAACTTCGCAGAAGATCATCGCCGAAGCGCAAGCAGCAAAGGAAGCCGAATCATAGCGGTTTCTCTACTGATGGTCATAGTATTTCTCCTTTCGGGCAGGTCCAGGTGGACCTGCCCTTTTTATCTTTGAAAAGTAGTCGTTGCGTCGGATCCTGCAACCCCGATATCGTCGGGGTCAAGACCTGCCGCAACTTAGAAAGAAAGCCGAATCTTAGAGGTTTCTACTCTTTTCGTGTTCATTTCTCTTTAGGGCAGAGCCTGATGGACCTGCCTTTTTTTTGGGGCTGAAAAGTGAGTGGTGTTTTGTCAAAATGTTATTGACAGCTGAACAAATGAGCAGTAGTCTGATGCGTAATGAGCATGACTAGAGAAAGGTCGGCCGATGGTGAAACCGGCGCTTACTGAAAGGCAGAGCCAGGTACTCAGGTTCATAGAAGACCTGATTACCCGGCGGGGCCATTCACCAACGATCAGAGAAATTGGCGAGAAATTCGGCATCAGTTCAACTAATGGAGTTCGCACGCATCTCAGCGCCTTGATCCGCAAGGGGTATCTCACGAAATCGGACTACATTTCCCGAGGGCTGGAACTTACGCGCCACCTGGCTGCCGGTACAGCCCGTGTCCCACTGGTCGGCTCAGTTCCGGCAGGTCTTCCGATCGACGCGATCGAGAACGTTGAAGGGGAGATCGTCCTGGACGTTACTTTTCTGCCCAAGGGAGATTCGTTCAGTCTGACTGTTTCCGGCGATTCCATGATCGGCGCCGGTATCTGTGACGGCGATGTAGTTATCGTACGGAAGCAAAATGTGGCGCAGAGAGGTGAGATTGTGGTGGCCGTGGTCGACGGGGAAGCCACTATCAAGAGGTACTTTCCCGAGGGACAAAGCGTGCGGTTACAGCCCGAGAATCCGTCCTTCGATCCGATTATAGTTAGTCGCAAGTCCGGAGAGTTCCGAATTGCCGGCAAGGTGGTTGGCCTGCTCAGGAAGCTGGCCTGAGAAACGTTCCTGGATCAGGCAACGGTCGCACTGATTTCGCGCTTGACACCCGATTTTTCTTCGTGCTTCACTCGACGATAGAACTCGCAAGTGTGACATGAACTGCCGGCGCAAACCTGGATGCGCGCCAGGCGGTCGGATTCCCGAACCATCCAGCAGGACCGTCCGCCCGCAATCCCTCCGTTGGTGCCGTCGAAGGCCCGCGCTGTTGAGACGGGACATTCGCCCAGGAAATGCACCATGAGGCCGCCCTTTTCACGACCGCAGTTTTTGAATTCCCAGCAGTTGAGTTTGCGTTCCATGCGGATTCCGCAGTTGCCTCTACTTGATAACTCTTAGCACCGATGCGAATCTCGGATCTGCTCTTAATTGGCGCACCTGATCTTCAGTAGCGCATTTTAGAAACTTGTCATAGTCCTTTCGCACTTCGCTGAAATCTCCAGCCCCGAAATGGCTCAGCATCAGATATTGATGTATGACGGGGTTGTTGGAATCGAGAGAGCGGGCATCGCGGAAGTGCTTTACCGCTTTGTCAAAATGACCCTGACTGTAGCGCGCTCGACCCAGGCCAATGTAACCATCCACATTGCGTCTGTCGAGCGTGGTCGCCTGATCGAAATCGGCAGCGGCGGCGATGGCCTCGTTCCTTGCTAGATACAGACTGCCGCGGCCGAGGTAAGCCGCTGGTTTTTTCGGATTGAGTTTCAGGGCTTCTTCATATGCTGAGAAGGCCTTGTCATAATCGTTCCGGGACTGAAATATCCCTGCGGCACGCAGATAGTCTTCGTAGGCTGATTGTTTGTTCTGAGTCTGGGAGTAGGCCTCGGCTCGCTTAGCGTAGGCATCGGCATAGTTGGGACTCAATTCCACGGCTTTGGTGAAACCGGTGATGGCCGCTTGGGCATCCCCGCGTTGCAATGCGCCCGTGGCAGAGTTATAAAAGTCTTTCTCAGGAAGTACTTCGGTTTTCGGGGCCGGCGTTGTGGGTTGAAGAGTGACCTCAAGTGTGCTGGTCTGGTCTGCTCGAAGGTCGATGGTCCCGTTGATGCTCTTGTACCCATCTTTGGACACCATGTAGGAATGCTGACCCGGTTTGAGCTTGGTGTACGTGAGGTTGCCCGCACCAATGACCGAACCATCGAGAGTGAGTCGCGCACCATCGACACTGGCAGTCAGAGCCAGCTTGGCGAATTGCGAAGAAGCACTGGTCTTGGCGGTCGGAGAAGCTTTGCGAACTGCCGCGGTCGGTTCACTCGGGGATGGGGTTATGTCGGGAACGACCGTCCCCTTCGTGGCTGTTGCCGAATTCAGCGATGCAATCGGTTGTGCCGCTTCAGGTTTAAGGGTGACGGTTGTGATGTTGTCTTCGGATACGGTAGCATAATCAGTCGCCAGCACTTTACCGTTGATCAAATACTCTAGTTTATAACTGCCGGCGGGGAGCTGATCGGAACGGAAAAAACCCTGTCCGTTAGTCTCAAATGTCCGGCCTGACTCAGGGAGCCGGATGGTCGCGCCGCTTGAGTACGGTTGACCGTCCTGATTCAAAACGACTCCGACAATTCGGCCGTCACCGATGTGAGCGTTCGGACTAAGCTGGGTGCCCAAAGTAAAGACGATCACAGCGGCCAGTGGGGTGACAATGGCTGCAATGGTCTTGTTGGAGAACTTCTTGCGGCGAAGGACATACTCTCGTCCACCGATGAACATTTCGTCGCCCTCGTGCAACTCCTGCTCGCCCGTCACATGAATATATCCCTTGGCGAAAAAGGCGACACCCCGGACCCGCTTGGCGATTCTGGGCTTTTCGTTCGAGATATTCAGATCCACCGGGCTGGGGTCAATTTCCTTGTTTCGCTTGGGCGGAACAATCGGCTGGGTGTCGAAACCGACTCCGTTCCTGGGGGTCGGGCTATCGCCATTCATCCGGCTAATGATTTGCCGGGTCTCCTCTTCCGACAGGTAGTCCGACTGGGCTGTCTCAGCTTTCATTTGCAGGGATATCTCTTTGATGCGCTGCTCGGACAACTTCTCAATAGTACTTTCCCGTTGAGGCGGTTCCAGGTTGGTGCCGGTGATGCCCAGACGTTCGGTCGCAAGGCCGCCGAAATCCTCTTCTGGCTGCGCCGGAATAGGGTAAGATTCCCCGATCAGCGAGTGCCGGCGCGCCATTTCCATTGTATCGGTTTGACCGGGTCTCGCAGCTGCCTGCATAAGATCGGCTGTAGACTCAACCCCAAGGGGATCGGGCTGGGTGGCTTTGAAGCCACCGACCAACTCAGGATCCTGGTTGTGGGCTTCAGTAACGACGAAATCCAGCCCATCATCGTCTGCTGATTGCTGAAGTCGGTTTTCAGGGGCTGCTTCTTTGGTAGGCCGCGCTGCAGGCTCGGCGTCGGTGGGTCGGGTAATTCCCGGCGTTTCTTTTACTGTCATACGTCTCTGAAATAGAGTTAAGCTTCCGTACTTCAATGATATCGGCACTTGTACGGTTTTCTTAAATACCTGGCCCCCCTGAAACGTCTTGTACGAGAGTAGGCCCTCGGTGTCTGAAAGGTCATCAAAAACTGGCTTGACAGGCCGTTCAGATACGACCTATATTGGCGGCCTGTAATGGATTGAGGAAGTAATGAATTCCGTTGTGGTTGCTCCCCAGGAGGAAGGGTTAGATGTCCAAATTTGATAGTCGTCTGTTGTTTGTCATCCTGTCCTGTGGCCTGCTGGTAGTAGTGCTAAGCTGCAGCCAGACCGACAATATCACTGCGCCAAAATCGCTCACCAAAATCTGGCTCACAGCCGAGCGATTGCCCATCCCGACACCGGGGATGGTATATGGGCTGTGGGTCTCCAAAGTGGCCAAACCCGAGATTTCTCATGCCTCGGAAGTGCGGTTACTCGGACAGTTCTCTTATATCAGTTCCGACACGCTGGTGGCATTTCTGGAGCCGGATAATACCGTTCGAACTGACAGCAACGAGTTTACGCTTTACGGCGATCTGTTCGATTTCTCGCATATATTCGTGACGGTAGAGGATACGGCCAGCATCGACAGTTTGCCGGGTCCGGTGATGCTGATGCAGTCCGTGACGGGTAACAGCGATACGATCAGGATGTTTTTCCCGCAGCATGATTCGCTGTACACATCTATCATTCGGTGCAATTTCGAAACACCAACGGATGGCAGCGAGGCCACCAACGATGGCTACGGCCTCTGGTTCTGCAATTATCAACTGGTCCGTCGTGAGATCGAAGATACTCTGAGTGTCCGGGTTGGCTACGTCTGGGATACGATAAAGCCTGTTGTCGACACTACGGTCGACACTACAATCGACACTGTAGTTGGACATGTTGACACGCTCATAGACACGCTTGTAGACACGCTCAACTTTGCTACATTGTATGATCGCTATCCAGACACCGTCTGGTTTGAACTCGACACCGTACGACGCGTTGATTTCGGCCGGGATACCCTGGCTCTCGGCGTTGACTCAGTCATACACTACGGGGCCAAACAGCACGTCCTCTACGAAGGGGATTCTGCCCCTTCAGGTGATTCTATCTTTCCAATAGATTCTACCTTTCCCAAACCTTACAGGAACTATGATACCAGCATTCACCTGTCAACGAGATTGCAGGTTGTTTATCTTGATATTTTCACTCAGGATATGTTCGCGCTGCCGGATTTGAGCAGCTATGGCTGGCAGTACAAAGGGTGGGTCGTGGCCAATAATGACATTATTGATACTACCGCACTCGGCAAGTTCACGCCCCCCGCCTGGGACTTTATCAGTGGAGAGCTGCTAATACCGGGATACCTGGGAGGTCTGCTGACCACCGGGACCTTTGTCGATGAAACTGATTCAGACAACGGTGATCCGTTCACTCTGGAAATCCCCTGGGAGGTCGATAGCGGGATGTTTATTGACACTGTTTTGAAGAAGCCGAGATTCCCAGGTGAGGATTTTCTGAATGGTGCGGCGCTTTCTGCAGCGACCCACGGAGTCATTACTGCCCCTCTTGACCTGATGCCGAACGCCAACAGCTCTCAGTCTGGAACCGTATTTGTCAGCGTGGAGCCGAAGAATATGGTAACCGACACCACGAACTTCCCGTTGATTGCATTCTGCCGGCATTTTCCGGCTACCTGGCCTCCTCCGTCGACCAGAGACGCTACTCTCATGAACATGGTCGGGACCGCGGACGGGGCCAAAGGATTTCCAAAGATTGAAGCCCGGATCAAAAGACTGTAACAGAGACACTTTATGAATTATCCAGGTCGGTGTGGCTTCTTCCGCGCCGACCTTTCTTCTGTTTCCCCCATCCATTTTCGTTGCCCGATCAAATAGTTGTCAGAACGACCTGTTGCAGTCCCTTGCGCAACTAAAGGATTTCTCGGCAGACCTGCTGCTTCTGTCACGCGAATGTCATGAAACGAATCCAAAAAAATTGGTGTTTTTCTAATTGTTGCATATGGCGTTAGCTCATATATTTGAAGTAACTTATCAAGCCGAGTGGCCGACCGGGAACGGGCATTTCGTTTGCTTTGAACTTGTCTGCTTCCTGGGTTGTTATCAAACTTAGGGAGTGGTGTGTGCTGGAACTCCAGCCACCTGACGTAAGAGTCGGGCATCCCCCCTCCACCACTCCCTATCTTTTTCTTTCATTCCAGCGTGGAGACTCATCGGTCGGCCAACTTCTTCCGATAACTTGCCAGATAGGAATCTGCGGAGGTCAAATCTTGTCTGTGCTGAAACCTGGCATTATCGCCCGGCTGAGCCATCTGATCGTTATTCAGGTGCTCTTCATTTTTGCCGCTCTGGCGCTAATACTCTTCGTGCCTGATGCGGAGCCGCAATCATCTACTCGGCTAGCAGCTCTGGAACGGGATATGGCGAGGGCTGCCAGGCAGGTGACAGATCGGCTGCATGGCGAATGGCTCGTTACCGGAGGATGGGGGGAAATCGCCGACGAGGGTCTTTGGCGCTGCCTCGACAGTCTCGGTACGATTGAGCATGCAGCGGTTGTTCGAATTGGCGATTCTTCGCGAGTTGATTTTCTCTTTGTATACGAGCGGACCGGCTCCAATGCTGAGCAGGACGCTGGTGGCGGGGACTTGTCATCGTTTCTCAGTTTAGATGTGCTGCGAGACATGGCGGTAGACAAATCGTGCCTTCCCCAACCTCTTTTGGATTCACGACACCTTTCTTACTATCAGGCCGCTGACTGTGATTCTGCCCTCCGGCCGGTGGTTTTGGTGCTAGCCGCCAATCATGAGTTGGCCATTTCGGCCAGATCAAGTCTTCAGTACGCTGTGCTGATTCTCTTTCTTTGTTCGGCCCTGGTATCACTCCTAACCGTAAGTCTGCTGATGCGAAAGTTCAAGCGGCCCCTTGACCGCATCATCAGCGGCCTGGAAGAGACAGCCGAAGGAAAACTGCACCACCTGGCAGATCTTGAGACTGATCCGGAACTTGGCCGCCTGGCTGCAGCATACAACACTATGGCGAGGCGGCTGTGGAACCATCGCCGACAACTCGACCATTATTTCGGGCAGATGGAGACAACTAACGCTGATTTGAAAGAGTCCCAGTCATTCCTGCGAACACTCATTGACTCATCACCCTTGGGAGTGGTCGTCACGGATCCCAATGGCTGCATAATTCTGTTCAACCGGGCTTCCGCTGTTGAGTTTGGCTACCAGCCTCATGAGATTGTTGGCTGCCAGTTCAGCGTCTTATTGGCCGAGAAACTCGATCGACCTGCCACCTCCGTCGATCCCGAGGGACGTGGCGGTTTCGAAGTCATCTGTCGCCGGGGGGATGGCGCCCTATTCCCAGCCTACATTATTTCGAGTGAAGTGCGCGCCGATGACGGTCGCCATCTGGCCAATCTCTACGTCTGTCGCGATATCACCGAAAGTCGCGACTTTCAGGAGATGATGATTCGGCTCGATCGCTACTACACGCGCGGTGAAATGGCGGGCGACATCGCGCATGAGATCAACAACTATCTGGCCGTGCTGATGGGAAACGTCGAACTCTTCCCGCGGCTTCTGAAGAAAGGCGACCCGGAACAAATTACAAAGAAGCTGGAGGTCATGCACGCCAGCCTCCAGAAAATCGCCTGCTTCTCCGATGGTCTTCTCGACAGCCCATCGGATAAGGTTTGCCTGGAACCAGCCTCGTTGAACCAAATAGTCGAAAGCGTTATCGCCTTCCTCAAACCTCAGAACAAGTTTGACACCGTTGCCGTTATCAAAGAATTGTACGCCGATCTTCCGGTGGTTTATATCGATACCTCACAGGTGCAGCAGCTACTGGTTAATCTGGTCTACAACTCGGCTGAAGCGCTGGCAGACAAAGAAGGCGAACGACAAATCTGGGTGTCGACGTCTGTTGCCGATATTGTCGGGCAACCGGCCGTACAGATCGTGGTCCGTGACGACGGACCAGGAGTCGCACCAGACAAGGAACATCTTCTGTTCACAAGTCGGTTCACAACCAAGCGGCGCGGACATGGTATCGGCCTGATTACCTGCCGCAAGATAATGGACAATCATGGTGGAACCATTTCTTATGAGCATCGCGAGGGCGCCGTTTTCTCAGTAGTACTGCCGGTGGGAGTGAGACCGTCGCAAGACGCGGATCCATTGATTGAAGGCCGTCAAATCCAGCGACCGGACATAGTCCACATCTAGTCTAAGTCCCAAGACGCGGTTTTTGTTGCCTGTCGGTCATTGTAACGGTACGTTGACCCTGCGATGAAGCTCTCGGCGAGATACACTGATCGTCTCGATCAGCGTTTTCTATCCATCCTGGCGGTGATAGTCACGGCGGGGGTTTTGCTGATTACCTGGCTGTCAATAAGAGAAAGCCGTTCTGACAGTTTCCAACTCCTGGTAGAGCAAGGGAGAGCGTTCACGGAATCGCTGGCGCTTGCTTCCGAGAACGCTATTGCTTCAGAGACGTTTTACGACTACCTGGTGAGAGCGAGATATTCAGAATTGGTGGTCACGCTTCTCGATATGGACATCGACCGTCTGAACAAGCAGGACTGGGCTTCCTTTGCGCTCACTCATGATCTGCTTGGCGCATATGTTTATGATAGCACCGGAGAACTAACGGGCGGTGTGACCGTGCGAGGCAAACAAGTTCGCCCGCCCGAGCACGTGGAAGCCGAAATAGACTCATTGTTCACTGATCCGGAAACGCGGTTTGTTCTGCTGCTTGAAGAAGGTGAAACATCGGGTCAAATGATCCACTACTATCTGGAGCTATCGCCGCAACTGGATCGCGTAATCGTTCTGGCCGGGGACGCTTCGTTCTATGGTCAGGCACTCGGCGAGACCGGCATAAGCCATTTGGCGCAGGCTATTGCCCGCGAACCGGGAGTGGAATACATCGTATATCAGACCGGCGCAGGCATAGTATTTTCATCGCGTCAGATCGATGCTCTTTCAAACATCGCTGATGATCCATTCCTGAGTCAAGCGCTCGATGCCGACAGCATTGTCGAACGAATCCACGAGCACAACGGCCGGAAGATTCTCGAACTGGTCAGACCGTTTTCAAGCGCTCAGTATCAATTTGGTCTCTTTCGGGTAGGGTTGTCGCTTGATCGTTACTATGCCGTGAGCCGGGCATTCGACCGACAAATGATCATCCTTGCGGCCGTTCTGCTGCTTCTCCTGCTGGTCGCGCTGGCCTACCTGAGAGGGCGCCGCAAGCGTGCCGAAATGATGGAGGAATACGAGCGTCAGACACAGCGCCGCGAGCGGTTATCCGAGATGGGCAATTTGGCGGCGGGGGTGGCGCACGAGATTCGCAACCCGCTGAACACGATCTCCATTGCGGCTCAACGTCTGGAGCGCGAATTCGTTCCCCAGACGAATCCTGACCAGTTCGGCGCGTTTACTTCGCAAATCCGCTCCGAGACCAAGCGCCTCAATGAGATTATCACCCGTTTCCTCGCTCTCGCTCGTGACGAAAAAAGACTGCGCAGCAGTGTGAGGATTGATAAACTGCTGAACGAGGTCGGGCAGTTGTTGCGTGTGGAGGGTGATCGATTACAGATAGGCGTCTCGATTGCGTGTGAGCAGGATATCACTGTGCTTGCCGACCCTGACCGCCTGAAAGAGGTTTTCCTGAATCTCTTCAACAACACCAAAGAGGCGCTAACGGAACACCCGGGCAGTTTTGTCATAGAGGCCAAGAGGCAGCAGAACCAAGTCACGATTTCCGTTTCCGACAACGGGCCGGGAATTCCCCCGGAATTGCATGACAAGGTTTTCACGCCATACTACACGTCCAAAGAAGCCGGAACCGGTTTAGGGCTTGCGACCGTGCAACGCATAATCTCGGACCTGGGAGGTGAAGTGATTATTGACTCCGGATATTCCGGAGGAGTACGATTCATGATAACCTTGCCTCTGAGCAGGTAAAACGCACTCGTTGAGGAGCCCATGTTTTGGCCGGATGGGAAGTAACGCAACGCCTTTTTCCCAATGATGCGCAAGTTGGCGCGAGTGACGCATACACTGAGGCAACGCGTCAGGGGTCTGTGAATATTAATCCGATAACAATTACTTAGTGTCTTTTCACGGCATCCGAACAAAAAAGCGGCCCCGTTGGGGGCCGCTTTTCTTGATTGCATACTTACAGGATCAGGCGCTGGGGGCTTTCGCCTTGGCCGCCTGAGCCTTGAGCCATTCGGTGCTGATCGATTTCGGCCGTGTAATCGGCGTCCCGAGTGCACGGTTGAGCACTTGCTGAGACAGCATGCCCATGGCACGAGAGACTGAGAACAGGACCGTGTAGTATTCGAACTGGGTCAGACCGTAATGGTAGAGCAACGCGCCGGAACCAGCGTCGACGTTTGGCCACGGATCCTTGGCCTTGCCGGCTTTCAGGAGCACCTGAGGTACAACATTGAAGACGCGATCGACCGTCTGGAAGACCGGGTCGTCCTTGAGATACTTCTTGCCGAATTCGTTGAAGGCCGTGAAGCGCGGATCGGTGACGCGAAGAACCGCATGACCGTACCCCGGGACGACTTTGCCACTGTTAAGCGTTTCCCAGGCGTACTCTTCAAGTTGTTTCTCGGTGGGAGCACCACCGAACTTCTCTATGGTCTGCAGAATCCAGCCAAGGCACTCCTGGTTGGCCAGCCCGTGCAGTGGGCCGGCGAGGCCGTTCAAACCGGCAGAGACGGCATAGAACGGATCGGACAGAGCCGAACCGACAGTGTGGCAGGCGAACGCCGAAACGTTGCCGCCCTCGTGATCGCAGTGCAGCGTGAGGTAGAGGCGCATCATCTCAGCGGTTTCACCTTTGTGAGGCTTCAAGCCGAGCATATGGGCATAGTCAGCACCCCAGTCGAGTTTCTTCGACGGCTCAATCATGTCGCCCTTGAAGTACTTGATGCGATAGACGCCGGCAGCGATAGTATGAATCGTACCCAGAATCCGCATGGCGTCTTCCAAAGTGGAAATCCAGTAATCGTTCTTGTGGACGCCTTTGGTGTACTCGCGCCTGAAAGCCGATTCGTTTTCCATAGTAAGAATGGCCGCGTCGAGCATCGCCATCGGATGGGAAGTTTTCGGCATAGCCTTCAGGACTTTCCACACATACGCAGGCACTTCGCCGTTGTCCTTGAGTTCCTGCTGGATAACCTTCAACTCGTCCTCGCTCGGGAATTCTCCGGTGATCAGCAACCAGAAGATCTCCTCGGGCCACTTGTCCTTGATCTTCATAATCGGCTTGCCGCGGATAATCAGTCCCTGGTCAGGCTCGACCACCGAGGTGTCACACACCATACCCTTGACACCGCGCATGCCTCCGACGGCTTGCGCCATTGTGACTTCCGAAATCTTCACGTCGCCGTGGTTCTTCATTAGCGCGGCGCGTTCCTCGCGTAGTTTCGGAATCATCTCACCCAGTTTTTCCTTCAGAGTCTTAGCCATGAATAGCTCCTTCTATCAGTTTACTGGACAGTTGAGTCTTTTATTTCATAGTGCGTCGAAAATGTGAACTACTTCACAAGTATGTGAATATTACTATGCCCACAAGTGCTTGTCAAGCGACCGAGAATAATAGCTTCAATTAATTTGTGGGTGGCAGCAGTTTATCGGGGTTGAACAGTCGAGCCGGGTCGAAAACGTCCCTGACGGCGTACATCGCGCCCAGAGTCGCTGGGGCAAACTCCAGGTCCAGGTACTGCCGTTTGGCCAGCCCAATTCCGTGCTCGCCGGTTAGAGTACCGCCCAGAGCGATCGTTTTCCGCATCAAAATATCCACCCATTCATCAACCTCGGCTCGTGTGGCCTCGGAGTCATTGGTGGCCAGAAAGTTAGCATGGAGGTTGCCGTCACCGGCATGGCCGAAACAGTTGATTCTGAGCTGACTTTGCCGGTTCATCTCGGCCACGAAATGGACTAAAGCGGGAAACTGGCTGTTGGGAACAGCCACGTCCTCGGAAATCCTCAGGCCCGCCATCGCTTTGATGGCTTTGGAGATGTTGCGCCGGACACGCCACAGGTTTTCGGCGCGTTCCGGATCGGGCTCGCTGCGCAGATAGGAGCAGCGGTTCTTTTCGCAGATCTGCCTTATCCGGGCGGTCTGGGCTGGGGCGTCGGTGTCTGATGTCTCCAGAAGCAGAATCGCCGCGACCGCTTCAAAACCCTCCGATTTCTCATACTCATTCGAACAAGCAGCGGCGTCACCATCGAGAAACTCCATGACTGTCAGGACAATTCCGGAAGTATTGATGTCGGTGACCGCCTGGGCGGCATCTTGGGGATCATCAAAGGCCACGAGAATTGTCGCGCCTCGTCCGGGTAAGTCAATGAGTCTCAGGGCTATATTGGTTATGATTGCAAGGGTTCCTTCAGACCCTATCAGCAACTCGCCCAGGGAGAAACCGCGGTTCCGTTCAAAAAGACCTGTTCGCAGCACCTGCCCATTGGGCAAGACGGCCTCAAGACCAAGCACATAATCCTTAGTGACTCCGAAACGCTTGCAGCGCAGACCGCCGGCGTTTTCAGCCACATTGCCGCCTAAGGTCGACTCCTCGTAACTGGCCGGGTCGGGTGGATATGTAAGACCAAACTTTTGGGCGGCATCTTGAAGCTCTTTGGTTATCACCCCTGGTCCGCAGAAGGCCAGCCGCCTTTCGGGGAAGATCTCCATGTGTCGGAGTTTTTCTGTAGACAAGAGAAGTCCCCCCGGCGACACGACACAACCTCCTGACAGCCCAGTACCCGCTCCGCGGGCGGTAATCGGGATACTCTCGGCCGCACAGAAGTTGATGGCGCTTGCGACATCTTCAGCAGTTTCGGCCAGAAGAAGCGCCGTGGGAACGGCCTGGTAGCTGGTAGCGTCGTGGTGATATTGTTCGAGGCTGGAGAGATCGCCGATCAATGAATCCGGCGCCTGAAGCTGTTGCCGCAGACGGTCGACCTGAGACTGAATCATAGGTTTGTATTCGTCTGCGGTCAGGCTCGAACGGCTAACTTTCCTTGACGGCCGGTTTCTTGACAGTCTCAGAGGCACTCGAAGACGTCGCTGGTTTTTCTGAAGTCGAGGCTGAACTTGAGGAGGATTCTTTCTTCTGGTCGGCTTTGTAACCCGCACTTCGGTAGTCGGTGATGTAAAAACCACTCCCTTTGAATAGCAGCCCCGCCCCGCCGGAAATCAGGCGGCGCGTTTTCCCTTTGCATCGCGGACAGACCGAAATGGCGTCCTCAGTCATCGACTGAAACTCCTCAAACTCGTGCCCGCAGTCATGGCAGCGATACTGGTAGGTTGGCATGCTCTGATCGATTCCTCGGTTTCTTGTTGCTTCAGGTCTTCTGAAGAGTTGAAACAGCAGTTACCGGCCTCCGGTTCTCCCTTTGGCGACATTAGGCCCGGCTATCAGAATCTCCGGTGGGCAGCCGTCCTGGAATTTCTTGAAGTTTTCGACAAACTGAGAGGCCAATTGAAGATATTTGTCATCATAGGCTTTCGGGTCTTCCCAGGTATCGCGCGGTTTGAGTACCTTATCGGGCACCCCCTCGCAGGTCTTCGGAACCTCGAACCCAAAGAATGGGTCCACACGATACTCGACCTTGTCAAGAGCGCCGGTCAGAGCAGCTTCAAGCAGCGTGCGGGTGTGGTGGATGCTCATGCGTTTGCCGATTCCGTACGGACCGCCGGTCCAGCCGGTGTTAACCAGCCAGCACTGGGCACCGTGCTTGAGCATCTTATTCTTGAGCATTTCACCGTACTTGTAAGGGTGATGGACCATGAACGGTCCCCCGAAACAAGTGCTGAAAGTCTGCTCCGGTTCTTTACCGAGGTCGATTTCGGTGCCGGCCACTTTCGATGTGTACCCCGAGATGAAATGGTACATCGCCTGATCGGGGGTCAGGCGAGAGATCGGCGGCATAACACCGGAAGCATCACACGTAAGCATCACAACGTTCTTGGGATGCCCGGCCATCTTCTCGGGAATGGAGTTCTGGATGAAATCAAGAGGATAAGCGGCCCGGGTGTTTTCTGTGTAGCTTTCATCGTCGAGGTCCAGCCGGCGGGTGACCCGGTCGTAGATCACATTTTCCAGGATCGTGCCGAAGCGCTGAGTGCAGGCATAGATTTGCGGCTCGGCGGTAGGCGAAAGGGCAATCACCTTGGCGTAACAACCGTTCTCAAAGTTGAATATGCCCTCATCGCTCCAGCCGTGTTCATCGTCGCCGATTAATCCCCGTCTGGGATCAGCAGACAACGTCGTTTTACCGGTGCCGGAAAGGCCGAAGAACAGGGCGGTGTCGCCATTCTTGCCCACGTTGGCCGAGCAGTGCATACTCAGAACGCCTTCGAGCGGCAACAGATAGTTAAGAATAGTGAAAACGGACTTCTTTATTTCGCCGCCGTAACCGGAACCTCCGATCAGGCAGATACGCTGGTCGAAATTCAAGAGGATAAACGTGGGGGAGAGCGTGCCGTCAACTTCCGGAAGACCCTGAAACGACGGCAGCGAAATAACGGTAAACTCGGGCACAAATCGACGTAGCTCTTCGTTCGTGGCCGGATCGATGAACATGTTCTTGGCAAACAGCGAGTGCCAGGCGAGTTCCGTGATGATTCTGACCGGCAGACGGTAGTTTGGATCGGCCCCGGCGTAGCAGTCACGGACGAACAGGTCACGTCCCTGAAGGAAGCCCTGCATGCGCTGAAAGACCGCGTTGAATTTGTCGAGGTTGAATGGCCGGTTGTACTCGCCCCACCAGACATGACCTTGGCTGACGGGCTCCTGAACAACGAACTTGTCATTGGCGGCACGGGCGGTATGTTTCCCGGTATTGACGATTATCGGTCCGTTGTAAGACAGCGAGGCTTCAGACCTGAAGATAATCTCCTCGTATAGCGCTTCGGTAGGGAGATTCCAGTAGACGTTGTGCAGGTTGCGAAAACCGTAGTTTGACAGACTGTATTCGGCCTTCAACGCCTGGGCCTCACGCAAAGCGGGGGTTTTGATATCAATGATATACTGGGTCATTTCCAATCCCTCCTGAATTTCCGGTCGCCGATGTAGATTTCGTTGGGTGAATCGGGATCGAGCGCCCACTTGATGCGGCGGATGCCCTCGGTAATCTCCTTGATGGTACCGCAATAGCTCAAACGGAGATGCCCTTCCATACCGAACTCCGATCCCGGTACTGTCACTACGAGGGCTTTTTCCAGCAGGAACTTTGAAAGCGCCACCGAGTCATTAGAGTAAGCTCGAAAATCCGGAAGGCAATAGAAAGTGCCTCCCGGCTTGATGGTCCTGATGCCGGTGAAGGCATTGAGTTCTTTGAGCATGACGTTACGGCTGTTTTCAAGAGTCTGACGCAAACCTTCCACGCCGGATTGCACGCCTTCAAGCGCGCCGACAGCAGCGGCCTGAAGGATGACCGACGGGCATGAGGTATTCTGCGCTGCGATGTTGATCAGGGCCGAATTCACTTTTTTGTTGGCGATTGACCAGCCGATGCGGAACCCGGTCATGGCGTACATCTTGGAAACACCATTGATAACGATCAATCGGGAGTTTTCGGAATCATCTTTGACATAGTCATAGCAGGAAACCGGACGGCGACCATCGAAAATCAATCGATGGTAGATATCATCCATGATGAGAAAGATCTTCTTCTGTTCGCAGAACTCAACTATCTCACGGATGAAGTCGGCGGAGTACACTTCTCCCGACGGATTATTTGGGCTATTGATGATGATTGCCTTAGTATATGATCCGACAACCTGTATGATATCCTCCATGCGGGGGTGGAACCGGCCGTCTTCCGGCTTCACGATCACCGGCACTCCGTAGAGCATCTTAACGATTTCCGGGTAGCTTACCCAGTAGGGAGCCGGGATGATGACTTCGTCCTGCGGATTGAGGATAGTCATCAGGATGTTGTAGACCGCCTGTTTGGCGCCGGAGTGAGCACAGACATTCTCAGGGCCGACTTTCTTATGATAAATGTCTTCGGTGTAGCGGATGATCGCCTTGATCAGTGAGGGTATCCCCTCGGTCGGCGTATAGCGGATGTCGGCGGTCTTCAGTTTGGCGGAGCTGGCCAGGATGGCGTCGAGCGGAACCTTGCTTTTTGGTTCGCCTGAGCCAAGATGGATGACCGGCTCGCCCTTGTCGCGCAAGCGCGCCGCCTCTTCGTTTAGACGAAGAGTCGGAGACGGCTTCACCTCTCTGGCAAGTTGACTGATACTCATGTCTTTATCCTCTCAGTAATGTCGCGATAGCGGAAACATCTACGATATCCTGTACGGAACAACCCCGTGACAGGTCGTTGGCGGGTTTGGCCAGCCCCTGAATGATTGGTCCGGTAGCGGTGGCTTTGGCCAGACGCTCAACCAGCTTGTAAGCGATATTGCCGGCATCAAGGTCCGGAAATATCAGCACGTTGGCGTCGCCGGCAATGGATGATCCGGGCGCCTTGCGTTTACCTATTTCGGGGACGATGGCGGCGTCCACCTGGAATTCACCGTCGATTTTCAGAGTGGGATAGTTCTTTCTAACGATCTCTAATGCAGCCAGCACTTTGTCGATATCCTCGTGTTTGGCCGATCCTTTGGTCGAGAAAGACAGCATCGCCACGCGCGGCTCTTCGCCGGTCAGGTACTTCATGGTTTCAGCGGTGGAAACGGCGATTGAGGCGAGTTGCTCTGGATCCGGGTTAGGGATGACCGCACAGTCGCCGAAAGCAAAGACTTTGTCTTTGGCTCCCCGATACTCCGGAATGGTCATCAGGAAAGAGCTCGAGACCGCCGTGATGCCCGTCTTCAGGCCGATCACCTGAATTGCCGCGCGGAGGACGTCACCGGTAGTGTTGACCGATCCGGCAACCGATGCCGCCGCTTTGTCGTGCCGGACCAACATGGCGCCGAAAAAGAGCGGTTGTGCAATAGCTTCACGCGCGGTCTGTTCTGTGATCCCTTTGGCCTTGCGCAGCTCCATGAAATCAGCCACGTAGGTTTTGAAATCAGGTGATTTGGGAGGGTCGATTACTTCGACCTTGCTCAATTCAAGCCCATGCTCTTTGGCCAGCTTCTCGATCTGGCCGGCATCCCCGAGAAGTGTAACCGACGCGATGTTCTCAGAAACCAGAACCTTCGCGGCATCTATCATGCGCGGCTCGGTGCCTTCAGGAAGCACTACTCTGCGTTTCAACTTTCGGGCTTTTTCACGAATGATATCTACAACGCTCATGTCTTCTCCAAAATGCTATGGTCTAAAGTCTAAACAAGTTGTTCTCTGAGTTCGGGATCAGAAAGGTAGGCTTCGATAAACGGGTCGATATCACCATCCATCACGGCCTGCACGTTGGAAGTTTCGTGTAGAGTGCGATGGTCCTTAACCATATTGTAGGGATGGAAGACGTAAGAACGAATCTGGGAACCCCATTCGATCTTCTTCTTGGTCTTCTCGAACTTCTCCATCTTCTTGGCTTCTTCTTCGCGATGAAGCTGGTAAAGGCGCGCTTTCAGTACAGTGTAGGCAGCGTCTTTGTTCTTGTACTGGCTTCGCTCAGACTGGCAGGTGACGACAATGCCGCTGGGTATGTGAGTAAGGCGAATGGCCGACGATGTCTTATTGACATGCTGCCCGCCGGCGCCTGAAGATCTATAAGTGTCCACCCGCACTTCTTCTTCGTTGATTTCGATTTCGACGTTGTCCTCGACCACCGGAAACACATGCACCGAGGCAAAGGATGTATGTCGCCGCGCGTTGGCATCAAAGGGCGAGATTCGGACCAGGCGGTGCACCCCCGATTCGGCCTGCAAGAACCCGAAAGCGTAGTCGCCTTTTATCTCAAGAGTTGCTGATTTCAGACCGGCTTCTTCACCGGGCTGGTAATCGAGAAGTTCAACCTCGAACTGTCGCCTTTCCGCCCAGCGGTTGAACATGCGGAAGAGCATGTCGGCCCAGTCCTGCGATTCGGTACCACCCGCCCCAGGGTGAATGGTGAGAATGGCATTCCTGTGGTCATCGGGGCCGGACAGCATCGCCGCCAACTCGAGCTTGCGCAACTCCAGGCCAAGCTGATTGAGCGAATTGTCGATCTCGTCTATCTCAGGGGAGTTCTGTTCAACCATATCCAGCAGTTCGGCGCTGTCGGCCAATTCGGCACGGAGCTTCTCAACAGAAGCGATCCACTTCTTATGGCGCGATACTTCCTTGAGGAGTTCCTGGGCAGACTGGTTGTTGTCCCAGAAGCCGGTTTCGACTGTGCGAGCCTCAAGTTCGGCTACTTTTTTCTGTCGCTGATCGAGGTCAAAGATACCTCGCTAACTTGTCGAGACGGTCCTTATATTGCGGTATCAGATTTCTCAGTTCAGCAGTAATCACAAAGCATTCTCCAATCCAAAATCAGGGCGGGAATATATGTCATTTTGACGCCAAGGTCAATTTTATTTGACCCTGAAGGAAGTTTGGCGAAGAGTCGTAAGTCATGGCGAGACAAACTGTTCAGTGACTGCTATTGACAGGCGTTCGGGCGCGTGTATTTTATCGCGATGACAACCCAGGTGCACACCGTAGTTGTGGGACCGTTCGCGGTCAACTGCTACCTATTATGGGATCAGCAGACTTCGGAAGGGGTCATTATCGACCCGGGGGCTGAAGCCGAGGCGCTGGCCGAAGAAATTGACGAATTCAATATCACTCTCAAGGCGATTCTTCTGACGCATGGACATGGCGATCATATCGCCGCCGTTGCCGACCTTAAGAAGATTTTTGATGTTCCGCTCTATATCGGTCGGGGAGAGGAAGCGCTCCTGGCAGACCCCGGGGCGAATATCTCGGGGTTCTTCGATCACCCGATAGTTGCGCCCAAGCCTGACCATAGTGTCGAGGACGAGCAGTTGATTAGCGTCGGTGGGATCGAGCTCTTGGTTTTGTCTACGCCCGGTCACACAGCTGCTGGAGTGTGCTACCTCGAAGAGAGCGGGGGGAGACTTTTCTGTGGGGATACACTTTTTGCCGGCTCGATCGGAAGAACAGATTTGATCGGTGGCAACTACGAACAGTTAATCAGGTCGATTCAAAAAAAGATCCTCACCCTCCCCGACAACGTTCTGGTTTACCCCGGTCACGGGCCTCAGACCACTGTAGGAACCGAGCGGGGAAGCAATCCCTTTCTCGTCGGAGGTCGTTATGCCTGATTTCAATCCGATTGAGCCGCTGAGCACACCCGGGTTGACCGATTATCATTGTCATTGTGACTACAGCATCGACGCTCAAGGAACTATTGACGAATACTGCGAGGCAGCTTTGCGGCGTGGCCTGGCGGAAATCTGTTTCACGACCCATTGGGATACTAACCCGGTCAGTAGTGGGCAAGACAATGTCATCAGGATTGCCGGACAGCCGAGGCTGACAGTTCCGGACCACCTGGCTCCGTATGTGGACGACGTTCTGCGGGCGCGCGAGGAATTCGCGCCCCGTGGGCTGTCGGTTGTCCTGGGGGTTGAGTTCGGCTGGTATCCTGGCTGTGAGGAGACAGCAGCGGCGCTGAAAGACCGCTACTGCTTCGATTTCTTCTTGTGCGGTATTCACGAGTTAGAGGGTCGCTGTTTTTCCTGCGAACAGTGTTATCCGAAATGTTTTCCCCACTACACTGCCGAACAACTGATCGAGAAGTATGTTGGCGAGATAGATGCGGCTGCCCGTAGCGGTCTGTTTGACTGTATCGCCCATCTCGACTATATCCGCAAGTACGGCGAAAGATACTATGGTCCCCGGCTCAACGAATTGCTGCTGGCGAAACTGGTTGAGAGGGCATTTCCCGCTTTGATTGCAGGCAATACTGCGCTAGAAGTCAACACTTCGGCCATTCGCAGGCGTCTCAATGATAATTTTCCCAGAGTGGCGATTGTGAACGCCGCGCGTCGCTCTGGTGTTGAGGTCCGCTATCTTGGTTCCGACGCCCACGCGCCCGATCAGGTGGGGTACGATTTCGACGCGGCGGCGTCGCTAGTGTCACCATGGTCCGAGGCCTGGTGCGAAGATTGAGGCTGCGAGCGCAGGATCGTGAGTCGAAAACTGCCGCGATCTTTCTACAACCGGCCGACACTCGATGTGGCACGGGACTTGTTGGGAAAGACTATCATCTGTGACTTACCGCAGGGAAGACTTGGGGCGAGAATCGTTGAGGTCGAGGCCTATATCGGAGAAGACGATCCGGCGTGCCATGCGGCTCCCGGCCCGACGGCTCGCAATCAAGTAATGTACGGCCGGCCGGGATTCAGCTATGTCTATTTCATTTATGGCATGTACCATTGCTTCAATATCGTGACCGAGCGCAGGGGTTTCCCGGCGGCAGTGCTTCTGAGAGCAGCCGAACCGGTTGAAGGATTGGAGGTCATGAGGCAAAACTCGCCGCGAAGTCGAACCGCAACAATTTTGAGCGGGCCGGGGAAGTTCTGTCGCGCCTTTGGACTGACCGTCGAGCACTCAGAGGTGGATCTCACTGGTGACGTAATCTATCTGTGCGACGCGCCCGCCCCGGAGTCGGATATTGTCATTACCCGGCGGGTGGGCATCAACAAGGGAGTTGATCTTCCTTTCCGGTTTTTTCTGGACGGTTCGAGCGCAGTGTCCGGGCTGAGTCACTTGAGGAAGTAGGTCGTTTACAGGACAAGAGTTTTTTTGCTGTGCGGCCGGCTGGTTCGTTCGTATAAATGACCATGTACATGGTAACCAGGGAGTTGAACGCGCGTGTTTGAACAAGGATTCTTGCAGAGAGCTATTATCTACGGGCCGGTCATTTTCTTCTCGTTGACGGTCCACGAGTTTTTCCACGCTTGGACAGCCTATCGTTTCGGTGATTCCACGGCGGCCAGAATGGGGCGCCTGACCTTGAATCCGCTGGCCCATCTTGACTTGTTCGGAACAATCGTCATGGTGCTTTCCGGGTTTCGTTTTGGCTGGGCCAAGCCGGTGCCGGTTAATCCGCTGAACCTTCGGAATCCACGAGTCGCCGATCTCTGGATTTCGGCGGCCGGTCCTCTGTCGAATCTCGGTTTAGCGACGCTCGCCGGTCTGACGTTTCGAATTACCAGCGCTCCTGAGGTAGCTCAGCAGATTATGGTTGCCATGGTGGTAATTAACGTGACCCTCGCGTTCTTTAATCTGATTCCACTGTTTCCTCTGGACGGCTCCCACATACTCCGGAATCTGTTGCCGCGTGAGATGGAAGGCTCGATGGATCGCTTTGATCAGTTTGCGCCTTTCATCCTGATGCTGGTGGTGATCAGCGGCGTGTTCTGGAAGATCATCGGTCCGTTTGTGATGAGCGCCGTTCAGATACTTCTGGGGTTCTGAAGTGATACTTTCCAACACTGTTGGGTCCGTTCAACTTTGCCGTCTGGCGATTATAAGTGCCGGGGTAGTCTTTCTTCTGGGTGGCTGTTCAACGACCCGCAAACGCAGTCTGGACCAGTTCGCCGAAGTCAGGATCACTGCCGAAGCGTACTCGTTCAATGCTCGTTTGTGGCGTGATGGTAAGCCCACTACGTTCAAGTTGGAACTGTATCAAACCGATAGCCTGATCGGCTTATCGGGACGTGGTTATCTCGGCAAAGGGGCGCTCCGAGGGTGGATACGCTCAGACTCCATCATGGTCTATTTCCCCACCACGAACGAACTGCTTTACGAGTCCCTTGACGCTCTGGTGGCTGCGTCGTCATGTCCGCTGTCTCTGGCCAGCCTTGATCTTATAGCCTTCATGTCAAGACCTCCCGATTCAATCGCTCTGGCGAAAGGTCTGAAGGTGAACTCCGACTACGAATCTGAAGATCGCGCGCGGTTCGATGTGCAGTCGATAGAACCCGGTTGTTCCTGGAAGCTTGCGCTGGTCTACCGCCATCGCGATCTCGGCTGGCGGATAGATGAGTTTGATTTTGACGATGGTAGCGGCACGAGGCTAAAGGGAAGCTGCGAGCTTTATCGGGCCCGGGCCGGAGTGCCGTTGTCACGGTTCGAGCCGAGGTCTCGACCCGATGCCAGACGAATAACCCCCTGATATTCCGCCTGTTGACCGGATTGACAACGCCCTTCACTTTGGTGATCTTGATCCTTCGTATCGGATATCTGGGTTAATTGAATGAATCTCTACGCACGGACATTTTCGACTCTTAAACCGTTCTGGAAACATCTGGTCACGGCGTCAGTCTCGGCCGCGTTCTGTTCCCTGCTTGCCGGACTGATGCTGTGGATGATCGGCCCGTTGTTGATGACCCTGTTCCAGGTCGATTCCAATACGGTCTTTCCGTCAGGTGTGACCGACGTTGGTCAATCGGTGCCTGGGAGCGCCGGACCTGTCGGACAGGCCGAGGACTGGGTTTACCGGATAAAGGACTCGTTCAAGTCCGGGATAAACGCCCTGGTGCAATCAGATACGCGCGCCGGTACGCTGGCACACTTCTGCGTCCTGATACTGGTCGTCGCGCTGATCAAGAACCTATTCTACTATGTTCAGGCGTTCTTCATGGTCTGGGTTCAGCAGTCGGTGATGCGTTCTTTCAGAGATCGATTGTTTACGAAATATCAGCGCTTATCGCTGGCCTATTTTCACTCGCGTCGCACCGGTCAGATCATTTCCAGAGTCACTAACGACGTTTCCGTGTTAAATGAGTCAATTGATATTGGCTTCAACCAACTTGTCTCCGACGGTGTCCTGGCGATAGTGCTCGCCGCCTCCCTCGTGATGCTTAGCTGGGAACTGACGCTCATGGCGGCAGTGGTCCTACCTGCGGTGTTCGGTTTCATATGGTTTATCGGCCGGAAGATGCGCAAGTACTCTGAGCGCACTCAGCAGAAGATGGCCGATGTCAATTCAGTACTCGAAGAGGCGGTCAACAACGTCCGGATAGTCAAGGCCTTCTCGATGGAGGAGTTTGAATCGAAGAAATTCTTCCGAACCACCTTTGAGTACTTCCGCTCGCTTGTGAGGATGAGGCGTATCCGTCATTTGTCATCGCCGATAAATGATATACTCGCGACGTGCGCCGGCACGTTCATCATGTATTTCGCCGGGACCAGGATTGTCGAAGGAACCGGCAAGCTCGATGTCGGCGATTTCATGACGTTCATTCTCGTCATGTTCGCGCTGATCAAACCGGTCAAGGAACTTAGCCAGATACACATCAAGTTGCAGGAAGGTATGGCTGCCGCCGAGCGGATTTTTGAGGTGCTTGACACCGATGAAGACGTGACGGATCGCCCTAAAGCCCGCACGGTTTCGGGCTTTACCGACGCGATTCGCTACCAGGGGGTGTCGTTCTCCTACAATAGTGTGGAACCGGTGTTACAGGACGTTTCGTTTGAAGTCAATGCGGGCGAAGTAGTGGCGATTGTGGGTCCGTCGGGCGCCGGCAAGTCAACCTTGCTAGATCTGCTGCCTCGTTTCTATGATCCGCAGGAGGGATCGATTGTCCTGGATGGTGTAAATATACGGGGCATTTCGCTCAAATCACTCCGCAATCTGATGGGAATCGTGACGCAGGAGACCTTCCTGTTCAATGATACTGTACGCAACAACATCGCCTATGGTCAGGACGGTTTGCCTCCGGAAAGAGTGATCGCGGCAGCAAAGATGGCGAACGTCCACGAATTCATCAGCCAGTTTGAACACGGATACGATACGGTAGTCGGCAATCGCGGTGTGAAATTGTCCGGCGGGCAACGCCAACGAGTGGCGATTGCGCGAGCACTATTGAAGAACCCGCAGATATTGATATTTGACGAGGCCACGTCGGCGCTTGATACCGAATCGGAAGCTCAGGTTCAGGAAGCGATTGATCGTTTGATGGCCAATCGGACGGTTCTGGTCATAGCTCATCGTTTGTCGACCATCAAGAACGCCGATCGCATCATTGTGTTGGATAAGGGCCGTATCATCGAATCAGGCGCTCACGATGAATTGATGGCGCGGCAGGGTATGTACCAACGACTCTATCTCATGCAGTTCAAGGACTGGTCATGAACCTGCTGTTCCTGGATTCGGTTGATCGTGGTACGTTTGGCGGTTACGAAAACTGGATTTGCCTGGTGGCAAAGTACTTCGTTGAGCATGGCCATCGAGTGACAGCGGTTGGACGGCCAGGATCGGAGTATCTTCGGAGAACGGCGGCTGTGTCTGATAAGATCGAGACCATTGACCTGCCAATTTCAGGTGATTTCAATCCGTTTACGATCAGTCACCTGAAATGGATACTTTCCGAGCGGCAGGTGGACCTGATGACCGTGAATTTCAACAAAGATGTTCGCCTCGGCGGTTTGGCGGCGCGCTGGTACGGGCCGACCAGGGTCTGCTGGCGTCTCGGGCTTGACATAACTTCCAATAAGTGGGTGCATCGGTGGCTGTCTCCGCAGCTTGTGGATGGCGTGATCGTTCCGTCTCAAGCGCTGAAGAAACAGGTCACGCGGCATGGATATCTCACCGATGAGATGGTTACGGTCATCTACAATGGCACGGAGGATAGGCGATTCGTCCGACCTGATACGGAATCAGCGCGCGCCCTGCGTGACAAATATCAACTCGGTCAGGATAAGCTTCTGGCGGTAGTTGTTGGGCGGTTTGTGGATCAAAAAGGTCACAAGTATCTTGTGGAGGCTGCGCCGGAAATTGTCAGACAGGTTCCGAAAGTCGTGTTCTTATTTCTGGGTGACGGTCATCATGAGGCAATGCTGCGATCGCGAATTGCGGAACTGGGGCTGGGCGACAACTTTGTCTTTGCCGGGATGCTCGATAAGATCGACCTTGAACTGACAGGCTCCGATCTGATGGTCCATCCGGCAATAGAGGAACCGTTCTCTCATGCAATCCTCGAAGGTATGCGGGCCGGGTTGCCCATTGTCGCCAGCAGAGTAGGCGGGATACCGGAAGCGTTGGTGGACGGTGAGTGTGCAGTGTTGGTGCCGGCGCGTGCTCCGAACAGTCTGTCGACTGCCATAGTTCAATTATTGCGTTCCGCGGAGACCCGAGCAGCGTTCGGACAAGCGGCGCAGGAGCGTTGGCGGAGTCACTTTCGAATCGACACGATGATGCAGCAGGTCGAAGCGTATTTTCAGTTACTCATGAGCAAAGGTGTGGCGGCATGAGTTTCCTTAAGACGCTGGAACACAGGGCCAAGGACATGGTATTTGGCTTCTGTCATCTGTTCTTCAGAAAGGGGAGACGGGTGCCTGTGCCGCTTGATGGCGATCGAATGAACAAAGTGTTGTTTCTTCGGCCTGAGAAAATCGGTGACATGGTGATCTCTCTGCCAGTGTTCGACGCTCTCCGCTTCCGCTATCCGCATATGAAGATATCCGTTCTGGCTTCTCCTCGTAACTATGTTCTTGTAAAGAATGATCCGCGCTTCGACAAGATCTTTCTATACCGCAAGTGGACGCTTGAGGACTTTCGTCAGCTCGGGGCCATTCGGCGCGAAAAATTCGATTGCGTGTTCGATATGATTGACGATGATTCGGTCACGACTTTGTTCTATTCCCAACTGGCTGGTTCGCAGGCAGTGCGGATAGGAATCGGCAAACGACGCCATGCCATATTTTATGATTGCAATCATGTGCATGCTGACGGGGTCGGTGGGCACATAGTCGATAACACGCTGAAGTTACTCGATCCGTTCGGAATCAGAGAGAAGGACACTTCCGGATTTGCGTCGCCACACCTCACGAACACCGCACAACGACGCGTCGATGAATATCTGAGAGAGCAACCGCGCGAGTCCTGTTTTCTAGTGGGGTTGAATCTGTCGGCGGGCAAACCCAACCGCATTTGGCCAGATGATCGGGCGATTGAATTGTGTCGACACCTAACTGCATGGAGAAGAGACCTCCGCATGATCGTGATAGTCATGCCGAAAGACCGGGAGCGAGGAGAAAGAGTTGCTGCTGAGGCCGGCGACAACACGCGAATTATTCCTGATCGATTGAACCTGATCGAGGTAAGCGCCCTGATCTCTCGCCTGAGACTGCTGATTTCGCCTGACACGTCGCTCATTCATATTGCGCGCTCGTTCCAGGTGCCGGTCGTGGGACTGTACAGCAGGGCCAGCAAGAACTTCCAGCGATGGCGCCCGTACCGTCAATCTGACGGCACCGTTGTCGGAAGCGACGTCGATACGATTTGCGACATCACCGTCGAGCAGGTATTTTTGCAGATCCAGGAAGTGCTCTCGCGAATCGAGAGGGGAACGATATGAAGAAACTCTCGGTAGTTATAATTGCACGCAACGAAGAGACTGTTCTGCGTCGCTGTCTTGAATCAGTCAGATGGGCTGATGAGATCATCGTGGGTGATTCAGGTTCTTCCGATCGCACAATGGAGGTTGCGAGAGACCTTGGGGCGAAGGTGTACAACTATGAATGGCGCGGGTTTGGTCCGGCCAAACAGGGCGCTGTCGACAGAGCCGAAGGGGAGTGGATACTCTCCCTTGACGCCGACGAAGAGGTGACTCCTGAACTGGCTCTGGAAGTCAAAGCCGCGCTTGAGCGGGACGATCACGTAGCCGGCTACTACCTGCCTCGTCGCACAGAATTTCTTGGCCGCTGGATGTTACACGGTGGCTGGTATCCCGACCACGTGCTGCGACTGTTTCAAAAGGATCGAGGGACTTTTACATCGGCGATGGTACATGAAGCGATCAGGGTCGATGGTCCTACGGCCCGCCTCAGAAACGATCTGCTGCACTATAGTTATCCAACGCTGGATCGATACTTGGACAAGTTCAATCGATATACTACGCTGGCGGCGAACGAAGCATTTGAGAGGGGACAGCGCGGCCTTCTGCTCAGGCTGATCGTGAATCCGTGCGCCAAGTTTGTGAAGCAGTATCTCCTGAAGGGTGGCTTTCTCGATGGTGCGGAAGGATTGTTATTGGCGATCTTGTCGGCCGGATATGTGTCCATCAAGTATGCCAAACTCCGCGACCTCTGGCGTCAGAAAGAAAAGGGCGTGAACTGAGATGGCTCAAATCCTCGACATACAACCAGGCGACCGTCTTCTGGTGAGTCGGACTGACCGTCTTGGTGACCTGGTTCTCGCGCTTCCGCTAGTGGAAACGTTAAAAGCGCGATTTCCTGAATGCGCCGTTGATGTTCTCGCCTCTCTTTACGCTTCGCCGATTCTCGAAAACAACCCCAGCATCGACCGAATTGTGCGGGTCCAAAACGACCAACTCGTGGCCAGCCGCCACTACCGCAAGGAGCTGGAGCAGCGAATCAGAAAAGGGAAATACAAAGCGGCAATAGTGCTCTACCCCGGAAGGCATATCAGCAGGCTGCTTTATCGAGCGGAAGTTCCCGTGCGGATAGGCACGGCGGGCCGCTTTCACTCGGTTTTTTTCACTCATCGACTCCTGCACAGCCGCAAAGCGAACAAGAAGCATGAATCCGAGTATAACCTCGATTTCATGACCTACTTTCGCGACGGCATTACGATCAGTCGACCGGCTGTATATCCGACCGATAAAGAACTCAGAAATGCACAGCGTGTCATAAAAGAGTGCGGCGTAGACGGTCCTTTTGTGGTGGTGCATCCCGGGTCGGGCGGTTCCGCTGAACGGTGGCCTATGGTCAGATTCGTTGAACTCTATAATCGATTGAACCGGAACTGTCTGGTAGCGATAATGACCGGTTCGGATATCGAGGGTGACGACATGAAGACTGTGGCGAGCGAACGGGGTGTTGTCTTGCGGGAAATCACCGGCCGTACCGACCTTCGGACGCTGGCGGCGGTTCTTTCACTGGCGACAGTTGTGGTTGCCAATTCCACCGGTCCGTTGCACCTTGCGGTGGCAGTCAGCACGCGGGTCGTTGGATTGTATCCCGGCCGAGAGATCATGTCGCCGGTTCGATGGGGACCGGTCGGTGTGGGACACCGGGTGCTTCAGCCGGAAGTAGAACAGTGCCGTTGCCTCGCAGGTGGCTGCCGCTGTATGGATACGATAACGGTTGAACAGGTCGCTGAAGCTGCCGAAACAGTATATGACGAAGTCATCGGAAAGCAAACCTGAGGTCAAATACAACCTCGCCCAGTTCATTATCCAGGTCGAGGCGCTCAATGCCAACGTGGATGTGGCCCTCCTGCGCCAGGCCTACGAGTTCTCGGACACTGCTCACGCCGGCCAGCGGCGTTCCTCGGGGGAGCCGTTCATCGAACACTGCCACGAAGTGGCGCTCTTTCTGGCGGAATTGCATATGGACTCCACCACGCTGGCGGCCGGACTGCTGCATGATGTGGTCGAGGACACGCCGTACACTCTGGGACAGATACGCGACGCCTTTGGGGACGAGGTAGCTGATCTTGTAGACGGGGTAACCAAGATAGGAGCGGTTGAGTTCAATTCGCTCGAAGAGGAGCAGGCCGAGTATTTTCGCAAGATGCTCTTGAGCATGGCCAGGGATATCAGGGTGATTATCATCAAACTCGCCGATCGGATGCACAACATGCGCACGCTCGATGCATTGCCCCTTCCCAAGCGCAAGCGCATCGCCCAGGAGACGCACGATGTCTACGCTCCGCTGGCTCATCGGCTGGGTATCTACAAAACCAAGACGGAGTTGGAGGACCTCGCGCTCAAGCACTTGCAGCCCGAGGTTTATGTTGAGCTGGCCAAAGCGGTCAAAGAAAAGAAAGAAGAACGCGAAGCTTACATCGAGGAGATTGCCCTACCGATTAAGGACGCTCTGGCGAAAGACGGAATTCGCACCGAGGTACACGGGCGAGCCAAGCATCTTGACTCGATCTATCATAAGATTGTCAAGCGTGGAGTACCGTTCGACCAGATATTTGATCTTCTGGCGATCCGGGTGATCGTCCAGAACGAGCGCGAGTGCTACCACGCCATGGGGATTCTTCACGCCATGTGGAAACCGGTGGCGGGGCGGTTCCACGACTACATTGCCAACCCGAAACCCAACGGTTATCGCTCGCTTCACACTACGGTCTTCGGGCCGCGCAACAAGACGATCGAAATCCAGATCCGTACTCGCAATATGCATGAATTTGCGGAAAACGGAATTGCCGCACACTGGCTCTACAAAGAAGGACGCCAGACGCTCAGCAAAGACGACCGGCAGATGATGTGGCTTAAGGGTGTGCTGGAGTGGCAGAAAGACGATCTGCTGAATCCAGCCGAGTTCATGGAATACCTCAAGATGGACCTCTACTCGGAGGACATCTTTATCTATACGCCCAAGGGTAAGCTGGTCCACCTGCCGCGTGGAGCCACACCGCTGGATTTCGCCTTTTCCATTCACACTCAGGTGGGAATCCACTGCGCGGGCGCCAAAGTCAACGGCCGACTACAGCCGCTGTCCACCAAGCTCCAGTCCGGAGACCAGGTGGACATTATTACCAATCCGAACCAGACACCGTCACACGACTGGCTCAAGCTGGTCAAGACCTCGTCTGCGCGCTCCCGTATCCGACGCTGGCTCAATCAGGCCGGTTTCGAGCAGTCGGAGGCCTTGGGGCGGGAGATTCTTGAACGGCGTTTGAAAGAGATTCGCCTCACCATGCCGGATGATCAGCACTTGCAGGAATACGCCGAGCATCTGGATCAGAAGTCGGCTGAGGCGATGCTGGCCGCTATTGGCAGCGGCGCGTTGACCGCACGGGCGGTGATCAATCTGATTCAGCCGGAAGAAGCTAAGGAAGTCACCCCGGGTATTGTCGGCCGCCTCGTGGATAAAATGCGCGGCAGCAAGGGCATTCGCGTGCAGGGGATGGCCAACATGATGTTCCGTTTTGCCGGCTGTTGCCAACCGGTGCCGGGTGAAGATATCGTTGGTTTTATTACCCGCGGCCGTGGAGTGACGATACATCACGCCAACTGTAAACTTGCCATCGACCTGGCCAACCAGTCGCCGGAACGCAAGATCGCGGCCAGTTGGGATGCGGGAAAGGATCAGTCGTTCGTCGTGCAACTTGACGTTGTGGTCGAAGACCGCAAGGGTATGCTGCACGATATCACTGAGGCTATAGCCGACTCCAACACCAACGTGCGCGGCGCAGAGATATACTCCTCTGATACGACTGCTCAGGGCAAGTTTCTGATCGAGGTATCAAGCTTGTCGCACCTGAATCGGATTATCGATAAGATGAAGAAGGTCAAGGGGGTGATCCAGGTGTTTCGCTCCCGCCGCTACGAGCCAGAGGAGTAGACTTGTAGGGCGGGTTTGCCTCAAACCCGCCATCATCATAGAATCGTAGGGCGGGTCCGTCTTCGACCCCGCCATTCTTCAAGGTGACAAGAGAATTGGCAGGTTTGAAGACAAACCTGCCCTACTGTTTCTACTTCTTAAGCAAGTCCACCTTCTTTATCATGTCCCAGCGTGGCATCTCACCCACTTTGTAATCGCCCAGTTGCCAGGCAACATGGTACATGTACTCATGTTGGAATTCATCGGTGTACCTCACCATCAGGTGGCGAATAGTTGACTTGCCCAGCTTCTGTTTATCAAGTACTGCTTGGCGATAGATGTAGTCAGCACCGCACTGATACATGTCGCCATTGTCAATGATGTTCTTCTCATATAGGGCTTGCCACTTCCCTTGCTCAGGAATTGCTATGTCGATCGAATCATTAATGCAGTGATAGTATCGTAGCCCGTATGCTGGCTTGGTGCTCACGTTGGTGACGTAGTACCGCAATTGCCAGTTCTCTTCGCCTTTGCCCTGATCGATAAATGCCGTAACCGGTGCTTTGCCCTGCTCGATCGCACCACTCGGCAGCAGATACGGCTTTTCCGACAGACGCAGTTGCTCCTGAAGTACATCTACTTGCGCGTAGATGAAGTACGCCATCACGATCGACCCTGCAGCGGTCAGGAAAGTTGCGAATACCAATAATAGCGTCAATTTGTCGTGATTTACAGCCATTTGGGTCTCCTGCCTTTCCAATCTCAATTACTTATTATTGAAGACTATTATACCAACGTCGTCGTGTCAACTGGTCTTTAGATGATGTCTACAGCCACCATTCTGGCCACCATCTGCTAACAGGTTTGAGGCAAATCTGCCCTACTGTTTCAAGATCTTCTCAATCAGCATCGCATCATTCGGCAGCAATTCCGGCTTTACCAGCCTGGGGACAAGCTCGCGCCAAATTGCGGCCTTCGCGAATACCTCTTTGAAAGTCGGCAACGCGCGGTCGACCTGGCCGTTGTACGCCAGAGTCACCGCGTGCCAGAACAATATCTCGACGTTGCTGGGGTCAAGGCGCGCCGCTTCAGCATAGGCGGCCGAGGCTTCGTCGAACTTCTGGAGCGTGACGAAATTGTCGCCCTCGTCCATCTTCTGATAGGCGCGAGTGACTTCAAGAAGCCGACGCAGCTCTTTCAACGGCTCGGGGGAGTCATCGACTCTGATATCAACAATCTTGTCCTGCCAAGGCAGACCTGACGGCTTCGCCGCGACGACTATCATAGCCGCCGACTGCTTGCCGCGAATATCGCCGCCCTCGGCCTGGGCCGCTTCGAGCGCGGCCATCATCCGGTCAGCCAGATCACCCGGAGTGCTCTCAAAGGCTTTCGCCATCGCGTCCCAGACCGTGTTCTTGAGCATCAGATTGGCCTGCACCGAATAGTTCGGCCCGGTGCGATGTCCGGCCTCGGCGATACACTTGCTGCCAGTGTGCGCCACTACTCCGCCGTGGGTGTCGATCATTCCCACCTGGCGGACCGCCTCGCTGGGGTCACTTGCGAGCAGCCCGGCCAGCGCTTCCTGAGCGGTCTTACCGGTGCGCATCATTTCGATGCCCAGCAGCCCGTACCGATAGTCCGAAAACGACTGGGTGGCCACCGCACCGACTCCCGGCTCAGCCCAGATGACATTGGCCACTTTGAACCAGTGCGACTGCACTGCCGCCCCGAACTGCCCGGTGGCCGAGTCATAGCAGACGATGGAAAAAGTGTGTGCCGGGCGGATGGGAACAGCCACCACTGTTTCGCCTGCGGATACACTCGCTACGACCATTGAACTTGCGATCAACATTACGAATGTCCTTTTCATACTATTGTCCTCCGTTGCTATTCCAAGTCACGTTGAGTCTGTCGAAGGGTGACTTAAGGATCACTGTCCCAGTATCCTTTCAATCAACGCCGCATCGTCCGGTAACATGTCTGGGCGTGGCAGGCGGAGAACTACGTCGCGCCAGAGCGGCTCTCTCGCAAAGACTTCCTTGAAAAGAGTCAGGGCGCGATCAGTCTGCCCAATACTGGCAAGATTGACAGCGGGCCAGAACTTGAGCTCGACGTTGTTCGGATCAAGCTGTGCGGCGGCGAGATACACTTCCCAGGCCTCGTCGATCTTTCCCGCATCAAGTAAACCATACCCATCGCTCATTTTCTGGTACGCGCGCGTGATGGTCAGGAGCCGACGCAACTCCTTCAGTGGCTCCACGGAGTCATCGACCCGGAGATCAACCAGACGCCCTTCGCCCGGCCCGGAGGCTGGTTTGCCATCGACCACAATCATAGCCGCCGACTGCATCCCGCGCATGTCGCCGCCTTCGGCCTGACCGGCCTCAAGCGCAGCCATCATCCGCTCTGCCAGATCACCCGGAGTGCTCTCAAATGCTCTTGCCATGGCGTCCCAGACGGTGTTTTTGAGCATCAGGGACGCCTGGGTGGCGAAATGATGACCAACATGACTCCCGCCCTCGGCCAGGCAGTTCTTTCCCGTGCGCCCGGCGCTCCGGCCACTCGCGTCGATCATCCCGACTTGTCGGTATTCGCGGCCTTGGTCTCCGGCCAACAGACTGTCCAGCGACTCCTGGGCGGTCTTTCCTGAACGCATCAATTCGAGGCCGGTTGCCCAGTAACGGTTGTCGGAAAAAGACTGAGATGCTACCGCTCCAATACCCGGTTCCGCATGGATAACATCGCAGACCCGAAAATAGTGCGATTGCACCGCCGCCCCGATCTGGCCGGTAGCCGAATCGTAGCAGACGATGGAGTAGGTGTGGATGGGTGGCAACGACAGGTGGATGTCCGAATCGCCCGCGAAAGCGACTCCGGTCGTCAGAGCCAGAAACGCCAGAATCAATGCGGTTATCGTTCTCATGCAGTAATTCCTCCTTATCATCGGTTATTCGTTGTGCCATTCGGTCAAAGTCAGGACGTGCCAGACACGGCTCATGTTTGATCCAAAGGACTACTCATCTTTTTCATTTGACCTAACGCCAAACAAACAAATAACTTACTGCTGCGCAACCAGAATCAAGACGGACCGTATTTACCTTGAATAATTCCCGGAACGGCCGGTATGACCAGTAAGAAGGAAGTAGAATCGATGAACTCCGATTCCGCTCTGGTTATGAGTATAGGGACTGGTGACAAAACGGCGTTTCGGGTATTGGTGGAACGGCACAAGAAAACCGCCTACGGTATGGCGCTCGGTTTGGTGGGTAACCGGGATGATGCCTTCGACATCAGCCAAGAGGCATTTCTAAGGGTGTACCGCTCGGCGAAGAGCTTTGACCATAAGCAGCCGTTCCTGCCCTGGTTTTACACGATAATCGCTAATCTCAGCCGCACCTGGCTGAGGCGACGCTCTTCGCGCGACCATCGGATGGTCGACCTCGATGAGGCGGCGTCTTTTCTGGTCAGCGATGACAACCCCGAGGAGGCGGTGATCCACGACCAGCAGGTGACCCGGCTGCGTCAGGCACTACTCCAGCTTTCTTTTGCCGACCGCGAGATTATCGTGCTTCAGCACTTTCGCAACCTGCCCTACGACGAGATTGCGAAGCTGCTGGAGATTCCTCGCGGAACAGTCATGTCCCGACTCTATTATGCGCGGAAACGGTTAGCCAAGCTGATGGGGTCTCATGATGGATGAACAATACCGTGAACTGCTGGCGGGGTATGTCGACGGCGAGCTGACTGACCTTGAAAAGCTCGACTTCGAGCGCGAACTGTCCCATTCCGCCGAACTCCGCGCAGAACTGCAGGAGTTTATGCAATTGAAAGAGGTGACGAACACTATGCGCTACGCAGACATCCCGGACGCGGTCTGGGATTCGTACTGGGAATCGCTGTACAAAAAGACTGAGCGGGGGCTGGGGTGGATTTTCTTCTCGGTCGGCGCGATTCTGGTCCTTGCTTTTGGCCTGTATCAGGCGTTTCATCAGTTGTTCACCGACCCGAATGCCCCGCTTTGGCTGAAGATCGGTTTGCCGATGGCGACCCTGGGACTGGGCATCTTGCTGGTGTCGTACGTCAGAGAGCGGATTTTCGCCTGGAGACGGGAACGTTACTCGGAGGTTGAGAAGTGATTATCACGACTACAGAGACAATCGTCGGTAAGAAGATCGTCAAGACTCTCGGACTGGCCAAGGGCAATACCGTTCGCGCGACTCATATCGGCCATGATATTGCGGCCTGTTTCCGCAACGTTGTCGGCGGTGAAGTGAACGACTATACCAAACTTCTGGCGGAAGCGCGTGAGCAATCGCTTGATCGATTGATTGAAGATGGCCGTAAGTTGGGCGCGAATGCGATAGTGGGTTGTCGTTTTTCGACGTGCGAGATGATGCGGGGTGCGGCGGAGATTATCGTCTATGGCACGGCGGTGGTGGTAGAGGAGGAGTAGAGTGAAGGGTGGGGTGCATGGCAATTGATGCTCTTTATCTGATAGTCGGTGCACTTGTAATTGGTGTGGGCGGTGTCTTTTCAACTTGGGGGATTGATCGTCTTAAGGAGAGAAGTGCGATACGCGGATGGGCGATCATCGCATTTGGAGCCCTGATTATTGGGGCCGGAAGTTATGTTACTGGCCAGGGACTTGATCGAAGAGCCGTCAGGCTGCAAAAGCAGGCACTGATAATTGCAGTTGCACAGGAGTGGGAGCTGAACGACTTCGAATTCAAGAATAGTGGACTTCTCCAAGGTGACAGTTTGGAACTTTGGAGTATTGGTGCTCTTTACCCACGGTTCAGCAGGGACGCAGCAATAGCAGCGTTGTCGTCCGGCCAGTTTGACGCAAAACGTCCAGAAGACAGTGTCTTTCTATTTATGACAACAGAGCTTGCGCGTCGGATTCGTGATGTAAACGCCAGACTAGATTTGTCCGACGGGCTCATCACTGAAGGACTGCCAATTGAGGTGCTTGTTCAGCACAGAAAGGTAGTCTTGGAGTCGGTTCGACTCAAATGGTTCCTCAACATTCACCGTTTTGCTGACTCTCTATTGTCGGCCAGTTATCCTTGGCTTAGAAGCTACCGAAGTCTAGCAGTCCGCTCAGAATGAACTGTGAGATAGCAGTACGGCAATTGGTCCTTGACTTCCACAAACTCAAGGTGCGAGATTAAGAACATGACAAAGAAACTCTACAGATCAAGAACCAACAAGATGATCGCCGGAGTGTGCGCCGGGCTGGGGGATTTCTTCGAGCTTGACCCCACGCTCATTCGTCTCGGCGCGGTAGTTCTCGTACTGGCCGCCGGGGTTGGCATTCTGGCGTATATCGTCGCCTGGATCATCGTTCCACAGCAACCCTGGGATTCAGTAGGGAAGTAGCGGCGGTTAGGGCGGCATCCGAGCTGCTGCGAGGACCTGAAAGTCGTCTGTCACCGATAAGTCTCGGCTGATCGGTAGGATGACACCATGATGACGCAAAACAGGGATGTTCTGGCGTGGGTGGCGATGGTTACCTCGCTGGCGCTTCATGTCGTCGATGAAGCCCTGAACGACTTTCTGAGCTTCTACAATCTCTTGGTAGAGAACATGAGAGAGAGCCTCGGGTTCTTCCCAATGCCAATTTTCGAATTCAGGTACTGGATCGGCGGTTTGATCTGTGTGGTTACGATCGGCTATCTGGCGATACCGCTAGTCGGTAGAGGTACCCGGGGTATCAAGATCGTTATGGTGGTGGCGGGAGTTTTGATGATTCTGAATAGTCTCGGCCATATGGCAGCATCGATCTACATAGGCAGGGTGGTTCCCGGGACCCTGAGTTCACCGCTGCTGCTTGTGGCTTCACTGTATGTGGTAGTGCGCGGCCTGAAATGCCGCCGACTGAGTTGACAGGGTCCACGCGCCGCCGTCAAAATCATTTGCCATATTTCTTTGGGGGTTATAGTTTCCGGCAGGATTTGACCGTTTTACTCGAAAAGGAGGTTCGCTCGATGCGAGGTAAATCCTGTATGACACTGACTACATGTGCTGTGGCGACCGTGCTGATAGCCGCCACTGGGTCGGCAAACGTGCCGGCCTTGTTTGTTCGACATGACATTCGAATTGTCTTGGACGTGCCATTGCAGCAGGCAACGATCTCAGACAAAGGTATCGTGCAAGTGGGAAAGGGCTGGAATCTGTTTTATCTGAACGGCAGTGCGAAGATTGGTTCGCTCAGTGTCGCTGGAAGCCCTGTCGATTACCGTGTCGCAAGTTTCGCAGACACGGCTCAACTGCCGGCCGAAATCAAAGCGGATATTCCAAAGCTGGAAGCCGAGGGCGAGCCGCTCTTAGTATTTTTTGAGTCGAACCAGAGCGGCTCGGTGCCGTTTGAGATGGACTTCCAGGCGAAATTTGCTGACCCGGTCGAGAATGTGCAGTTCTCTCGCGAGAAAGTCGGTAACGAAGTGCGCGGGACGATCATCGAGCAAGGCGCCTACCTGAGCCCGGCGGCGTATTTCTATCCGATAGGCAATGAGAAGCTGATTCAATTCCGGGTGACAGTGGATGCGCCGGCAGAGTGGTTGTCAGTTTCTGACGGCAACCCGGTTTCATCTGCGCTGGAGAATGGCCGTCGGATCGAGACGTTTGAGAATCCGTACGTTAATGATGGGCTTACAGTGACGGCGGCGCCATACGTGGCGCGAGTCGAGACGCGCGACAATTTTGAAATCGCGGCCTATTTCTTCGATGCTGACACGGCGCTGGCGGCAGGATATCTCGAATCGGCCGCGGGGTATCTGACCATGTACTCGGACTTGATTGGCCCCTATCCTTTCAAACGATTCACCATTGCCGAGAACTTCTTTCCGACCGGTTACGGTTTCCCGGCGTGGACATTGTTGGGCCAGCAGGTGCTGCGGTTGCCGTTTATCAAGAGCACGTCGCTCGGGCACGAAGTGCTCCATAACTGGTGGGGCAACAGCGTGTATGTTGACTATGAGCGCGGCAACTGGTGCGAAGGATTGACGGTCTACGGTGCGGACTATCATTACAAATTGATGGAATCACCGGCGGCCGCGCGCGATTACCGCAAGGACATTCTCAAGGAATATGCCAGCTATGTCAATCAGGGGAACGACTTTCCGCTTCGGGAATTCAAATCGCGCACCAGTGCGGAAACGCGCTCGATAGGCTACAACAAGGCGATGATGGTCTTCCACATGATCGAAGAAGAGATCGGTACAACGGCGTTCTTCGATGCCTGGAAACTGATCTACAGTAAGTACAAAGCCGACAAGGCGACCTGGGAAGATTGGCTTGCTGCGTTTGAGCAAACCGGAAGGCAGGACTTGACCTGGATAATCGGCCAATGGATTGATCGCGTCGGCGCACCTCAGATAGAGCTTCAGGCGGTGGAGAAAGTGGCGGGAGAGGGCCGCACAAATGTGAGAATCGATTTGCGCCAGGATGAGAAGAACTTGTACCGGTTGCACGTGCCGATTCGTTTTTCCGGTGTTGGGCAGGTCGTGGACACTTTTGTAATCCTCGATAAGACAGATCAGAATTACTATTTCCACTTGCCCGTCGAGGTGAATCTCGTGGAGATTGACCCTGACTATCACCTGTTTCGCAGGCTATACCCCGGGGAAATTGAACCGATTATCTCGGCAGTGATGGGAGATCCGAGGAAGAAGTTTCTTGCGCAAGCGACTGATGACGCAGGAAGAGCCTGTTTTCAGGCCTTTGGCAGCAGCCTGTCGGAAGACTCGGCTATTGTTGAGTCATTGGGCATACTTGGAGGGGAGCCGAAAGACTATGCCCCGGTGATCCTGAACCCGACCGAAATGCCTGCGGACCTGGCGCCAGCATTTTCTGCAACAGACAGTTCGCTGATCATCAACGGCGCCGAGTACCTTCGAGCCGGTCACACGTTTGTGATGGCTGGAAAGAATTGGAGTGGTTTCGAGAAGTATATGATCCTTATAAGCGATGATCTTGCGTCGCTGCCGCGAATCGGTCAGTTGGTGCCGCATTACGGGAAGTACTCGTATCTCGTGTTCGATGGACCGAAGAACGTGGGCAAAGGGCAGTGGCCGGTGGTAGGGTCGCCACTTAAGAAGAACTTTTAGAGGCTTCAATCATCAGGCCCAGCTTTGGGCGGGGCATCCAGAAGTAAGGACGGCAGAACCACTGGTCGAAGCGGCGAGGTTTCTACCCTACGTTTCTGCTACCCGCACAGAACTGCGCCGCCGTTTACGTTCAAAATCTCTCCCGTGATGAAAGTTGAAAGGTCGGACGCGAGAAACAAAATCGGTCCGGCCAGTTCTTCGGCGGTGCCGGCGCGTCCCATCGGAATCTTACTCAAGATATCCTCTCGCTCAGGACCGATCAATGATTCATGTGACATGTCCGTGTCGACCCATCCGGGCGCGACACAGTTCACTCGTATGTTGTAATCGATCAGTTCCGGCGCGAGTGATTTGGTCAAACTGATAATCGCACCTTTCGAGGCTGCGTAAGGTGAGTGGAACGCTTCACCGCGCTGTCCGGCGGTCGACGAGACAAGGATAATATTGCCCGAGCGCTGTTTTTTCATGTGGGGTACGACGGCCATCGTGGGATAGAACGTGCCGAGGATGTTGACATCGAGTGTCCGTTTAAGGCGTGCCTCGTCCATGCCGTCGATAGGGTTATGCTCCCAGATACCGGCGTTGCAGACGAGAATGTCGATCCGGCCGAATTCCCTGGCGGAGTTGTCAATCATAGTCTCGACT
>Ga0315276_10000184_pt1 | contig 51394 bp, 34 predicted proteins | sample YL17G05_0_MG_FD_204542 | JGI IMG/M metagenome (GOLD analysis project Ga0315276, IMG submission 204542) | Sediment microbial communities from Yellowstone Lake, YNP, Wyoming, USA - YL17G05_0 | ecosystem: Environmental > Aquatic > Freshwater > Lake > Sediment | place: USA: Wyoming | collected...
ATCCCCCATTTATTGGCTTTCCGGCCCGCATGGAGCATCTGTTGACCCTGCAAATTGGCATTAATGCGGTTTTTATCCTTACGGCTGAGCATGCCGCCGTAAAGATAAGGAAGCCCCGTTTGATCGTCGTCTTTATTGATCCGCTCGCTGGAAGTCCAGGCAATTAAAAGCGCCCACCGCCCCGTCGCTTCGGCGATAGGGACATCTTGCCAGATCATACCGCTGTACCTTACGACAAAATATGGGTTGGCGTCTTCATCCAGTTCGATAGAGACATCGCCTTTGGTTTCCCAGAAATGAAGGTTTTGACCGGCATAGGGGTTTTTGATAAGATTTTTTTGGCCTTCCACTTCCATCATTTCGGGCTCCCCCACCTCGGCTGGAACGCCGGCGCCGCCGGCCGGGGAAATAGCGCCCGCCGCATCTTGCGCCGGCGCCGGGCCGCAGCGCCAGATAATGATCTTGCGGTCCTCGCCGCCGGAAGCCAGGGCCGTACCATCCGGGCTGAAAGCCAGGCAGCGTACGGCTTCGCTGTGTTTAGACAACCTTGCCATATGGGCGGATGTCTTAACCTCCCAGAGATACACGACCTTATCCTGCTGCGCCGTGGCCAGGAGCAAACTGTCGGGACTGAATTTCACATCCCGGGTGGAAGCGTCGGTGACATAAAAATTGTGCAGCTCCTCGCGCTCCCCCAGGTCGAAAATAACAATGCTGCTGTCCATGTGCCCCGTGGCCAGGTATTTATCATTTTTACTGATGTCGATAGCCGAAACCTCGCTGTCTTTTGCCACTTTATCGATTTTATATGACTTTTGCTTCCATGTTTTCGTATCCCATAACCAATAGCGGTTTCCCTTGCCGCCCCCGGCCAGCCATTTACCCGATGGAGAAAAAGCCAGGGACCGGACCTCGGCGTCGTCCGCCAGGGTTTCGACCGGCGAACCGTCCTCGAGATTCCACAGGCGCAGCGGTTTTTCCCATCCGCCGGTGACAAGGAATTTACCGCCCGGTTTCACGGCCAACGTATCGCCGGCGTCGCGGTAAAGCGTTGTCGGAAGGCCGATGACCCCCTCTTCCAGGGCCCACGAAATAATATACCCATACGCATCGGCGGTCAATATTCGCTCCCCGTTTGCAGTTATCACCATTCCGCGGACGCGGTTTTCCATTTTGGCGCTGGAAAGCTCTTGCCCGCTTACCGGGTCCCATACCCTCAATGAAAAATCCCCATAACTGGCGGAAACCAGGAAACGGTTGTCCTGGGTAAATGCCAGGTTTGTCACTTCCCCCTGGTGGCCGTTAAGAATTAGCTGCGCCTGCGGCGGTTTTTTCGGGTCTTTCATAAATGGTTCCACTTCCCCCGGGAAACTGCTGCTTCCGCCCCCAGGGGTATCCGTGATCTCAAAGGTCATTTGCCAATCTTCTTTAGAGATTTTCCATTGACCGCCTTCTTTTACAAATTCCACGGTCCCGGTGGCTTTTTGTTCCTGCGACCGGCCTTCGGTTTTTAGTATTGCTTTGTCCCCGGAAATTTCGCTCCCCGTGACTTTAATATCCGCGGGTAAAAATTGTTTAACCAGTTTCAGTTTCATGGCCGTGTCTTCATCCGGGAGTTCTTTTTGACGCTCGGCGCTGATGAGTCCTTTCAACGCCCCTATGTCTTCGTCCTGAAGGGCCTTGTGGTAATCGGAATAAATGCGTTCCAGGGTTTCCGTATCCGTGGATTTCCCACCGCAGCCGATGAGCAAAAGCAAAATCCCTCCGATAAAAACAACCGGTAGTGCTTTATTGAATGATTTCATGATCCCTCCTGTTTTATTTTTCGTTTTCCTTTACCTTCATGAGGTCGGCGATGCTGTCGATAATCTCCCCATAGGGGTTGTACACGTCCAGGGAGATTTTTTCTTTGTCGGCTTTAAATATAAAAAAATTCTCTTGCGACGAATAATGATAACATCCCCTCAGCGAAGTATGGTTGGGATAGGCGCCGGGATATTGTTTCCAATAGGTATTCCAGGGCGTGGTTCCTTCTGAATAATAAGGGGCGCCGGCGTCGCCGGACACCAGGTACCAGGTAGGATATTTAATATCTTTAAAAGGCGAACAGGTCCCGCCCTCCCGGCATACCCGGCCGCTGCCGTCTTTGTCGTCCAGCGCCGGGACGCCGATGGGTACGTGTTTATCGATTAATACCTTGTGGTAAGAATGCTCATCCCCGCCCAGCACCGCCGCTACTTTTTTATTTCCCGATATCATTTTTACCAACCGGTTCCTCACATCGATAATGCCCTCTTTTTCGGCCGTCATCTTGCCTGCGCCCGGCTCACCCTGTTGATCCTGTTCAAAGGTATAGGCCCTGACATTATTGTCGCCGCTGTACCACATGCCGTCCTGGATATGCCCGCCATTGGGGAAAAAAGGTTCATGGGCGCTGAGGATTATATATCTCACGGTGGAATTTTTTTCGCCGGCTTCCAGTTCTTTTTGAATCCACTGAAGTTGGTCTTCCATCACATAACCCTCAGGGCAACCGCCGGTCCCGGTGGGGGCAGTAGGTATCCCGTATTCCCTGCCGATCCAGTAGCTGTTGTTGAAGTTGATAAACTTGACCGGGCCGTACTGGAAAGAATAAACGCTTTCTTTATACGTCGGTCTCCGGGGATCCGACGTTTCCGGACCGTTTGCGGGATTTACCATTTCATCCGCAAATACCGCTTCCACGCTCTCGGTTTCATAGGGCCAACGGTCCATGACCAGGGTCTGGCCATTCTCGCTCGAATATATTTTCAAGATGGATTCATGGTTGCCGATGGCAGTATAAACCGGGCGGTGGTTCCAGAAACCCGACATGGCTTGTTTCCATGCGTTCAATTGGGCGCGGAAATCCCCCGGGCTGGTGGTGTTGCCGCCCACCAGGTCGCCGCCGAAAGTAAACACATCCGCCCCCAGCATGAACGCCAGGTTGGCGCAGCGTTCCAATATATTAACATTGACTCCCATCAGGTTGGCGGTCCCGCCTTCTATTCCTTCCCGGCTGTCCCCGGCATAGGCAATCACCACCTCGCCCTCGCCGGCGGCGGGGGCCGTTCGGAAGCTAAAACGTTTCGTCTTAATGCCTTCATAGTGGACATAATAATCATAGTCCTTTGCCGCTTCGAGCCCGGTTACGGTTATTTCATGTTTCCGCCCGGGTTGGGTGGAAGAAAAGGCGCGGCCGTTATTTAATACCACCGCGGCCATTACCGGTTGATCGGTTTTAAAGGAGATTACCATTTGCGACGGATCATTACTCATGCCGAGGTTCACCAGGGGGCCTTCGATAATGGAGGTTTGCTTTACAAATTTCACACCGGTCGGTTCAACTTCCCTTTTAAAGCGGACAAAGGTATCGTAGAGTCCCAGGGCCCGGGTATTACTCCCTGATGAAAGATAAAGGTCCAATCTCACCGCCAACTGTCCTTCGTTTTGCCATTCTTCGCTGTTGCGCAGGGGCGCCAGGAAAAAAGCAGCGGGCAGCACCACGTTTCCCTCATCGAAAACGATTTCCATTTTGAAACGCTTGTAGGTGTAGGTGACTTCGTTTGCTTCAAAAGGGTAAGGGCCGAGGAATACTTTCCCGTGGACGGTATCGGTAGAATTCAACACAGTGCCGTCCAGCAGGTTACGAATAGCGGAGAAATCCAGGAAAAGCCCGCGGTCGTTCCCGCTTTTGATGCAGGAATGAAGGGTTTCGATAGATAGGAGGTTGGTAATGCCGCGGTAGGGAATTTCTTTCCACTCCGCGGGCGCGGGAATTTTTACCGGCAGTTCCGCGGTTCCTGCGCCGACGCCGACAGTCGTAAGCGCCATAAATATTGGGATGAACAAGATTAGCAACAAAAGGAATGATTTTTTATACATTGTAATCTCCTTATTCAACCGGGTCTGATTTTAATGGTTTATTATAGTATTATTTTTGTCTTTTTTCCATTATAATAAGGAGCATGAACAAAATACTGGTTGTGGAAGACAATAAAGCCATGCGGGAAATGCTGGTCAATATCCTGCATGAAAAAGGTTACGACGTAAAATCCGCGGAAAACGTTTCCTGCGCCATGCTGCTCCTGAAATCCGAATACTTTCACCTGGTCATCTCCGACCTCCAATTACCCGATATCGACGGCATCGCTTTCCTAAAAAAAATAAAGCACTACAACATTCCTTTCATCCTCCTGACCGCGTTCGGTTCCATCGAACTGGCCGTCGAAGCCATCAAGGAAGGCGCGTTCGATTTCGTTTCCAAACCCGTGGACCCCGATTATTTGTTCCTCATCGTTGAAAAAGCCCTGGAGTCCACCCGCATTCTCAGGGAAAACATTATTTTTAAAGAAATTTACGCTGCCCAGGCGGCGAAATCCGTAATTATCGGCAAAAGCAGCGGCATCATAAGAGAGGCTGAAAAATTGAAACAGGTGGCCTGCACCGATACCCCCGTCCTGCTGTTGGGCGAAAGCGGAACCGGGAAAGAACTTTTTGCCCGGGCCATTCATAATCTCAGTCCGCGGCGCGAGCACCCGTTTATTGCCATCAATTCCGCCTCCATCCCGGAGAACCTGCTGGAAAACGAATTATTCGGACATGAGCGGGGCTCTTATACCGACGCCCACCTGCGCCAGGTAGGCAAATTGGAACTAGCCCAGGGAGGTACGTTCCTCCTGGACGAAATCGGCGACCTGCCCCATAATCTCCAGGGAAAAATCTTGCGCGTCATCGAAGAAAAAAAAGTCAGCCGCATCGGCAGCCACCAGGAAATCATATTGGACCTCCGGTTTATTTTTGCCACCAATATCGATCTGGAAGGGGCCGTAAAAGACGGCCGGTTTCGCCAGGACCTTTATTTCCGCATTAATGTTTTCCCGCTCCGGCTGCCCCCGCTGAGAGAGCGAAAGGAAGATATCATTCTCCTGGCCGAGTACTTTGTCAAAAAATTCTCCCTTGAAATGAACAAAGGCGATCTCTCATTGTCGGACAAAGCCAGGGAAAAGCTGCACCACTACCAATGGCCGGGCAATATACGGGAATTGCTCAATACCATCGAAAGGGCCATTATCCTATGCCGCGGCCAGATCATCGGCGAAAACGAAATCGTGCTGCCGGAGAAACCCTTTCCCCTGGTGGAGAGCGTTAATTTCAACGGTCCCCTTAAACAGGTGTCCGCGCGGGCGGTAAGGGAGGTTGAAAAAATCAAGATCGAACGGACGTTGAAAGAGGTGGGCTTTAACAGGACCCGGGCCGCGGAAATCCTGGAGGTCAGTTACAAAACCCTGCTGGATAAAATAAAAGAATATGGCATTTCCGAAGAAGATTAAATATTTCATAATTCGCAAAGCGGCCAAACTGCTGATTTCCGGCATTGTCAAAACCTGTAAACTCAAAATCGTAGGTTATGAAAACGTGGAAAAACTCAGGGAGCAGGAAGTCCCCATAATATATGCTTACTGGCACCGGCACATATTCGTGACCATTTACCGGTTCATGAACACCGGTGCGCGGCCATTGATTTCCCTTTCCGAGGATGGGGAGATCGTGGCGCAGATTGCAAGCGAGTTCGGTATGAATCCCGTGCGCGGGTCGTCTTCCCGTGGGGGTGCAAAGGCGTTTATCAAACTTTTAAATTCCATCAAAGAGGAGAAGTCCGAGGTCCTGATTACCGCCGACGGTCCCAAGGGGCCGGCGCGGGAGATAAAAGACGGGGTTATCCGGTTGGCCCAAAAGAGTGGTTCAGTGGTCGTGCCCATTGCCTGGCATGCCGGTAAGGTGAAGATATTTGAAAAAACCTGGGACAGGTTTAAGATACCGTTGCCTTTCGGGGTTATTACCTATGCTTATGGGAAACCCATTACTATTCCCGCGACCGGGTCTAAGGAAGATGAAGAGACATTGAAACAGCGCTTAAAAGACGCCATCGATACCCTGGAAAGAGAACTCGGGGAGAAATAGCCTAAAGCCCTACCATTATTATTGTTTTATCGCCTACGGGAATACTATTATAATAGAGTTTCTCTGTCCAGCTTTTTTCCGCCGGATCAAATATTACCAGGTAGCCTTCGTTTAAACCTAAGCGATCCAGGTACCGGCCCAATTGCTCTTTGCCGTCCTCGATGGTATATTCGTCTCTTTTAATCTTTAATTCCAGGGCAAATTCCTGTTTCCCGAATTTTACCAGTATATCGATGCGGCCGTTGCCTACAGCCATTTCCCTGATAATCTCGCCCCCGGAATTGACCACCCGCTGTAAAAATGCCATCAGCAATAGATGCTGTGCGGATTCTTTGTATTCGAACCTGCCCAACCAGGCCCCGCTGTTTCGCCGATAAAATTTTTGGAATTCTTTCAACAGCTTTTCCATGTTCAATGTGCCGTCCAGGTTAACAAACCAGGGAGTTTGGATTTCCATGGGAATGGAGGATTGAATGGAAGAGGCCATTATCCTCGGTAAGATTTCCGCATAAATAGGATTGGCGAATTGCAATGGATCGGTCTGGCCAACGATGCCCAGGTCGCGGGCATAAAGGATGTCGTCGTCGAATATATCGACAGGCAGGTTATCCCCATTAATAATGGCCTGCACGATTCGTTTGACTCGATCTTCTTTTAGTTTGTCTACCAGGCTGTCCAGGTGGGTGTCGCGCCGCAAAATTAACTGCACCCTGGCTTCTTTAACGATATCGATGGTTATTTCTTTGGAATAGTCATCAGCCAGTATTTTAGAAACAACCTGCCTGGCCAGGGCATTGGTCAACCAGGGTTGCCCATCGGAAAGGTTAAAGACTTCTTCTTTGACCTCGTCGGTGAAAACCTGGCCGGTGGCCTGGGTATGCTGCTCCAATAATTCGAATACCTCTTGCCTGGTGAAATTCTTTAAAAGAAGCGACTCGGATTTCACATTAAACGGTGACGCCGTTCCTAGTGACGCATACCCGTCGCGGATTTTGGCTTTATATTCCCTGATATCCCGCAAGCCCACGAGGGCCACGGAGGAGGGGAAATGTTTCGGTCTGTCCTGGTAACCGTCTCTTAACTGCCTGAGAATTGAGATCAATATATCATCCAATAAGGCATCGATTTCATCGATGAACAGGACGATAGGTTTTTCCTGGTTTTCGCTCCATTTTTTAAGGTAGTGGTTCAGGTTTAAAAATTTTTTGGATTGAGGGTTTTCCGGCCAATAATCATTAGGTAATTGCCCCCGGGCCTTCTGGTAAATGCTGAAGTTCAGAACTTCGTTCGCTTGCTCCTGGGTTATGCCTTTATATCCCGCCTGTTCAAACGAAACCACCAGTGCGATGTATTTAGCTTCGGCGTTGAGTTTCCGGGCCAGTGCATGAAGATAGGTGGTTTTCCCCGTTTGCCTGGGCGCATGAAGGGTGAAATAGAGTTTTTGTTCGATTAATTGCTCGATATCTTGCATTCTTTTGAGAGGATCCACCATATAATGATCCTCAGGGAAACACAAGCCCGCGGTATTAAACGTTTTTTTCCCGGTTTTTCCTGTTGTCATGGGTTAATAATAAGATGAATCGGGAAAAATGTCAACCATCCCCGGTGGTCAATGTTCGCCTGGTCCGTAGTTTCTCCCACGAATAACACGAATTAGCACGAATTTTTAAAATTAAAAGATAATTGTCTGAACCGGGATTTACAGGATTAAAGGATGCACGGGATAACTTCCCTTTTGTCCGTGTTCGTCGCGACGCTTGTGTTCGTCCGCGGCTACTTTATTTTCATATCAGTTCGTCATGACGGCCCGCCGTCGCCCTGAGACCATGAAAACTTTGCCACCAAGACGCCAGGGGGAAAAGATAGAAGCGAAGAAGAGAGGAAGAGAAGAAGAGAAGAAAAAAGCAGGGAGGGCCAGAGGCCCCGGCCAATAAACGGGCGAACATGGAAACAAAGCCGTTCGCCCCTACTTCGCGGTCCTTCGCGTTCTTCGCGGCTATTTCATGGCAGGGTAGATCGAATAGAAAAAAAGATCAACATTCAATAAAATAAGATCAAAACACAGCGAAATAAGATCAACATCCAATAAAATAAGATCAACACACAACGAAATAAGATCAACATACAACGACAAGGGGTAAATATACGCTAAAAAAAGATAAACAAGTATATAAAAAAGGTAAATCGATAAACAAAAAGGGCAATCGTTGGTCATCACAGGCCGTGTGTTTGTCCTATCGGTATCGATGATGACCCTATTGGTGTGAATGATGACCTTATTCGAATGGATGTTGATCTTATTTGAATGAACAATGACCCTTTTTGCATCGACGATGACCTTCTTTCCTGGTCGATTTGCCTTTTCAGGCTGTACCGTTATCTTTTTTGGATATAAATTAATCCTTTTTGGCGCGGGATCACTTTCGCCTGTCCCGTAATCCTTACAAATATGCGCTGGGAAAAACAACCCCTGTCGAATCGTAGGTTATCTTCTCTTTTCAGGTCTGGGAATAATAACGGTAAACTGTTCGGCGTCGGCGTCATCAATAAACTGGATATCGGGCTGCGCTTTGACGGCCCTTTGGATACCTGTTCCTAATCCCCGGTAGGGCAGGATTTTACTGGCAAAAGATGCGATGACATGGTTCCTGGCAACGGTATTCCCATATTTTATATTCTCTATTGTCAAGCCGTTGGGGAGTTTACCGGGGCTGATGATTTCAATGCGATTATCGAAAACCAACAGGCGAATGGGTGCGTTTTTAAAGTAACTTCGATGGATCAGGGCATTTTGTAACATCCCCGTTGATATCTTCACTGTTACGGTATTCGGGGTCGGCCATATCATTGCCGAAGAATGATACGCCTTTGATCATGAATATTGGTTTGAATCGCTGGGGATTTTCTGCAAACAGCAGCAGGCCGGCGAGATTAAAATGATCATCTTTGAATAAATTCAGGTTTTGTAATAATTTATCCAGCGGCAGGCCTGTCTCTTCAACCGATTGTTCATAATTTTTTTCAAAGAACCGTTTGAATTTATCCACGTTCAAATTCTTGATAGTCTGCCCCCAATTAAAATTCCTTTTTCAAGATTCCAGGCCACCTCCGGCGGCAATCCCTAATCTTCTGCAAATATCTCTGCCAGGTTGATACTTAGTCCTTGAAGTGTGTAAGAAGGGAGTATTTTTTTTTCAGTATAGAATTCGGGCCTGCCGTATTTTCCATTTTCTCCCAGGATGAATACTTCGACTGTTTTGTCATCGGGTGAAACCAGCCAGTACTCTTTAACCCCGAACCGCTCATAGGTATAAAATTTAATCACCCGGTCTTTCATGGAAGTGCCCAGGGAGAGAATCTCAATGATCCAATCCGGCGCCCCTTTGCAGCCTTTTTTATCCAATTTGGAACGGTCACAGATCACGGAAATATCCGGCTGTACTACGGTGAGGATTTCATCATCCTTTTGATTCACTTCCGGGAACCGGACATCGAAAGGCGCTGCGTAAACCTTACATTTTTTCCCCTTAAGAAATTGTTCTATCGCAGAAGTTATTTTTACAGAGATATCCTGGTGATAACGATTTGGGGCCGGTGTCATATCAAAGGGGATACCATCGATAAGTTCCCATCTCTCTTCATCGGGCCAGGCGGCGTACTGGGCATATGTAAATAAATCTTCGTTCTTCCTCAAAGCGACTGCCATAAATCCTCCAATTTTAGAACCCTATTTTAACCGATTATTCGTTTAATTTCAAGTGAGAGCCTATTACTATGGAGAAGATCATCCCCATACGGGTTAAATTCGAAAGCCGACCGCAGCCGGATTTGACATCCCGGAGGTAATTCGGGTATAATAACCGTGAACCAAAGGTAATAAAAATTCTTACCTTTAGTTCACGGATGAAATAAAATGAAAAAAAATTTTAACGCAGTAATTCATCAAGCCGGTCAAACGGTGTTTACTATGAAGGAATTTTCCGTACTCCTGGAGGAAAACAATTTTGACCATCTCAAAGCAGCAATCCACTATTACGTAAAAAAAAATATGATCAAGCAGGTTCGCCGTGGAATATATGCGAAAGACAATTACGATCCCCTCGAACTGGCAGTTAAAATTTACCCCCCGGCATACGTTGGGTTTGAAACCGTTCTTTTCAAAGACGGTTTGATTTTCCAATACGATGAGACTATCACTATTGCATCCTATCTTTCAAGAGAGATCCGGGTCGGCAATTACAACCTGAGATACAGGAAACTAAAAGAGTCGATATTAACCTCCCCGGATGGCCTGGAATTCAGACCCCATTTTACCATGGCAGAGAAAGAGAGAGCATTTCTGGATATTTTATATCTTAACCGGAATTTTTATGTGGATTACATGGGCAAACTGGACAGGAAAAAAATCTATAAAATTCTCCCTATTTATGAGAATTTAAATCTTGAAAAAAAAGTAAGGGAGATTTTCAAATGATCGACATTCAAACTCATCGCTTGCTCATGATAAAAATCTTGAAAGATATTTATTCCAATTTCGAACTGTCATCACTCATCGGGTTTAAAGGCGGAACCGCGCTGTATCTTTTTTACGATTTGCCCCGCTTTTCAGTGGACCTTGATTTTAATCTCCTGGATATTTCCAGGAAGGATTTTGTTTACCGTTCCGTAAAAAAAATTGTAAACAAATATGGAAAGGTAAAGGATGATTTCATTAAAAGGAACACTATCTTTTTCTTGCTTTCCTATGGAGAGGAGGCGCGAAATATTAAAATCGAGATTTCCCTGTTAGAGTTCCCCAATGAATATGAGATTAAGCAATACCTTGGAGTCCCTATCCTGGTTATGAAGAAAGAGTACATGGCCGCCAACAAATTAGTGGCATTAACCGAAAGGGCGGGCATGGCCAACAGGGATATTTTCGACATTTGTTTTTTCTTGAAAGCGGGATGGAGTATCAAAGACGAGATCGTCCAATTGAGAACCGGGATGAAGTTAAAGGAATACATTCCCAAATGCATAGAGTGTATCGAGGCGGTTGACCGGAAATACATTTTACATGGAATGGGAGAGATTTTAGATGGGAAATTGAAGGCATGGGTAAAAAATCACCTGGTTACCGATGTTCTTTTTTATTTGCGTTATTATCTTGACCAGATCGACAAAAAAGTCTGAATTTCATTCAATCTGGTACAATATCATATTAATAAAGGAGATGGAACACCGCGATTTCGGATTTCAAGTGTCGCGATTTGGGATTTTTTGCTTTTTTAGAATGACGTATCCTGGGAATATGGCCCATCGATTGATTTGGTTTAAAAGGTATGTCAGCGTAACTCAACTCGTAAAATTACGACACGTAAAATTACGAGTTACTCCATCTCGAACCCGGTTTTTAAAGAGTGGCTTATGCGGATGTAAAAAATAGCCGCGAAGAACGCGAAGGACCGCGAAGTAAAAGAGAAAAAAACCTTGGCGGCAAAGTTTCGGCAGCAAGGCACTTCGGTTGCCATTGAGGGAGCTTCCGGGAGTTATGGAGAACCTTTCAGGAGTCATGGGGAAACTTCCCGGGGTCGTGATAAATCTTGCCTGCGCCTCAGAAAAACTTCCCGGCGGTCAGGAAAATCTTTCGGAAGGTCGGAAAATTTTTTGGGAAGCTTCGGAAAATCTTCCCGGAGGTAAGAAAAATCTTTGGGAAGGTCAAGAAAATCTTTCAGTAGGTAGGAAAAATCTTTGGGAAGGCCAAGAAAATCTTTCAGGAGGTAGGAAAAATCTTTGGGAAGGTCAAGAAAATCTTTCGGAAGGTAGGAAAAATCTTTCGGAAGCTTCGGAAAATCTTTGGGAAGGTCAAGAATATCTCTCGGAAGGTAAGAAAAATCTTTGGGAAGGCCAAGAAAATCTTTCAGGAGGTAGGAAAAATCTTTGGGAAGGTCAAGAATATCTTTCAGGAGGTAGGAAAAATCTTTGGGAAGGTCAAGAATATCTTTCGGAAGGTAAGAAAAATCTTTGGGAAGGTCGGAAAAATCTTTCCGGGGGATTGAAAAGAGCCACAAAGGCACGAAGGCACAAAGGAACACCAATAGGAAAAAACTTCGCTTGGCCCTATTCCCCCTGGTCCGTAGTTTCTTCCACGAATGACACGAATTTTTAAAATAAAAAGATAATTGTCTGAACCGGGATTTACAGGATTAAAGGATGCACGGGATAACGGGGGAGATAGCATCCAAAATTAACATCCTGATCATCCGATTATCCCACTCATCCTGGTTCAGAAATTTTTCTTACCTTCTTACCCTCTCAACTTCTCACCTTCCCTTTTATCCGTGGGTTCCTTATTTCACCTCAGTCTACTTTTTCTCCTCCAGGCACTGTTTGACCCGGGCCAATAAATCATTGAAATTAAAAGGCTTGACAATATACTCCTGTACTTTCAGTCTTAAGCCGATATCCAGGTTTTCCGGCCGCGGGAAAACACTCAGAATAATGATCGGCACCTGTGAAAGCCCAGGGGCTTCCCGGATTTTATCGATGACTTCATAACCGGTAAGGCCGGGTAGATTAAGGTCGCAGATGACAAGGTCCGGTTTGTGGACTTTCGCCATCTCCAGGCCTTTTACCCCGTCATCGGCAGCGATCGCTTCATACCCGGCTTGTTCCAGGACAAAGCAAATGTTTTCCAATTGGTCTTTTTCATCTTCGATTACCAGGATTCTCTTCTTATTCATTATGGTCACCTTTATTTCCATTGGTGTTTTTAGGTATTTTTATTGTAACCGTCGTACCGACGTTCAATCGGCTATCGATGGATATTTCTCCGCCGTGCAGGTCCGTGTAGCGTTTTACAATAGATAATCCCAGTCCTGTTCCCGGGATAGCCCCCACATTGCTGCCGCGGTGAAACCGTTCAAACGGCAATTTCAAATAATCCTCCGGGATGCCTATCCCGCTATCCGAGACTTTTATCTCCACATATCCGGCGTCGCATAAAAGTTCCACCCTGATCTTGCTGCCTTCCGGGGAGAATTTAATGGCATTGTTGACTAAATTTTGCAGCATGATTTCCAGGATATCCTTATCCACTTTTACTTTACCGCAGTAGCCGGACGAATCGAACTCGATAGTATGCTTGCCGCCTTCACTGGATTTGATTTCCTCGATGATGGCCCGGCAAATGGTATCCAGGTCGTAATCCGCCGGGTTACATCTTTTCCCGAACATCGATAATTGATCGATGAGTCGGGCCATTCTCCCAAGATTTGATAAAATTTTGTTAAACTGGTTCTCGATTTCTTGCCTCGACAATTTGGATGAGTACTCTTTTAAAACCTGGACCGAGGAGTCGATGTTGGCCAGGGGGGTTTTGTATTGATGATAGACCGTGTTCATCAGATCATCTTTATGATTGCTGAGTTCTTTCTCTTTTATCAATGCGTCTTCTAATCGTGTGGCCTGGGTTTCGATTTTTACCTTTTGCTTCCTTAATTTTAATGAAAACCCCAATACCACAACCAGAGCAATCGATAAACCGATCAATCCCATTATCAGATATGTTCTTTTTATCCGTTCGTTTTCAGCTGCTCGCTCAAAATCAAGGATAAATTTCTGTTTTGACATTTCGTTTTTCCGAAGGAATTCTTTATTTTTCTGTAATAATTCGAAATAAAAGGATGCAGGGCGGACATTGACCAATTTTTCATAAAATCTAAGAAATTCCTCTAAAATTCCTTCAATCGTTTTCGGTACAAGTGTGATTTGCGCAATTTCCAATGCGTCTTGCAAATATTTATTGGCTTCCCGGTAATAATTTTTTTTAAGATCGTTCCCTCTTCCTGCTATTATGATATGGATACTCCCCAACCTTTTTTTAATTTCCGCAATCTGTAGTAAATCCCCGGTTTGTAAAAACAGCTCATGGCTTTTTTCAAAATTTTCTTTTGCCTTACCATAATCCTTCATATCCGCCCACATATCCCCCAGCCCTTCATAGGCATTGGCCTGGTTGTATATTAACCCAATCTCGTTACTGAGTTTTCTACATTCCATAAGATTTTCTTCGGCTTCTTTGTATCTGCCCAAACTCTGATGCATTAAACCGATCGTATAATAACCGGAAGTTTTGATAATATCGTCATTTATTTCCTCACCAAGTTTAAAATGTTTTTCAAAATATTTCAATGCTTCTCGATAATCCTGCGGGTCATAGTAGTTTAGAGCCCCAAGCCCGTAATAGGTGCCGGCAAGGATTCTTTTACTGATTTTATCGCTGCTATTTTTGCATATCTCTTCACTTTTTAAAAAACTATCTAATGCCGCATCGTATTCTCCCCTGGCCTGGTGATACCTGGCAATACTATTGTATGCCATTGCTTTTCCTCTTTCGTAATGAATTACTTTCGCTAATCCCAGGGCTTTTCGAGAGAAATCTTTTGATTGATCAAATTCACCTCTCAAAAAATAAATCTGCCCTGACATACAATAGGCATCCACGAGTCCTTCCCGGTACTTTATCTTCTTTGCTAGATTCTTCGCTGAATCGACAAATTTAAGAGGCTTCTGCCCGCCATTCCAGGACTCCCGGTAAGCCAGTTCATTCAAAATATCTACTCTCAAGGCGCTATCTGGTGTTTTGCGAAGTAATTCTTCAAGGTCGCATTTCTTCATGCCTATTAAACTTATTCCCTCATTTGTCGAGCAACCGGATATAAACAGGCAAAGGACAAAGATGATTAAAAACAGACCGATTTTCACCCTGGAATCGATAGTTCTTCGAATGTCCCGGCTTTTTATCCCGGTGACTATCGAGCATTGCATGGCAACCTCCTTGAGATTTGAAAATCACAATAACACACAGCGGGAATAATGTCAATATTCTCGTTTTCTAAATTCATTACCTGCTTTTCTGAGCTGTGAAAATGTTAGGATAAAAACTTGTGATCTTTTAAAATTTCTGGTAAAATGACTTCTCAGCAAAAAAAGAAAATGAGACTAAAAATTTTAAATCCAGGTGAAAACAATGCCTATAAATGAGATGGATATTAAAAAAAAAGTTTTTGAGGTGGTAAAGGACTTGGACGTGGATCCAGATTTTCTTCCGATTGGTGTATACCTGGTAACGAAGGGCGGAGAGTTTGTAAGATGTAATAAAAGAGCGCGGGAAATTCTTCAGCTTCCGCTGATTGAGGTTGATATTAATGCCAATATAATAGACTTTTATTACGATCCCAGTGAAAGAATCCGTGTAATTAAAGAACTTGAGGAAGCCGAAGCAAATGGAAATTTTTTAGAAAAAAAAGTAATCCCCTTTAGGGTCAAAGGACAAAAAATATGGGTACAAGTACAATGCCGATCCTTAAAAGACCCGAGTACAAGGGAAATCATCTGTTATCTCGGCTGCCTATTTGATGTAACTGAAGAAGAAAGCCTTCACCAACTATTCGATAAACTACCGGTGGGCGTTTATAAGCTGGATTCCCAAAATAGAATTATGCGGGTAAACAAAGCATTTGCCAATATTCTGGGGTATGACCGACCTTCCGAACTGGAAGGTATAAATACAAAAGAACTTTATGCTGATCCAAGAAAGGCGGATAGCTTTAATGTCCTGATAATGGATAAAGGATTTGTGGCAAATGAAAGAGTGGAGTTTTTAAAAAAAACCAAGGAACGTTGTTATATTTCTGTAAGCGCTTATACAAAAACAGATATGGATGGTAAGACGTATGTCGGTTGCGAAGGAATAATCCAGGATGTGACCTGGGAAGAGAACTACCGCCAGCTTATGAATACGTTACCGGTGGGAACCTATATAGTCAGGAAAAATGATCAGGGGATAGATGTTATTTCCCAGTGCAGTCAATCCTTTGCCGATATGTTCGAATATGATATGAAGGATATTATAGGTAAAGAGGTCAAAGATTTATATGCGTCGGAAAAAGATTACGAAGATTTTATCAAAGAAAACACGGAAAGATATAACAAAAATGAAATAACAGAAGGTATCCCTATAAAAACGAAAACATCGAAGGGGCGTTTGATTTCATTGGAGTCACATTCTCGTGTCTTGACCGATGAAGCCGGTAATATTAAGGGAAGAGCCGGGGTTGTACTGGATATTTCCAATGAAGTGGCGTTGCGCGAATTGAGAGATGATATTGGAAAGATTCTGCATTTTTATTCCGCGGCCCTGGTCACGCTGGAACAATCAATCAAACCAGTGCTCCGGGCAATAGGCCCAGACCCTTTTGAAACAGTTGAACTATTAACTGGTGAGAAGGCCATCGTTGCCCTAAGCGAGCCTGCAAAAAATTTAAAAAACGCCCTGGTTAAACTGCTGGAAATAAAAAATACAGCGCCGGAACGTCACAACGCCATATCCAGTGAAGACTGGACCACTCTTGAAGATCTAAGACATTCGCTCGAGGACTACAAGGCGTTGAGTCCTTACCCTGAGTTCCAGGTCGCCGCCTTACACGAAATACCCGGGATAATTCTGGATATTTATAATAAGATGGACAAAGGAATATTTCCCCGTGAGTTGGCGCGAGATTTTTTCAATAAGGCCAAAGAACTGGAAAGAATGTGTTGTTTAATAAAAACTCACCAGGCGCTCGACACGATTATGGAAGTCGATTATTCCATCCGGGCGCTCCGGGAGTATGTCATTTTCCAGCAGCGTCCGACTGAACCCCCGACTGTGTACAAAATCTCTTCACTAATTCAAACAACCGTTTTCCAGGTGTACCCATATGCTAATCAACGAAAAGTCGATATCGAACAGGACTACCAGGCATGCCAGGCCCAGGTAAAGGCAGATGAGCGAAGCGTCTTCCGGGCCTTATCCAACTTGTTGTACAATGCCATCAAATACAGTTGGCACCGGGAGATAGGGAAGAAACCGTGGATAACTGTTAAAGCCTTTACCGTCAAAAGTGAAGTGCATGTCGAAATACAAAATTACGGGGTACCCATAGCAAAGGAAGAAATAGAAAATGATTTGATTTTTAAATTCGGTTACCGCGGCAAATATTCCGGCGACCGCAGGAGAATGGGAAGCGGCATCGGTCTCACCGATGCCCGGGAGACAGCACGGAAGCATGGGGGCGATGTTAAAATAAAAAGCGTCCCGGCATCTGGAGAGGATGAATATGATTATTCCAAACCTTTTTTAACAACGGCGACTTTTATATTACCCTTATATGGAGGATAATAAAATGGAGATGGAGAAAAAAATGAAACATAACGTGCTTTGGATTGAAGATGGAGCGTTTGTGGAAATATCCAATTTTTCGGGGCCCGTGACTATAACTAGAAAATATGACCTTCGCGTGGCCATGGATGTAGCGGATGCTGTAAAACAAATACAATTGACTGAATTTGATGCGGTCATAGTCGATATCCGATTACCCCCCGGCACCGATCGCGATTGGGAAAGCTTTCACAGTAATCTAATAAAAAGCAAAATCCCAACCCGACTTGGGCTTCAACTTCTTTTCAGCTTGCTAAAACCCATGGATTGCGCTGTAAAACTAAACCACATTCCCTCATGGATTTCACCAGAGAAATTTGGAGTTTTTACTGTCGAAGGAGAAAAGGAAATAATGGTGGACCTAAAAAAACTTGGTATTGCTTTCTATCGACAAAAAAAGCTTGATATACCCTCCAATACTCTCCTTGAACTTATCGAAACAATTATCAAAGGATCGAAACAAACTTCTAACCCGGGAGGCCAGAAATGACGCCAGAACTGACCGAAGCATGGGGAGCCGCATATTTACAAGTATTAGTCGTTTTATTAACATTTGCATTTGGAATTCCATCCATCATATTACACGTCACATTGCCGGAAGAAATCCAGCATGTCTTTCACCGTTATATGAAAAGGTATCTTTTATTTCATTTATGTATGGTCATGCTGCTTTTGATATTTTCCTTGAGTTTTATCTGGTGTTTGCATCCGGTTTCTACAAACCCTTCAGACTTTCCTCCATCGAATAATTTATTAGGAACTCTTTTTATGACTTGTGCGCTGGCAATAATACCCATTAGTTTATTGATAAATTTTAGAACATTCCGACGAAAAGCGGTAGTCAATTATTTAGGAAGAAGAATATATAAAAAATTCTGTAAATATGGACCCATTTCAGATGAAGAGCTGACGGACCTTATCACTCTTGGGGAAAGAAGCGATGCCGGATATGAAAAAATGGTTGTACTAGAAGAATTAGATAAACTCATGGGAAAAATTCAGAATTCTGATCTCTATTCTGGAAATGATCTTGAATTAATTCTAAGAAATTTTGATAAAATAGTGACCGGAATAGGCAAACCGGGAAATAATAGTGATTTTATACGGGCAGTCGATATCCTGGAAAAGATAATCGGAAGTCTCTCCGCAAGAAAATTTTCATCCGATTGTGACAAAATATTGATCTACTGGTCTTTAAAAGAGATAGGAAAAAAAGCGGCGGAATTACGATTTTCTAGAGTTATATTGAGAATTGTTCAGGCTGCCGCATCCAATTCCGGCGCCCTCTTTGAAATCGGGTTGTCCGCCTTTAATAACGACAATTATTCAGCAGCCACCGCCGCGTTATGCAAATTAGAAACCCTTGCGCTGAAAACTACGCAAGACAACGGCCATTGCGCCAATGATCTTTTCGGTCTCTTAGCTCATTTCTGGACAGGGAATAGAAGCGCCCGCAGATGTGCGGAAGAATCTTTGAACTCCCTTGGCAATCAATTCTCTCCTCTGGAACAATACTTGTATAGGGCCATTGAGGACCACTACAGCGTCTCTCGTTTCGATACCGCGGACAAATTGATGATTATGAGAAATGAAATAGTGGGAATAAGGGGGCAGTAGAAGAGGAAGAGCGGAAGTGCGGAAAAAACAATCTGTGAAAATCTGCGTAATCTGTGGACCTCTGTTAAGAGTGATAGAACTATGAATGATGAATGATGAAGAAAAGATAGAAAGTGAAAAAAGAAGGAAGATAGGAAGTGTCTGCCCGATATCGTTTAATAATGTTCGTTTTAGGGCGAACGTCTCACAGCTTTGCGATTTCTGCCGTGGTCAAACCCGAAGTTTCTGCCCGTTTATTGGCCGGGGCCTCAGGCCCTCCCGTGCTTTTTTCTTCTCTTCTTCTCTTCCTCTCTTCTTCGCTTCTTTCTTTTTCCCCCTGGTGTCTTGGTGGCAAAGTTTTCATTTAAAAGATATACTGCCTCCTGGTACGAAGACTTCTGCTTTCGAATGCCGTGGCAATGGCAAAAATGATCATGGACAGCAAACCGGCCGCCATGGGGATAACCAATGTGGCAGACGATTTAAAAACCGATTTAAACATCACCAAAAAGTAAGTCATAATCGCCAACACTTCCGGGTTTGACTTGATAAAGTCCTGTATTCCCGCTAAATTTGCAATGAAAAGATAAATAACAACTATAACCGCCGCCGCATATGCCAATACCTGGGGAAACAACAACGGTATTAACGCTTTCTTTTCCAACGCCCTGGCCGGGTCGACCGCCGGGGCCGGGGAAGAAAAAGCCCCTTCCCAGATGGATTCCGCATCCGGGAGTATTTTCCGCACCGTATTGGTTTCCAGCGAAACAGCCTGGAAACGGTTCATCCAACGATAAACCGCCGCTGATTCCTTACAAACCGCGCAGGTTTCCGCATGCTCCTTTGCTTCCGGCGTTAAACTCCCGGAACTCAAACCGTCTAATACCTCTATTTCAAAGGGACAATTCTTCTTTTTCATATTAGTCCTCCCTCCTCCCCGTTGTATCCATTCCGGCGCAGGATATCGGCAAACTTTTTCTTTACCCGGAACAATTGCACCTTGATGCTTTTCTCCCCGTCGCCGGTTATCCCGGCAATCTCCATGTGACTGTACCCTTCCACATAGGCCAGCCACAGGAGCGCCCGCTCCTGTGGTTTCATTAAGTGAAAGACTTTCTCCATATCCATGGCCAGGAATATTTCCCGCTCCTTGCCGAGACGCATTTCAAATACTTCTTCCGCGGCGATTTCTTCGAAATTCTTTTGTTCGGTTTTCAGGCGCCGCTTCTGGTCGATGAACAACCGGTAAGCGATTTTGTATAAGTAGGCTTTTTGCCGGTACTCATCCAGTTTGACCGGCGCCGCCTTTACAAACCTGTAAAAAGATTCTTGAAAAATATCGTCCGCCATATTTTTGTCTCCGCAAATTTTGCAAATGTAAAGCCACAAGGAGCGGGAATGTTTCTTGTAAAATCCCTTGAAAGATTCTTTCCAGGGTTTATCGCGTTTATCGCATGTATCGCATGTATCGCGTGTGTCGCGTGTGTCGATGTACATGTTCATTCAGTTCGTTCCGTATCTATTATACCCCATTTTTTACTTAATTTATACGAAATAAACGTCGAAACCAGGAACCCGGCGCCGAGCACCATGGACAGGATACCGAAAGCTTGTATCCCATTACTCTCCTCGCCGTGTGGGCTAAGGAAAGGGCCCATAATGACTATCGCAATGCCCAGGAACAAGAAAATAATCCCTTTGGAAATAGCAGAGAGAAGTTTTTCTTTTGGCCTGAGGCCCCCGATGGTCAGGAAATCCAGGAATTTACTACCTCCCTGGGATTTAAGAAAATCATTCAGTTCCGGGACGGAGCTGAATTTATCCAACAGTTTGTTGTGAAGATCGAATTTGTGTTTCGATCTTCGCCATTCAATGATGGCCCAGGCAATGAGGGCCGCCATACCGACTGCACCTAACATTGGAAACAACTCTGAACTTTGCATTTTAACCTCCTATCGATCGTATGCATTATTTTTTTAACACTATTACAACGAACGATAGGCCCTTGAGGTTAACGGGAAATAAAATAATTTTAGATAGGAACCCAAACCTGTTGAAATTTTCAATACGATATAATACCATACTACCATGAAAACAAAAAATATTAAAACAATAAAAAATATCGTTTATGTGGTTGTTTTTGGGGGATTGTTCTTCGGTATGGCCGCCGGGATTCAAGCCAAATTGGTTTCCGTGGGGATATTGGCTTTTCATGATGAATCGGGAACAGGTGTACCGGGGGAGTTAGGTCCGAAAATCTCCAGGGACCTGCAGCAAAAGCTGGTCAAATCTTACCCGGACCTTTTACCGCGGGTTTTCGCCGCGGAGGTGGATGCGACCGCGGTCACGGGTATGACTGTCCCGCAATTGGCGGCATACGGCAAAGAGCAGGGAGTGGACTTTTTGGTCCGCGGCGGACTCCTGGCCATTTCTGCCGCCAATATCGACAATGGCGTACAGGTAAGCGTCGAGCTTTATGCGGAGATTATTTCCAGCGAATTCAACACGGTAAAAAGCGTACGTGCAAGCGGAGTGGGCGCCCAGCGGGTCGTCTATCCCTCTTCCAAAGTGCCATGGGAAGCCATCGATCTAGCCGGCGGCGAGTTTCAATACTCTGCCCCGGGACTGGCGATTATAAACGCCGTCGAGCAATTGGCCGGGGCCGTTCATGAAGCGGTGGTATCGCCTATTGAAGAGCAAGTAATGCCCGCGGAACCTATGGCGCCCCAGGAAACTGCGCCCGCACCCGACAGCGAAGACGCGCAGCAAACCGGGGAAGTCGCTTCCCAAACCGGCGTCGTTAACGACGAAGAATTGCAGCAGTTGATATCCCAGGCCGAGGAGCTGACCTACAACAGCACGGTCAGCCCGGAGAAACTCACTACACTCTCCCAGGCGCTGGAAAAACTCAAAGGATTTTTGAACAGCAAAGTAAGCCTCATGGAGCAGGGTGAGGACACATCCGGGATCGATCAAGATATATACGGGCAAAAAGAACAGTTGCGGCAGATTATTGCGCAGGTGACGGAAGAAGTTTCCTCCGACCGGCAAACAACGGAAGGTTCCCAGGATTCTCAATTCACCACCGGGGAGAAAAAGAACTTACTCGCCGGTATCGGCGGGTATCTTGACGATTCGTTAAATATCATTCAAAAAATTCAAGAGTTACGGGCCACGCTCAAGGGCGACAGCGGGACCGCGCAAGGTGAAGCGGCAGCAGCCGCGGACGCCGCAGCCGAAACAGAAACGGAAACCGCGGCCGATTCGGCGCCGGCGATCGAGGAGTCCGGCGAAGAGGTCAGCGGCGTCGTGACAGAGGGGGGCGAACCGGTGGAAGGGGTAACCGTTACCGATCCTGAGACCGGGGTAACCGCCACCACCGACAGTTCCGGTTTTTACAATCTTGGCAAAATCCCTGCCGGGAGATTCCCGGAACTGGTGGTTTCCAAAGGGGGGAAAACGCTCGCCATGGGGAAACTCGACCTGGCGCCCGGCCGTTCGGCAGTCGCCGATTGGGAATTAAAGTCGAAATTCTCTTCAAGCAAAACGCCCACCCTTCGGGTTATGCCGTCCCTTCTCAATGTTTCAGCCGGGAAACCGGGTGTAAGTATAATAGGCACAGGTACGATAAAAGGGGTGGTCCTGGATGTGACCGGTAAACCCATGCCGCGGGTTCTTGTTAAACTTGGGAACATGGGTTCGGTGCGGACAAATTCCAGGGGTGAATATGTATTTTTGAGGGTACCGCCAGGGACTTACCAGGTGACGGTAATGCAGGGCGGTTTTATTAAGAAATCGCAGCAAGTCGGCGTCGCGGCCCGGGGCAGCAGTGTGCAAACGATCCGTTTTACGCCGCGGGACATCATCGTGAAACAGCCGGTATTGCCGGCCCTTATTGTTCGCGGTACAGCCACGGATCTGTGGGGCAAGGTCAGCGATGAAAAAGACCACCCGCTCGCCGGCGCAAAGGTTACCATTATTAAGGCCGGGAGGGCCATATCGGTCTCCACGCTTACTTCGGGAAAATATCTCTTAAAAGACCTCCAGCCCGGGACCTACCGCGTCCTGGTTTCAAAACCGGGATTCAAAAGTTCGACCTGTGATACATCGCTTAAAGCGGGCAAAACGCAAAAGTTGTTTTTCAAACTGGAAGGGCCTCCCCCTCATATTCGCAAGATATTGGAGCATCAGCATGCGAAAGTGAAGCCGGTGATTGTGAAACCGGTTCCCCGCGCGGGAAAGACTGTTGTGATTGTCCCACCCGTTGTTAAACCGGCGCCGGCGCTCATCGTAAACGGTCGGCTGACCGGCCAGGTTAGCGATGCCCGGACGGGAAAACCGATTGCCGGGGCCGCGATATCGATTGCAGGACGGGGAAGCGTCGCTTCCGGTCCTGGGGGCGGCTATTCCTTTATGAACTTGCCCCCGGGAACTTACCAGGTTTCGGTGGGTAAATTCGGTTATTTGGGGAGTTCGCGAACAATAACGGTAAGCGCCGGGAAAACCGTCGCCGTAAATTTTGCCCTGTCGCCAGGACTTTTAAAGCTGCGTAAATAATAAGTTTTTTTTCGTACCTTTCGCGTTTTTCGTGTGTTTCGCGGGTTCTTTTTTATCTTCGGTTGTACTGTTCAAGACCCTTGAGGAAAATACGGGCGGCCCTTGCTAATTTGTGGGTTTCCAATACATAGGCCATGCGGACTTCCTGTTTTCCTTTGCCGGGCGTGGAATAAAAACCGGGACCCGGGGCCACCATTACGGTCTCGTTGTCCTCGTTGAAACTCTCCAGCATCCAGCGGGCAAAGTCATCGGCGTCATCGATGGGCAATTTCGCCATTATATAAAATGCGCCTTTGGGTTTTTGCAGCACGATATCTTTGTTGGCGGTTAAGGCGCCGCATAAAATGTCCCTCCGCTCCTGGTACTCCTGCTTGATCGCTTTAAAATAATCCATGGGCAGGCGGTACGCGGCAATGGCCCCGACCTGGTCCAGGGTGGCGGGACACAAACGCGCCTGGGCGAATTTCAATATGGATTGCATCACTTCGGTGTTTCGCGAAATCACGGCGCCGATCCTGGCCCCGCAGGCGGAATAACGCTTGGATATCGAATCCATCACGATTACCCGGTCTTCCATTCCTTCCAATTCCAGGATACTGAAATGTTTTTCCCCGTCATAAGTGAATTCTTTGTAGACCTCATCGGCCACCAGGAAGATATCGTGCTTTTTGGCCAACCGGCCCAACTGCCGTATCTCTTCTTCGGTAAATATGGTCCCGGTGGGATTATTGGGAGAACAAAACAGGATGGCCCTGGTGCGCCGGGTGATTTTTTTCTCAATCTCGCCGATATCCGGCAGGTGAAAGCCGGTTTCCGCTTTTGTCTCGATAGGCACCAGGGTGACGCCGGTGAGGGTGGCGAAACCGTTATAATTGGTATAGAAAGGTTCAGGAACAATCACCTCATCCCCGGGGTCCGCGATCACGGCAAAACCGAACGAAACCGCTTCGCTCCCGCCCACGGTAATCACGATATGTTCCTTCTTTAAAGGGATGTTATAATTGGCAAAATAATCGATCATGGCCTCTTTCAACTCCGGCAGTCCGTCCGATGGTCCATAAGCCAGGACTTTCTCGGAAAAGTGCTCGATACTTTTATAAAAGACATCCGGGGTGGGGACATCCGGTTGACCGATATTTAAGTGATAGATTTGAACGCCCCTGGCTTTGGCCGCATTGGCTATGCCTGCCAATTTCCTGATGGGGGATTCTTGTATCTCTTTGCCACGATTTGAAATCTTCATAAAGCCTCCTTTTTATTAATTAAGATAAATTATAATACCCCGTGCGTCTTTGGTCAATAGGTTGGAAAAAAACTTTTGCCGCCAAGGCACCAAGGCACCAAGGCGCAGGAATCTTTTAATAATAACCCCCCTTGGTGTTTCTTTGTGCCTTCGTGCCTTTGTGGCTATTTTTATAGAAATGAAAAATAATTTGACGAAACATGAATTTTGTATTAGAATCGAAACTTAACAAAAGTGGTAACACAATGGAAAATTCAAACGACTTGATAGAAGAAATAAAGGAATTAAAAAAAGCAAAGCATGCGGCGCTCCTGGTCCATAATTACCAGGTGGAAGAGGTCCAACTGGCGGCCGATTACCTGGGCGATTCCCTGGAGTTAAGCCGCACCGCCGCCGTTGTAAAGCAGGATATCATCGTTTTTGCCGGGGTCAAGTTCATGGCTGAGACGGCCAAAATTCTTGCCCCGCAAAAAAAAGTATTGCTCCCGCGCCTGGATGCCGGCTGTCCCATGGCGGACATGATCACGGTGGAGGAATTAAAAGACCTGAAAGCGAACCACCCCCACGCCAAAGTAGTGACCTATGTCAATTCCAGCGTCGAGGTCAAAGCGGAAAGCGACGCCTGCTGCACTTCCAGCAATGCGGTAAAGGTAGTCGAAAACATCGCGGCGGACGAAATCATTTTCATACCGGACCAAAACCTGGGCAGTTATGTACAGAAAATGGTCCCCCAAAAGAAGCTCATTCTCTTTGAAGGCTACTGCTACGTGCACAACCGCATCAAGAAAGAAGAAATCACGGAGATGAAGAAACGCCTCCCCGGGGCGAAAGTGGTGGTGCACCCGGAAGTGCGGATGGAAGTGATCGACATGGCGGACGAGGTATTGTCCACCGGGGGCATGTTAAAATACGTTTCCACGTCCCCCCACAAGCAGTTTATCATTGCTACGGAGCAGGGCCTGATCGAACGAATGAAACGGGAAAACCCGGGCAAAGAATTTTACCCGGCGCTGACGGCGAAAATCTGCGTCAATATGAAACGAACCTCGCTGAGGGATGTTTATGAGGCGTTAAAATATGAACGGTATGAAATCCGGGTTGAGGAGTCCATTGCCCGGCGGGCAGTGCGCGCCCTGGATGAAATGTTGAAATATGTATAAAAAAAGAAGGAGTTAAAATGACTTTAAAAGAAAGAGTAAACGCGGCAATAGAAAAAGTAAGGCCGCCCCTGGAAGCGGACGGCGGCGGCATCGAATTGGTGGATGTCCTGGAAGATGAAAAAGTCGTACTGGTGAACCTCACCGGCGCCTGCCACGGATGCCCCATGAGCACCATGACCATTAAAGGTTTCGTGGAACAAACCATCATGGAAGAAATCCCGGAAATCAAAGAAGTGAGACTGGCTTAATAAGAAGCAAAGGAAGATCGAAATGCCGGATACGTCGGCTGCGGACCTTATAGAACCGGCAGCCCCGGAAGATGAAGTAAAAGTCTACCGACATGAGTTAAAATACTATATCAGTTTTGCCAACTATCAAATCCTATCGGCGCTTCTCCGCGCCCATATGCAAATGGACGCCAATTGCATCGGCAAAAAAGACCATTCTTACTGGATCCGGAGTTTGTATTTCGATACCCCGGGCAATAAGGATTTTTTTGAAAAAGAAATCGGTTATCATATCCGTAAGAAGATTCGCCTGCGGATTTATGATGTAACCCAGCCCCTTGTCAATCTTGAAATAAAAAATAAGAACGGTCAATACATGATGAAAGAGACCGCCAGGCTCAGCAGGGCGGAAGCCCGGGCATTGATCCGCGGCGATAGGGATATGCTGCTGCAAGCCGACAACCCTACCCTGGATAAAGTGTATTATTTAATGTGCCGGGATTTATACAGGCCGGTTATGCTGGTAGACTATCGCAGGGAAGCCTATATCGCCCCCATCCAGCATATTCGTATTACCTTTGACAAAGAGATCAAAGCCGGCGGCGTGGATTTCGACATGTTTAATCCCAACCTTAATATGCGGCCGGTATTTGACGCGCCGGCCATGGTTCTGGAGGTAAAATTCCACCGCTTTTTACCCAATTGGATAAAAGAGTTATTATCTTCTTTCCAGGCGGAACGTTCCGCCGTCAGTAAGTACTGCCTCGGCAGGTATATCTTTTAAAAGTAATTAAATAATGGAGTTCGCAAATGGATAATATGGATTTAATCAGTTACATCCAGTCGGCCAATGCGGCCCTGACCGCGGGCCGCGTGATCCTGAATATGTTTGTTACATTGGCCGTGGGTATGTTTATCTACTGGGTCTACAAAAAAACCTACACCGGCGTCATGTACTCCAAGAGTTTTAATGTCACCATTTTATTGACCACCATGGTAACCGGCATGGTAATGATGGTTATCGGCACCAACCTGGCGCTCTCCCTGGGCATGGTGGGCGCCCTGTCCGTGATCCGGTTCCGTTCGGCCATTAAAGAACCCAAAGATATCTCCTTTCTTTTCTGGGGCATCGGCGGGGGGCTCTCTGCCGGGACAGGGGCTTATATCGTCGCCGTTCTCGGTTCCGTCATTATCGCCCTGGTATTGTTGGTAATGCAGCGGGACCCGCGGGGCAACTTCCCCTATATCCTGGTGGTGAAAGGTCAACACCTGGATGAAAATGATGAAAAGAAATTGAGAACCATCCTCCTGGACCGCACGGAAAAACACAGCTTACGCATGAAAAACCACGGCATCGAGGGCACGGAAATCATTTATGAAATACGTTTCGTCGAAGGTATGGATGACTTCATTCTCAAAGATATTAAAGAGATGGAACACGTTTCCATCGTGAACCTGGTGTCGTACAAAGGAGATATTGTCGGCTAGCCCCATGATATCGCTAAAGACACTGCACAAGCACAAGCACAAGAAAAAGCAATTCCCCTTCCCCCTGCTGGTGGGGTGTACGTTTCTAGTGGTATTTTTCTTTTTTTTAGTCGTGAACCGGGAATGCGGTTTGACGCCGTCAGGGGACGATAAAAAAGGCATCCGGCGCCTGGCGCCCGACATCCAGTTAAAATTATCCGCCGATGACCTGATATTGTTAAATAGGCCGGGCTATCTCCAATGGATCAACGTGGACCTGATCGAATCCTATAATAAAGAATACCGGGTCAAAATAATGCGCCTGGAGAAATCCGCGGCGGATTTTCAATTGAACATCGACGGGCATGTTTTTTACCTGTTTAAAATGAACAAAAAGCGGAAGGAACTTTACGCGATCTTTAAAAAGGCCGTCGCTGCCGAACTGGAGCGGTCAACCCCTGTGCAAGTCCAGCTAAAGATCAACGGCGTGTTCCTGGGCAATTACCTGTTGGAAGAAAAGATATATGAGCAAGTGAGGGATGAGCGGGGCAGTTATTTTATCCGCTGGAATACCGATACGCTCCGGCTGCGGAAAATCCGTTATGAAGTTGCGAATGGGTATACCGGGACCTTGAGCGCGGATTTCGATACGCCCCGGCTGGCGGCCGTATTTATTTTTTTCAGCCGTTTAGAGGCAGGGAATCCCTTTGATTTTGGCCGCCTGGTGTTTCGTTTCCATCCGCGGGACCGGAAGTACCGGCCTTATCTCACCGTGGAAAGCCTGATCTACGGATTAGAATACACAAATTAGTAGGGAACTGGCGCTGTTTTAGGGAACAGTACAACCGGATCAAAAAACGTACAACTTTAGTTGTACAAAAAAAAAATTTATTTTCAACCCAAAAATACAACTTTCGGTGTATTGACAGATACTCATTCATTAAGTATGATAAAATATCAAGATGTAGGCGTATCGTCCATAAATGTTTATCTCAACCGGGCGATCGAAATTTTTAAGTAGTACCTTCAGGCAGTTCGCTTAAAAGAGACCGATCATGGAGGAACGTTGAGAAGGCATATTCGCTTGTTTATTGTGTCGATAATATCGGGAAATCGGTTTATTTAATGTCTGCGCCTAAAATTTAATCAAATAAAACAAGGAGGTTTTAAATGAACAAAAAGTTTTTTGTGTTCACACTGGTTTTTATGGTGTGCTGCTTAATGGCCACAAGCGCCTGGGCAGCCAAAAAAGTCGATTTTGTCTCAGCCAATGCCGCCGGTTATATCATGAAGATGAATAGCCAGGCCGACCATGGCCGCTCGACAATGGGTTCTATTTTCGGTCTGACCACGGGTGAGAAATTCACACTGCTGCGACAGACCACGGATTTCAACAGCGTCACCCATGCCCGTTACCAGCAAACGTACAAAGGCATCCCGATTTGGGGAGTGCAAACCATCGTAAGCAGGGACCACACCGATGAAGTGGTTAGAATCAACGGCGGCATGGTGCTGGATACGCCGAAGGAAATCCTGAGCCTCCCCGGCACATTGGACCCGAAGGGCGCTTTACAGCGTATGCAGAAACAACATAAGGCAAAAGCCCCCAACGCAGTATGGAGCTTTAAGAATGAGGAATACGGCACGTATATTTACGTCGACAAGAAGAATAAAGCCAATCTCTGCTACGTTGTTTCCTTTTTCGCCGATGATGAAGTAGGCAATCCGTCACGGAATATTTTCTTTATCGATGTCAAATCGGGTAAGCTTCTCAATTCTTTCGATAGGCTGGCCTTCGCTTCAGGTACAGGCCCCGGTGGAAACACCAAGATCGGTCAATATGAATACGGCACCGATTACCCGGCTTTTGGCGTCGCTGAAGCCGGCGGCACCTGCACCATGAATTTTGGCAACGTGAATACCGTAGATTTAAACAACGGCACCAGCGGCTCCACACCCTATGCCTACACCTGCTATAGGAACACCCATTTGACCGTCAACGGCGGCTATTGCCCCCTGAACGACGGCCAGTTTTTCGGTCAGGTGATTTACGACATGTACCAAAATTGGTATGGCCTCCCCGTGCTCCCGTTCCAGCTCACCATGAAGCTCCATTACAGCACCGGTTATGAAAATGCGTTCTGGGATGGTTCCTCCATGACTTTTGGCGATGGCGCCACCACCTTTTATCCCCTGTGTTGTTTGGACGTTTCCGCCCACGAAGTCAGCCACGGTTTTACCGAAAATCATTCCGGTTTAATCTATTCCAGTCAATCCGGCGGTATGAATGAATCCTACTCGGATATGGCCGGTGAAGCGGCTAAGTATTACATGAGGGGCACCAATGATTTTATGTGCGGTTATGATATCTTTAAAGCCGCCGGCGAAGCCTTGAGATACCTGTATAATCCCCCATTGGACGGCATCTCCATCGATCATATCAGCGAGTATTACGAGGGACTGGATGTTCACTACAGCAGCGGTCTTTTCAATAAGGCGTTTTATTTAATCGCCGTCTCTCCCGGTTGGACCACACGGATGGCCTTTGATATTTTTACCAAGGCCAACACCAATTACTGGGTTCCCAGCTCCACTTTCCAGCAGGGCGCCGAAGGCGCCATGAATGCGGCGGTGGATTATGGGTATTCCTGCCAGGATGTAGTTAATGCTTTTGCCCAGGTAGGTATTACATTAATATGCCCCGGCCCGCCCGTTGCCAACTTTTCGGCTTCAATCCTGTCCGGCGGCGTCCCGTTGACCACCACCTTCACCGATCTGTCCCAGGCCGCTTCGAGCTGGTCATGGAATTTCGGCGACGGCGGCACCTCGACCCTCAAGAACCCCAGCCACACCTATACAGCCATGGGTACATACACCGTAACCTTGACCGCCACCAACCAATTCGGGTCCGATGCCGAAGTCAAAACCAATTATATCACCGTAACGACGCCCCAGCCCCCGATTGCCAATTTCGTCGCCAGCGCTACGGAAGTTTATTTAAACAACGTCGTCACTTTTACGGACAAAACCCTTGAAAATCCCACCACCTGGTCTTGGACTTTCGAGGGCGGCACACCCGCCACCAGTACGGCCCAGAATCCATCGGTTACCTATACTACCGTGGGAACGTATGACGTGACATTGGTCGTCACCAATGCCCAGGGCAGCGATACCGAAGCCAAAGTAAATTATATCAATGTGGCCGAAAAACCCTACTGCGCATCACAGGGCAGCACCTACAGCATGGAATGGATCGCGGGCGTCCAGGTAGGCACCATGAATAACGCCTCCGGCGCGGCCGGCTACACCGATTTCACCAACATTACCTGCAATTTGACCGGCGGAACGACGCCCAGCGTTGTCCTGACCCCCGGTTTCAATGGCGGCCCCTGGACCGAATATTGGACAATCTGGATCGATTACAATGATGACCATGATTTTGATGAGGCCGGTGAATCAGAATTCAGCGGCGCCGGTACTTCCGTCGTTTCCGGTAGTTTCACCGTTAACCCCGGCATCGACAAAGTAACGCGGATGAGAGTTACCATGAAGTACGCCAGCGCTCCCACCTCTTGCGAAACCTTCTCCTACGGCGAAGTGGAAGATTATACCGCCAATGTCGTCAGCGGCGGCGGCAATCTCCCACCCGTGGCCAACTTTACTTTCACCACCAATTACCTGACCGCCACTTTTACCGATACCAGCACCGACCCCGACGGCTCAGTCGTGGCCTGGTCATGGAATTTCGGCGACGGCGCTACCTCCACCTTGAGAGACCCCGTCCACACCTATGCGGCGGCCGGAACCTACAATGTCACCCTGACCGCCACCGATAACGACGGCGCCACGAACCCAATCACCAAACCCGTCACGGTAACCGCCCCCACCACCCAGATGTATGTTTACAGCATCGTCCAGACCATCTCGAAGGTATCGCGGAAATATAGATCTTCCGCCGTGGTCACCATGCGGGATACCAATAATGCCGCGGTTGCCAACGCCACTGTTTTCATCACCTGGAGCGGCGTCGTCAGCGGCAGTACATCGGGCGTCACCAACGCCAGTGGACAGGTAACCTTTACATCCGCCCTGGTCAAACAAACCGGACCCTTTACCATTACCGTCACTAACGCCACCCACGCTTCCATCCCCTACAATTCCGCGCTCAATATCGAAACTTCGGATACCGCTTCCTATTAAGGATCGGTCCGTTATATGATGTAAATGAGTTTCTAATTTAATAAAGGCCCGGGATGTGAAAGCCTCCCGGGCCTTTTTTTTCATTTCACTATTCAAAATTAAATAAAAAGGGGGGGCAATGTGACAAAAAAAAGATATGCCCTATTACCCCCAGCATGGGGGCAAAATAAATTTAAGGAGTGATAATAATGAAAATTAAAAAAAACATGTTTTTAATCAAACTTTTGTTCTTGTTGGTAATGGTTTCACTTTTTGCCTCGTACCAGGGCCTGGTCTACGGCGACAAAGCCGACCCCCGGGTCCTGGCCAGGGTAGAAGTGACCGGGATGTTAAATGACCTGAAGCTCCCGGTTTACGCGCACCTGCAAGATGTATCCGGCCAGGATTACGCCCTGGTGATTGCGCCGCAATCCCAATTAGACCAGGCCGGCGCCCCGTACCGCATCCTGGATAAAGACGCCGCCGGCGCCGATTACTTTATCCTGTTTACGCCATCTGCGTCATCCGCGGATAAACGGGGTCAGGCGACGCCGCCGGACAACGCCCTGCTTAACGACGGGAAACACGTCATTATACGGTCCACCTTTCAACAGGTAGAGAGACTGGTGGAAGTCGGTTTCGAAGCGCAGTGGTTGGGGCATACCCCCATGGTGGTAACCCCGGCCGTGCGGGAGCCGGAAACTTCGGCGCTGGCCCTGACTTACGACGCCGTCATCGCCGGGATGATCGACCAGGTCACCCAGACCAAGGTGCAAACCTACACCAACTACTTGAGCGGCGTAACCCCCGTAGTTATCGGCGGCAGCAGCTATACCATCGCGACCCGTTACACCAATTCAGGCACGCCGATTTCAAAAGCCACGCAGTATGTTTATGAATTTATGCAGGGTTTGGGATTGACGGTGAGCTACCACAATTGGTCGCTTTCAGGTTATACGGGCCGGAATGTCATCGGCCAGATAACCGGCACCACCCAGCCCACTGAAATCGTATTAATCACGGCCCACCTGGATGATATGCCCTCCGGGGCCACGGCCCCCGGGGCCGACGATAACGCCAGCGGTTCCGTGGGCGTCATGCTGAGCGCCGAATTGCTCAAACAGCAGCAATTCAAACGTACCGTGCGGTTCGTATTTTTCACCGGCGAAGAGCAGGGACTCCTGGGCAGCGTTGCTTACTCCAACCTGGTTTACGGCAATGGGGACAACATCGTCGCCGTATACAATATGGATATGATCAGTTATGACGCCATCGGGCTGCCGTATTTGCGGCTGCATACCCGCACCACCAGCAACCCCGGGTACCCCGGCGACCTGGCCATCGCCAATACCTTCGTCGATGTGGTGAATGCGTACAGCTTGAGCAGCGGCCTTTCACCCATTATTACCGCCGACGGTGAATCCCGGAGCGATCATAATTCTTTCTGGAGCAACGGTTATTCGGCCATCCTGGGCATCGAAGACCACATCGATGATATGACCCCCTACTACCACCTGACCTCGGACACCGTTTCAACCCTCAATTGGATATATTATACCAATTATGCAAAGGCCTCTATCGGGATGGCTTCGCACCTGGCCCTTCGAGATGACGGCACCATTATCGCCAATTTTTCCGGCGCCCCCACCAGCGGCGCCGTGCCGTTAACAGTCAGTTTCACCGATTTATCCATAGGCGCAACGTCGTGGTCATGGAATTTCGGGGACAGCGGGACTTCGACGCTGAAAAACCCTTCCCATACCTATACCTCCACCGGGCTATACACCGTAACATTGACCGCCAGCAACGCATCCGGGTCCGATGTCATGACCAAAACCGATTATATAGCCGTTGGGCCGCCCGCGCCCCCGGTTGCCGCTTTTACCGCCAGTTCCACCAATATTACCGTCGGCAACAGCGTCACCTTCACGGATCAATCCACCAACAATCCCACCTCCTGGTCCTGGACCTTCGAAGGCGGTACACCGGCTACCGGCACGGCCCAAAATCCGATAATTACCTATAATACACCCGGTGTATTTGACGTGACCTTAGTCGCCGCCAATGCCCAGGGCAATGATACCGAGGCCAAAGTAAATTATATTAATGTAACCGAGGTGCCTTACTGCGCGTCCCAGGGAAGTAATTACAGCATGGAATGGATCGCCAGGGTCCAGGTGGGTACGCTGGATAACTCCTCCGGCGCCGCCGGGTACACCGATTTCACCAACATTACCTGCAATTTAACCGGCGGTACTTCACCCAGCGTCACCTTGACCCCCGGTTTTTCAAGTTCCACTTATTCCGAATACTGGAAAATCTGGATCGATTACAATGGGGACCATGATTTCCTGGATACCGGCGAAGAAGAGTTCAGCGGAACCGGGACTTCGGCCGTTACCGGCAGTTTCACCGTGAACCCCGGCATCGATATCTTAACGCGGATGAGAGTTTCCATGAAGTACGCGGCATATCCCACCTCATGCGAAACATTTTCCTATGGTGAAGTGGAAGATTATACCGCCAATGTCGTCAGCGGCGGCGCCAATCTTCCGCCCACGGCCAACTTTACTTTCACCACCAACGGTTTGACCGCCACTTTTACCGATACCAGCACCGATTCCGACGGCACGGTTGTGGCCTGGTCCTGGAATTTCGGCGACAGCGGCACATCCACCCTGCGGAATCCAGTCCACACCTATGCGGCGGCCGGGACTTACAACGTCACCCTGACCGTCACCGATGACGACGGCGCCACGAACCCGGTCACCAAACCCGTTACCGTGAGCACCGCCCAGATGTATGTTTACAACATTGTCCAGACCATCACGAAAGCGGGGAAAAAATACAAATCCACCGCCGTGGTCACCATCCGGGATACCAATAACGCGTGGGTTCCCAACGCCACCGTTTACATTACCTGGAGCGGCGTCGTGAGCGGCAGTACATCGGGCGTCACAAACTCCAGCGGACAGGTAACCTTTACCTCCGCACAGGTTAATCAAACCGGACCCTTTACCATTACCGTCACCAACGTCACCCACGCCACCATTCCCTACAATCCCGCGCTCAATATCAAAACTTCAGATACCAAATCCTATTGAAAACCGTCAATCATATAAGATTATTGAATTAAAACGTAGGGGTTTGATTAATCAAACCCCTACATTCTTTTTGTGGGGGCGGCATACAACTAAAACTAAAATATACAACTTTAGTTGTACAAAAAAAATATTTATTTTCAACCCAAAAATACAACTTTCGGTGTATTGACATACAGGTTTCAACTGACTATGATAAAATTCTAGGATGTGTAATGTGTATCGTGTTTCTGCGTATCGACTCAAGACAGTTCAATTGTAAAAGACCGACCGCGGCGGAATGTTGAGAAGGCATATTGATTAAAGTCTGCATCTAAAATTTAATCAAATAAAACAAGGAGGTTTCAAATGAACAAAAAGTTTTTTATGTTCACACTAGTTTTTGTGTTGTGCTGCTTTATGGCCACAAGCGTATGGGCAGCCAAAAAAGTCGATTTGCAGTCGACCAATTCCGCCGGTTACATCCAGAAGATGAATGCCAAGGCCGATCATGGCCGTTCGACAATGGCATCGGTTTTCGGTTTAACCGCTAATGAAAAATTCGCCTTCAAAAAACAGACGGTGGATTTCAACAGCGTGACCCATGCCCGTTACCAGCAATCGTATCAGGGCATCCCGGTTTGGGGCCATGAAGTCGTCGTCAGCAGGGACCATACCGATGAAGTAGTCAAACTCGACGGGGCCGTAATACTGGATACGCCGAGAGATATCCTGGATATTTCCGGCACATTCGACCCGCAGGCCGCTTTAAACAAAATGAAAAAGCTTCACCAGAAAAAGGATGCCGCCGCCAAATGGAATTTTCTCAATGAGACAAAGGGAACGTATATCTATCTCGATAAGAAGAATAAAGCCACCCTTTGCTACGTCGTTTCTTTTTTCGCCGATAACGAAAAGGGTAACCCGTCACGCCCCTTTCTCTTTATCGATGTCAAATCAGGCAAGGTCATTTATTCTTTTGATGGACTGGCCTACGGCCAGGGCACGGGCCCCGGCGGGAACCTCAAGATCGGCCAATATACTTATAATGATGTTGGCGGCACTTACCCGGGTTTCGGCGTTACGGTCAACGGCAGCACCTGCACCATGAATACCACCAACGTCAAAACCGTGGATTTAAACCACGGCACCAGCGGCTCCACCGCCTATGCCTACACCTGTTATAATAACACCCATGAGAACATCAACGGCGGCTATTGCCCATTGAATGACGGTATGTATTTCGGCCAGGTGATTTACGACATGTATCAAGCCTGGTATGGCCTCCCCGTGCTTCCCTTTCAGCTCTCCATGAAGCTCCATTACAGCACCGGTTATGAAAATGCTTTCTGGGATGGTTCCGCTATGAGCTTTGGCGACGGCGCCTCCACCTTTTATCCCCTGTGTTGTCTGGACGTTTCCGCCCACGAAGTCAGCCACGGTTTTACCGAGAATCATTCCGGTTTAATCTATTCCAGTCAATCCGGCGGTATGAATGAAGCCTATTCGGACATGGCCGGGGAAGCGGCAAAATACTACATGAAGGGCTCCAATGACTTTATGTGCGGTTATGATATCTTTAAAGCCGCCGGCGAAGCCTTGAGATACCTGTATAATCCGCCATTGGATGGCGTCTCCATCGATAATGTCAGCGAGTATTACGAAGGTTTGGACGTTCACTACAGCAGCGGTGTTTACAACAAGGCGTTTTATTTAATCGCCGTTTCTTCCGGTTGGACCACCCGGATGGCCTTTGATATTTTTACCAAGGCCAACACCGATTACTGGACCGCCAGCGAAACGTTCGCGTCAGGCGCCAATGACGTCAGGCAAGCGGCCCTGGATTATGGCTATAACTGCGCGGCTGTCGCCGCGGCTTTTGCCAATGTAGGTATTACTATCACCGCCTGCCCGTCTAACCAACCCCCGGTAGCTAATTTTACCGCCGCCCCCCTCAACGGTTCCGCCCCGTTAACCGTCAATTTCACCGATACCTCCAGCAACACACCCACCTCCTGGTCATGGAATTTCGGCGACAGCGGCACTTCCACCGTCAAGAACCCCTCCCACATCTATACTTCGGCCGGGTCATACACCGTCACCCTGACCGCCACCAATGCTTATGGCTCCGACGGCGAAACCAAGACCAATTATATCACCGTGACGACACCCGCACCCCCGGTTGCTAATTTTACCGCCAGCACCACCAATCCCGCGGTGGGCGGCAGCGTCACTTTTACCGATACGTCCACCAACACCCCCACCTCATGGAGTTGGACCTTTGCCGGCGGAACTCCCGCCACCAGCACCGCGCAAAACCCGACGATTACCTATAATACTATAGGTACATATGACGTATCCTTAACCGCCGCCAATGCCCAGGGCAGCGATGTCGAGACCAAAGTGGGTTATATCACGGTTTCCGCTGTTCCTTACTGCGCATCGCAGGGAACCACCTACTCTGATGAATGGATCGCCAGGGTCCAGGTGGGTTCGCTGGATAACGCTTCCGGCGCATCCGGGTACACCGATTTCACCGGCATAACCGTTAATTTAACCGGCGGTAATAACGCCGGCGTTACCCTGACCCCCGGTTTCAATGGCGGCCCATGGACCGAATACTGGAAAATCTGGATCGACTACAATGGCGACCATGATTTCCTGGATACCGGCGAAGAAGAGTTCAGCGGTTCCGGCACTTCAGTCGTTACCGGTAGTTTCGCCGTTAACACGGGTGTAAATATCGTCACCCGGATGAGAGTAACGATGAAATATAATGCCGCGCCCACCTCTTGCGAAACATTTTCTTATGGAGAAGTGGAAGATTATACGGCAAATATTTCCACTGGCGCCCCACAGCCCCCGGTGGCCGCATTCACCGGCAGTCCCACTACTGTTTCAGTAGGCGGCAGCGTTACCTTTACCGATCAATCCACCAATAGTCCCACCTCCTGGGCCTGGACCTTCGAGGGCGGCACACCATCCACCGGCACGGCGCAGAACCCCACCGTTACCTATAATACCGTGGGCACCTACGATGTCACATTAACCGCCACCAATGCCTCCGGCAGCGACCAGGAACTGAAAGCCGATTATATCACGGTAACCTCCGCGCCCGCCGATGAAATAGCCGAGGCCGTAGATTACAGTTCAACGTTTACCAGGAGCGGCAACGCCAATTGGTACAAAGTCACCGACGTATATTATTACGGCGGCGATTCGGCCAGGAGCGGCGCCATTGGCAACAACCAGTCCACCACCATTGAAACCAGCGTTACGGTGGGCGCTGCCCAGGCGGTTAAATTTTACTGGAAAGTTTCCTCTGAATCCGGTTATGATTACCTGAAATTCTATATCGACGGCGTCCAGAAAAACCTGATTTCCGGGACCGTAGACTGGACCCAGGTATCTAACAATATCGCTGCCGGGACCCATACCCTCAAGTGGACCTATGCCAAGGACGACTTAGTCATCGGTGGTTCCGACTGCGGTTGGGTAGATAAACTCGAGATCGCGGCCCCGGTTGCGGACCCGATCGCCGAAGCGGTAGACTACCCCGGCTTGACCTTCACCCTGACCGGGAACGGCAGTTGGTTCTCCCAGACCGCCACCACCTATTACGGCGGCGATGCAGCCCAGAGCGGCGATATCGGCGATCTCCAGAGTACTACCATGGAAACCGCTATCTCCGGTAAAACCTCGGTTAAATTCTACTGGAAAGTTTCATCCGAAGCCAGTTATGATTACCTGAGATTCTACATCGACGGCGTCTTGAAAAACTCGATTTCCGGCACCGTCAACTGGACGCAGAGAACCTATACCGTCACCAGCGGCGCCCATACCCTGAAATGGTCCTTTATCAAGGACAATTATGTCAGCAGTGGTTCCGACTGCGGTTGGGTAGATAAACTCGAGCTCCAATAACTCTTTAATAATTGAACATCGAACGTTAAATAGAATACGTTCCCATTAAAACAAAAGGCCGGGATGCCTATCCCGGCCTTTTTCTTTTCGCCATTGCGCCGTTGCGTGGGGTGGTGATATTCTTGCCTGTCCCTAAATCCTCTAAATCCTAAATCTCCAGGGGCGCCTTGCAGCTTAAGGGGCCGGAAAATTTTCACAGCAAAGTCTTCCGGTACGGTCCTACAAATGGGACCCCCAGCATGGGGGTACAACCAAAACTAAAATATACAACTTTAGTTGTACAAAAAAAATATTTATTTTCAACCCAAAAATACAACTTTCGGTGTATTGACAGATGCGCATTCATTAAGTATGATAAAATATCTGATACCGTATCGTCCAAAAATGTTTATGTCAAATGGGCGTTCGCTATTTTTAAGCAGTGACTTCATGGGTTCGATTAAAAAAACCGCTCAAGGATGAATGTTGAGAAGGCATTCTCGTTTGTTTATTGTGTCGGAATTAGCGGGTATCGGTTTATTTATTGTCTGCATCTAAAATTTAATCAAATAAAACAAGGAGGTTTTAAATGAACAAAAAGTATTTTATGTTCACACTGATTTTTGTGTTGTGCTGCTTTATGGCCACAAGCGTATGGGCAGCCAAAAAAGTCGATTTGCAGTCGACCAATTCCGCCGGCTACATCCAGAAGATGAATGCCAAGGCCGATCATGGCCGTTCGACAATGGCATCGGTTTTCGGTTTAACCGATGATGAAAAATTCGCCTACAAAAGGCAGACGGTGGATTTCAACAGCGTCACCCATGCCCGTTACCAGCAATCGTATCAGGGCATCCCGGTTTGGGGCCATGAAGTCGTCGTCAGTAGGGACCATACCGATGAAGTAGTCAAACTTGACGGGGCCGTGTTGTTCGATACCCCGAAAGATGTCCTGGATATCCCCCGCACATTGGACCCGGACGGCGCTTTAAGCAAAATGAAAAGCCTTCACCAGAAAAAGGATGCCAAAGCCAAATGGAATTTTCTCAATGAGACAAAGGGAACGTATATCTATCTCGATAAGAAGAATAAAGCCACCCTTTGCTACGTCGTTTCCTTTTTCGCCGATAACGAAAAGGGTAACCCGTCACGCCCCTTTCTCTTTATCGATGTCAAATCCGGCAAGGTCCTCTATTCTTTTGATGGACTGGCCTACGGCCAGGGCACAGGCCCCGGCGGGAACCTCAAGATCGGCCAATATACTTATAATGATGTTGGCGGCACTTACCCGGGTTTCGGCGTCACTGTTGCCGGCAGCACCTGCACCATGAATACCACCAACGTCAAAACCGTGGATTTAAACCACGGCACCAGCGGCTCCACCGCTTATGCCTACACCTGTTATAATAACACCCATGAGAACATCAACGGCGGCTATTGCCCATTGAATGACGGTATGTATTTCGGCCAGGTGATTTATGATATGTATCAAGCCTGGTATGGCCTCCCCGTGCTCCCGTTCCAGCTCACCATGAAGCTCCATTACAGCACCGGTTATGAAAATGCTTTCTGGGATGGTTCCGCTATGAGCTTTGGCGACGGCGCTTCCACCTTTTATCCCCTGTGTTGTTTGGACGTTTCCGCCCACGAAGTCAGCCACGGTTTTACTGAGAATCATTCCGGTTTAATCTATTCCAGTCAATCCGGCGGTATGAATGAAGCCTATTCGGACATGGCCGGTGAAGCGGCTAAATACTACATGAAGGGCTCCAATGACTTTATGTGCGGTTATGATATCTTTAAAGCCGCCGGCGAAGCCTTGAGATACCTCTATAATCCCCCGTTGGACGGCGTCTCCATCGATAATGTCAGCGAGTATTACGAAGGTTTGGATGTTCACTACAGCAGCGGTGTTTACAACAAGGCGTTTTATTTAATCGCCGTTTCTTCCGGTTGGACCACCCGGATGGCCTTTGATATTTTTACCAAGGCCAACACCGATTACTGGACCGCCAGCGAAACTTTCGCGGCAGGCGCCAATGACGTCAGGCAAGCGGCCCTCGATTATGGCTATAACTGCGCGGATGTCGCCGCGGCTTTTGCCAATGTCGGTATTACTATCACCGCATGCCCGTCTAACCAACCCCCGGTAGCTAACTTTACCGCCGCCCCCCTCAACGGTTCCGCCCCGTTAACCGTCAATTTCACCGATACCTCCAGCAACACACCCACCTCCTGGTCATGGAATTTCGGCGACAGCGGGACCTCCACCGTCAGGAATCCTTCCCACACCTATACTACGGCCGGGTCATACACCGTAACCCTGACCGCCACTAATGCTTATGGCTCCGACGGCGAAACCAAGACCAATTATATTACCGTGACGACACCCGCTCCCCCGGTTGCTAATTTTACCGCCAGCACTACCAATCCATCAGTGGGCAGCGCCGTCACTTTTACCGATACCTCCACCAACACCCCCACCTCATGGAGTTGGACCTTTGCCGGCGGAACGCCCGCTACCAGTACGGCGCAAAACCCGGTAATTACCTATAATACAATAGGAACATATGACGTATCCTTAACCGCCGCCAATGCCCAGGGCAGCGATGTCGAGACCAAAGTGGGTTATATCACCGTATCCGCGGTTCCTTACTGCGCATCGCAGGGCAACACCTACAGCATGGAATGGATCGCCAGGGTCCAGGTGGGTTCGCTGGATAACGCTTCCGGCGCCGCCGGGTACACCGATTTCACCGGCATAACCGTTAATTTAACCGGCGGTAATAACGCCGGCGTTACCCTGACCCCCGGTTTTTCAGGTTCCACTTATACCGAATACTGGAAAATCTGGATCGACTACAATGGCGACCATGATTTCCTGGATGCCGGCGAAGAAGAGTTCAGCGGTTCCGGCACTTCAACCGTTTCCGGCAGTTTCGCCGTGAACACGGGAGTAAATATTACCACCCGGATGAGAGTATCCATGAAATATAATGCCGCGCCCACCTCTTGTGAAACATTTACTTACGGAGAAGTAGAGGATTATACGGCAAATATTTCCAGCGGCGCTTCACAGCCCCCGGTGGCCGCATTCACCGGCAATCCCACCACGGTCCAGGTAGGCGGCAGCGTTACCTTTACCGATCAATCCACCAATAGTCCCACCTCCTGGTCCTGGTCCTTCCCGGGCGGCACACCTTCCACCAGCACGGCGCAAAATCCGACAATCGTGTATAATACCGTGGGCTCCTACAATGTCTCATTAACCGCCGCCAATGCCGCGGGAAGTGATGATGAAGTTAAAGCCAATTATATCACGGTAACCTCCGCGCCCGCCGATGAAATAGCCGAGGGCGTCGATTATACCGGGACGTTTACCAAGAGCGGCAACGCCAATTGGACCAAAGTCACCGACGTATATTATTACGGCGGCGATTCGGCCAAGAGCGGCGTCATTACCCACAGCCAGTCCTGCTCCATTGAAACTAGCGTTACCGTGGCTTCTACCCAGGCCGTAAAATTCTACTGGAAGGTTTCCTCTGAAGCCAATTATGATTACCTGAGATTCTTTATCGACGGCGTCCAGAAAAACCAGATTTCCGGCACCGTAGACTGGACCCAGGTATCTAACAATATCGCCGCCGGGACCCATACGCTGAAATGGACCTACCTCAAGGATGTCAGTGTCAACACCGGTTCCGACTGCGGTTGGGTAGATAAACTCGAGATCACAACCCCGGCTTCGGACCCCATCGCCGAAGCAGTAGACTACCCCGGCTTGATTTTTACCCTGTCAGGGACCGGCAGTTGGTATTCCCAGACCACCACCACCTATTACGGCGGCGATGCGGCCCAGAGCCCCGTTATTACCCACAGCCAGAGCTCTTCCATGGAAACCTCTATCACCGGTAAAACCACTGTTAAATTCTACTGGAAAGTCTCCTCTGAAGCCAATTACGATTACCTGAGATTCTACATCGACGGCGTCCTAAAAACCTCGATTTCCGGAACCGTCAACTGGACACAGCAAACCTATACCGTCACCAGCGGCGCCCATATCCTCAAATGGACCTATTCCAAGGACGGCAGCGTCAGCACCGGTTCGGATGCAGGTTGGGTAGATAAACTCGAGTTACTTTAATCCATTATACGATTATACGCGAACGTATAAATAGAATACGTTCCCACTAAAACAAAAGGCCGGGATACCCATCCCGGCCTTTTTCTTTCCCCCCACTGCGTGGGCACGCGGCGCGTGCACCCCATTTGTAATAAATGACAGACAAAAAATATTTTCAATGTTATCACCAACAAAAGAATTAAAAAATAAAAGGACTCGAAAAGGTCTCATCCGCCCTTTCGATAAAATAGGAGGATTTGATGAATCGTTTAAATGTCAAGAAAGTTTTTTTAGTTGTATTGATGGGAATGCTTTTCTTAGGGTTTTCCGGGGCTTTATGGGCCCAGGATCTTGAAATTCATTACATCAATGTCGAGCAAGGTCAAGGTATTTTGATCAAAGGTCCCGATGGAACCACCATTTTGTTCGATGGCGGAACCACGGGAAAAGGAACCTCTGAAGTTGTGCCGTATCTCCAATCGCAGGGAATCACCACGGCGCAGGCGCTGGACTATATCATTACTTCTCACCTGGATACGGACCATTTTGAAGGGTTGACGGAAGTGATGAACTACGGTTACGACGCGCTCCATGTGTATGACAACGGCAGCAATAAAACCAACACCTATATAACCGCGTTCCACACTGCCGCATCCGGCACCACGGCCGGGGGCGTTACGTCCATTACATTGGGACAGGTGATAAACCTGGGAAGCGGCGCCACCGCGCGGTGCGTGGCGGCCAATGGCTCAGTGATCGGGGTTGGCGCTATTTCCGGCGGCCAGGCCAATGAAAACGACCGTTCCGTCGTTCTTCTTGTTAAATATGGCAATTTTGAATTCATCACGACAGGGGACCTGGGTGGGGGCTCCGATGACGGCGCCTGCACCGGTAGGTCTACTACCCAGGTGAATATCGAAACCCCCCTGGTTAACGCCATTATGCCAGGCGGCGCATACCCCCTGCTCTCTACTTATGGAGTGGAAGTCGCGCATATCGGCCATCACGGCAGCGAAAGCAGCGGGAACTCGGATTATATGAACCATCTGACGCCCCAGGTGGCCTGTATTTCAGTGGGCGCCGGCCAGTCCAGCGGGTGGTATCATCCCCGCATCGATGTAGTGGAACACGTATTTTTAGCGCAATCCGCCTGCATCACTGCGCCCCCGGCCCTTGTGCTTCAAACCGAAGAAGGAAACCCGGGCGGTGGTACAATAAGTTACGCCGGTTACTGCGTCGGTGATTTTGTAATCGCCACTGACGGAGTGAGTTACTATACCGTCACCGCCAATGGGGCCGTTACGCAGGGGCCCGATGAACGAAACGCGGCCGGTCTGCCCGGTACTTTTTATTTTGAAGAGAGCGGCGGCGGTACGATAATCGCAAATTTCAGCGGTACTCCTACTTCCGGGACCGCGCCGTTGAATGTTAGTTTCACCGATCTATCCACGGGCGCTACATCATGGTCATGGAATTTCGGCGACGGCGGCACCTCGACGGCCCAAAATCCTTCCCACACCTATACGACGGCCGGGACATACACCGTATCTTTGACAGCCGCCAACGCTACCGGCTCCGACACTGAAACCAAGGCCGGTTATATCACCGTGACCGGGGCGCCCCAGCCCCCGGTGGCTGCATTTACCGGCAGTCCCACCAGTGTTTCAGTGGGCGGCAGCGTGGCTTTTACGGATCAATCCACCAACACCCCCACATCCTGGTCCTGGACCTTTGCCGGCGGCGCCCCCGCCACCAGCACGGTGAAAAACCCGACGGTTACATATAATACGGCAGGAACGTATAATGTGACCTTAATCGCCACCAATGCCCAGGGCAGCAATACCCTGACCAAAACCAATTATATTACCGTCACGACAGGTTCATATTGCGCTTCCCAGAGTAGTGGTCCGTCCGACGAATGGATCGCCAGGGTTAAAGTAGGGACAACGTTAAACAATTCATCCGGCGCCTCTGCTTATACCAATTTCACTTCTCTGACGGCCAATCTGCCATCGGCCGGCCAGTCGGTAACTTTTGAGTTAGTCCCCGGTTTTTCCGGTTCTTCTTATACCGAATATTGGAAGGTCTGGATCGACTTTAACAGGGACAGCGATTTTGTCGATTCAAATGAACAGGTTTACAGCGGTTCCGGAACGACCATGCGATCCGGCAGTTTCACTATTCCTTCCGCGGCCACCAATGGGAATACCCGCATGAGGGTATCCATGAAGTACGGCAGCGCGCCGACTTCCTGCGAAGCATTTACCTATGGCGAAGTGGAAGATTATACCGCCAATGTCGGCGGCGCAGGCGGCGTCACTTATTGCACCTCTTCCGGGAATAGTCAAGCTGATGAATGGATCGGGCGTGTGCGCATCGGGACGCTGGATAAATCTTCCGGCGCTTCCGCTTACTCCGATTACACTTCCATCGTCACCAATTATACCCGTGGGGTCAGTCAGAGTGTTACCTTAACCCCGGCTTTTTCCGGTTCCGCTTACAGCGAATACTGGGTGGTATGGATCGACTACAACAAGGACGGCGATTTCGTTGATACCGGGGAAAGCGTTTTCAGCAAATCCGGTACAGCCGCAGTCACCGGTTCATTTACCGTATCCTCTTCCGCCTCTACCGGTAATACCCGCATGCGGGTATCCATGAAGTACGGCAGTACGCCGACTTCATGCGGTACATTTTCTTATGGCGAAGTAGAAGACTATACGGCAAATATCCTGTAGTAATCGATAAGGATTTGATTTACCGTAGGGGTTTGATTAATCAAACCCCTACACCTTTTTTCTTCAAAATTTTCAACATTCCATAGACTATGATAAGCGTATAATAAATCCGAAATTCGAAATCCGAAACAAATTCAAAATCCAAATTTTTAAAATTCCAAACAAAAGCAAACCGTCATCCTTTCTTGTTTTTTGTTCTCTTTTGTTTTTCTCCGCTCTTCCGCTCTTCCGCTCTTCTTCACTTCCTTTTATCCTGCTTCTGATTTACAGTTTTGGTCATTTGAATTTTTGTCATTTGGATTTGTTTCGAATTTCGTGCTTCGTGCTTCGTGCTTCGAATTTAATGGGCGACGATGCCTAGTTTTTCTTTCATTTGCGGGTCGTCTACCAGGGCGGCGGCCAACACATTGATATACCGACTCATCCATCTCGAATAAACCGCGTAGGCGTCATTTTTCGCCGCCGTGGCCCGTTGGGCTTCGGCCCTGGCGTTTTTGTGCGTTGTTTCCGCCGTTTGGGTGTTATTAAAAGCCAGCTTTGCCTCATCTATCATAGCCTGGGGCGCGCCCACTCCCGCCAATAGCACGGTTACCGCCGGAAGTTCCCCTAATCTCTTGAAAAAGTACCGGTTGGCTTCGGACCAGGGGCCGTAGGCAATTTTCGTCAAATCCTCCGGTTTCAGATTGGCCAGGGTTTTGGGGTCGTCTCTTAAGACCAGGCGGAGCGCCTGCACGATACGCGAGTTTTTGGGATAAGGGACAGTCAAAAAAATGAGAAAAAATTTGAAAAAGGTATTGACAATTTAATTCCAATGCAATATATTTAATGCAGAATACAGGGTGAGCCCAATCCGCTGGTTCATAAAAAAAGTTCAGGGCAAGGAAGGTTGAAAATGCCACGAACGAAAAGACGTTGGGTCTCACAAGATTGCGGGTCCTTTCATATCATCTCCCGGCTTGCCGGGAACAACAAGCTCTTTAACATCGAGGAAAAAGAATATCTCCTCACCTTAATGGAACGACTGGCCACTGGCTTTTTTATCAGGATTCATTCTTTCTGTATCATGGGGAATCACTTCCATATATTGGCCACAGGCATGGAATTGGAAGCCCAAATGGCAACGACGGAAGAACTCCTTCGCCGCTATAAGCTGATATATGGAAAAGAGGCGGAACCGCCTCAAGGCAGTTATGAGAGCAGTGGCAATATTATCCCTGATGCTGACGGAGGAATCCAACGGTTGAGAGATCGCCTGGGTTCGGTCTCTCGTTTTGTACAGGAACTGAAGCAGACCTTTAGCCGCTGGTATAATAATAAACATGACCGCAAAGGTTATCTGTGGGGAGGCCGATTTAAAGGAGTCATCGTATACCAGGGAGAAGCGCAATTAATATGCGGTTCATATATTGATTTGAACCCGGTAAGGGCAGGGATTGCACGTCTACCGGAAGATTATCGGTGGAGCAGTTTGGGGCTGCGGTTACGGTCGCCTGTACGAGCCGGGAAGTTACTCTGGCCCTTGACGCTGGTTGATTTATTGGAGAGGTCGGAAGACTTATATGGACCGCCATATGTTAAAGTGACAGCGGATTTATTTGGAGTAGAGTGGTATCGTCAATTTGTTTATACAGCGGGCGGAATAGAACATGACGGGAAAGCGCACCTGCCGAAGGAAGTAATAGATCAAGTAGTGGGTTGTAATAGTCATTTAGGAATACTGGGGCGATTGCGTTACCGGGTGAAAAACTTTTCAGAGGGAATTGCCATCGGTGGTTATTCAGCGATAGCGGGAATTCAGAAATCGGAAAACCGCAAAAACATTCGTCCGCGATTATTTTTGGATGCGTACTGGGCGTATACTACTCGGGTGCTAAAATTATAGGGATTGATAATGGGTCAATCTATTTTCCATTTTTCAAATTAACTTACATCCGGCACATAAAGCAATAAAAGGGGTAGGATAGGTTTGTCACATAATCTGCAAAATTGACTGATAGGGCATATGTGATAAGAAATTTTTATTATCATTGGTACTCGCTTGCGTTATTTTTCTAGAAAATTTCGAAATTGATTATTCTCTTCATGGAAAAAGTTACCCAACGCAGCGGTTTATACCTTTCACTTCTTTCACTTCTAATTTTTGACTGTCCCATTTCCGTCATTGTAAAAAAAGCAGGACTGCGTCAAAGTCGAATTTCATAGATCCGGGCGACCTCACGGTTCTTGTGTTTCCTGGCGCGGACAAGCCGCAACCAAAAAGAATATCAAATATCGAAGGAAAGAGGGCTCATAAATTTCATCATTCTTTATTCGACATTCGTTATTGGCTGATAGAAGGCGCCAGTCAAGTGCCAGGCAAAGTTTTTATCCTTATAGCATAACAGAAAGAAAAATTGCAAATAGAGAGGGGGAAAAGAATTTACTGCCCGCCACTAAGGCACGAAGACACGAAGAGCGAAAATGGGGCCAGGCAAGAATCACTTCCGTTATCTTGCCTGGCCCCAAAAACCGTCTCCTTATTGAGAGTTGAGATGATGTGTGTAACGTAGGAAATCCCCAGGGCCGTGCAAAGCGGGTCCGGCAGCATGCCGGTTAATGGGCGACGATGCCTAGTTTTTCTCTCATTTGCGGGTCGTCTACCAGGGCGGCGGCCAACACATTGATATACCGACTCATCCATCTCGAATAAATCGCGTAGGCGTCTTTTTTCGCCGCTGTGGCCCGTTGGGCTTCGGCCCTGGCGTTTTTGTGCGTTGTTTCCGCGGATTGGGTGTCTTCAAAGGCCAGCTTTGCCTCATCTATCATAGCCTGGGGCGCGCCCACTCCCGCCAATAGCCCGGTTACCGCCGGAAGTTCCCCTAATCTCTTGAAAAAGTACCGGTTGCCTTCCGACCAGGGTCCGTAGGCTTTTTTCGTCAAATCCTCCGGTTTCAGATTGGCCAGGGTTTTGGGGTCGTCTCTTAAGACCAGGCGGAGCGCCTGCACGATACGCGAGTTTTTTTGCCTGGACACTTTCATTAAGTCCAGGTATATCGTGTGGGCATTCAACTGCGCGGTAAACGCTGTTTTCTGCGCCTCGTAGGCTTCGTTAAGCGCATCGAAATAGACCTGGCCCTGGGCTATGGCCGCGGCGTCGTAGCCCACGCTGGCCGCATCGGCTTTGAGTCCGGGGTCGTCGGCCGAAAGTTTGAGGGTATTTCTACCCACGGCCAGTTTTGTTTCAAAGGCTTCGCCGGGGTTTCTTTTTTTCTTAGCTTTTTTTGTATCTTCCGGGGTGGTTTCGTCCGGGGGGTTTTGTTCGGTATTGTTCTCTTCAGACATTTTTAAATCTCCTTTTAATTATTTTACGGGAACAGGGTCCGTTAATATTGCCGCTTCCGGGGGTGGGGAAGCGATATAAAGCACCCTTTATGTGGCAACTGGAGGTCGAGTTGCCATATAAAGCACCCATTATGTGGCAACTTAGGGTCGAGTTGCCATATAAAGCACCCATTATGTGACAACTTGTGGTCGTGTTGCCACATAAAGCACCCACTATGTGACAACTTGTGGTCGAGTTGCCACATAAAGCACCCATTACGTGACAACTTGGGGTCGAGTTGCCATATAAAGCACCCATTATGTGGCAACCTGGGGTCGAGTTGCCATATAAAGCACCCATTATGTGGCAACCTGGGGTCGAGTTGCCATAGGAAGCACCCATCCTGTGGCAACTTAGGGTCGGGAAGCGATAGGAAGCCCCCGTCCCGTGGCTTCCCCGCGGCGGTAGAATTTCGGATATCACGTTTCTTGCTGTCCATTTTCCAATTATAACAGTATATTTTTAGTTTTTCAAGTATTTTCTGTCATTTTATAAAATTTATTCCCCTTAGTATTCCGAAACATGGGAAAACTCAGTAAATATTTTCTGTTTCAGAAATTCAAATTTTAAAAATGATTTTGGGCGAACTTTCGAATTACTTATCTTAGCGACATTCGGGCCTGGCCCGAATGTCACTAAGATAAGCCTATATTTCGGATTTATAAGGCTTTCCAGGCAAATGGATAAATGGCACATTAACGGGGGGTCGGAATATTGTCCCATTCGGAGGCTATCCGAGAAGTCATGAATGTCTTGATATTAAAATTGTAGGGAACTGGCATTGCCTGTTCCCAAATTGTCATTGAAGGAACAGGCGATGCCAGTTCCCTACCAAATTGCGCCCTGCGTAATACTTTTTGGATAACCTCTTGCCAATGCCATCGGGTTCATTTTGCCAATCTAATCACTTGATGATTTTGAAAAGGCACATTATTCAGCCATATAGCCTTATCTTAGCGGCATTCGGGCCTGGCCCCTAAAACCCACATTTCGCCGAAGGCGTATCAGATTGCCCGAAGGGCACAACTTCCATTGACCATTGACAATTGACCATTGACAATTGACCATTCTTTTCCCCTCTCTTTTCTGTTATAATTGGAAGCGTGTAATGTGTGATGGTTTTACAATGTAACGGTATTACAGTATCACGGAGGCGACCATGAGTGACGACTTAAAGCTTGTTGAGCAATTTGAAAAGGAGACGGGGATAACATTGAAGCGGGTTCCCCTGGAAAAGATAGGGAGTTCTGTTTTTGACGGTTTCGCAGCGGACGATAACGGGCGGGTGCGGGGTCTGGCGATTTGGGAGAAAAAACTGCTTCGCCTACCTGCACTGCTCTCAAAATTTCAACGACTGGTAAAACTGGTCCTGGTGGGCACTCAAATCAACGATATATCAAGCCTCAAAGAGTTGAAGGGGCTAACGGATTTAAATTTAGCCGCTAATCAAATCAGCGATATATCAAGCCTCAAAGAGTTGAAGGGGTTAACGGTTTTAAATTTAGATAAAAATCAAATCAGCGATATATCAAGCCTCAAAGAGTTGCAGGGGTTAACGGTTTTACATTTAGCCCGCAATCAAATCAACGATATATCAAGCCTCAAAGAGTTGAAAGGGCTAACGGATTTAACTTTAGATTCTAATCAAATCAGCGATATATCAAGCCTCAAAGAGTTGAAGGGGTTAACGACGTTATATTTAGATTCTAATCAAATCAGCGATATATCAAGCCTCAAAGAGTTGAAGAATTTAAAACAATTATATTTATGGGATAATAAAATCACTCATATGCCCGCTGAATTTCTTGACCTGGGGCTGGAGATTAAATTGGAATGGGATGATAAAGGCGGCATTTACCTGGCAGACAACCCCCTGGAATCGCCGCCCGTGGAGATCATCAAAAAGGGAAATGAGGCAATCAGGCAATATTTCAAATCCCTACAGGGGGAAAAACAGGCATTAAACGAAGTCAAAGTCCTGCTGGTGGGCGACGGCGCCGCGGGCAAAACATCACTGGCTAAAGCGCTGCTGGGTGAGCCCTTCGACATCAAGGAATCGCAAACCCACGGCATTAATATTAATACCATGAAAATCACCCAAAATAACTGCAAAATAAAAATCCGCCTCTGGGATTTCGGCGGACAGGAGATCATGCACGCCACCCACCAGTTCTTCCTCTCCAAACGCAGTTTATATATACTGGTGCTGGACGGCAGGAAGGATGAAAAAACCGAATACTGGCTCAACCATATCAAAAGCTTCGGCGGCGATTCCCCCGTAATCGTCGTGCTCAATAAAATCGATCAAAACCCGGGTTTCGACGTCAACCGCCGCCACCTCATGGAGAAATACCCCAACATCAAAGGCTTTTACCGCCTCTCCTGCGCCACCGGGGACGGCATCGAAGCCTTTACAAACGACTTGAAACAGGCCGTCGACTCCGTAGAGATCAAATCCACCCGGTGGGGCGCCGCATGGTTCAATGTCAAAAAATACCTGGAAAACATGGGAGACGATTTTATCAGTTATAAAGAG
>Ga0315276_10000185_pt1 | contig 51203 bp, 50 predicted proteins | sample YL17G05_0_MG_FD_204542 | JGI IMG/M metagenome (GOLD analysis project Ga0315276, IMG submission 204542) | Sediment microbial communities from Yellowstone Lake, YNP, Wyoming, USA - YL17G05_0 | ecosystem: Environmental > Aquatic > Freshwater > Lake > Sediment | place: USA: Wyoming | collected...
AAAGTATAAATGTCATCTCCAGGATTATGCTCATTGCCTGGGCGCTTTCTTCGGTCAGGGGGTCGAGGATTTCAGCCATTGCAAGGCCCATTTCCCGCTCGATAATCAGCCCGCTTACTTTAACCGCGGTAAATACAAGTGTTATAATAAGCCCTAAAGCAAAACCGTAAACAATCTCATTGGCTATCAGCAGCGAGGCCTCCAGTGTCGATATATCTTTTATGTTTATATGCAGAGGAGTTATCATCGAAAAGAAAATCGAGACCAGCAGTATCATTGCCGCCTTGATTCTGACGGGGATAGATTGCCAGCTAAAGACAGGTATTACCGCAAAAAACGCCGATATTCTGGTCAGCACCAGCACAAAACCGAGCAGCTTTTCAATCATCAACCCCATAAGCTAATGCCCGATATTTTGCATATAGCCGAAGACTTCATTGGTGAATCTGAGCAATACCTGGAGCATCCAGTTGCCGAAAATCAGCGCAACAGCGCCCACAGCAAGGAGTTTTGGCACGATGGTTATGGTCATATCCCGCAGGGCTGTAACCGCCTGCAGCAGCGTTATTATTAATCCGACTATCAGGCAGGTAAGCAGAATCGGCGCAGCCAGAAGCAGAGATGTTTCGAGTGTGTGCCGTCCAAGATAAATAACAAAACCGGAGTCCATATTATTTGAATCCTAAACTTAGACTCTTTGCCAATAAGCCCCAGCCGTCAACGAGAATAAACAATATGAGTTTCAGCGGCAGCGAAACCATCATCGGCGGCAGCATCATCATACCGGCACTGAGCAGGACGCTCGCAATGACCATATCTACCACTAAAAATGGTATGAATAAAAGGCAGCCTATCTCGAATGATGTGCGGAACTCGCTTATGATAAATGCCGGCGTAACAATGTGCATACCGACATCCATCGGGTTGGCAGGCGGTTCAACCTTGGCCATTTGAAGGAAAAGAGTCAGGTCGGCCTGCCGGCATTGGCGGAGCATAAATTCCTTGATGCTGTCCTTGGCCCTTGCTGCTGCCGTATCAAAATCGATTTTGTTCGCAAGATAAGGCCCAATGGCATCGGTGTTTATTTTTGAAAATGTGGGGGCCATAGTAAAAAGCGTGAGGAACATTGCCAGACCCATAATTGCTATGGTAGGCGGGATGTTTTGAGTGGTTAGCGCCCGCCGGACAAAAGACAGAACTATCACTATTCGCGTAAAGGATGTCATCATTACCAGAAGACTTGGCAGAACCGCAAGGCCGGTGAAAATTATCACAAGTTTTATAGGCGTCGACCAGTCTTTGCCTTCGGTTTTGCTGGTGGCAGCCTTGTCTATTACCGTAATTAAATCCCCTATGCTCGGCATTGAGCCAGTCGTATCATTTGCCGCCTGACCAAAAGCTAATTCAGCAGCCGCCAGGATTGCAAGAGCAATGAAAATCAGTTTTGGGAATCTAAAAACCATTTATAATCTCAGCTTTTATTGGTTTTGTTTGTTAGAGCATCGGTTACATCGGCGAGCATAGCTATACTATCGCTGGTGCTGCCTATCAGAAGTTTTTTTTCGCCTACCTTGAGCAGATGCACCGCTTTTCGCGGCCCCAGATAGGTTGTTTCGAGAATATGAATGTTTTTACCGCTCTGGCTGGCGATTCTCGGCAGAAACTTTTTTGAGACATACATTGCGGCCCCGCCGAGAATAACAATCAATATTACAGACACCATCATTTTGTAGAACAACTCTCTGTTGTTGAGGTTGTCTGATTTTGTTGCGTAAAAATTGGGTGTGTTTACCGCAGATGGATTTGCGTTACCGGCTGATGGTTCTGCTGCCCCTGAGGGATTTGTCCGGCATAAAAAAAACAGCAACATAGCCGCACATAATGCAGCCGAAGCTACGGAAACAATGACTTTTTTTCTATGCTCCGACACGCTAAAAAATGCACCAAAATTTGATTTTCTTACAACTTTTTATAGTGCAAATAGTGTGCCGAAGAGCAAGATTTACCAAAATCCTGCAATAATGGCGTTTTTTAACGCAAAATCAGCCAAAATTTATGTGGGAATATCAGGTGGTTGTCGAAAAATTTGACACCCGCGGGGTTAATTACCCTGTTTTTAGGACTGCAATCAGTATCTGCGACTGTTCGGAGGCCGGAATTTTGCTGTCTACCCAGTCGCCGCCGAGGCCTGCCCCCCAGGAGTAAATAGGCCATTCAGCCGTCGAAGGCAGCATACTTCGCAGGAAATCCACAACAGCCTGTGCCCGTTTGGCCGACAGCACCCACTGCTGCTTTATGGTTGTCTCCTGTTGAGCAATTCCTACGATATATATTACCGTTCCGCCGGCTTTGGTCGATTGTTTCAGGTCATCTGCGAATTTGGTTAAGAATTGTTTGGCTGGTTCATTCAGTGCGGCCTGCCCCGCCTCAAACTTTATTGGAGTTATGACGAAATTGGGTTTTTCGCCGCGTATCTGGGGCTTGAGGGTTTTGGCAAATTTGCTGATAGTGCCGAATAATCGCCGTGTCTTTTCCTGTCTTGCGTCGATAAGTCTGCCTGAAACGTCGTTGCTGTCGCCGGCGGCGGCGTAATATGCTTTGTTGGTGTTAAGCTCCATCGCTTTATATCCTTTGCCTGAGAACACACCTAACCCTGAAATGGAAGTCTTGAATCCCTTAATTGTTTCTTCAAAAATTCCCGTGCCTCGATTGCAAAGCGTGCCGCTTCTGGTTACCGCCATTGTTTGCAGCATTATGAAGAATGCCATTAGCAGCGAGACCATATCTGCAAACGATATAATCCACAGAGGGGCCTTTTCGCCGCCGCCTTCTTCCTGTGCAGGAGGAGGTGGTGATTTTTTCATTTGTATACGCCTTCTTCGAGAAAAGTTATTTCGAGCATTCTTTTTGTGTTCAAATCTTCAGTTTTTGAGGTGGGTTTCGGCGCAATATTGCAGCGATTTTTCAGGACGCCTTTGCCGCAGAGATATTCTGTCACCACAATTGCTCGGAAAATTCCGAGGTCATCGTGTTTTAGAAAAGGGCCGTCCTCGCTTATTATAAGCCTGCCCGGTGTCTGATTTGTGAATAAGGCTATTGCATCGAGGAATTTTTTGCCTTCACCCGACAATGCCACTCCGTCTGCCCAGAATATTTTACTCGATTCGACCAAAAACACTTTGTCGGTTTTGAAATTGTCGTTTCTTGTTTCCTTTAGGCTTTTATTGTTTGTTGCACCTTCAAGGGTTGGTTTCTCGCTGCCCAGGTCGGCCTGTCCTTTGGCTTCCGGCATAGGCACTAATCCCGGCTGATGACGTGCCTGGAAGAAGCCGCCATAAGGTGCCAGGGCGGTTTTCATAACCTGTTTAAGCTCCAATGCTTCCTTGTCGCCGACCGAGGAGAAGCTTGAGAGCATTATAAAAAATGCCATCAGCAGGGACACCATATCTGCAAAAGATATAATCCACAGAGGCGCCCCTTCGCCGCCGCCTTCTTCTTCCTGTGGTGGAGCCGGATTTTTTGCCATCAGACCTTTATTTTTACTTGTTCCCTGCGTTTTGCCGAAATGAAGACCTGCATCATTTCACGCACCTCTGTGGGGTTTTCACCTCTGGCCAGCGCACACAATCCTTCGAGAACCATTTCCATAGAGATTTTTTCCGCCTTCGAGTATTGGCCGAGCTTGCCGCCCAGCGGCAGAAACAGCAGATTGGCCGCGAATGCGCCCCAGAACGTGCATACCAGCGCGCAGGCCATTCCTCGACCGATTTCATCGGGATTCTCCATCTTGCTCATCATAGATATCAATCCGATAAGGGTGCCGACCATCGCAAACGACGGGCAGGATGACCCCATAAATTCCAGCATTTTTTTGCCGACAGAATGTCTTTCCTGAAGATATTGAATCTCCATTTCCAGCAGTTCGCGGATTGACTCTTCGTTCTGGCCGTCTATCAGCATTTGGAGCCCCTTTGTGAGGAACGGGTCTCTGATTTTGCCAAGTTCCTGCTCCAGCGCCAGCGCGCCGTCCCTGCGGTTTATGGCGGCGTAGTTGACCATATTCTGGATTATCTCCTGCGGAGACGTGATTTTCTGAAACAGCGTCTTTTTGATAATCTTGAAAATGCTCAAAAATTGCGACATAGAGAAGTGTATCATAGTTGCGCAGGTCATACCGCCGAACACAATCGCCAGGGCGGGAATGTTGATGAATATGGCCAGATTTCCTTCATAGAGGATTGTCCCGAGGATTACCGTCAGTCCCAGAATTGCGCCGAGTACCGTTGCGAGGTCCATAATTTACTCTTTCTCAATTACCAGTTTCAATTTTTGGCTGATGCCCGCTGCGAGTTTCGGTTCGGAGACAGCCAGTTCGGCAAGCACCTTGGCCTTGCTTCTCTCGGTCATATACCGCAGGATTTTTACCGCATCATCGAAACTGCTCACACCGCCTACCTGGGTTGGGCTCACACACATATTAGTCAATATCTTGGCGGCACTGGAGGAATCCATTTTGTCGTAAGTGGCTGCGATTACCAACAGGTTGTCCTTTTCCGCCTTTTCAACCTGAACCCTGCTGGCAAGCAGTTTGTTTTGTTCCTCTTTGAGACGGGCAACGGATGACGCAAGTTCGATTCTCAGGTTGTTTAGTTTTTCAATATCTTTTTTCAGGACATCCTGAGCTATTTGCAGTCTTTGTTCGGTCGATTCAAGGTCTCGCAGTTTTCTGTTGTACTCTTTCATTTTTTCCCGGACATCGAGAACAAGGCTTTTGAGCTGTTTCTCAGTCAGCACAATTTTCTCTGCGTCGCTTGCCGCAGCGGTATTTGTCGCAGCGGTTTCCGATTCAGGCTTGTTTGCATCAGCGACAGCCGGATGATTAGGCTCTGAATTTTTTGCCTCTGCCGGTATTGGGGCCGGCCTGGTGAGCCATCCGAAGGCAAAGGCCCCCGCAAAACTTATAACTCCCGCTATTATTGTTATCAGTAATTGTTTCTTGTTCACGGCCATTTTCCTTTAATTTTTTAGTCCGGGTATCGCCTTGAGTTATTTCTCAATCGTTGACAGCTCTCCCTGATTTTTCCGGGTGAAGGAAATATTGGCTCCTTCGTCCAGCTCCTTTTGCTCTAATTTTTCCTGTTCTGCTATGAATCTTTTTTTTGTCTCTGCCCGCAGCCTTTCCAGACCCTTGTTAAACCGTCGCAGTTTCAGAACCTCGGCCAGTTTTTTGCTTTGCTGCAATTCCAGCTCCATCACCTTGTTTTTTAACTTTTTAATCTGCTCGTTGCTCGCCGCCGAATACTTCAGGAAGAATTCCTGCTCGCTCAATCGTTCGATGGTCTTTTTTTTGCTTATGTCCGCTATTATGTTCTCCAGTATTCTCTGCTGCATCAGCAGTTCGCCGCGTGCATTGGCGAGCCTTTCGGTCAGCGCAAACAATTCCGCTCTTTTTACCTGTTCCTCTTTTTTCCTGATATCGAAGACTCGCTGCAATCTCCATACGAACCGTTTCATTCATTCGATTTCCGTTTTTAATTTTCTATACCCAATAGTTTGTCCCAGGACTGTGTAATAGCGATTAACTGGTTGACAGTCTGCTCAAAGGCGGTTTTCTGTCGTATAGGCTGAATAAGAAAATTGTTTATCTTGTCAATCAGGGCAATCGCCCCGTCGATGCGCCTATTGCTGCCCGGCGAAAAAGCCCCGATATTTATCAAATCTTCTGCGTCTATATAGGTGGCGTAAATTTCCTTTAGTTTCTGGGCGGCCTTTTTATGCTTGTCGCTTGTTACCGCCGGCATCAGTCTGCTTATGCTCTGGAGGATATCCACTGCAGGATAGTGTCCCCTGTCCGCCAGTTTTCTCGACAGGACTATATGCCCGTCCAGCAGGCTTCTGGCGCTGTCGGCTACGGGGTCGGTCAGGTCGTCATTTTCCACCAGGACCGTCAGAATCCCCGTAATGCTTCCCTTTGCGGCACACCCCAGCCGTTCGATGAGTCTGGGCATCATCGAAAAAACACTCGGGCAGTAGCCTTTTGTTGTCGGCGGTTCGCCGGCGGCAAGCCCTATCTCTCGCTGCGCCTGCGCAAAGCGAGTCAGCGAATCCATCATAAACAGCACATTCATCCCCTTGTCCCTGAAATACTCCGCGATTGTAACGGCTACGAATGCCGCCTTGACTCGCTGTATCGGCGGCGAATCGGATGCGGCGACAACCACCACGCTTCGGGCCAGTCCTTTCGGTCCCAGGTCTGTTTCGAGAAACTCGCGGACCTCCCTGCCTCGCTCGCCTATAAGCGCTACGACATTAACGCTCGCATCGCTCGAATTGGCAATGTCGCCGAGCAGGACGCTTTTGCCTATGCCGCTGCCCGCAAATATTCCTATTCGCTGTCCTTTGCCGCAGGTCAGCAGCCCATCCATCGACCTTATTCCCAGGGCCAGCGGCTGGGTGATTTTTTCCCTGCTCAAAGCCGGCGGACTGCTCGCATCCAGGGCCTTCTTTTCCGTTCCTTTCAGCGGACCTTTATTGTCGATAGGCTCTCCCAGCCCGTTCAGCACCCTGCCGAGCGCACTTTCACTAAGCGTAATGTGTCTCGGCGTCGTGCGGGCTGTAACCATATCGCCCGGCGATATGCCCTCTATATGCTCCAGCGGCAGCAGGATAAGATGGTCATCCCGGAAACCCACGACCTCCGCCAGCACGCGCCGGCCGTCACGGATGCAGATGCCGCAAAGCTCGCCGATGCCCAGCACCGGCCCTGCTGATTCGACAGTCATTCCCGACACTCGCACTACGTAACCCCGGCACTTTATTAAATTCACCTCCCGCAGCGCCGAGTGAAATTTCTCGAAGTCGATTAAACTTTTAGCCGCCTGTTTTATAGTCATAAATTATTCCACTTTCCCAAGCGCCTTACTGATTTGCTCGAGGTGTTCGTTAATCAGCGATTCGACAATTCCTTTTGAAGTTTCTATCGTGCATTCGGCCTGCCCGACATTCGGGTCTGAAACAAATTTAATTCCCATAAAAGCGCCGGCATCTTCCTGCTGTATCTTTTGAATCCTGGCAAGGTCGCCGGGATTCAGATGCACGATAATATCCTGCTGCGTAGGCGCATTCTTTATCGCCTCCTGCACAATGGCTTCTATCTGATAATCTCCCTGCTGGACCTTTTGAAGCAGTATCTTCCTTGCTATTTCCACCGAAAGTTTCGCAATTTCCTCTTTATGTCCTGCGAATATTTTTTCATAAAATTGATTAAGTTTGTCTACCAGCCCTTTAAGAGCAGCCAGCAGTTGTGCGAGATCGGTTTTCTGGTTTTTCAAATCCGCCGATAATGCGGTTTGTTCATCAGGCACACCGGGACCCTCGGCATTGAGGATTACCGCCGATTTAATCGGCTTACTAAGCTGGATTGTAACTGTTGCCGCCATATCAGAACTGCTTTATGCGTCTTAACGTTCCGGTCTCGTTGGCCTCTCGCATAGGTTTAATCACTTCTTCTCTGGTATCGATAATCTCTTTTTCCAGCGGCTCCTGCATCAGGGAAATCTCTTCTTCGAGCATAGCCACCGCCCGCTCCGACATATTTGCCTTTATCTTCTGAGCAATTTCCTCGTCAGCCCCATAAAGTGCAGTTCCGAGTTTTTTGCTCTCCACGCTTCTCAGGCATTCCTGCAGCGACCTGTCGGCGATTGACGGGATGTCTTCCCAGGTTATCATCAGTTTTCTTATCGTTGTGCAGGTTTCCTCGTTCTGTTTTCGAATCTCCTCGAGCAGTCGGTCTCTCAGGTCTCTTTCAAGTCCGCTTAGCGTAATAGCTAATCTCCTCAGGGTCTGCTGCCTGTCTTCCGGGAGGGTCTCACCCTGAAATGTCTTGAGTTTTTCCCCGACCATAGAGGCGATTCTTTGCTTGACTTCTCCGCCGAGCAAATCGAGGTTTGTCATTTTACAGACGGCCTTGAGCCGAACATCTTCGCCCAGAAGCGACAGCACTTCCTGGCTTTTTTTCGGCGGCAGCTCCGACAGTATCACTGCTATTGTCTGATGATGCTCGCCTTTAAGCGCAAGAACTAATTCATCTGTGCTGGCCGAGCGAATAGCCAAAAATGGGTCTTTCTTTTCCGTAACCTTTTTGATTTGGGCCTGGATTTGTTCCGCCTTGTCTTTGCCGAGTATGCCCACAAGCACATCGTTAAGAAATCCCTTTATGCTGAACCCCTGGGTTTGCTTGCGAATCGCATTATAGAAATCCTGAACGATTTTTGCCTCTTCTCTTTTGTCGCGGTGGCCTGATACGTCTATCTTCGCAATCTCCAGCCCGATTGCCTGCACATCTTCGTGAGGCAGTCCCCGCAGGAGTTCCGATGCCGTTGCGGTATCGAGATTCATCAGCAGCATCGCCGCTTTTTGTTTGCCTGTCATTTTTTATTCCCCCTTCTGTTCCAGCCAGTTGGCAAATAATTGTCTGACCTGTTCGGGATTGCTTTGCAGGCTGCCGGCTATCTGCTTTCGCATCGCCACCGGTTCATTTTCGGCTGTCCCGCCGGACAAAAAACCGGCAGCACCCTCACCGCCGGCCAATTGCCTTGCTGTGGTCATCGCAGCCGCTTTCTTCGTTGCTCCGCTGAATATCTTCAAAACAAGCAGCGCACAAATCGCCGTAATCCCCAGCGATGCCTGACCTGCAATCGCAACAAAATCGAATTTGCGGACCGGCTCTTTGTCGGCGGGCGACTCAACCGGATGATAAAATCTTGCTTCAACTACCGTAAGCTCATCCGCCTGCCCAAGGCCGAGCGCATTCCTGATAAGTTTCTCCACGTCCGCCAATCCCATTATTTTGGCAGACTTGCCTTCAGTCCCGGGCTTATTGGCCTCCGCGACATTTGCCGACAGGTCGATGACCGCCGCTACTTTCAGAGATTTTATCTTGCCCGGCAAATCGGCCCTTTGCTCGACTGTCTTGCCGACAACATATTCGGTTACGATTGTTTCGTCCTTTTTTGTCCCTGCCTGCGCAGGCTGTTCCCCTTTGGCTGCTGTCTTGCCCGGCTCAACCTCCGAGTTGCTCTTTATTTCTTCTTTCGTGGCTACTTTTTTAGTGGGGTCATAAGTCTCCGTAACGAGGTTTATGCTGGTCATATCAATGGTTGCACTGACCTTTACCGAGGCCCTGCCCGGCCCTAAAACGGTGCTGAGCATATCTTCCACCTTGCTCGCCAGGTTTTGTTCCACCTTTTCTCTAAAATCGGCAGCGGTGTTGGCGTTGCTGGTTGCGGTCTGGTCCGTATGACTTGAGAGGAGGTGTCCTTCGCTGTCTATTATGGTTACGTTTTCCGATTTGAGTCCTTCGACACTGCCGGAAACCAGGTGTGTGATTGACCCTATGTTCGATGAGCTTATTCGATAGCCCGGCTTTAATTTAAGGATTACAGATGCGCTTGTTTGCTTTCCCTGCGGCGAAAATAATGTCTGCTCCGGGCTTACTATGTGAATCCTTGCGTGTACCACGCCTTCTATCATCTGGATACTCTTGGCCAGCTCGTCCTGCAATGCCCGCTTGAGGTTGATGTTTTGAACAAATGGGCTGATGCCGATTTTTTCATTGTCGAATATCTTATAGCCGCTCTGTCCATCCGCAGGCAGCCCTTCTTTTGCCATATCTAAGCGAAGCTGGTAAATTTTTTCCTGGGGGGCGTAAATGCTTGTCCCGCCATTCCGCAGTTCGTAAGAAATGTTTTTTTCAGCGATTTTGTCCGTGATTTTCGCAGCTTCTTCGGGAGGCAGATTCTGGTAAAGCATACGCATATCAGGCCTGCTTGCCCAGCGGGTCAGCAGCACAGCGGCGGCAATCAGCGTCAGCACCACCGCAATCAGCAATGCCCGCTGAACCACGCTTACTTTCTGCCAGATTATGTTTATCTTCTGAAAAAAGTTCATTTAACCTTTATATTGGCATATTCATAGTCTGTTTATATGCATCGATAAGCTTGTTTCTGACGCCCAGCAGCAGCTTAAAGCTGACGTCAGCCTCGGCCACAGCGGCAACCACCGAGTTGATGTCTTCGTTTTTGCCGGCCAGCAAATCTTTTATGGACACATCCGATGTCTGCTGAAGGTCGTCTACCTTATGCAGGTATTTTTCAACTGACTTGATAGTATCTGCAAAGTCTGACTTGCCAGGCTCTGCATCGCCCAGCTTGGGCAGTTCGATTCCGTTGGGATAAAGCTTCGATATTACCGAGCTTACATCTGGATTTAAATTAATCATTATTTTTCCCTTTACCGAAGTAATTCGAGCGAAACTTCCACCATTTGCTGGTAGCGTTTTAATATTGCTGCATTGGCCTGATATACCTTGGTCGCAATGTTCAGATTTATCATTTCGGTCGGCAGATTTACGTTAGGCATAGTTACGTAGCCGTTCTCGTCCGCATCAGGATTGCCTGGGTCTAAAATCCTGTTGAAATCACTCATATCAGTTATGATTTCGTCTACGGTCACGCCCGTTATTTCATCTTCATCGCCTTTTGTTTTTAATATTGCTTCAAGCCGGCGGTAAGGCTGCCCGTTGCCGGCGTCGGTTGTGCGAAGGTTTGCAATGTTCGATGAGATAACTTCCAGATTTTTGCCCTGTGCCTGCAAACCGGAAATCGCTATGTCTATCGGGCCGAGGGTATTATTGACTTCCATATTTCACCGCCTATTTTGTTACATCCATCGCCAGTTCAATTTGATTGTATTTCTTATTTAAAAGCCGGGTATATGCCTTGTGCTTAAGGGTGTTCTTAATCATTTTGCCGACCTGGTCTTCCAGGCTGACGTTATTGCCGTTTGATTTAATGGTTGTGGTTTGGGGATTGAAAATTTGCGGACTGATTTTATTGAGGTCGATTTCTCCCGGCGAGTCCAGCGCCTTGGCCAGCAACTCTTCGAATTTGACGTCGATGGTGCGGTATCCGGGTGTTTCAAGGTTGGCAACATTATTTGCGATTGCCTTTTGGCGCAGACCTTCAGCTTTTATACCCGCTTCAAGCAGGCTTATCGTGTTGTCTATTTTAGACATATACGTTCCTCGTAGATAGGCACGGACTCTTACCGTTTAAAAATAAACAGCAACAACTGTGCCAGATGCAAAAAGTAAGCTGTTTTCTGTTCAAAAACAGGCTTTTTGCCCCCCAAACGGGTTTTTACGTCGTTTTCTGCTCAATTCGGCCTTTGTTCAACGTCAGGTTTCTATACAGCCTGATGGTTTTTTTGCCAATGACTATCACAGGAAACCGGCACCCTGTTTTGCCGGAAATTATTTCCTTAAAACGGCAAAGATTTCTCATACTAACAGCAGTCAAAAGAGCGCCCAAAAATTATTACTATTTTTGCACCCATAACCTTATTGTTTGCAGATAGTTATATCTTGGTGAGAATATCCTCTTAATGCTGGTATGGCAGTTGCATTATTTAAGCTTTGTATGAATGTTGGTATGTCTATATCCGGTTTGATTTTGGGCGAAGTTGCCCCTAATCCTAACATTGCGGCTAATCCCGCTCAGCCCAAAGGCGTTGCAACCCCTGCTAATGCGCAATCGGCTTTGGTTTCAACTGATAATCCTGAAGCAACCGGTGGTGTTGATACGGCAAACGCCGGCAATATACCGGTTTTTATTCAGGCCCAGCAGCAAAGCTTTCAGGATGTGCTTTCTGAAGCAATCGCAGGCCAAGTTCAACAAAATGGTGAAAATATCCCGGCAATAACGGGGCAAAAGAGTGAAAATGCCGCAACAACTGAAAATAAGCCGGTTATAGCCGGCGAACTCGTACAGCCTGATTCTGAACTATTGCAATTTCTTCAGAACACAGCAGCCGGAATGATTGTCGGGAAACCCCTGACAGAGACGGTTTCCGGCAATCCCTGCCCGCAGCAGGGCGATACCAAAAATACTGACAAAACCGCTGAACAGAACAATGTTGTTATGGTTCAAGGACTGCCGGTAGTAATCGCAGAGCCGGTCCTTAATCCTGCCGAAGCTAATCCTGAAGAAGTGATATTGCCGGTAATGCAATCTGAAAACGAAACTACTTCAATTCCAAATACCACAGTAGTTGGAGCCGAAGTAGTTGAAGCCACAGTAGTTGAAGCCGACAAACCCAATATTATTGCTGCGGTAAGCGGTGAGGGAGCAAAGAAAGACAGCGGCAGCGTATCAATTCCCACTGCCAAAATCCCGGTTGCCGGTAATATACCGAAAGCAGATGGAGCAGCAGCAAGCCTGATAAAGGACACCGCCGTAATTGCTGATAAGCCGGCCAACGCTAATATCCAGAATCCCACAAATCCGCAGGGCCAGATAGTTACTCCTGCTCCTACGGGTCAGCAAACACCTGCTTTGAATACCGATTTTCCGGCGTCTCCGGCTGATAAGCCGGCCAACGCTAATATCCAGAATCCCACAAATCCGCAGGGCCAGATAGTTGCCCCTGCTCCTACGGGTCAGCAAACACCTGCTTTGAATACCGATTTTCCGGCGTCTCCGGCTGATTTAGCCGGCTTACAGGCCGGCGCTGACCAGGTTAATTCTGAGCCGGATAAGCAACCTGCCGGCAAATCAACCGATAATCAGCGAGGCCATACGTTATCCGAAGCGTCGGCTGAGATTGTGAAGGGTTTCCAGAACACGGCTAACAATGTGTCGGACGGCAAAAACGGTCAAATGGCCAACCAGCCAGGAGCCGACTCATCGAGCCAGCCGTTTATTCAAATATTACAGAACCATATTGATACGACTGCCGGCAGTAATAGTAATCCTGAACAAATACTTACCGCAAATGGCGTTCAGCAGACAATTGTTGAACAGCCGCCTCCGCAGATACCCGTTGCCGATACTTTGCCGCAGGGCCAGCAGAAGCAGCAGTTTATGGACCAGATTTTTGAGTCTATTCAAAGTTCAGTTCAGCAGGACAGCAAGCAGATAACTATTCGGCTGAATCCGCCGGAACTCGGCAAGGTGTTTATAAAGTTTCAGGAGAATAACGGCCATATCATTGGGGTGCTGAGGGTCAGTGAGGCACAGACCAGATATGAGATTGAGAAGGCTTTGCCGCAGTTGATACAAAACCTGGTGGATTCGGGGGTAGTGATAAAACGGCTTGATGTTGTGATGGCGGAGCAGCCGCAGCAGCCATTGAAGGAGCAGTTTACGCAGAACGGGCAGGAAAACTGGGCCAATCAGCACAATTTACCCGAAGGCAATAATGGTCAGCGAAGAAATTATACCGATGAATGGGGGACAAATTCCGGTTATGGGGGTGCGGAAGCTGATATGCCAGGGCTGTCAGATTCATTTATCACGGATAAGTCTATGAATGTGCTGGTATAGTTGCGAGGCGGGGCGGGATTTTGTGCGTGCTAACTGTTATCAGATGTTATCAGTTGTCATCAGTTGTAATCAGAACACACTCTAAGTGATTCAGAAGCACTCCAGAGATACATCAGAGATACGCCAAAATGCATCAGAAGACACCAGTGTTTTTGCTTAAGTATTTTCATAACAAGGACTTAAATGTAATCGAGCCGCGGATTTCAGCAAAAAAACGAAATCCGAAACAAATTTGCTCTGTTGAGAACATAAACGAATGGCCGAAATTTTAATGACCAAAACAAATCTCCCATAGCACACTTTGCTCCCAATCCCGTCAGGGATGGCTTACGCCATGTGGGGATATAGAGTCTCCCCATAATGGGGCGGGCAGGCGCATTTGGGTTGAAAAAAGCGTCAATTATGGAGGACGGTGAGGGCGCAGAGTAGAGGTAAGTTATTATGGGATAAAGAGTAAGGGGATTTGGAAATTTTTTTGCGATTTGGGGATTTTTTTGAAGGGGTATATGCGCGGATGATTGAAAGTTAGAAGAACAAAAAAAGGGTCTGACCCCTTTATTTCCCCTCGGGGCTGGCGAAAGATGTGGTTAGTGGGTTTTCTGATTTCTTGGCCGGATGCCTCGACTGCGCTCGGCATGACATAGTCTGAAAGCCTGCTGATTCCCAATGTAGCTTCGACCGAAGGCGCCTGGGCTTTTTATGTCATTTCGAGCGAGCCGCATAGGCTTTTTATGTCATTTCGACCGAAGCGATGCGAAGCATCGCGCAGTGGAGAAATCTGGCTTCGCAAGTAAATCCTCCCTATAATGAACGGTATGCCTGAAAGCAAGACCTACTACGTTTATATAATGACCAACCAGTCGCGCACTTTGTATGTCGGATTCACCAACAACATTCGCAGAAGAGCCTGGGAACACAAGGCCGGACTGGTCGAAGGCTTTACCCATCGTTATAAAATCGATATACTGGTTTATGTTGAGTCGTTCAGTGATGTCTCCTGTGCGATTGAACGGGAGAAGCAAATCAAACGCTGGAGACGGGATAAGAAATTGAAACTAATCGCCCAGAGCAATCCCGAATGGCGTGACCTTAGCGACGGCTTGCACGATTAATATGGCGCATAAGGCAGATTTCTCCACTTCGTCCCGACAAGTCGGGACTACGGTCGAAATGACAGGAGTAACGGTTGCTCCGCAGCCTCCGGTCGAAATGACAACGGACGGAAATCCGGGAACAGAATATTGATTTTTTTGACGAGAACTTTTTGCGTTTAGCGCTCGCCTATCCAGCCTTCGCAGCTGCTTGCTACTCTGTGTAGCAGCACGCTGCGTAGCACGAGTCGGCGGGCAAATGAATTTGCAGCCGGCCAAAGAATGGTTGCTGTTTCTATTTGTTTTCATCTTTGCTGGTATCTTCTCTCAAGAGAGCCTCATATCTGGTTTTGTCCTCGTCTGAAAAACAGCAGAAAATAACGTCAGGGTGGTAGTTCATCTTTATCTGATATGTCCGCACCGTATCCACCGCTATGCGAGCCGCATCGTCAGCGGGATAGCCATACGCCCCGGTGCTTATACAGGGAAATGCCACCGAGGTCAGTCCGTATTTTCGAGCCAGGTCCATCGAATTCCAATAACATTCGCGCAGCAGGGCTTCCTCGCCGTGATTACCTCCACTCCATACCGGCCCAACGGTATGAATGACATATTTGGCCGGCAGCATATAACCCGATGTAATTTTCGCCTTTCCGGTGCTGCATCCGCCGAGGCGACGACATTCTTCGAGAAGGCGAGGTCCTGCGGCGCGGTGAATAGCGCCGTCCACGCCGCCGCCGCCCAGCAATGTTTTGTTCGCAGCGTTTACGATGGCGTCGACTTTAAGCTTGGTTATGTCACTGGTAACTGTCGTAATCATAGCTTATACATCCGCCAGGCCGTTTGTTTTGAGAATCCGATTTTGCGTCTTATGATTTACCGCCAATCAATTGTCGATTGTAAATTTACCCATACATTTTGCCCTTCTCGTCAACGTAAATCGTGCTTTTGGACTGCTTTATCACCCTGACCGCCTTCGGCACTTCGGCAAGACTTGGAATCTTGAACAGCTTACGGCAGCTCTGGCATTTTACTCTGCGGTCGGCTGCGCTTTCGTCCAGCAGCCACGCGGCCCCGCATTGCGGACATTGTGCTATAATCTGCATCGGTAAACCTTTTGGATTCTGACCTCTGTTCGGCCAGATATTTTATCCGCAAATTTGACGTTTATCCATCAAAAAATTTCGCACTTGGTCCTGTAATATCGTTTCTCAGCGTGCGATACCGGCCTTTTCCGCTTTAGCCGACATCTCGTATCTTGATTTAATCGCCCGAATCTGCTAATATAGATGTTGTTGGCAGGGTGATGAAATGTCAAAAAAGATTACGTGCAAAGTTATTAAATCCGCTCCTTTGTCTGGAAGCAGCACGGCATTGCTGCACTTGCACCGGGTGCGCGACGAGAACAGGGGGATTTTCGAAACTGCTCTGCCGGATATGATGCCTGCTTATCCCGGAAGTCTGCCTGTTTATACCAGCCTTGCCCGCTCGGCGGAGATAAATTTCCCGTCACCTCATTTTCTGGATTGCGACGCCTGACCTCAAAACTACTTTGACAGCGCCTTCATAACATCGACTACCGTTACCATACCCAGCACTTTACCTTCCTTGTCTGTCACGGGCATACAGTGTCGTTCGGACAGGCACATCTTTTCCATCACGGCCGCCAGAGGCGTTTCCATCTCTATTGTCTGGACCGGTTTGCTCATAATCCACTTCAGTCTTATTTGCAGCGTGGCGTCATCCAGAGGCCGGCGCCATTTCGTAAACGGCGGCTTCAGGTAGGGACTCATTGCACCGGTCAAATCACTTTTCGAAACAATACCCTCCAGCCCCTCGTCCCGGCCTATCACAATATAATTCGTGTCGTGCTGCTGCATTTTTTCAAAAGCCTGCTGCACGCTTTCGTCGGGACTGCTCCAGACAATGTTCTTTTGCATAATGTCCGCCGCACATAGTGACGGGCTTGTCCCCTTCGCATCGCCGGCTACCGGCGCAAGGTCGCTCGGCAGCAGCGCCGGCGACTCGACCATCTTGCGAATAGCCCCCGAAATCGGCCCAACGCTGTTCTTGTCCCCTTCCGTCTTTTCGGCAGTCGCCGTTTCCTTCGGCGGCTCAGGCTGTTTGGCTGCGGTATCCTGTTTTTTCTCTTTTTTCCCCCTGCCTTTGGCCTTCGCAGGCTGTTCAGCCTCGCTTTTCGATACGCCGTCGAAGATTTTCCTGGGGAATATAATGCTGAAATCAAACGCAGGATAATGATTGATTGTCATTTTGTATGAGGCAAGAGAAAATGTCTCGCTGCCGCTCTCGACAAATCCGGTTTTTTCCGCCGGTGTTTCCCAGATGTCCCCGATGAACGTGCTGCCTGCAGCAAGACTCTTATGTCCCGCAAGTTTCTCACGAAATATTTTGTCCAGCGCACCGGCCAGTATATTGAATGCCTCGATTACGGAATCACTTACAGCTTCCGTGTCTTTTATAGTCCCCTTTTTTATGTTTTCCGCAATATTCTCTGCCGGCTGCATCTCGACGACCCCGCCGAGCGTGAAAAGTCCCTCTTTGCCGAGAATCAGGTAAAAATTGCCGTTCAATGCCCCCTCAGTCTTGACGGCATTGACCGCCGCTAATTTCCCGAATCGTTTTTTAAGCCCGTCGAGAGTTTCGTTTCCGGCCTCCTGCTGTTTGCATTCGACATCAATGTCGAGCATCACGGCGATGTCTTTGCAAAAGACCTCAAACGATTCTTTCGCCAGCTTCCCTACCTGCGTTTCGACTTCCTTTACTCCTGTCGGCATCTTTCACACTCCGTTTATGAAATACGCAATGTTGGTCCCCTTCACTCAGGTGGTTCTAATTCCTTTTCATTTGCCTTCGTTTCTGCCATTTATCACCTATTGACCACAGACCAGTGCCACACCACAACGAGGGTCAATTCTCAGACTTATATATAATTTTACCCTGCTTAATAACGCTTTTCAGAAATCCGCTCCTGTCCTTTGAGCGGCACAACAAAACAGGTTCTATACGCTTACTCACACCGCGAACAAGACCGAATAAATCTGCGCTTAACTTCAAATAATCGCCTCTGATTTTATTCACCACTACCGCAATATCGATATCGCTCGATTCCGTAGCGGTGCCTTTGACGTGAGAGCCATAAAGGATAATCATTTCTACCGGCAGCAGGCTTCTGACTTTTTGGGCGTAAAGCCGGGCTATCTCAATAACTTTTTTATCCACGTGTAAAAATCCTTTGTTTTTTTATAAAGCTCTTTACATTTTTTGCTGTTAAGTGACTTTAGTAAAAGTTCCTTGTCCTCAGGATAACGCGCCTGGATATTAAGAGGCATAAGTTCGTTAAAAAGCGAGAAATGACCTTTATCTGCACGTCTGTCAAAATCAGATTCTTCAGAAAGAACCAGCAGGTTGTGAGAATAAGGAGGGTCTTTTTTCCGGGTATACCAGAAATACGCTTTCAAGCATTTTTCCGCCACCTGATGGCACAAAAAACCGACGTACAAAAATCTTTTTGTTTCCAGCATCGCTTTGGCGCTTACCAGGTCATAATGAGCGGTATCCAGCCAGTATTTTATTTTCTTCTTTGCGTCCATAGCGACCCTTTCTTTTTCCCAAAAGCTTATCCTTCCTTTTTCGTCCAGTCAATAAAATCCTCATTGTTGTCGCTCATCCGATTTTTTCAACAAAATTTCCCCGCCCGCTGTTGCTCCTTTGCCCTGTTAAATCAGTGTAAATCTGTGTCTAAAATTATTAACAGTGTTAATCCGGGTCTAAACTTTGTGGAAATAAAAATGGCGAGGTGATGGATTCTTGGGGGTAGCCAATAACCACACATCCTCGCCCGGCTCACATACAATCCCTTAAGGCTTGTGGTTTTCAACCTTCCGTGGTTGGCCCTGTGATTTAACTTCCTCGCCTATTAAACGCCGAACTTAAATATATTTTCAGCCGCCGCTCTGATATTATCCTCGCTCTCAAGCTGCCCGCTCAGCAGAAGCTCTTTTGCCCGCTGGACCGCCTTATCGTCTTCCTGCGGCACCTGCATCGCCTTCTCAATCAGCTCCGCATAGTTGACCTGCAGCGAAGCATCAGCGCTGCCTGCAACGGTGTCCGCCGGGTTGACCTGCCTGGGTGTCGGCTTCTCGAAAAGGTCCTGAATTCTGTTTCCGTCTATTTTTTCTATCATTTTCTTATCTTTTCTTTCAAAAATTGCTGCTCATTCATTATCTTTTTCGCAACTTTTTGCAAAAACTTAACATTTTTCTTTATTTTTTTGCAAATTTTTCTAAAGTTTACTCTTGTTTTCGGACGATAATCGCCCCTTTATCCTCATTATTTCTTTGCCGGCAGGGTTTCCGCCGCCTCAAACGCCACAAATTTCATAAATTCAATCGGGCTTACTCCCATCAACTGCCTCTGCAGGCCCGGCAGCCCGGCCTGCAACTGATTTTCATAGTATTTTTTTATCCTCGATTCGGTTGTTTTATCGGTGCTGTCCCATACCTGCTCAAGCGCCCAGATTAGCTGGCCGTCTTTGAGGTCGATAAGTTTCAGCCGCAGAGCGATTGTCATATGCGGGAACGGCTGATAACCCGTAATATCGCCCAGCAGCACTGCATCGCATTTCAGTGTTTTCCGAATGGCCAGCAATTGCTCGGTGGTGTATGTTGCCCCCGCATCAAGCTGTAAACTGCGCCAGGCTGGGTCGGTCTGGCGGATGATGCTTATTCCGAAAAGCTGCTTCTTCTGCATCGCCTGAAACAGCGAATCGGTTACATCGGTTGTAATTTGCGGATAGTTCGAGTTGTTGTTTAGTTCGATAATAGCGACCCTGCCCACCAGCGACAGCTCCTTTTCAGGGTTTAGATAATAATTGATTGTCGTATGCATAGGCGGCGTATACACCCCGCAGCCGGATAGAAGAAGCATCAGCAATAATAGTTTTACCTGTATTTTTGGGCTACACATTAGGTTCACCTGATTTCGGCTGATTTGGCTCGCTCGGCGGAGTCGTGTTCGAATCTGCGAGTGTATTATTAACATCTGCGAGTTCTGTTTTGACCTCTGCGCCGAGGGCATTGAGTATCTTCAGCATCGCCTCAAGCTGGGCTTTTTGGGCGTCACGCATCTCATTTCTAAAGCCCAGAATATCCACCTTCCAGTTATTCAGCTCAATCCGCATCTGCACCAGAAGGTCGCTTGCCTCCGTTAGTTCTTTTTCTGCCTTTTGCAGACGGGTTTCAGTATCGGTGAGCTGTTCTTTCAGGCGATTGTTCTCGGTAGTGAGATTCTGGACTTTCTCTCGCAGCGAAGAAGCTTCATCCGAAAGTTTGGCGTATTTTGCCGACAGTTCCATTGCGGATTCTACAACTGTTGGACTTTGTGAGCCTGGCTCCTGGAATCTTTTCGGCACATCGGTTGTTTTCGGGCGTTCTTCATCGGCCTTAGGCTCGAAGGTAACGGTCGACGGCCAGGGGTGGAAATCCTGACAGCCCCAGACTAAAAGTAAAAGCAGCAAAAGAGCCGGCAGAAGTTTGATTATTTTATTAGTTTTCATTGTTCTTTTCCCGTTCATTTTACCTGTTCGGCACCTGGTTTGGAATTTGCATATTCACATCTTACATTTATTTTTGAACCGCAGGAACAGGTTATTTCCAGAACTGCGAATTCAGAATTGCTTTCTGCAATCCGCACCTGCGGCGTAATCTGTTTTGCGCCTTTGGCTTTTGCAGCGCCCGGCGCCACTGATGTAATATCAAGCTGCATTCGGCCCTGCAGTTCAACGTTGCTGCTCTTTAGAACGTGCGTCCCTGTACTTCTCATTATCATTTTGGCCCTTTCTAATTAAAATTACCCTTTATTTATCGTCATCACTGCATCGGCGATATTTTTCAGCCGTAAATTGCCCGGTTTTATTTTAAGCTTTATAATCGATGGTGGCTCCGCCGGAGTTTTCGCCGTTCTCACTGCTGCCGGCCTCTTTATTTGTCTTCTGGTTGTGTTCTTCCTCGCCTGCGTATCCTCGTTCCTGACGGCGTTTTCTTTCTTCCCGGCGTTTCGCAGGCGTTACGCCCGCGATATTTTGCATAGTTTCTACCGGATTTATTATGTTCGAGTTACTATCTGCCATCTTTCCATAACCTCAATTTTACAGAAAGATTAAATAAAGCGCTTGTGTGCAGCTGGCTGACTCGCGATTCGGTAATTCCCAGCACGTCAGCCACCTGTTTCATCGTCAGGTTTTGCTGGTAATAAAGCAGAATTGTCTGCCGTTGTTTTTCGGGCAGTTGTCGTATCTCCTCGGCCAGCCTGTCAATCAGCTCGTTTTTTTCAAGCTGTTTTTCAGGGGTTATCGTGTTTGCCGATGCCAGCATGTCCCTCCAGCCGGACGTTTCGTCTCCCGAACTGTCAATCGAAATGAAATTTGCTGAGCGTGCATTCTCGAACGTTTTATATAATTCATCGAGCGTTATTCCGAGTTTTTCAGCCAGTTCCTCGTCGGTGGGCGCTTTGCCCGTCTGTTCGGTTATTTTCCGGCTTATTTGCGTAATTTTTCGAACCTTTCTGGTGAGGTTCGCAGATACGAACGACCAGCCTCTCAATTCATCGAGAATAGCTCCTTTGATTCTGATATAGGCATAAGTTTTTATGTCGGCCTGGCAGGAGGGATTGTAATTTCTGACGGCCTTGACCAGCCCGATAGTGCCGGCGGAAACCAAATCATCATAAGACAGCGGCGGTCTCAGGTAGGTTGCCACTCGCTGCACTATCTTGTGAACCATCGGCAGAAGTTCGGTTATCCGCTCATTCTCCGCAGACTGCCTTTTGTGACCGGAGTATGTGCGCAGCGCAACGGTTTGAAGATGCTTTTTGCTTTCTTCTTTGGTGCCCGGCGTATCTATTATCTGGCTGGTTTTGGATGTCACGGTTGCTTGGTTTCCTTATGTTTGTCAATTTGGCTTTTAATCATTGCGTTTATCAAAACCGCATTGATTATTTTCACGGCATACGCTCCTATGAGATATGCAAATATTGCGCCTGCCACGGCTCTTTTGCAGCAGGCCAACGGCATCAGCCCGCTAATCCAGCCGGCAATTGCTATAATGAAAAAGGCCAGCACCGCAATACTTATCGCTCCCGACCTAACATTCAACGGCATAATTTCACCTTATTAGCGCACTTCAACAAGCTCTTTTTCTTTCGATACCGTTGATTCGCTCTGCTGGCCGGTTATCGTTTCCATCGGCTCGACCTCGGTTCCGAGTATGATTTCATCATAAGCCACTACCGGCAGAGGCGGCACAGTTCGTGCGAGCATAGCGGACAGCGGTGAACGTATTCTCGAATCGCACAGCAGGATTATTTTGTCCTTGCCTTTGTCCATAGCCTTTTTCCAGGCCCGTGCGACCTTTCTGCTTATGTCCATCGCCATTTCCGCCGACAGCGAGAGGGTTATTTCCTCACCTTCCTGCCGCAGAGTCGAGGCCATTTGATGCTCCAGCGCAGGCTCAAGCGTTATAGCCAGGATTTTGCCCGCTTCGTCTTTGTATTGTTCCGTGATGACCCTGTTTAACGCTTTCCGGGACATCTCCGTCAGCACAGCGGCATTTTTTGTCTTGCCTGTGTGCTCGCCCAGCGATTCGAGTATAGTAGCCAGCTCGCGAATCGGTATCTGGTTCTTTAACAGGTTTCTGAGGACTCGCTGAAGCAACCCGACCGGCACAAGTTCGCCGACGACGTCCCCGACCAGCGACGGCTGGGTTTTGCGGAGCCGGTCGACCAGGAGCTGCACATCCTCACGCGTCAGCAGCTCATCGGCGTGTTTTCGCAGCGTTTCAGACAGATGCGTAATAAATACCGATTCAGGGTCTATCACCGTGTATCCGTTCAGTTCCGCCTTTTCTTTGTTGAGTGATGTTATCCACAGTGCAGGCAGTCCGTAAACGGGTTCGGTTGTATCTATACCCTGAATTTTGTTTCGCACGTTTCCGGAATCCATAGCCAGGAGCATATCCGGCTCAAGCCGTCCCTTTGCCACCGTATGGTCGAAAAGTCTGATTTCATAAACGTTGGGTTCGAGGTTTATATTGTCCCGCAGTCGCACCAGCGGCAGGATAACGCCGAACTGCTGGGCGAATTTTCTTCGCAGGGCCCCGATACGGTCGAATATGGTGCTTTTCTTGCGGGGGTCTACCATACCAATCAGCCGAACACCGAAATTTACGGAAACCCTGTCGATGTCCAGCATTTCCTCAACAGGCTGTTTCTCCGATTTACCCTGCGTCAGCGGCGTCTCGGTTTTTTTATCGAGGCCTTTTTCTGATTTTACGACCGCCCGTCCTATAAATGCAGTGGCAGCAGCCAGCAGCAGGAACGGTATCGGCGGCAGACCCGGCACAAATGCCATCGCAGCCATTATGAAAGATGCTATCATCAATGGCTGGCTGGTTCTGAGGAACTGCCTGGAAAGGTCCTGCCCGATATTGTTGCTGGAGGAGATTTTTGTTACCAGGAATCCTGAGCTTATCGAGATTATCATCGATGGTATCTGGTTGACAAGGGCGTCGCCGATGGACAGGACGCAATAGGTTTTTATCGCCGCTGGGATTGCCATACCGCGAGAATAACCCATAGCGATTCCGCCGATGATATTTATAACGGTAACGACTAAGCACGCCTTGGCGTCGCCGCGAATGAATTTGCTGGCGCCGTCCATAGCGCCGTAGAATTCGCTTTCCTTGACGATTTTTGCCCTGCGTTCGTTGGCCTGTGTCTCGGTAATCAGCCCCGCATTGAGGTCTGCGTCGATTGCCATTTGCTTGCCGGGCATAGCATCGAGCGTGAATCTTGCCGCCACTTCGCTTATTCGCTCGGCGCCTTTTGTAATCACTATGAACTGGATGACCACGAGGATGAGGAATATTACCATACCGACCACGAAACTGCCGCCGGCGACAAAATTACCGAACGCCAGAATGATTTTTCCTGCGTTGCCCTGCAGGAGTATGAGCCTGGTCGAGGCCACGTTGAGGGACAGGCGAAACAGCGTTACAAAAAGCAGCAGAGACGGGAACGTGGAAAGTTCGAGGGCTTCTTTTGTCGACAGCGTGATTATCAGCACAGCTATCGACAGCGAGAGACTGCAGGCCAGAAGCATATCCAGCAGCGGCGTCGGCAGCGGGATTAAAAGGGTGGCCAGTACGACTACCAGTCCGCCGGCCATGATAAGATTACTGTGCGTCGTAAACGGCGTATTGGAAAGCTCTAATGAAACCGATTTATCCGAGACCGCCACTTTCAAATATCCTTTTTTATCTTGTAGAGAACCCTTTTATTTATTTTTTAGCCGCTGCCGTTGCAGACTCAAGGCCGGCAATATGTTTTATCTTTACCGCAAATCGTCCATCTACCACGACTATGCTTCCAGTGGCAAATTTGGTGTCCCTGAGGTACAAATCCGCCGGTGTGTCGATGGGTTTGTCGAGTTTTAATATTGAGCCCGGCCCGAGCTGCAGAAGCCTGCGGACAGTTATTTCCGTTTGTCCTATGGCAACGGTAACAGGCACGTGCATATCCAGCAGGATGTCGAGGCCTCCGCCGACGCCGGCGGCTTCAGTTTCAGGGGCTTCGGCAAAATCAACGGCTTGCGCCTGTGTCTTGGGATCCGCCTGTGCCTGTGCGGAGCTGTCGCCCTGCTGATTTTGGGTTTCGGTCCTTTCTTGAACGGTTTCAGCGGTTTTAGCCATATTCTCGTTTCCTTTTAACCGGCAAAAATTTTATCTGGATTATGTTTATGTCGTATTATGAAATGGTTCGGTAATCATCACCGCAAAACTGCCCGCCGATTTTGCCGGCTTTCCGTGGAAAAGCGTTCGTCCGTCGACAATCAAATCCAGCGGCTCATCGATTTTTTTGTCCAGCAGTATTATGTCGTCGGCCTGAAGGCTCACAATTTCCTCGAAGGTAAGTGCTATGGAGGCCAGTTGACCGATGACGGGTACCGACACCTTATACAGACTGTTCGCAATCGCGTTTGAAATATCTTCTGCAGAAAATTTTTCGGCGGCCTGCGCGGTTTTTCCTATGGCAGTCTCCATCTCTTTGCACGCTATGAGGATATAAGCTTCATTGCTGCCCGCCGACTTGGCCTTATCGATGCGGAAGACGATTTTGCAGACCTCTTCCGCATTTGGCAGCTCGAGCGGCAGTTGTCCCCGCACGAGGTTTCTGCCCGGCCGGAAATTACAGCCGCTGCCGGCGCCGAACAGCGCATCGATTATGGCTGATGACACATCCAGCAAAAGAGATTCTTCCAGCTGCGACAGGGTCCGGTTTAAGTCCTTCTCGGATTCGGTGTCACCGAGCAGTTGCGTTACCCAGACCGCCGCCGTTTGATTTGGTATCACAATCAGCCCGCACGAGCGAGCCTTTTCGGCACCGAAGGCGAGAAAATAATTGTTTTTATGGCTCTCCGGCGGCTGCAACAGGAATTCATCCGCAAAGTGCTGTGTTGTCGAGATAATTGTGGTGATAAAGCTGCTGTGGCACATCGCCGAAAATTTCTCATCTATCAGTATGACGGCCTTTTTGGTGAAGTCGTCCAGCTTCTTGAGCTGCTCGCTGGTAAAATAATGAGGCTGATACCAGTTGTAGTCGACAGCGTTTATTTGCGAGACGTCCTCCGCCTTTCTGGGGCCGGCGGCCGCCAGAAGCTGCCGTATCTTCTCCTCCGTATTCCTGTTGTCAAGAACGCTGCTCATTGGACGGCAAATTCCTTAAAAAGAACGCCGATGATTTGAGGTTTGGCATCGGGAAAAAGTTTTTCGTTAAAAGAGTCCAGTATCTGCGACTGGATAATTTTCTGATTTTTATCGCCTCTGACGTCCTCTATGCTCAGACCCGCAAAAAAGAGATTAAGCCAGTTTATCAGCAGCGGTTTTTTTTCTTCGAGAAATGCCTTGCCCTTTTCCTGCGGCAAATCCGCTGCGATTTGCAGCGTTACTATCACTCTGATGTATCGCGTTACCCCCGGCTCATTGAGGTTTGCAATAACAGGGTCCAAATCGTGATACCAGATTTTCGGCTCAGTCGGTTCGCCTTTTTCGCCCGCTTTCTTTTCTTCCTTCGATTTTTTCTCCTCAGCCGGTTTTTGTTCGCCGGCAGCGGCTGTTTCTTTGGTTTTACTGGTGACACCGCCAAGCAGTCTGCTGAGTCCGAAACCTCCGCCGGCGCAAACAATCACCACAACAGCCATTATTATCCACCCCGGCAGACCGTTGCTGCCGCTGGTTTTGGGCTGTTCCGGTTTTGCCTCGCCCTCCGCCGATTTTGAGGTTTCCTGTTTTTCTACCGGTTTTTCGTCTGCCATTTTTTGGTTCTCCCAGTTATCTGTTCACCTGTAAAACGCCCTGGCTGCGGTATTGCCGCATCTTGTCACGCAGAGTCCTGTCGCTGATACCCAGCGACTTCGCAGCCCTTGTCTGGTTGCCGTTAGTGTGCCGCAGGGTGTCGAGTATTGCCCGCTGTTCCAGTTGTGCCAGCGAAATCCCGCCCAGGCTCTCACCGGCCGCTGTGCGATTTTCACACACCAAATCGGCGACGCCGGCAGGCTGCACGCAGTCGCCGGCTTTTTCCTGCGGCAGCGGCTGAAGCTCATCGAAAAGCCACGACACGTCCGCCAGCGACAGCGTTGTGCCGACCCCCATAATAAGCGATGTCAGCACAACGTTTCGCAGCTGCCGCACATTGCCGGGCCAGTTATATTTGGTAAAAATATCCATCATCGCAGGGTCAATCCTGCTGATTTTTCGCTGCATCTGGCGGGCATGCAAATTGACGAAATGCCACACAAGGTCGGGGATGTCTTCGCTGCGCGCCCGCAGCGGCGATATGACTAATCTGACGCCGCTCAACCGGTAATACAGGTCGCTGCGGAACCGGCCCAGCCGGACTTCCTGCAGCAGGTCCTTGTTGGTGGTGCTTATTACCCGCACATTGACCCTGACGTTTTCATTTCCGCCGACGCGTTCGAAATCCTGCTGCTCGAGCACTCGCAGCAGTTTCGCCTGGAACTTCGACGATGTCTCCGTGACCTCATCCAGCAGCAATGTCCCTCCGTGGGCCATCTCGAACCGCCCCTTTCGCTGGGTATATGCGCCGGTGAAAGCGCCCTTTTCGTGGCCGAACAGCTCGCTCTCAAGCAAAGATGAGCTTAATGCCGCACAGTTGACCATGATGTAAGGTCCCTCGCGCCTTTTGCTGTTATGATGAATAAAATATGAGAACAATTCCTTTCCTGTTCCGCTTTCGCCGCTTATCAGCACCGGTATCGAGGTCGGCGATATTTTTTTCGCCAGCTCCAGGGTTTGAATCAGCTTCGGGTCTTTTCCTATAATCGTATAAAGGTTTCGGGTGGCTTCCTGTGCCGATGCCGCCACCGAGACATTATGATTCGGCAGAATTGTGTCCAGCAGGTATTCTATTTTTTGTCGGTCGAGCGGCCTGGCAAGAAAATCAAAGCAGCCCGCCCGAATCGCCTTAACGGCTGTTTCGATAATCTGCCGCTGTCCGTCTATTTCGGCAGATTCGGCCTGGCCTGTCATAATGACCGGCAGTTCGGGCGAATTGGCCTTGATTTTCCGCAGCAGCTCGAAGCCGCCGTCCGGCTGTGGGGACAGCCCCGGACGCAGGCTTATTTTGTCGCCGACAAACACCAGGTCGTAATCGCCCTTGTCCAGAAACTCGACCGCCGTCTTTTCATCGCCGGCTGTTATGCCGCAGATGCCTTTGCGTGCCAGAATCTCCAGCATAAACCTCACCACGCCGCCGTCGCCGTCGACTATCAGCACATTCGCAGTTTTTTGTTTCGAATTACCTTTGTCTGCTTCCTGCATATTTTTTCCGGTCAAGAAAATTTATTTACTGCCTACTAATTTTTCAGGCGTATCCTTTTGATACCACTCAATCAGCTTGTCCTGGGCTTTTGCGAATTCCGTCCAGGGCGAATTGGGATATTCCTCAATCAGTTGTTTATACATCTTCGCCGCTGTCGCCGGGTCGTCGTTGCGCAGACAGGTACCCGTCTGGAACAGGAGCCACGCCCTGTCGTGTGCTGAATTGGAATCGCCGGCCTGCATTCGGTTCAGCGCCTCCTGATATGCAATGGCCGCTTCCTTTAAGTGGCCGCTGAGAAACAAAACTTCGCCCAATTCGAGAGGATTGTTTATCTGCTCGGGATGCTGTGAGAGGCTGTTAAATTTCTGTAAAGTTTCTTCTCTTATTGTCTCAAAGGACGGTTTCGTAACAGCTTTTTCTGTTTCAGCTATCTCCGGTGACTCTTTAGCCGGTAATATTTGAGTGGTCTGATTCGGTTCAGCTTTTGCAGTTGCGGCAGCGGCAGTCGCAGATGCAGCGGGCTGTTTTTTAGGCTCGGTGCCGGCCGAATGCAGTCGCCTGATTACCTGTTGAAGCTCTTCGGCGTTTTTACTGTTATTTTCGCCTTTGGGTACGCCGATTTCTGCCAGCCATAATTTGTGCAGAAGCTGTGCCCTTGATTCTCCGGCGTTGTCGGCGGTTTTGCTCGCTTCCGGAGCAGGCTGCGGCTGTTTATCCCGGATTGTCGGAGATTCGGTCTTTTTTTGAGGAACGCCGGCTGTGTTGGAATCCTCCGGTTTTTTTTCCGGCGTATTTATCAGAAAGTTGGCAGGGTCAAGCAGGTCCGATGAGGCTTCACCGCCCGCAAAACTTGCCAAATCGCAGAAAAGCATCAGCGAAAACCAGAAAATGCAAAGCCGAAATACAAAATTTATTTCTGAATTATTCTGTAGAAAACCTGCAAAAGTTGTCATTCTGCACGAATCGCTAAAAACCCCTGTCATTCTGAACGGAGCGCAGCGAAGTGAAGAATCTCTTTTTCGCAAAAGAATAGAGATTCTTCGCCCGCCTGCGGCGGACTCAGAATGACACTTGTTATGTTTTCTACAAAGCATTTTTGAATTTTTATTTTTCATTTTTGGCCGTTCCATTCTCCTATAAGTATTGCTGCCGCCTTGTCGTATTCTTTCTGCTGCCTGTAGGTTATCGCCAGGATATCCATCGCCTTTTGCCTTATCCCCGGAGACGGCTTCGATTCCAAAAGTTTCGAGCATAGAGACATCGCCTGCTCTTTCTGCCCCAGCTTCAGGCAAACATCAGCCAGTTCGGCGGAGATTTCCTGAGCCAGAGGTCCCGGTTCGGCAAGAGCCAGCGTCTCTGCAAGACAGCTTTGGCCGAGCTGCAAATCTCCTTTGGCAATATAGCATCTGGCCAGTTCGAGCGAGACCCTCGCCTTTAGCTGCGGGTCGTTTATGTATTCTGCCTGCTCTCCCAGCACCGCTATCGCATTGTCCGGCAGCTCCATAAGCCGAAGGGCTTTGCTCTTGAGAAGCATTATTTCGGCAGAATCTTTTTGCGAAAACCGCTCAGGATTTACACCCTCCAGTTCGTTAAGCGCGTCGATGAAATTTCCCTGCTCTATCAGGATTTCGGCCAGCGATGATTCTGCTTCCGCATATTTTTCAACCGTCAGATTCCCCGCAATCGCGTGCTGAAAAGCCTTACAGGCCTGCGGAAGTCTGCCTAACGCCAGATTGGTTTTGCCCAGCATAAGATATGCAAAGGGCAGCTCGTCGGCTTTTGGGTCGTGGACTGCGCCGATATATCGGCCAAGCCATTTGGCGGTGTCTTCATAATCTTTTCTGTCGTAGAAACATTTTGCGGCTCCCAGCGCCGCTGCTGCCTGCGACTGGAGCGATATGTTCAGATTGTAAACTTTGGAATAGAGTCTGATTGCCTCGTCGTAAAGTTTGGCCTTCATTGTGGCCTCAGCGAGGTATAAAAATGCCTGGCCGGTCACCTCGCTGTCGGGATATTGTTCGACAAGCTGTTTTAAATCATCTCTGGCCCCGGTATAATTACGCAAATCCGCCCTTAATTTGCCGCTCCGCAGCAGCGCAAACGAAGCCAGTGAATTCTGCGAATACCGGTTCGCAACCAGCTTATATTCCGAAATGGCATCTGTAAGCTGCCCTTTTTGCTCCTGAAGAAGCCCCAGCGCAAAATGTGCATTGGCAACGCGTTTGTCCTCGCTGAATGTGAGTATGAACTTATGCCAAAGCGAAGCAGCCTCATCATTTACTGAAGATATATGCTCGGCAAGTGCAGAGTAAACCGTCAGGTTGGAAATGGTTGCTTTCAGGCTGCCGGCAGATTTGTCCCCCGCTGCGCTGAACGATGCCGACAAACCCGCAGCTCCTGCTGCAACGCTGATAACCTGCTGCGTCAAGCTGTCCCGCAGGTATAAGCTCACGGGTCTTTTGCGGGCGGGGATTTGTTCCGATGCCGGTTCACTGCCGCCGGCCCAGCGAATGTCCACATTGGCATTGGCTGCAAATCTTGCCAGTAGCTCTTCTATAGCAGCGCCGTTACATACGACAGACCATCGCGGCGATGCATTCTCTAATTGTTGAATTTGTGGCCCAAGCACCGCTTTATTCAGTTGCATTAAGCCGGAGTTAAGAAGCGACCGTATCTGCGCCTCGCTAAGGCCGTCGAATGGTTCAGTTTCAATCTCAGAGTTGAACCACAAACTCTTCGGAAGGTTTTTATCCGCATTCGAAAGCGAAAGCACCTCTTTTGTTGCTGCCTCCGCTGCCATAAAATAACAGTCTCGCTGCAATGATAGCACTCGCTCCCGGCTGAAATCGACCGCATCAATCAGCGCTATTGTCTGGTAGGCTCTGATTTGTGCCTGTAAACCTGTGGCCGATGGCTTATTTTGTATCTCAAGCACGCCGAGATGATAATTGGCGACCACCCTTATAACCGGCGACGGGCTTTTCGAAACCGCTTCGTATAAACCTATACTCCTGCCGTAATCGCCCGTTTTTTCTAAGCAAATCGCCATCCTCAACTGGAGAAAATCCTTCATCAGTTCCTCGCCTGCCGCAGCGGCGATTTTTTGCCCAAGCTGCTCGTATGCGCCGCAAGCCTTGCTGTAATCCTTTTTGGCGTAGAGGGTTTCCGCCATCTCTAATGACAATGGCTGTTCCTGTTTGCCGGCCTGTTTTGGCTGGCCCTGGATGTGCTGTTGTGGCACTGCGGTATGGTTTGGCATAGGGACAGTAACGATTATCGGCGTAGGTTTTAGCAGCACGTATATTAAGGCCATTGCGATAACGACAATTCCGGCTACGAGGGCTTTTTGACTGGCTGAAAATTGCCTTAAAACGATATGGCTCGGATGAGGCTGATTCGTTTCAGCAGGCGTGTCCGGCATACTTGCCGGCTCCGCCAAACTTTTATAGAACGTCTCATCGCCCACGAAAACGTCTTTTTCCGTAAGCTCTTCGCGGACCTCCCCGACAAACAGTTCGCTGTCTGCCGGCACAGGCTCGCCCGCTTCTTTTTGAATCGTTTCTTCCTTTTTCGCTGCCATAACAAAGTATCGAAGTGCGGATATGGCATCTGCACTTATGCCGATAAGCGCACTTTATGACCTTTGTAAGATACAGCAACGTCTGTGCCAGAGCTTTGCGAAGCCGATTGGCGGATAAAATTTGCGCAAATTTAACCCGCACATCTTATGAATCCTGCGAAAATGCAGCTTAACTTCTTGCTGCTCAAGGCATTATGTGCATAGCCAAATTTACATACCGTAATTTGTTAGGAAAACTTGCAAAATAACACCAAATGTTATAACTTCTTTAATAACAAATACTTAGCTCTCTGTGTTCTTTGTGTCCTCTGTGGCTTTGAAAAATTCGGGTTGACGCAAAAACCAGCCTTTTTGCCTGATAACCACCGGCTTTTTCCGCTTGGATGGTGTTAGGATTCTATACAAATCGCCGGATTTTCTTACGAAAGCAGGGCTTTTTAGCAGCCTGAATTGACTTGCGGCCTTTTCCTCAAGAGATAAAGCATAATACAAATGACCGCCATCGCTATTATGCAAAAGACCATACCGACCTTGAACTGCCACGGGGTATAAATAAATATGACAGAATGCCGGCCGGGCTCAAGAAATACGCCGCGAAAAACGTGATTTGCCCGCACTATTTGTTTTGGCCGGCCGTCAACCAGCGCCTTCCAGCCGGGATACCATACGTCGCTTAAAACAAGCAAAGAAGTATGTGCTGCGTGAACCTTTAGCTCAACACGGTTCCAGTCGTAAACGACCGAATCCACGCCATAAGCTGCTTTTGTCGAACCAGCCTCATCTTTAGCGGCAGTATCTGCTTTGCCGCTATCGAGTTGACCGTGCGGGAGCCGGTCGATTACCGCTGACCTGCGTGGGTCAAAGGAAGCCGACAGCAGCTCCTTTACAGCCGTTTTATCATCGGTAATAACCTTCCAGTCTTCCACTATAAACGCCCGCGGCAGACAATCATCATTTTTTATAACATCGTATGCCGGCGACTCACGTCCGCAGACAATGTCGGACATAGCCGGCCCGCTAATCACGCAGCGGATATTCATAAGGTCAGCAAGTCGCTGCCATACCTTTTTCGATTCAGGATTTGAAAAGTAAAGAGGGTCCGCAAAAAGCTCATACCTTAAAAGCTTCAGTGTGCCGCCGCCGCTCGTCTTGAAAATATGATAAGGCAGCCACGTCTCACCAAGCGCAACGTCTTTCGCAAATCGGCATACTCTCTCATCGCGTACCCCATACTGTAATTGCTGGGCATACATTGCATAAGAAGTCATAATGCGAAAAGGCTCATCTGAACTGACCTTTTCGAGGGCTTTTTGCGGGAACTCCTCGTAAATATTGTCGGCAGTAATAAAGTGGATTTGACGGCCGACCACAAACAGATTTATATAAGTGATGACAATCAGGGCGATAGAACCTGCCGCCGTAATCCGGGGATGCCTGTTTATAGTAAGCACGGCAAGTAAGACCGCCGAAACTATTAGAAACACAAGAGCTAATGAATAGTCCGACAAAAGCGCCTTAAAATTTGCTGCATCGGGGATAAACGCCCCGCCCGTTAGCCGGGAGAAGAATGCCGGCGACCGACGGGCATAAAAATAACCTGCCGCCATTATCATCGCCGCTATCAGCCACATCAGGTATAGGATTGTATAGCGATTAAATCGGGATTTAGCCGGCTGCCGGCCAAGATTCAAAATTGCCTGCAGCCCCAGGCCCGCCAATACGCTTGTGGCAAAAACGACAATCTCAAGAAATTTTGAAGGCCACCGAAACTTGTTAAATACGGGGACAATTTTGCAGAAAAGCGAATATGCAGGCGTGTATTTCCCCATAGCCAGCAGCAGACCTGCCAGGGCAAAAAACCCGAAAAATAAAACAAGAAACTTGTCCCCATAAGCAGGCTTATGACGGCGGCCCGGCCAGACCGAAGATAATGCCGCAAAAACAAGAGTCAAAGGCGCAATCCCGATATAAGCCGTCCCCACCCAGAACTCGAACATAGTAAGGTCTTTCTGCGGGTCGTTGCTCGCACCCCACCATGTCCCGCAATAGCCGGGCTGACCGGCAAAAAATGGCAGCAGCCAGTTGAAAAATAACAGGGGATGCAGTGATGCCCACTCCATTTGAGGGCCTGGGTTGCCCGCGCGCCCGGAATGGCCTATCAGTTCCAGTGTAAGCAGCAATTGCGGCAGAACCAGGGCGATGGCAAGCGCACCCGCTGCCGTCAAAGCCGCACAGGAGACGATTATCGCCCTGAAATTGCCCGCAGCCAGAGGCCGCAGTAACGCATAGGCGACAAGAAACATCAGCGTGAACATAAAGGTTTGAGTGTAACCTGCTAAAAACTGAACGGCCAGAACCACCGCCATAAATATCACCGTCAGGGCCGCAGACCTCAGACGCCCGGCAGCGCCGCCCTCAGCAGGCGATTGCATCCACTGCTCTGTCAGTCTGCTTAACAGCAGCAGCGGCAGCGGCAGCCAGGCTAAACTATAAAACATCGTTGGAAATTCCATAGAAGCAATCAGGCAACTGCTGAAGGCATAAGCCGCCGCACTAAGCAACGCGGGAAACCGCTCTAACTTCCAATATCTCATCAGTGTGTAACACGTCATCGCCGCAATGAATTGGTGTAGAGCCAAAGATAATTTCAGCGCCAAGGTCACAGGCAGTAAGTAGAACATCGCATTGAGCGGATAAAAAAACGCTGTTTGCGGGTCAGCGATAAATGGCTGACCGCACTGGGAATAGTGATTCCAGAACGGAATTACACCTTCCCGAATAGCCTGCCGGGAGAAGGTTAGATATGGCAGATAATCGCAGAACGTGTCTCGCAGATACGGGACCTTTCCCGAAAACAAGACGTCCCAAAAGAAGACCAGTACCATCAAAGCCGGCAATGCGACGAACCAGTCATACTGCCGCCAATGCCGAATAAAACAAGTCAGCTTCTTTAAGGTATCGTTCAATGCGTTTTCCTTAAGGTTGACATATCAATAAAACTTCCTTACCGTCTGGACGAATAATTTTGTGAATAACCCTCAGAGACGGATTCCTGGGGTCTATTTCGTCGGGCCGAATTATAAAGAGAAGACGGTCTGGACGATATTTCTCTGCAGACTGTTTTGGCAGGGTTTTGTACATAAAATACATTTTCCCATAGCGGGTATAAATGTCCCATTCGCCGGGGGTGGTGAAATCGATAGGTTCGCTAAACCATCTCTTTGGGTCATAATCCAAGACCACCGTAGTAATGATGTACGGCATATCGAAGCCTTTGGTGGTGCAGAAGACAGCGTCAAAATTGTCGAGGCGGGGACGCAGCCATTGGCAGGCCTCCACTAAGTCGGTATGGAAAAGACGGCAGACCTCGGGTCGGCGGTTGAATTCACCGTAGAAGTGATAAAAGTAACGGATGTTCATTAGTATAACTGCCAGAGAGAAAACCACCGTTACAGCCGGTGCTAAATTGCGTTTTCGTTTCCATAACCAGACCGCTGCCTCGACAGCCCCCAGCGCTGACAGGAGAACTAAGCTGCATAAGCCGGGCGCACTGCGAAGAGAGTCGATGCTCACAAGACCCCAACTGAGACTGTCGCCAACCGGATAAGCCAGAATGTAGGCTAAAAGTACTCTGGCGGAAGCAGATTTTTTAAACCTGCTGAACAAAACTGGTAAACCTGCCAGCATCAGCGGCAGTTCATACCAGTGGAACTGGCCTCCAACCGGAGGATGCTGCATTATATAATTGTCACCTCGTATGAACAAGAAATCGAGACCAAAATGCTTAATGTAGCGGTAAGCAGCTTCTTTGATGGCCGTAGAAAAGGTAGCGCTGCCGACCCAGTTGCCCTGATATAAGACGTGACGTCCGATACCCTCAGGATGGAAGATATGCAGGTAGACCAACTGGCCGAAAATAGCGGCGAAGAATATAAGAAAAGCAAGTGCAACCCAAACCCCTCTGTGGGTTTTGAGGCTTTTCTTCCATTCCGGAAATGTAAGCAGGAAAGCTGCTAAAAGAAAAACTGGCACAAAGATGCGTACCGAATGATAGCTGAAACAGCCTATCCCGCTCAAGATGCCTCCGAGGGCGGCGATAACCGGTCGAGGCGTGATTGTTTTGTTGTCACTAATTGGCATACCAGCCCAGAGCATTAGAGCGAGAGGTGCCAGGCCCAAAAGGGGATTTATGGAAGCCTCGTGTCCCCAACGGCTTAACTGGAGACTCCAGGGGTTGAAGGTCAGCAGGGCGGCTGCTACAAGACCTGTTTGGGTATTAAACAGCCGCTTTGCGACAAAGTAGATTAACCAAACGTTAAATATACTGAGAACAGCGGCAGGCAGCCTTGTGGTGAATATGTTCATTCCGCCGAGCGCCTGAAATGGCAGCAGCATATAGACGTAAAGCGTAGAACTGTTACCACCGACATTTCTTGTGTAATAAATTGGCCAGGAGACGCCGGCATAATCTTTTCCGGTTTTTAGCAGGCAGTATGCGGACCAGGCGTTGGCGGCCTCATCCTGGTATAGACCCGGCGGAGAGAGTTGACCTAACTTGACCAGACGCAAAACTGCTGCCGACAGCATGATAACAAGCAGGATTACCCATGTGCGGCACATAAAGAGCTTGGGTTTTTCTCCGCAGAGAGTATTTTCCTGGCATATCATAAAAGCAAAATCTATTGCCGAATCATATCATCGTCAAGAAAATTCGATAGAAGCGAAAAAGCAACAAAGTGGCAAAGATGTGGAAGTTCACAAATGCTTAAAAGTAAATGATATTGCCGAATGTTGATTGAATGGATTTCCCCGCCCCGGCAGATTTCATATTTCGGATTTGTTCTGACGCAATAAGCAACCCGCACGGCTCACCACGAAAACTATCCGCTCTACGCTATCTGCTCTACGCACTCCGCGCCCCTCCTACGCAAATCTCATACCAGAACCGCCTAAAATCAAACTTTTTTTGCGAACTTTTTTACTTCCTGTAAAACGCTCACAAAACGATAAAAAATTCGCTCGAATACATCTTTTTTTGCTTCAAATTGCACAAGATAGCCCCCAGATAGCGCGCAAATGTCGCATTTTTTCTCACTTTTTCACACTTTTTCCAGCCCCTACAATCGTTAAATCTTACCCATATTAACAAAAAGCCTGTTTGTGCTATGCGTTTTTTATTGACGTCCAAACCATTATTTTTGCTGACATTCCTATTCATTTCTGCCGAATAAAAGGTTATAATCTAATCCGCTGTTTACAAACGAATTTTGCTCTAACTATGGCCTAATCAAATAGTTACGGGAAAAAGAGCTTTCGCAGGATTTGGGAATTATGCGGCATAGTCGGCGGAAACAGTCAACGTCAAAAAATGCGATGCCGGCAGTGATTGTGGTTGCTGCGGTCTGTATTGTTGTAGCGGCTGTATATTGGCCGGCCCTATCTGCAAAAGCATTATCATTCGATGATGAGCAGTATCTTACCAAGAATCTATTGGTGCAAAATCCATCCTGGGCCTCTGCAAAGCGGTTTTTGACCGAGGTATCGAAGCCATCGACAGTTATGGGCTATTATCAGCCGCTGACCATGATTTCGCTGATGTTCGATTATGCGCTCGGCGGTCGGCAAAGCAATCTGATGCCGTTTCACCGCACCAGTCTGATTCTGCATATCACAAACACCGCTATGATAATTGTGCTGCTTTACCTGTTATTCGGCCAAATATGGGTGGCGGCGGGGGTTGGGCTGCTTTTCGGCGTGCATCCTATGACCGTAGAGCCGATACCCTGGGTTGGCGAGCGCAAAACGTTACTCGCAGCGTTTTTTTCGTTATGGTCTTTAATTTTCTATTTACTATTTACTGTTTACTATTCACGCACGACACACCACGCACGACGCACGACTGTTTCGCTTTACATCGGCAGTATAGCGATGTATCTGCTGGCGTTGATGTCGAAGCCGACAAGCACGCCGCTGCCGGTTGTAATGCTTTTAATGGACTATTGGCCGCTGCGGCGTCTGAATCGGCGGGCGATTTTTGAGAAGATACCGTTCTTTGTGCTGTGTGGCATTTTTGCGGCGATAACATACATTTCTCAAAGCTGTTCTGCCAGCGTGACATTGCCGGGCAAGTTCGGCCTGTTGCGCATACCATTGATACTCTGTCATAACATAATTTTTTATCTCTACAAGATGGTTTGGCCGGTGAAGTTGTCATCGCACTATCCGTTTCCTGAGCCGTTTAATTTGTCACAGCCGATGGTTTTGGCCGGGGTCATCGGCACGTTTATATTGATTCCTTTGTTGTTGCTTTCGCTTCGCTGGACTCGTGCGGCGTTGGCCGGCTGGCTGATGTTTTTTGTGGCGATACTGCCGGCTATGCAGGTTATTGGTTTCAGCAACGTTATTGCATCCGATAAGTTTGCGTATCTGCCATCAGTTGGTCTATTGATGATGCTGGCGGCCTTTTTGGTATGGCTTAGGAAAAGCAGGTTTTTAACGCTTTGGAAGTCGGCAGTGGTGATAATTCTGATGTTGGTTTGTGCCGAGTCTGTAGCGACTCGGCGGTATCTGGATTACTGGCAGGACACGATAAAATTCCACGAGCGTATGCTGGCCCTGACGCCGGACGCAGGCCCGGTGCATTATAATATAGCTGTCGAATTGGCGGCGCGTGGCAGAGTTGATGAGGCGATTGGCCATTATCGCAGGGCGATAGAACTGATGCCGGAACCATCGTCGGCGCATTACAATATAGCTGTCGAATTGGCAGGGAAGGGTAAAATTGACGAAGCGATAGCCCATTACCGCAAGGTGATAGAGCTAAAGCCCCGTTCGACCGATGCTTACAATAATCTTGGGGTTATACTTGAATCGCGTGGTAATTTAAGCGAGGCAATCAGCCTTTACCGCCGTGTGCTGCAAGTTGAGCCGGACAATTTCAGGGCACACTACAATCTTGGTAATGCGATGGAGAGGCAGGGCAGCCTGGAAGAGGCGATAAATTGTTACCTGCGTGCGGTGCGAATCGAGCCGAATTCGGCGGAGATATACAATAATCTTGGGTATGCTTATGGCAAACTCAATCTGTGGCAGAAGGCGGCGGAGGCATTTCGGCAGGCAATCAGAATCAAGCCGGACGATGCCGGTGCGCATTATAACCTCGGCGCAGCTTATGTTGTTACCGGCGACAGCAACTCGGCATTAGAGGAATACAAGATTCTTAAAAAGCTGAACTCGGGGCAGGCGAAAACGCTTTTTAATCTAATCCACAAGTAGCGGGCGGGAAAATTTACTATTTTCTATTGAATATTTACTATTGGGAATTAAGGTGCGGGGAAATTTGTCGTTGAAAAAGGTCGCAGTTTGGGTAGAATTTATCCGCCGGCTGTTTGGCGGATTGGGAAATTATGGCAGGATGAAAAACGGAGGTTGTTCTTTGTTTTTATAGTTTTTCCGTAGCGAAGCAAAATGATACTGTACAAATTTCGTTCATTAACAACTTTAGAGCATGTTCTCGATATAATCCTGAATCAGCGATTGTATTGCTCTACCTACCCCGAACTAAACGACCCTTTTGATGGCCTGTTTGTAACAACAACCACTATTACGGCAGCCGATTTCCTAAAAAACAAAATTGCTTTTCCCATGTTTGCTAAACTGCCGATTAAACTTGAAAAAGTTAAGGAGGCAAAAGACCTTTTTGGCGGCGCGATTGATAAGGTCAAAATTTGCAGTTTATCTTATGACTTGAATGATGTGCGCCTGTGGTCTTACTATGCGGATGGACATAAAGGGATTGTTTTCGGGATAGATTTCTCGGGATTAGAAGAAAGAAACGGTTCCAAAATAATCCACCCGGTAACATATTCTGAGAAATTACCCTGGAGTAGTAATACCCTATTAGGACAACTAAGTCCTCATGAGTTGTTATCACGCAAGACCAATCATTGGATATTCGAGTCCGAGTATCGAATCATCGACGAAAGCAAGTATTTAGAAGAAGGCAAATATTTTGACATTAAAGGCAGGATAAAAGCCATCTATTTGGGAACTCGCACAAGTGACATTCATCGTAAATTATTGACGATGATTGTGCCGGGTGAAATCCCAATCTACGCGACTAAGATTAATAAGAAAATAATTAAGGTGGAACCCGGCGAATGTATCCCAGAACGAAATATATCGCCGTAGCAAGGCGCAAAGATGCCCGATAGAGATGTCAGAACGATCCAAGATTTGATTTACTATCAGTATGCGAAGATTATTGCGCGAAGGGCGTTTGGGGCGGCAGACGGGAAAGAGGCGAAGGCGCAATCATACGGTTTAATCAAGAACAAGTTTCGCGAGTTGAAAACCGGCAAAATTTCCTGGTCGGAAATTACCCGCGAAGACAGGCAATTCGTTGAAGCGGAGAAGCGATGCGTATATTGCGGAGCGGAGGGCGATTTGAACTGGGAACATATTGTGCCGAGGTCGATACGGATTCGGCAGGAGTGCGAGAGGTGCGAGCATATCCAGGGAATACATAACCAGATATGGGCGTGCGGCAGGTGCAACCCGCCACACGAATGGCGGGTAAATTCGATGAAGTCGGCGAAAGGATTGTATGAATTTTTCAGGGATAAATTGCCGGCGGAACGGAAGTATTATGACCTTAACCGGCGTTGTTAGAGAAGAAATACCTTAAGACGATTTACAACTGCCATTTGTGCGCGGGGACGTTAAACGGGGGCGATATTGACGGCGATGGTGAACTGACGGTTCTTGATATTGACCATATCATTGGATAATAGAATATTGAGTGTATCTCTCGCCGGCAATCCCACGTGAAATCCGCGACTAAATTATTTTTTCTACAACGCCATACGCACCCCGCACGACAAATCAATCATTTGCGATGATACCTATTTGAAAAAATCTCCAAATCGCAAAATTTTTTACAATTTTCTTACTCCTTATCCCATAACAACTTATCTCTTTTTTGCCTGCCGCGGCGTAGCCGAAGGCGAAGCCGGGTCACCCCAAACACGCATCTCCGCCCAATTATAGGGAGACTCTATATCCTAATGCTGTGTGAAATAAAATTTAATAAAAACAAAAACTTGTCCGCCGCTCCGTTTGGCAGGCTTGCCGCGGCGAAGTTCCGATGTTTACCCGCCTTCTGTGTGGCGGGTTGTTTATCGGAACGAAGACGGGTCAATCAAAAATAACAAATTATGCAAAACAAACCCAATTCCCGAAAAGTCAAAAATGCTTTAACCTTGGTAATAGCAATGACTAATAACAATGAACAACGAACTGCGAACTATTCAAAACAAACCCAATCAAACCCAATATTATCCGCCTCCAGCGGAATCCGCGTTAATCTGTGGTTAATTTTCTTTAAGTCCTTGTTATGACAATACTTAAACAAAAACACTGGTGTCTTCTGATGCACTTTGGAGTATCTTTGAAGTGCATCTGAATCACTTAGAGTGTGTTCTGATGACAACTGATGACAACTGATTACAACTGATGACAACTGATAACAGCGTAGATTCTTCTCCAATCGTCAAATTTTGCCCATCTTAACAAAAAAGCCGCGAGCTTCTATTCCGAAAGCCCACGGCTGAAAGGGAAAAACATGAATAATCCCGCTTCTATTTAAAGTCTTACAATAAAGTGCCTTGATAGGGTAATTTTGTTACACTTTTTTTTCGTAATTTCAGGATTTTTTTAAAAAATAGGCGTAAAACATCTGGTTTTTTAGCTTAATTTTAAGGTAAAGCGGTTTCCGGCAGATAGAATATGCCCGGCCCGAGACCATCAGGATAAGCAGCCGTGCCGTCAGGAGTTACCGAAACCCACATCGGCACAGTCTGCGAAGCGGTATAGGTTTCGACGTGGCCATCGGTGTAGCCGGCGTGAAGTTTAATGTCGATGGTGCCTGGGCCGGCATTAGGGTCAGTCCGGAGGCAGGACCAGTAATCGGAAGAAACGGCTGTGCCATGCGTAACGGCTGCTGACGGAAAATTCTCACAACTGCCGAAGGCATCGGGGCTTCGCCAATGCTCAAACCCGAAATAATCGCTTACGAGCAGTTTGCTGTGGCGAGGGTTGCCTGATGCACTTTGAGGGCCGTTAAAAACGCCTTTTTCTTCACCGAGGAAACCTGTGTAGTTCCAGTAAAAGCAATAAGTCCCGAAGGCAGGGTCGTCGGTCGCAGGCGTTTCGGGATTATCCCAGTTGTCACCGGCGGACCATAGCCGGCTGAGATATTTGTACCTGGTGGGGGCATTCGGACAAAACATTACGTTGGCGTCCTCGACATAGCCGTGCAGGTATGCGCTCATCGAGCGGTGAAGCTGCGGGCTTCGACTGCGGCAGGCGGTCAGCATTGTCGGCTCCTGCCAGTTCCAATGTCCATCCAGCAGACCTATGGTAGCCACCGATTCCGGGTATCTGCCGTTGTTGTCGGACGCAAAATTATTCAGCAGAACCACAATCTGCCGCTGGTTGTTCATTGTTAGCACCCCGCGGGCATTGCGCCTGGCTTTAGTCAGGGCCGGCGTGATAATCGCTATTAAAATCGCGATAATAGCCACTGTCACGATTAATTCAAGCAGACTAAATGCATGCGTCCGCCGATGTTTTATTGCAGAATGGTGATTTTGGTTATTAGACACGGTTACACGGATTAATACTGTTTGAATAAAACCCCCGGAAAGCCGGGGGCCAAATATTATTTTTTACGGCAATTCATTTTCCGCCAAACGCATCAGCCACAATTCCTCCATTTTTTCTATTCGCACCGCTGCGTAACTTTTCTCCCTCGGCTCGGCAAATCTAACGTCCGATTGGCCCATTCTTTCAAGGTAAGAAAACGCCAGTTCCCCTATTTTCAAATTCTCCCGGTTATTTGTTTTTAAGAATTCTATCTTATTAATAACATCCGTTTCGAGGTCGACGGTGTAAACAAGCTGAAATTTCTGGTCTGCGGAATCCTTATAAACGGCGACCTGGGCTTTGGCGGAACCGGGTAAATACTTTGTTTCGAAACGCAGGCGTTTTTCGGCGGCATCGCGGCGTATCGTGTCGATTGTGTGCAGACCCATCCACTGCCTGGCGAACCCTTCAAAGAAAGTGCCGGCGGGGTAGTTTCCAAGCACTTTACCGGCGGCGTCGCAGACGGAGGCGCCGCCGAGACAGTCGGTGATTTCAAGCCTGTCGGCAATCTGCAATCGCAGCCAGGGATAATGCTCTTCGCTGGCGGCATACACAAGAGGAGCTCGGCCTGTGCCAGAAATGTTTTCGCCGTTTATTTGGCCTGTAATTTCTACGTAAGTCCAGCCTTGTTTGTGTACTGAGTCGCGAGTATCAATCACATTGGCCCGTGCCGGCCAGTTGTACCGGAAAAATTCTTCGTCCAGCAGATTATAACTATGGATTACCTGTGAAGGAGCGGGAGTCTGGTTTCCGTTGCGCTCGACCGTCACCAGCAGGCCGTCTTCGTCGCCGGCAACATATTCTGTGCTTTCTGGTTTACCTTCGAGCGCCGACAAAAATTCACTGATTCCTGATTTGTCGGTCGGCAGACGGCATACTGAAAGGTCTTTGTTCCACATACGGTTGTTTTTGATGTAAATGGTGCCGGTGTTACTGTCGAAACAATAATTGGCCTGCTCGTTTTGCAGCCACCAGAAATTTCCGCCCTGCGGATTGTGCCTTTCGATGCGCATTATCACCGGGCCGCCGGCGCCTTGCGGATAATAATACCAGCATTTCTCAGGCACTGCCTGCACCGAAGGGGCCGCTGGTTTTTCTCTGATTGCGGCGGCGATTTTATTTGTCCAGGGGGCGGCGTAGTTGTCCCATAAGACGGGGATTTTAGTGCTGACGACCGCTCCGCCGGCAACCACCAGCGATGCAGCGATTGCCTTTAGTGATATAGTGACCGTCTTACTGCCTGCCACTGCGACCACGCCGGCTGCGACACCTACCTTAAGGGTGGCTGAGGTAATCAGCACCTGTGCCGCTGCTGCTTCGGTGGGGGCGGTTATTTTCCCGAACAGAATCAGGGCCGGCAGTAAAAACCCTTTGCCAAAACCCCTGCGGGAAAGCCTTTTCTGAAGTGCTCTTTTCGCCCTGTGAAACAATACCCGCACACTGAACTCCGTGCATTTCATCAGTTCGGCGATTTGAGAATATTCCATCTGCTCATAGCAGCGCATAACCAGCACTGTGCGGTAACGCGGCTTAAGCTCCTGCATTGTTTTGAAAATAATCTGCTTTAATTCATCGCCGAGCAGTTTGGCCAATCCTGCGTGGTTTTTTTCAGTGCCGTTCTCGTGCGGGCCATCATTTTGCAGTTTTGCCGACAAGGCTGCCTGCTGGCGCTGGTTTTGCTCGTAATGACGGCATATTTTGCCGAAGGCGATGCTTCGCAGCCAGGGCCAGAACCTGTCGGCTTTGTCTAATTTGTCCAATAACCTGACCATTTCGAGTATACTCTCCTGCACAATATCCTGTGCTACGTCATCCCGCAGCGTAATGCGGAATACATAAGCATACAGCCTTGGCCGGGTCAGTTCCGCCAAATTGCCAATACTTTCCCTGTCGCCAAGCTGTGCCCGCCTGACTAATTCTATATAGCTTCTGCTGTTGTCCATTCAATGCTACTATTATGTGTATCCAGACACCTGTTTTGTTACACTTTTTTTTAAAAATTTTTGCAAAAAACCGTTTTTTGTGCCAAATTCGCCCAAAAAAGCTGGTCTGATATAAAAAACAAAGAATTGTGACATTTTTTTGAATCTGCTCTTTCGTTGATAAAGATGCGCAAAACCGCCGGCCTGTTCCTCTAATTTCCGTTTTTTTTGCCGATTTTTTTCGTTTTAGGCCGGTTTTTGGGTAAGGTCAACAAGGCTAAAACCTGATTTTTTTGCCTTTTTCTGCTTGTTTTGCCTTTGGTTTTCTGCTATTATAGGGCGTTAAAGGTCGGGTCATCTTTGCTTTGGAAATTTGACAAGTAAATAGTTTTTTGCACTGAATTTTTGGACGTTTCGTCTTAAACCGGCAAGTTTTTGTACTCAGAAACGCAGAGAAGTCGGTGCTCGTTTGCCCTCGGGCAAAACGGGCGCCGCTTGCGTGTTCTGAGTGGGCCTTGCCGGGCCTAAGACGAGCACGATTTAGCGGCGTCCTTTTTATTGCGCCGCAAAAAATTGGCTGAGAAATAACCTTTACCGGAAAAGGTTTGAAATAGAGAACAGTTTTTTAGGAGGAGAGAATATGCAATTCTATTAGCTCAATTCACGGCGGTACTTTTTTGTGTCGGCACTAATTAACAAAACCAAAAATTTTTAAGGAGAGAAGAGATGATGAGAAAATCAATTCTTTTGATAGCAACGGTATGTGTGACGGCAGTAATTAATTTTGCTTCAGCTGACATCATCCGGGAAATCAACCTTGATTTTGTAACCATCGGCAATGCGGGCAACGCAGCGGATACAGGTGGGACTCCGGGTTGTGGTGCGGTTGGTTATAATTACCGTATCGGCAAGTACGAGGTGACCAATGCTCAGTGGAATGCTTTTACTTTAGCGGCGGGTGCGCCAACCGGTAACCCGAGTGGTGCTTATGACCAAAGCGCATATTACACCGGTGACCAGCAGCCGACCGATTACGTGAGCTGGTATGAAGCGGCCCAGTTCTGCAATTACCTCACCAGCGGCGATAAGAGTCTTGGGGCTTATCAGCTTGGTACAGACGGCAGCATTACAATTGACCGTGCCTCGGCCATATCGACTTATAGTATGGTTTATGTCATCCCAACAGAAGATGAGTGGTACAAGGCGGCGTACTATAAGCCTGATGGTAGCGGTTATTCACTTTATGCCAATGGCACAGATGTTGCCCCAATTGCTGGCGTTGAGACTAATTATTATATGGTAATAGGACACCCCTGGAACGTCGGTACCGGCAAGCAAGAGCAGAACGGTACTTATGATATGATGGGCAACAGTTGGGAGTGGAATGAAGCGTGGGCCGATAGCTACGGTGTAATGCGCGGTGGGCAGTATAGCCACTGCTTCAGCGACTATCTCAGGTCGACCCACAGGTTGCTCTATACTCCAACCGACGAGGACGAAGGTTTAGGGTTTCGTGTCGCTTCCATTCCCGAACCAGCCACGCTTTTGCTGCTCGGTCTCGGCGGGTTGATGCTGCAAAAGCATAGGAGACAGTAAGAAACCAGAACTAAAAGAGACAAAAAATTTGGATGAGGCTGGGAGTTGCGATTACGTCGTGATTCGCAGCCTTTTTTGCTTTTGAGATTGCCACCCCCGTGCCAATTGTATGGTTTATTAACCGATTCTACCAATTGAGATTAGAAAGTGCGATTGGTGTCATTGCGACCCCGATTTATCGGGGGAAGCAATCTCTTTACCGTTCGTTTTTGAGATTGCCACGGCCTAAACGACAGGCCTCGCAATGACTGCCCGCTCTCTCAAAACGCATATATTCAACGTAATTGGTATAATCGCTATGCCGGTTTTTGGGCCCAGCGGAATTTGGCAGAGGCGCTGCGGGGATTGGATATTATCTCCTTCGTTTTTGGGACAAGCGGGTTTTGGGCGGCGGAGGCGTAAATGCTGTTACGCAGGCCATCACGGAAGGACTGCTTGACTAAACGGTCTTCGCCGCTGTGAAAGCTGATTATGCCGATGCGTCCGCCGGGCCGCAGGCAGGCGGGGGCAATTCTGAGAAGCTCTCTTAAAGAGCCGAGTTCATCGTTGACCAGGATTCGCAGCGTCTGAAAGGTTCGGGCGGCAGGGTGCAGTGCGCCGAAGCCGGCAGCTTTTTGCTGCTTGCGCCAAGTTTTCAGAGACAGGCCTTTTGCGTTCAGAATCAGGCGAACAAGTTGAGATGTTTTTATAATCGGCTCGGAATTTCGCTGAGTGACTATCCAGCTTGCGATGCGCTGGTGGTCTGGTTCATCGGCCAGCTCCCATAGTGCCTGCGAGAGTTTTTCCTCCGAGACTGTCATAAGCAAATCGGCGGCGGTCTGTTTAAGGCGGCTGTCCATTCGCATATCGAGAGGAGAATCATGCTTGTAACTCATACCGCGACCGGGGTCATCTATCTGCATACTGGAGACGCCGAGGTCGGCGAAGATTATATCGCAGCCACCAAGATTTTCCTGTGCGAGGACGGCGGGCAGGCCGGCAAAATTTTTGTGGCAGAGACTAACGGGGGTGTCAATCCCTGCCAGTCGGCCTTTGGTGCGTTCGAGCTGTTGGCCGTCAACATCGAGACCGATTAGTCTTCCTGTCGGGCCAATTCTTTTGATAAATTCGAGTGCGTGACCGCCATAGCCTATGGTGCAGTCGGCGACGATTTCGCCACTGCCGGGTCGCAGACAGGCCATAACTTCCTCGACCATTACGGGAACGTGGGTGCCTGCGGGTGTTTTGCCTTTGGCGCGAAGGCGGGTGTGGATTTCGGGATGAGCCTGGGGATTAAGCTCCTTATATTTCTGGTCATATTCTTTCGGGAACTTTCCCTGATATCTGGGTCGGCGGGGACTCATCACTTTTTTCTTTTTATAGCCTTATCGGCGATGTCGTTGCGGCAGTAGGCGCCGTCAAATTTTATTTTTTCGACACCCCTGTAGGCGTTTGCCTTTGCCTCTGCGATTGATGTTCCCAGAGCGGTCACGCCGAGGACTCTGCCGCCGGCGGTTACGATGTCGCCATTTTTCAAAGCGGTGCCGGCGTGAAATACGACGACGTCGCCGAGTTTTTCGGCCTCGTCTATACCTGTTATTATTTTGCCCTTTTCATAATTGTCCGGATAGCCTGCCGACGCCATTACCACACAAACAGCCGGCCTTGGGTCCCACCGGAGAGTAACTTCGTCGAGAGTGCCGTCACATACCGCCAGCATTACCTCGATAAGGTCGCTTTTTAGCCGCATCAGTATCGGCTGTGTTTCGGGGTCGCCGAAGCGGACGTTGAATTCGAGAACTCGGGGACCTGCGGCGGTAATCATAATGCCTGCATAAAGAACGCCCTTATACGGCGTGCCGTTGCGGTTCATAGCATCGACAATCGGCACGAGGATTTCTTTTGTAATCTGGCCCATCAGGTGTTCGGTAACTACCGGTGCGGGGCTGTATGCTCCCATCCCGCCGGTGTTGGGGCCGGTGTCACCATCGCCGATGGGTTTATGGTCCTGTGCGGATTCCATAACATAGATGTTGCGGCTGTCGACGAAAGCGAGTATCGAGGCCTCTTCGCCGAGCAGCTTATCTTCGACGATAATTTTATCGCCTGCCGCACCGAAGATTTTATCGCACATTATTTTTTCAGCGGCCAAAATACCGTCTGCGGGGTCATCGCACACAAAGACGCCTTTTCCTTTTGCCAGGCCGGCGGCCTTTACCACGACCGGCTCATCCCTGCTTGCGATATAGGCCTTTGCGTCGCTGAACCTGTCGAAGACTCTGCCCTCAGCGGTGGATATTGCACTGGAGCGGAGCATCAATTTTGAAAAAGCCTTGTCGGCCTCAAGCTGAGCAGCTTCTTTGGATGGGCCGAACGCTTTTATGCCCGCTGCTTCAAATGTGTCGACCACCCCTTCTGCCAGAGGGTCTTCCGGGCCGACAACCACAAGCCCGACTTTGTTTTGCTTTGCAAAATCAACCAGCTTTGCTGTTTCATTTGCCCCGATGGGGATGTTTTTACCGCATTTTGCAGTGCCGGGATTGCCGGGAGCGATGAATAGTTTGTCGAGATTCTTCGACTGGGCCAGTTTCCAGGCGATTGCGTGTTCTCGTCCGCCGTTACCGATTAATAGCACGTTCATTAGTCTAATTCCTCTAACTGTCATCTAAAAATGTAAGTTGCAGTTCATTATTTTCTGATATCTCTTTTTTGGTTTTCAAGCGGTATTTTGGGTCGATAGCGCCTTTTCGCAATCTGTCGATAATGATATCATAATATTTTTTATCAATTTCGGCAGATATATACTTTCTGTCGAGAAATTTACACATCTCTATTTCTGAACCGCTGCCGCCGAAAAGAACCAGAACGACATCGCCGGGCATAGTGCAGGATTTAATCAGCGTCTCGGAAAGTTTCTGCGGAATCTGGCAGGCGTGAAATGTCTTCTCTTTACTTACATTTTTTACCAAATCAAAATAAAGCCAGTCATAGGGCATTCTCCCTTTCGAACCGTTTGCCAGATTGTGTAAAATTCTCCTGTCTGTAGGATTCTTATAAGGAACAGCCACGTTATCCTTATAAAACTTGTTATGCTCCGTTTTTCTGCAATGCAAAATGCTCCTGTGAGCGGTGGTGAACCGCTTGGGAGAATGACCGACATTCGTATTATAAATCCAGACACAATCCGAAACCTCATAACAAACACCATCGAGGTATTTGACCCGCAGGTAAGCGTTCTGTTTTGGGTAGTTTATTAAAAACATATTTCCGGCGTCTTTGAGCACCCGAAAGGATTCTTTGGCCAGATCGATGTACCACTCAATATATCCATCGAAAGTTTTGGTATAAGACTTATCGCCGTATTTTATTCCGACGTTGTAATCCGGGTCACCGTAAATCATATCCACACATTTATCGGGCAGATCTTTCAGAACCGCTGTGATGTCTTTAAGAAAAACCTTATTTAAGTAGTTCTCAATACCCATAATTCATTTGCCGCACGGCATCCATTCAATATTACATCTTCTCATAAAGCCTTTTAACCTGTCCGGACTGGTAATCTTTTCCATTGCTTCTTTAAGTCTGGCTTCATTAGTTTCTTTTGCAACGTATCTGAGAAAATTAAACAGAAATGAGCGTCCTTCGTTATCCCAGTAAACAATGTCCTCCATAATAAACAGCCACTTTATAATTTTCAAAAGGGACTCAACTTCACCGCCTTTTTTAAATGAACCCTTAAGGCCGCTGTAATTTCTCAATACGGCATCAACATCATTTTCTTCGGAATTATATATTTTGGTGACAGCCTTTAATAAATCTTCAAATTTTTGTCGGTTTTCTTTCCTTTTCCTTCTTAAGTCTTCGGCAATTTCCTTGTGACTCCCATTCCCAACCCCGTGATTTTCCAATACTTCCACCTTAAAATCAAAATTCTTTTTATGCCCCGGTCTGGCGATATAAAGCAGTTGTCCATCCGGAAGATTTTCTACCGGATATCGAAACACCACGCCCTTCCCTTTTTTCTGATACTCTGACTTAATAAACGTATTAACAACTTTTTTTACTATAAAATGACGAGCTAATTTTCCTTTGATATTAATTCTGCATCCGGTGATAACTGTCTTTGTTTCTTTCGCCATGTGTTCTCAGCCTTAACAAACAATTCAAAATTTTATTTAAAAAACCGCAACGAAAGTTTAGCCGTTTTTCCTGAAAGAGCAATTTTTCAAATATTTTTCGCCGCAGTAGTTTACCAGAATTGACAATTTTCCTCAAGCCCTCATTTGATGTTTACTTCGCAGCATATTTTCGGGAAGTAAAACACGGCCGGCAAAAAAGGCCGCGGGCCCCGAACAGTTCGAGACCCGCAGCCTTTTGATTCAAAAACGCACTCAAATCAAAGCCTTATTGGCTTTGCATTATCGTGCTAATCTCGGCGGCGCTAAGCGCCCTGTTGTAAATCTTCACGTTGTCGAGCAGGCCGTGATACGATTGCGTATTGGTGCTTCCGTTATTTCCGATGTTGGCCGTGGCCGGCAGAGTTGTCAGGCCGCTGTAAGTTATCTGCTGTCAGCCCGGTTCTTTACTTGTACTGGATTATCTGGTAGCTGACCGTCTGGGTAATGCTGTCTCGAAGTCCTTCGACCCGCACAGTAATTTCTGTTGGGGTTAAAGCAACTAAGCATGCTCCGTTGCGGGTTACCTCGTAAGTAGTGTTGTTGCTGGGACGCACAGAAGCAACTGCCTCGCTTAGTATCGCTACGCAACGATTTGGGTCAACTGTCGACGAAAGGCTTTGCTTTGAATCTACAGCCTGACAGCCTGAGCTGGTTTGCAGCGTGATTGTTCCGTGAACAACTTTTTCAACGGGAGAAGACAGTGCATCTATCTTGGCATTGAGCTGGTCGAGCGTTACCATTGTCGGGCCGGGCGGCGCTGTAGGCTCAAGACTGCCGGCCTTGCCATTTATGATTGCAAAAGCCATAACCAACAAAAAAATAAGCACAAAATAAGACAACACATTCAAATTTTTAGGGTTCATTCAGTTTCCTCCAAAAAATTATATTCCTTTATACATCTTTTAACAAAAATCATCCTTAATTTGCCAGAAGTTCCGGCGCCGAGGCTGTCGCGGTCAATCCTTTAACGGCCAGCCGATGGGGCATAGCCTGCGCCACTGGTCTGAGAAATAGTCATAATCAACAAAATTCACATTATTATCACCATCGAAATCAGCTTTTAACTGCGTCTCTGTCGAGAGCCAGAGGTCGCAGAAACTGGCCAAATCATTAAGGTCAACTATGCAACTGGTAATCCAGGAGGTCCAAACCTTGTATTCAACGGGACTTGCAGGCCGAAAATGTATCCAGCCGATATTTTCGCCCCAGGCCCAGCCTGCGAAATTGCCATCGTGGTCTATGGTAACGCCGTAGTGGTTTGCGTCGGCGGGGACTTTGGGATTGAAATTTATCCAGCCGACATTTTCGCCCCAGGCAAAGCCCGAAAGCAGGCCTGTGCCGTCATTTTTTACGCCGCTGTTGGGGTCTGCATTGTTAGGGTCGAGATTTATCCAGCCTATATTTTCGGTCCAGACAAAGCCGGAAAGCCTGTTATCATAAACAGTTACGCCGGGACCTTTGTTTGGCTCAAAATTCAGCCAGCCGATATTTTCTCCGTAGGCGTATTTATAATTTTGGGGGTCGATGTTGCCGGCGTAAATGGGGTTTGCACAAAGCAAAAATAAGCTGAGAATGACGATTATTTGCGAAATATGTTTATCCATTTCGATAACTTAATAAGGGAAAATCGGCAAAAGGCAAGGAAATTATAGGACGTTAGCCGGAATTTTTTAGGGCTGCCGGGAGGGGGTTTTGGTAAGTTGGGCTGAATTTGCCGATTGCAGAGGCGGGATTTGGTGCGTGCTAACTGTTATCAGATGTTATCAGATGTAATCAGTTGTAATCAGAACACACTCTAAGAGATTCAGAAGCACTCCAAAATACATCAGAGATACGTCAAAATGCATCAGAAGACACCT
>Ga0315276_10000186_pt1 | contig 51068 bp, 42 predicted proteins | sample YL17G05_0_MG_FD_204542 | JGI IMG/M metagenome (GOLD analysis project Ga0315276, IMG submission 204542) | Sediment microbial communities from Yellowstone Lake, YNP, Wyoming, USA - YL17G05_0 | ecosystem: Environmental > Aquatic > Freshwater > Lake > Sediment | place: USA: Wyoming | collected...
TTCTTTTAATGTGTGATGTGTTTTAACGTTCATAATAGCCTCCATGCTAAAATATTATCAAATGACTACCATGAACTATATCGGCTATTTGCCTATAGGCGCATTAATTAAATACAATTGGTATAAGCACAAGGGCTGCCGGTAAAGTGCAGGCGGTGGTCTTGCTGAAAAGCGCAATCGCATAAAACGCCAGCGAGAGAAAATAAAACCGCCAAAGAGGGGTGTGGCACGGCCATCCTGGCCGTGTATTCACGGGCTGTAAGCCCGTGCCACGTATCCACATCAGCAGCGACAGAAAAAGAAAAAACGTCATCAGGACGTTTTTCCGCTCGGTAATCCAGGCGACCGACTCGACCTGCACCGGGTGCAGTGCGAAGATTGCAGCAGCAAGCCAGGCGCCGGGGACATCCAGCAGACGCAGCAGCCGCCATAATAAAAGCGAATTGATGATGTGCAGCAGGATGTTTGTGATGTGATAGCCGGCCGGATTGAGGCCCCACAGCTTGTGTTCGAGCCGAAAGGTCGTAAAGGTAAGCGGAAAATACTGTGAGGTCTGCTCTTTCGAGAACCAGATACGATACAGCCCGTCGGGCAGAACCATCAGCGGATTGTCCGCAACATAAGCATCGTCGTCCCAGACAAACCCCCCTCGCATAGCGGGAACATACGCAGCCAAACAGGCTATGACTAAAAAGGCCGACCCTGCAAATGATATAATTTTCTTTTGTTGCATTTTAATAAGCAGCTTTAATGGTTTTTAATTTCTTTTCGGTCAGACGGTTGCTGTTTGTAAAGCTCCAGTTTTTTGCGGATTTGGTCCGCAAGCTCTTTTTTGCCGGCGGCAGCGTAAGCGGTCATCAATGTATTGAGAACCGTAGGATTTTTATATTTTGTCAGCTCGGCTGTGTGTTCGGCAAAAGCGACCGCCTGGCTTGTATCCCGCAACTTTTGGTCTGGATGCGTGGCTAAAATCCAGGCCAGATTGTTGTTTACCTCGACTGAATCCGGTATGTCCCTCAAGGCCAGCCGATAGTGGACCAGGGCCTCGTCCAGATTGCCGCTGGACTGCAAAGCTGAGCCGAGATTATTATGAACTTCAGCAGAACCGGGCTTTATTTTAAGCGCCTGCTGATACTGGTCAATAGCCTCACCGAATCTGTTCTGGAAGGCGAGGGCGATGCCCAGATTGTTATGTGCCTCTATTAAATCGGGACTGATACGCAAGGCCTGCTGATAATAGCTTATAGCCTCATTGAGTTTGCCCTGCGCCCTAAGGGCAAGGCCGAGATTATTGTAAGCCTTGGCGTCGTCGGGCTGGAGCTGCAATACCCGGTGGTAATGATTGATGGCCTCATCAAACCTTCCTTTCGAATATAGGGCCATACCGAGATTATTATGCACCGGCACCGCATCAGGGGCCAGCGACAGCATATGCTCAAAAAAGCCAATAGAATCCTGCCAGTGGGTGAGGTATCGGCGGGTGGCGGTGGATTCGGCACAAGCCAGCAGCAGAATTATTGCCGCTGATATCCTGCAAAGAGTCGAAAATTTATTATTGCAAAGCCAAACCAAAAAGGACGCTATTATCATCAGCAGGCCTATCGACGGCAGGTAAGCAAACTTGTCCGAAGCGATGACGTTGCTGAAGCCTATAATCTGCATTGTCGGCAATATCGCTGCGAAAAAAATTAACCAGCCCGCCAGGGCTGCGCGTGTCCGGCGCAATGAAATCGCCAGCAGTAAAAACAGTATGATTGTCCCTATGACGCCGGCCAGCACCATCGGCTGCGACAAATTCAACGGCTCAGGAAATGGGTAGTGTGACGACAAATTTACGGGCCAACTTATCTTATAAAGATAGAAAATTATGTTGTGGCAGAGAACCATGATGATACGCTCAAGGCCGAACTGGCTTGGTGTTGTTACTCCGGCAGCCCTGGTCTGCGAAATGACGGTTACAATTGCAGAGATGCCGCCAAGAACAAAAAATGGTATCTTTTCCAAAACAGCCCGCCAACTTATCCGACGGAGCGGCCAATAATCCAGCAGCAGCATTACAAGAGGTAAGGGTGTGCTGGTGGGTTTTGACATCAGTGCCAGAAGATATGCGACGAGACTGCCGATGTAGAATCTCGTGACCCGTGACTTGTGACCCGTGACTCGTGGGTAAACGTAAAAAATCAGCGACCATAATGAGAAAAAGGCGGCGAGAAGTGTTTTTCGTTCGCCGACCCAGGGGATGGGTTCGACTGTCATAGGGTGAACGCCGAAAAGCAGACCGACCGCCGCTGCTATCCAAATTTGACCGAACAGCAGATAAAGCAGGACGATTATCAGGGCGGTGTTTGCGATGTGGAAGATTAGGCTGGTGCGGTGAAATGGCATCATATTATTTTCGCGTCCGCCGAGAGCGTAATCAAACATCAGTGAAATCATCGCCAGCGGCTGATAGTAGCCTTCAACTGTTGAGGGCCGCAGGATTTCGGTAAGAAACCGGCCTGCTGAACGCCAGGAAGGGTTTTGAACGAGCAGGTTTTTGGTGAGATACTGATTATCGTCGAAAGACAATGCCTTTGCCGACAATGCCGGCCAATGCACTATCAAAACCGCAACGCAGACAGCAATAATAATGGCATAAGCCATCCCTAACGGGAGAGCTGCGGCAAGTTTATTTGATTTGCTCACAGACTTTTTGGTAAACATCATCAACGGTCACAGCTTTAATATCGTGTTTAGGGTCATCGCTATTGATTTTGAAACCTCTGGCATACGGTTCAACGGCTGCGACGCAATGCGGCCTGCCATAAGGGGCTATCCTGGCGGGGTTGGTTCTGCCGATAATCATAACCTGCGGCACATTTAATGCGGCAGCGATATGGCCGGGGCCTGTATCGCCGCTCACCACTATTTTAGCAGACTTCAACAAGGCCGTCAGTTCGGCGAGATTGGTCAGGCCGGCAAAGTTTATTACAGGAACAGCGGTAAGTTTGCCTAATTTTTCAGCAAGCTCTCTTTCGGAGGCTGACCCGGCTGCGATTACAGATAACCCAAAAGCGGCGTTAATTTTACCGGCCAGGGCGGCGAAGCGGTCAATCGGCCAGCATTTGTTACTGTGAGCGGAGCCGAGAATCAGAACCGCATAATTGCCTATTTTTACATTATGAGTATTCAGTAATTTTCTGACCGAATCCTCGGCGGCAGAATTCACCGAAAGCGTAAATTTTACGGCGGTATCGGCGGCGCCGGTCTGGCGGACTATCTTCAGGTAATAATCGACCAAATAAACGGCGTCCTCTTGAAAGACTTTATGTGTGTAAAAGACAGGTGCAAATTCTCTTGCGTTTGCCATACCGAGACGGGTTTTGCAGTCTGTCAGCCAAGCCAACAGGCCGCTCCTGAAAAGGCCCTGCAGGTCGATTACAATATCAAATCTGCTGCGGCGAAGCGTTTTGACAAGCGATGACAAGGCAATAAGTGCAGAAGGGCTAAACCAGGCTTTGCCGAGAAGTTTGCGGTCGAAAAGGATGGTGTGGTTCAAATCGGGGTGATTTTTCAGGATAGGCTCAAATTCGGGCCGAACAAGCCAGCTAATTTCGGCATCGGGAAAGCTTCTCCGCAGTGCTGAAAGAGCCGGCAAGGCCAAAACTATGTCGCCCAGAGAGCTGGGCTTGATTATAAGGATATTTTTGAAACCTACCGGCATAACAGAATAATTGTAAGCAAAATGAATGTTTTGAGCAATGGTTCGATTTTACTCGCCACGATTGTTGATTACCGGCAGCGGATTCACTATTATAGGCTGACTTATGGATAACCAAAAGGGAAAATACGTGTATGAGTGGCCGAGGCCGATGGTTACGGTGGATATGGTGGTGTTTGCGATATTCGGGGGCAGGCCGAAGGTGCTGCTGATAAATCGGGGGAATGAGCCGTTCAAAGGCCAATGGGCGCTGCCGGGCGGGTTTGTGGGAATGGATGAGGAGCTGGAAGATGCGGCGGCAAGGGAACTTGCGGAAGAAACCGGCTTGACGGACGTGGCTTTGGAGCAGATGCACACGTTTGGCAAATGCGGCAGAGACCCTCGCGGCAGACAGATTTCAGTGGCGTTTATGGGTATCGCCACAAAAGGAACGGATAAAATACAGGGGGGAGATGATGCTCAAGAGGCGAAATGGTTCGATATAGAGGAACTGCCGGGTGATTTGGCGTTCGACCATAATGAGGTAATCCGGCTCGGCGTGAAAAATTTGAAGAGAACAAAAATATATCGAAACCACTGAGCTTTCCCTCGTCCACATCCACCTCGGCCAGCCCCGCTACCGAAGCCGGCAGCAATTCCTCGACCACGCCTATTGGTCAGTCGAGCCAAAATGATGCCCCAAGAGCGTCATTTTAGCGAAGATCCTCGATTGCTGCTCACTTGTTTTTCTGTCGGGGATCCAAATCCGCCTTTTTTCCTCTCCTCTTCTTCCCTCTTCCGATGTATAATTACACCCATACGCGGTACACAAGAAAATTAAAATGCAGAACTATATAGAAGCAACATGCATCTATTGTGGAAAATCTGAAGACCTTTGTGAAGCACACATAGTCCCTGAAAGCCTCGGGAAGTTCAAAAATCTTCCTAAACAGAAAAAACTTATTTGCTCAAGATGCGATCATGAGATAGGAAAGGCCGAAGAGCAATTAGCCAAATGTAGCATAGAGGCAATTTTTAAAGCTAACCTCAACATCAAAGGGAAAAAGAAACATAGAACAAGTTCACCTTTTCGGCGGAGACATGCTGGCCAAGGCCCTATCGAATTGAAGGCTCCATTCCCTGGTACAAACTATGAGGTACTAGTTGAACCATTAGGAGATGGCGAGAATGTTCATCCTTTGCCCCAATTAATCTTGATAGACTCTAAAGGGAACTATGATTGTATCAGGTTGTCAAACCCCAAAGAAACAACAACTGAGTCTTTGAAAAATTCTATCCGTACGTCGCCGGTAAGGGAGAAAGAATTACGTGTAGAAACCGTGGGAATGACCTACGAAGAAATTGATTACATTTTTGGTTTATTTAAAAAAATTGGTATCTTCATAAATGAGGAACCACCCTCTACTCTTGAAAAACAATATTATCCGAAAGTTCCTATTCATGGGTCTGTTGCTGTTGACATACGGTATTTCCGTGCAATTGCAAAAATAGGGTTTCATTATTTTCTACAATACACAAGATACTTCTCTGGACATGAGGATTGTCTCGCGCCTCTGAAGCAATTCATCCGGCATGGGGAAGGCAAGATAGAACAGTTTGTATTACAACAACGCGGGAATCTGGTTTCTGATCTAAACTATGGGCTCCGTCCCCAATACTACGGTCATTTTATTATCGGCGATTTTCGCAAAAATGTGGCTACTGTTTATGTACAGCTTTTTTTAGGACGAGATAGTAATCCACCATACTATAAAATTACCTTGGCAACAAATTGTTTTCATATCAGGCTTGAAGACGAAACTTTCGGCCATTTTTTCTGCTATTACCTTCCTGAGAATCGTTCCCAGTATACGGGAGAAATACAACAACTAGGAGCTGCTAATAAAATTTGTATGCCCAATAGATACAGAGTTGATTATCCGGGTAAATAAGAAATGCTTTTTCCCCTCCGAACTTTTCTGATTTTGCATTTTTAATTTTAAATTTCTTTTGCCCCCTTTCCCTGATTTATCCGGGAGGGTATTTCCTGAAGATAATCTTCGAAGTCTGGTACAACGTTACTGTCTAGCACAACATCCTTAACTCCTTTCTTCCATTCGTCTGCCTGCTCCCATGCCATAAGCGCGTACTTCAGAAAGACAGATGCTGTCTTCTTGCTTTTCATAGAAAAGCAGTATTCGTAGCCCGAGGACATGAAAATGACCTCTTCCTCATCGATAACGACAAACTGGATCTTCGGAAATTTCCTGTACCCTTTTCGAGTGTTGTCATAGATACGCGCCCGGTACTTGAGAGTTCTGTCAGGAGTTATTTCACGGCAATACCCTATATGCTTTCTAAGAAGTGGTGAATACGCTTTCGTCGTTAGAATTTCGTGGTAGTGGACCAAGCCTCCGGCAATTGCGCCGCGGATTGCCTCATCCAAAGCTTTCGATCCCGCACTTCGCACCGCCGCTGGAGGGTCCGTTTTGGGATTCGATTCCTTGTCATCTTGCCAAGCAAAATCCCACACACTACGTTGCGCTTCGGCTATCCTCTTGGCTGCATACTGGTCCGCTTGGCACATTCTCTCTGCCTTTGATACGCCTGTGAACATGTGGACAGCCACGCGCGAACGATATCCGTAGAAAGCCACACATATGCACACTAGGGAGATGATCATCAATACGAAAAACGCGGTACGCCAGTCCCAATGTCCCGTCATAGCAACGACGAGCATGATTACGATACCGATTGCTGACGCAACGGCCCCAATTATGTTAATGGACTGCTCTATGGCGTTCCACGCTTTTTTAAGTCGGTCTACGTTCCACATAATTGAACCTTTTTAGTTTCTCAGCGAAGAAAGTGATGAACAGGTTGGCCATCTTCTGCCATTGCCCTTCTTCGATATATCCGTGCGAGGCGCCTTCGAGGATTTCAAGGCGCTTCTCTCCAGCAAGTCTTTCGTATAAAAGCCTGCTTTGTTCAACTGGAATAATCTCGTCGAGACTCCCGTGAGTGATCAAACATGGAGTATGAATCCGCGATGCGGACTCGTAGGTATCGTAATTAAAAGGGTCCAAATACACCTTGTATTTGTAGCCATTTGACTTGCAGAATCCAGTCTTGGACCATTCTTCAAATTCTGCTTGGGTAATTTCATTCTTGTAAGCATCTGGCAAGAAACACGCAGGAGACTTCAGGCCCAAAGCTTTGATGGAATTGGTGATTTCTGGCAACAGAAGTGCCACATTTGCTCCGAAGCTCGATCCCAGGAACCCTATATTGCTCCTGTCGATCCAGCTTTCTTTGCAGATGGTTCCGAAAATCGTACGCAAATTGTCGATACCGACAGTTAGTGTGAGGTCTTCTCTTCTTCCTTCGCTATTTCCCAGACTTTCAAAATCGAACAGGATGCTACCTATGCCGTGTTGGACTAGGAGGGGGGGGATATTTTGCCAGCTCATGCTGAGGGATCCTTTGGGTCCGTCCCCGGTTAGCATTACCACCATCGCCGTCTTGTTACTTCTGGAAGGACGGACATATCGCCCTCTCAACAGGTTTCCGGTAAGCTGCGATTTTACTGAGAAATCAGATGTTGTAGTCATGGGTCATGTTCCTTTATTGTCGTGGGCAAGAGGCACGCGTTTCAGAAGAGACGCTGTCATTTCATGCCCTTCATTCAAAATGCAATCCAGTATAGAGAGACCACGGCAAAATCCAAGACGTTCTCTTCGCGTTTGGTAGTACTCCGGGTGCGCGCCAAAGAAGTCGTGGACAAGGGGCTCAATATGAGCTTGTCGCAAACGGTCTGTATCTTCAGCCGTCCAGTCCTTATTGCCTACGCCCAGAATAATCGCGTCGCATCGTGTCTCACGACAGTTGGAAATCAAGCTGTCGAGTGGATCATCTTTACATTGGAGATTGCTCGCGAAGCAAATTTCTAATGACGGGAGTTGCAGGAGTCGAAGTAAGACGGCGATGATAGCCATATCTATATCCAGAAGACGACTGTTCTGGGCCATAGTGTCGCTGAATTGCTCCTTGAGCAGCGACTTCCATTCTGCGAAACAACGACTCCGGGCATAAGCATGTTCGACTGACATGGATATGCGTCGAGCGCTTTCGTCTCGTACCGCGGGGGACAACTCTATATCGCAGATGGGAGTATCACCTTTTTGCCCGATCGGCAGAGTAATGTAGCCGGGTTGGCCATCTGGGCGAACGATTTGCGACCTATTCACCCATACACGATTTGAGGCAAGCACGTTATCTTGCACGATGAAGACATGCGCGTATGACAGTTTTGAGAAGTAGCCCATCCATGGAAAGAAATACGGTTTATGGATAACAGCAACTCTCATGTGTCTAGCCAACAATAATTAGATGTATCCGCATAAAATGCGGGGTTCTTTGTTTCTGCCCATATAAGATGCCTCTGGGAATCCTTTGTAATCTGGGGACCAAAACACATATTTCCTCTAGATACAAAAACTGCCAAACCACCATAATAAAATACAATTACCCCCCAATTGCAAGCGTAATTTTTTAGGGAGATTTTCCCCCTCGAATGTCATGGCAGAAGGTGTTAATTTAGGCAACATCTTTTGTCCGGGCATTCATTTACCAAATTATCAATCATCCATTATCATTTATCATTGGTATTAATTTGTTGACTTTTGCCTGAAATTTGGTATAATACCCCCCAGTTTACCAGCAGGTAAACGCCCAACCGCCCAGTTTACCCGCCACTACGTTTGGCGGGCAGGGCAAGGTCTTCAGGGTTAGCAAACCCAAATCAAATCCAGTTTTTCGTAAATGTTTAATTTGTTTTGAATTTGGGGCATTTGGATTTTGAGATTGTTTCGGAGGTGTTAATTTGGGCAACATTTATTTAAGCAATCAGCTTAATCTGGGCAATCTGTCCCGAAGTTTCGGGATGCCGAAGCCTAGCTTCTTGAGGCTATTTCCTTCGACATGGCCGAAAGTCAATCAATCAAAAATAATAAATTATGCAAAACAAACCCAATTTTTCAAAAAGTCAAATGTTTATAACCTTAATAAGAACAACGAATTACAACAAAAAATAGACAATGGACACTTGGTCAAAACGAACCCAAACAAAGCCAATTTTGAAAGGCTCACCTGCTAAGGCCGGCCAGGCAGTGGAGCTAAACGGGTGGTGCGGGGTGCGTATATAGTATTCACTTTGTGACTTGTTTGTTGAAGTCGTGGAGGTGCATATCGATGGCACGCAGGGCCCAGTCGATATAATGCAGCTCGTGGGCGGGGCCGTGATGTCTTTCGTTCATCAGGCCATCCTGGATGGTTTTTAAGAATTTGCTTATCGTGTCCGAACTAATCGGGGCAGGGTCAAAAGACCATTTCTTAAGCTCATCATATTCCCTTCTTAACCTGCTGCTTCTTTTCAACTGCTTAGCCGTCAGATAATCGGCAGGGTTATAGGCCAACTGGAGGCCCTTCAGGCAGAGGATTAAAGGCTCATAATTGGCACGCCTGTGGAGGCGAATAAATTTATACTGCTGGACGGAGGCGGTTGTCTGAACGGGCGGCTTTGCGGCGACCTCATCCTCGCCGATAAACCAGCGGCGCTTGCTGGTCTGCGCGAAGACCAGCTCTTCGCCATATTCCCGCCTAATCATTTCATCGCTGCCCATTCTTGAAATCCATAATTTGCCGTCGCTTTTCTGCTCGACCCCCCCACCGAGAACGAGCAGGCACTTTACGAAATCGAGCGGCAGAACCTGCTGGCTGCCTACCTGGTTTTTTCTGAGCTGAAGAGAAAGGTGTATACTGTGGGGACGGATGTTGTAGAAAGCAACGATTTCATTTATCAACTGGCTGAGGAGCCAGGGGACGGCTGTTGCGGGCCGGGACAATTCGCCTGTGATACTCAGTCTGCCGGGTGCAAATTCGAGGAAGCCGACCCTTCGGGAGCGGTCGGTAGCGCCGCTGTTGTCGTCGATGTATCCGCCGAGTTTCCAGGTAAGGACATCAAGGTTAAAGTCATAAAAATACCTGAAGCCATCGTATACCGGGTCGGTCTGCGGGGGGACGTCCGTCGGGGGTTTTATGGTATAGGGGCCGAGATTGCTTAACTCAATCTCGACGCCGAGGGGAGTAATGCCCGGGTCGAAATTGGAACGAATTCGTTCGAGATTGGCCCTTGCGAGGCGTGTGTCGAATATGCTGTCGGCGGCTTGAACGGCGTATTTGACGTAATCAAAAAGGTCGTATTTTTCGTAAGGCATTGTTTTGAGACAACGCCTTGTCATCAGGTCAACGGCGGCGTTGTTGGAATTCACCATTTGCAGGGACGCCAGCAGGCTGACCGACCTTTTGAAGTACCTTTCCGAAGTGCGTATATGCTCAAGCTCGAAGCGATACTGGGACTGGAATTTTTCGTCGAGCTGATTGAGCAGGACCTGCCTGACAATCAGAGCGAGATAGTTATTGATGAAGGGTCTGACCTGCGGGTCGTTGTAGAGGTGTTTTATGCCCGGTCGAGGGCGGTCCAACTCGTGTTCGATATAATAATCGCTTATGGCATCGGCGCGATAGTGACTTATGACCAGGTCGCGCTCGGTGGTTGCGAGCAGTTCGCGGTCTGCGCGGCGTTCGAGCTCGGCTTCGGGGGTCTGCTCGCCGGGACGGGTGCGCTTCCTGAGAAAAGATTCGATACGCTTGCGCAGCCAAAGCTCGTGGATGAGGTTGACGTGAAACCTGTCGCCGAAGTGCTTTTTCATCGTCTCGTGGCTTGTGAGATAGGCCTGGGTCTCGATGAGTCCGCGTGCGGTGTTGACGTGCACGGTCTCCCTGTCGTAGCGTTTGCCCTCGTATTTATCGATTTCGGCCATTACGGAAACGGGGACATCATAAATCACAAAGCCTTCTATACGCGAATAAAGGTCCGGCACGGCGTAAAAATAGACGTTATCGGGACTTACCCTGTGATAGTTGGGGAGCAAAGCCGGTGCAGCTAAAAGGGTCTTGTCGTCGACCAGGGAGGTTTTTTGCGTGAACCCGAAGCCGCTGACCGATTTGAAGATTTGCGGGTCTCGCAGCGAGCCGTAAATGAACAAATTGACCTTTTCTTCGACCATATCCAAAGTTTCAGTAAAACCCTGCAATAAATTGCGGGGCTAAATATAGAAGACAACCCTACAAATCGGGGTTCGAGGTGCATTTTATTATCACAATTCGTATTATATATTGTGATTCGGTCGTCAATCAATTTCCGCTTTTGATTTGGCGGTAAAGCCTGAACAACTCTTTGAACGCCCTGAGAATCACGGTGAATTTTGCGCCGGTTTGTGAGCCGGCAGTTCGCGAATAGTGATGCACGCCTTTCTGGGTAATGGTATAGCCTTTGCGGAGGGCGCGAGCCAGAATCTCGGTGTCAATCAGTGCGCCGGAACTTTTCATCTCGATGTTGTCGAAGATTTCCCGTTTGTATAATTTGAAGGCGCAGTCGATGTCACGTATTTTCATACCGAACATAAAGCAGACCAGCTTTGTCCAGCACCAGGCGTTTATTTTTCTTACCAGGCTGTCCTGACGGTTGAGGCGGTAACAACTGACAATATCGTATTGATTTATCAGGGGCAGCAGCGGCGGCATCTCGTTCATATTGAACTGGCCGTCACCATCTGTGTAAAAGACCAGCTCCTTCGTGGCGGCGTTGAAGCCCGAACGCAGTGCGGCGCCATAACCGAGGTTGGTGGGATGATGCACGACTTTTACCCTGCTGTTGCTCCGGGCAATGTTATCAGCGATTTTTCCGGTGTTGTCTTTGCTGCCGTCATTAACGATAATAACCTCATAGTCGGCGTTGAGTTTTTCCAGGACGCTGACTGCCTGCTCGGTAGTGAGGGCCACGTTATCCTGCTCGTTATAGCAGGGGAAAAAAACGCTTATAGAAACTGGGTTTTGCCGGGTTGAACTGGTTTTGTCCGCTGGTATTTGATTTTCTGCCATATATCACCACCTTTTTTCATCGACCAATGGTTTTTGTTCCTTGAAATATTCCGTTCTCTTTTCGATGTAAAATTTCGCAAGTTCAGGATTTTTTTGTTTTTCGGCCAATCCCCGCAGGTAATCGACCGTTATCAGCGCACTCCAGAGTTTCAGGAGGAAGCCATCCTGGCCGGCATACAGGTTTTTATTTTTTATAAAGTCGTCCGCATACTTTTTACAGAAATCATTGACCAGAGGTTCTAATTCAGGAAATTTTGCCGCTTCTATTATTTCTTTCATCGGGGACTGCGAAGGGTTTAGTTCAACAGCCTCGATAAGAAGCGCAAGTCCCTTTTGCCTGGCGGCAGCGTCTTTGCCGGCCAGGAGCAAGATACGGCCTTTCATCAGGTTGTCATAAAATTTATCCGGGAAAACCGTTTTGCCGGTAAGTATGCCCTGAAAAAGCCTGCTGCCCTGGGGACTGTTCATATCGACAAATAATTTCTGCTTATCTTCGTAAAATACGGAATTCCAGTCACGATTCACCTCAAGCCCCCTTACAAAAGGCGATGTGAACTGGCCTGACGGCATTAAGGCCACCCAGACATTGCGTTTTTTCAATTCCTGGTCTATCCACCTGCTGATTTCGATATAATCTTTAGCGGTCAGGCTATGTCCCCTTGCAAGGGCGTTTTTGACGATGGGGCCTCCTGCCATAATATTTGACCAGGTCAAATAGACGTCCGGCTCATAGGCGGCCTGGGCCCTGCCGTCCATAAACAGCTTCAGGGGCGTTTCGCCGGTGTTGGGGTCCGGGTCCTGTCCCCAGGCGATAAAGCCGCCCTCGGTCCAGTAGTTAAACATCTTGCCGCTCAGCCTGTTTTTCCTTATGAATTGACAGGCATAAAAAGGTTTCGCATCCGATGCGCTCATTCGCATAAAAACGGAGGTGAGTTTGGGGTCGGTGGGCCAGGGGTCAAGATAAATACGCTTAAATTTAAGTCCCCACCAGATACCAAATACTGAAACAGCTATGAAGCCGGCGAGGACAAAAAGGATTTGCAGCCTGCGGGGCATTGAGGGGACAGCCAGCCGGTTATGTTTGCGAAAATTGTATGCTGCTGAAATTGCACGAATGGCCTGGTCGATGAGCATCGCTATAATCGGGCAGGCGGCAACAGCCCCTATCGGTATGAACCTGCGGGAGCAAATGGCCATATAAATCGTAAGGGAGGCTATGACCATCAACGCCAAATCAACTTTGGGCCGTTGATACTCATCGGGGGCATTTGCCTTTCGTTTAGAGAGACGGCGGTTAACGAACCGGGAAGACACCGGCAAACCAACCATCCAAATCAAAAATACAACCCAGGCAATGATATACATTACCAGGAAAGGTATTTCATCGCCGACAGGATTGTCCCATTCGAAGGCGGGATGCCATTCATTAACGGTGCGCCATAACGCAGCGTGCTTGCTGATACTGATGACGAAAGTATGCGTGAGGTTTGTCAAATGAAACGGGTTAAATATTATAACCGCCAGGAAGGCGGCGAATGCGGCGGCAATACTGTGCAGTAATCCTTTACGCCCTACCGAAACAAGTCTTTTTGGGAAAAAATTAGCGAGAAAATGGATAAATATAAACGGAACGAGCATTATGAACAAATAGACATACCCGCCGTGAAGATTGCACCAGAAGACCGCCAGGGGGACAATCAGCCAGATGTAAAGTATGTTTCGATAAGTCGCAAGGACAAGAACGAGTAAAAAGACAGTTACCAGAAGGTTGGAGAAGCCCTGCGGGCGAATATCAAGAAAAGAGCGTGCTACAAACATCGAAAAAGATGCGAAAACCGCTGAAAGAGCGGGGTTAACACCCAAAACAACGCCGGTATAGTAAACACAAATAACAGAAAGGACGTATAAAGCGACCTTCCAATAGACAAGTGTGTTAAAAGAGAGAGACTCTGCGTCCGCAAAAGGCGACAGGGTTGTCAGCCAGTAAAAAATGACGTGGGTGAGCCAGTTCTGGTTGACCCAGCCTGTTGGATGCCAGTATTTGACAGTTTCGAGGCCGACCTTGTCGGTAATCCACTGCGCCCAGTCGGGCCAGGTTTTTATTTCTTCCGGCGTCGGTCCCGGTCTGTGCGAGTTTGCGCTGAAAGGCTCGACTGTGCTGACGCCGTGATTGATGAAGTACCTTCCGGAGGCCAGCGCGACCCAGGTGTCTCCTGCGGCGACCATATGCGTGCAGGCGTGCAGAGCGAAGATGAGCATTGCGAGCCAGCCCAGAATCATAGGCCACCCCGCCAACGCCCTGTTTTTGCTGTTTTCCAGTGACACAGCCATTTTTCAGACCCATCCAAACGCAAAAATAAAGGTTACCAGCTTACCCGGTCCTTCAGAATGTCCTGGTCATTATCATACTCTTTATATTTCGCAAGGCAAAGCTGTGCAAGTTTAATGTCTTTGGTTTCGCCGGCGACTGTATGTAAATAATTGACCGCTTTCTGTGCAATCCAAACTCTCTGGAGAAGCCCGTCTTTTTGAGCATAAAGATTTTTATTTTTTTCAAGGTCGTCTATGTAATTTTTGCAAAATTCAGTAACGGCGGAATGCAGCTCGGGAAATTCTGCGTAAGATATTATTTCATTTATGGCGGATTGTGAAGGGCATAACCTGAAGGATTCAACAGCAAACTCAAACCCGGTTTTTTTCGAGTCCTTACCCTCTCCATATAAACGCACGATATAAGATTTGGCAAGACTTTCAAAAGATTTGTCAGGGTAAATGGTTTGTCCCTTTATTATGCCATCAAAAAGTTTTTTGCCTTGTTCGGTTGTCATATCGACAAACAGTTTTTGCCAGTCATCGAAATAAACCGGCGTCCAATTAGGACTTTTATCAAGCCCTCTTACGAGAGCGTCGCTAAATTTATCCGCCGGCATCAAGACAACCCAGATGTTAGAGGCCTTCAGGCGCGTATCCACCCATCGTCCGATTTTGACGTAATCTTCATTAGTCAAGGCACGTCCTCTTGTAAGAGCATTAAAGGCGGCGGGGCCGCCGGCCATAATATCCGACCAGGTCATATAGGTATTAGGCTCGTAAGCGGCCTGTGCCCTGCCGTCCATAAACAACTTCAACGGCGTCTGCCCTGTATTCGGGTCCTGGTCCTGTCCCCAGGCGATAAAGCCGCCCTCGGTCCAGTAGTTAAACATTTTGCCGCTGAGTTTGTTATCTTTTATAAATCGGCAGGCATAAAATGGCTTGACATAGGAGGCGCTCATACGCATAAAAACGGAACTGAATTTTTGATGCAAAGGCCAGGGGTCAAGATAAATACGCTTAAATTCGATTCCCCACCAGATGCCAAGAGTTGGAACGGCAATAAAAGCGGCAATAATAAAGAATAATTGCACCTTTTGCGGCATCGGTGAAACCGTCAGCCGATTTTGTTTATGTAAATTATACGCTGCTGAAATTGCACGAACGGCCTGGTCGATAAGCATCGCTATAACCGGGCAGGCGGCAACTGCCCCTATCGGTATAAATCTGCGGGAACGAATGGCCATATAAATTGTCAGGGCGGCTATAATCATTAACGCCAAATCAATTTTAGGCCGTTGATAATCTTCAGAAGTATCACCCTTGCGCTTATGAGTATAAGCTCTTATAGAGCGGGAAATTTTTATCAGGGCTGCCGCCCAAATCAGTAAAGCCGCCCAGGCGATAATATACATTATCAGAAAAGGTATCTCATCGCCGATAGGATTGTCCCACTCGAAGGCAGGATGCCATTCATATATGGTGCGCCATAACTCGGCGTGCCTGCTGACACTGATGACAAAGGTGTGAGTGAGGTTTGTCAAATGAAACGGGTTAAATATTATGACCGCAAAAAAGGCAGCGAAGCCGGCGGCAATACTGTGCAGCAACCCCTTACGCCCTACCGAAACAAACCTTTTTGGGAAAAAACCAGTAATGAAATTGATAAGTATAAATGGCACAAGCATTATGAATAAATAGATGTACCCGCCGTGAACGTTGCACCAAAAGACCGCCAGGGGGACAATTAACCAAATGAAAAATATATGCCGATACGCGGCAAGTGCGAGAACAAGTAAAAATACGGCCACCAGCAGGTTTGAAAAGCCGGCAGGACGAATGTCGAGAAACGTGCGGCTTATGAACATCGAAAAACAGGCGAATACCGCCGAAAGAGCAGGATTAACGCCCAAAACAACGCCTGTATAGTAAACACATACGACCGCAAGGATGTAAATGGCGACCTTCCAGTAGACAAGGGTATTAAACGAAAAAGAAGCAGCATCCGCAAAAGGCGATAAGGTAGTCAGCCAGTAAAAAATGACGTGAGTGAGCCAGTTCTGGTTGACCCAGCCTGTGGGATGCCAATATCTGACTGTTTCGAGACCGACTTTATCGGTAATCCACTGCGCCCAGGGCGGCCAGGTTTTTACTTCCTGCGGCGTCGGGCCGGGCTTGTGAGAATTTGCACTGAACGGCTCAACGGTGCTGACGCCGTGATTGATGAAGTACCTACCGGAGGCAAGCGCAACCCAGGTGTCGCCGGCAGCAACCATACGCGTGCAGGCGTGCAGGGCAAAAATAAGCATTGCCAAAGCCCCCAAAATCATCGGCCAGCCTGACAATGCATCGCGTTTTAGGCCGTTTATTGACTGAGCCATTTCTCCAGTCTATCCAGCCCTTTGGTAATTTGTTCGAGCGATGTGGCGAAACTCAGTCTGACATTGTTGTCGCAGCCGAAAGGCAGTCCCGGCACCAATGCCACGTTGGCTTTCTCGAGAAGCGCCTTGGCAAAATCCATACTGCCGGTGATTTTGTCACCGTTAATGGTCCGGCCGTAATGACTCGAAACATCGGGGAAACAATAAAAAGCGCCCGTAGGCTGGGGACATATCACGCCCTTGATATTATTCAGCCTATCGGCCATATATTTGCCGCGACGCTCAAACTCGACTCTCATCTTCTCGACGCTGCCTTCAGGGTCGCCAAGAGCGGCAATACCCGCATATTGAACAAAGGCCACAGGGTTTTGAGTCATATGGGATTGCAATTGTTCCATCGCTTTTATTACTTCCTTTGGCCCGGCAGTATACCCTAATCGCCAGCCGGTCATCGAAAAAGCCTTGCTGAAACCGTTGACGGTGAGCGTCCTGTTATAGGCGTCTTCGCTCAATGCGGCGAAACTGACAAATTTGGTATCGCCGTAAACCAGCTTCTCATAAATTTCATCCGACAGGACAATGACATCCGTTCCTTTAAGCACATCCGCCAAAGCGGAAAGCTCGTCCGGCGTATAGGTAAAGCCGCCGGGGTTGTTCGGCGAGTTGAGTACAAACATAGCGGTTTTTTTGGTAATGGCCTTTTTTAGCTGCTTGGGGGTAATCTTATAACTGTTCTCGCTGCCGGTCTGGACGATTTTGGCTTTTGCGTCTGCTAATTTTATCGTCTCAGGATAAGTTACCCAGTAAGGCGCCGGCAAAATCACCTCATCACCGGGGTCAAGCACCGCCTGCATCGTTTCATAAATCGAATGTTTGGCGCCGATATTGGCAATGATTTGGTCAGGTGCGTATTTCAGGCCGTTTTCTTTCAGGAGTTTGTCGGCGATAGCTTTTCTCAGCTCGATTATGCCCTGCGTCGGGGTATATTTCGTCTTGCCGGATTTCATCGCATTTATAGCGGCATCCTTAATATAGGCGGGCGTATCAAAATCCGGCTCGCCCGCACCGAAACCGACTATATCGACGCCTTGCGCCTTTAACTCTTTGGCCCGCGCATCAACCGCAATAGTCGCTGACGGCGGCACCGACTGTGCTTTTTTGCTTACTTTCATTTTTCATCTCACCTTTCAAAATTCGTAATTTTGTGCCTTACTAAACACGCTATTAAAAACGAAATAAGACAGCGGGTCAAGAACTTAAAATTGCATAATTATCTCAAAAGATTTCTGACAAGTAATAAGATTTTGTTCCTTTTCCATCCTGGCACAGCAAAATTTTTCGTTGACCGCTAATTGCAGCAGGCTAAACTATCAGCGAATTGGTTTGTTTGTTTTTAGAGCCTGTAACAAAACCAGGAGTTATTTTGATAACAACGACTGGATTCCCGCTTTCGCGGGAATGACCGAGTGGGAGTTGGTTTTGTTATAAGTTTTTAAGCAGTTAAAATGCCGCATACTCCGCCAAATTCTGCTGATATTGACAAGTGGCTGCGGTTGAGCAACGCCGACAATGTCGGGCCGGTGACATTCGCCAAGCTTTTGAAACATTTCGGCACGATAGACGGTGCGTTAGGCTCTTCCGCCGGCGAGATGGCGAAGCTTGACGGCATCGGGTTCAAAACCGCAGAGCGTATCGCCTCAACCCGCAGTAAATTCGACCCAACAGCCGAGCTGGAATTGGCTGAAAAACTCGGCGCCTGGATAATAAACCTTGCCGATGAGCGTTATCCTGCTGCTTTGAAGCGGATTTACGACCCGCCGCCCGTTCTTTACATCAAAGGCAGTCTAACACGCGATGATAATTTATGTATAGCGATAGTGGGCAGCCGGCGATGCAGTTTATACGGGCAGGAGCAGGCATCCAGATTTGCACATCTGCTCGGTTCAACCGGCTTTACCGTATGCTCCGGGATGGCCCGCGGGATAGACACAGCGGCCCATCAGGGTGCGCTGTCGGGGGGCGGGCGGACAATCGCAGTGCAGGGCTGCGGGCTGGCAAATATCTTTCCGCCGGAAAACAAGAAACTGTTCGAGCAGATATGTGAGTCTGGCGCCTGTATCAGCGAGCTGCCGCTGGGATATGAGCCTCTGGCGGAGAATTTTCCGCCCCGCAACAGGATAATAGCGGGACTGTCGCTTGGCACTATTGTCATTGAGGCAGGTTTAAATTCGGGGGCGTTGATTACGGCAAAGTCTGCCGTGGAGAATAACCGGGAAGTGATGGCGGTGCCGGGAAAAATCGATTCGCCGCTGAACAGAGGGGCGCATCAACTGATAAAACAGGGAGCCAAGCTGGTAGAGTCCGTTGAGGATATAATGGAGGCGCTAGGCTACATCGGCGAGCAACTGCAAGGTTATGTGAGTATGACAGCGACAAAAACATCCGAAAAAATAGAGGCGCCGCTGTTTGATGCACGTCAATTGAACCTCGCCGAGCCGGAGAGAATTATTTATGACTGCTTGGACAAAGAACCTCTGCACATAGACCAGATAATTGCGGAGACGGATTTGTCGGCGGGCAATATCAATGCAAACCTGATATCGCTTCAGCTTAAAGGGCTTGTGAAGCAACTGCCGGGAAGTATGTTTGTGAAAAAATAAAGGATGGACGGAAAATTTGGATAGTAGAAAGCCGATAGTTGTGATTGGGGGAGGGTTTGCAGGGCTGGCGGCGGCTTATGAAATCAGCAAAGCAGGGATGCCGGTAGTCGTGCTTGAAAAAAACGATGAGCTGGGAGGGTTGGCGAGCAGTTTCGAAATAAACGGCAAGCGTATCGGAAAATTCTACCAGCACTGGTTCAGCAGCGACCGGTATGTAATGGAACTGATTGAGGAACTCGGCTGCGGAGGGCAGTTGGTGTCCGGCAGAACAAAAACGGGGATTTATCTTAATAACAAATTCTACAAATTATCGACGCCATTAGACGTTCTGCGATTTGAGCCTTTAGGTATTATGGACCGAATCAGGCTGGGGACGCTTGTTTTCAAGGTGAAACAAGTAAAAGACTGGAAGCAGCTCGAATCGCTCACGGCTGAGCGATGGCTGATGGGGCTATGCGGGGAGGCGGTTTACCGGACAGTCTGGGAGCCGCTTTTGCGCGGCAAGTTTGGACCATACGCTTCTGAAATATCGGCGGTGTGGTTCTGGAACAAGCTGAAGCTGCGCGGCGGAAGCCGGGGGAGATGGGGCAGTGAGGAATTGTTTTACTATGAGGGAGGTTTTGCGAGTCTGGCGCAGACAATTGCGGACAAAATCCGGTCAGCGGGCGGGGTGATTAAGACTGGCAGTAAAGCCGAGGGGATAACCGTTCGCAACGGTCGGGTAGAGGCGGTCCAAACGCCGACAGAACATATCGATGCCCAGGCGGTAATTGCGACGCCTGCACTGCCGGTCATTGCGGATTTGGTGGAGCCGCATACAGGCGGCGGATATGCCGGGGAACTGCGAAAAATCAGGTATGCAGGTAATTTGTGCTTAGTTCTTGAATTGTCCCGCGGGCTTTCTGATTTTTACTGGCTCAATATAGGCGACCCGGAATTTCCTTTTGTTGGTATAATTGAGCATACGAATTTTCAGTCTGTGGAAAGCTGCGGCGGCAGGCATATTGTATATCTGTCGAAATATTTAAGCGAGACAGACCGAATGTACCAAATGACGGCGCAGCAGATATTTGATTTTGCGATGCCTTATATTGAAAAGATGTTCGCAGGGTTTGACCGTTCGCAGGTTCAGCGTTACCATTTGTGGAAAGCCCCTTATGCTCAGCCGATTATAAGCTGCGATTACAGCCGGATAATGCCGTCGAACCATACGCCAATAAAGGGATTTTATATTGCAACAATGGCGCAGGTATATCCGGAAGACCGGGGCACAAATTACGCAGTTCGTGAAGGCAGGCGTATCGCAAAGATGGTTATAAATGAATACCAGAGGATTCCTTTGTATGGAGACGGCAAATGACAAGGACAAACGGCACAATTATTCTGCTGATAATTCTGGGCGTGCTTTTAGGCGTGTACTGCACGGCGGGGAAGTCGCTGATGACGGGCGAATATGACAAAAAGCTGGCCCGGCCTATAGAGTATCTTATAAAAACCGGTATAGGCGAAAAGTTATTGAAATACTATCTGGAACAAATCAATTTATGGACCGGGCAAGGGCTCATCCGCTACCGCGATGGTTCAGAGCCGCCTGAAAAAGAGAAGGCTTATCTGGTTATGATGTTGACGCGGGTGATATTCGGGGGTTTTACGGTGGTACTGGTGTCGTTTATCAGTATAGGCCTGATTTTCATAGAAGGCACAAGAACAGAGGAGATACCGGTATCCAAACGAAAAAAAATCCTGATATTGACCCTGATAATTCTGAACGGCCTCCTAATCAGACTGATAATGGCAGCAACATACTACGGCAATTTCGATATGGGATTCTTTAAGATGGCGGCTGACGCTGCTTTGGCCGGCGATAATATTTATGCTATGACAAAAAATTATAATTATACGCCGGTATGGCTTATGGTATTAGGGGGGCTGAAATGGATACAGATTCATTGCCCGGCAGTTACGTTTGCATTTATGGTAAGGTTTTTCGGGTGTGTGGTTGACACGGTGAGTCTGGCGTTTTTACTGCTGATTGCCAAAAACGAAGGTTTGTCCATAACGAGAACAGCGGCATTGTTTTATCTCAATCCGGTGTCGTTTCTCATAACCGGATACCAGGGCCAATTTGAAAATTTTGCCGTTCTTATGATAATCATCGGCTTGTGGGCATACCTTAAACTTCGTGATAAGGCTGCCCTGGGAACGGCGCTGCTGTGGATTTTTGTGACAGCGGGAATGATTATAAAACACAATGTTTTTTATGAGCTTATCATCTGCCTGAATACCGCTATAAAGCGATACTGGGTAAAGCTGCTGCTGTTCGCGGTTTCCGCGTGTATTTTTCTGGCAACATTCACGCCATACTGGAGTGGGGGCAAAGAAGGGATAATAAACAATGTATTTTTGTATTCCGCAGGCTCCGGACGCGGCTACGGCGTAATCTCTCTTTTTCAATTTCCTCCTATAAAGTACGTATTTATCGCAGGATTGTTTTTATTCGGATTGTTTTTGAAGGACAAAGATATAATCCGCAATTGCCTGCTGGGGATGCTATTCTTTCTTGCGTTTATCACCGGTATCTCCATTCAGTATTTTGTTCTGCCTATCGCACTGGGAGTGCTGCGACCATCGAAAGGGTTTCTGCTGTATTCGCTGGCAGCGACCCTGTTTTTACTTGGAGATGTGGATAACGTGTATGTGCCCGGCTTTAACCTGCTGGGATGGAACGTCGTCTGGCTTAGCGTAATGTACTGGTTTATCATTGAACTTAAGCGGAGCTACGAAGCAGTATCAGGTGTAACCATCAGTTTTGACCGTTTTTTCACTTGACAAGACATCCGCATTTAACTATTTATACCAACTCTATATAATTACTTGAACCTGCCAACTTTGCAGGCAGAAACAGAGGGTCGCCGTGCCGGCGACCGCTAAACGCATTGTGCCAGGATTTTTGGAGTGATATATGTTACCGGTAAAAAAGACGAGTAAAACCAGGACACGGACACGACGCAGTCATAACAGGCTAAAACCTGTAAATTATTCGGTATGCCCAAAGTGCGACCATGCCAAGCTGCCACACGCAGCCTGCACCAACTGCGGTTACGCCAACCCCAAAATAACGCTGAAAGTCGGCAAGGAAGAAGGCAAGTAGGAAAAAAATGCGAATTGCTGTAGACGCAATGGGAGGCGATAACGCCCCAGAGGCGATTATTTCCGGGGCAGTGGAGTCAACGGAGTTCCTCGACAAGGACGACCGTGTAATCCTTGTCGGGCCGGAAGACACCATAAAGTCACACCTTTCTTCCCTGAAATTTCGCAAGGAAGCGATTGATATTGTTGAGGCTCCTGAAGTTATCGGTATGGACGAGCCGCCGATAGAAAGCCTGCGGAAAAAGCCGAAAAGCTCAATAGGGATTTTGGCCAAGCTGGGGAAATTAAATCAGGCGGATGCGGTCATTTCGGCGGGTAATACAGGCGCCTGTGTAGCGGCTTTTCAGATGAGGATGAGAACCCTGCCTGGGGTCATCCGGCCTGGGATAGCGGTGGTGTTTCCGACATTTACGGGGCCTGTAACGATATGCGATGTGGGGGCGAACATTGCCTGCAAGCCCATAAATCTTTATCAATACGCAATAATGGCCAGTATGTATTCGAGAAACCTGCTGGGCATCGAAAACCCGCGGGTCGGGCTTATGAGTATCGGGGAAGAGGACGCCAAGGGTAACGAAGTGGTAAAAAAAGCGAGAGAGCTTATAAAATCCGACCCCGATATAAACTTCATTGGAAACGTCGAAGGCAGAGATATATTCCGTGGTGTGTGTGATGTTGTGGTCTGCGACGGATTTGTCGGCAATGTGATTCTGAAGCTTACCGAAGGAGCTGTTGACGGTCTGTTCAGGATGATAAAACAGGAGCTGCAGGAAAACCTGCTGCTGGCGATACAGTTCAAGTCGGTGATGAAAAGAATATACAAAAAATACGACTACAATGAATACGGCGGAGCGCCTCTGCTTGGCGTTAACGGCACGGCATTGATATGTCACGGTGCAAGCGAAAGCAGAACCATCAAAAACGCCATTCTGATTTCAAAAGAGTATCACACAAGCAAAATAAACGAGAAAATAGCGGAATATCTCTCGAACACTCTGGTAAAGGCTCCTGATGAACAAAGCGATTAGCGAATCTGTCCCCCCCTATCGAGCGGTTATAGCAGGTCATGGTTCATTTGTGCCGTCAAAAAGATTAACAAATGACGACCTTGCAAAAATGGTCGACACCTCGGATGAATGGATTACCACCCGAACCGGCATCAAGTCCCGACACATCACCACCGATGAAGAGACCACGGGGTATCTGGCCATCGAGGCGGCAAAAAGAGCAGTAGCAAATGCCGGCATCGATGCGGACGAACTTGGGCTTATCACTGTGGCTACCGTCACGCCGGAGCTGGTTTTTCCCTCGACAGCCACATTCGTGCAGCAGGCCATTGGAGCAAAGAAGGCCTTTGCCTTTGATTTGGAAGCCGCCTGCAGCGGGTTTGTGTACGGACTATCTATTGCCCAACAGTTCATCGAACACGGCAGAATCAAATATGCCCTGGTAATAGGAGCGGAAACCCTTACAAAAATCACCGACTGGACAGACCGGGCAAGCTGTATTCTTTTCGGAGACGGCGCAGGAGCAGTGGTACTCAAACGAAGCAAAAACAAAAACAGGGGTATTTTGTACAGCACGATGGGTTCGGACGGCAACTACTGGAATTCGCTGCATTGTCAGGCTTACGCTTCGAGATACCCATCCTCTAAAAAATTAGATGACCCGAAAAAAATCTATATGAAAATCAAAGGCAGAGAGGTTTATCAGCAGGCCATTCGGCGGATTGTTGAAACGGTTAACAACTGCCTTAAACACTGCGGCCTGGGCATTGATGACATCAAGATGTTCATTTCACATCAGATGAATGCAAGAATTATCGAATCGGTGGCGAAACGACTGAAACTGCCGGGCGAAAAAGTATTTATGAATATCGCTGAATACGGCAATACGTCTTCGGCATCGGTGCCGATTGCCTTCGATGACTGCTCCAGACAGGGCAGGCTAAAGCGAGGCGATGTTATTGTATTTGTTGCTTTCGGGGCAGGACTAACCTGGGGAGCAAACGTAATTCGGCTTTGACAGGATAATGGTATAGGGCAGGATGCTCAATAAATGAAGACAGCATTTTTATTTCCGGGACAGGGCGCTCAGGTCGTGGGGATGGGCAAAGATGTGGCTGAGGCATTTCCAGCAGCGGCAGCAATCTTCAAAAAAGCCAATGAAATTCTCGGATTTGATTTGGCCAGGATTTGTTTCGAGGAGCCTGCGGAACAGCTAAACACAACGGCGATTTCACAACCCGCTATCTTTGCAACCTCTGCGGCCATATTGGAGGTCATAAGAACCAATCCGGCAACAAGCGGGATTAAGCCAGACGTAACAGCGGGGCTTAGCCTGGGGGAATTCAGCGCACTGTATGCAGCAGGCGCTATCGGTTTTAAGGATGCGCTTATCCTCGTTAGAAAGCGAGGGGAGGCGATGCAGGCAGCTGCCGACGCCACCGAAGGCGGAATGGTCAGCATAATCGGCCTTGACGAGGAAAAAGTAAACCAGCTTTGCAAAGAGGCCGGCGAAGGCGAACTTCTTACGCCCGCAAATTTCAACTGCCCCGGGCAAATCGTGATAAGCGGCACCAAAACAGCCTGTAAGCGGGCGGAAAGTCTGGCGGCAAAATACGGGGCGATGAAAGCCATAAGGCTGGAAGTGGCGGGCGCTTTTCATACTGAAATGATGGCCGGTGTGTCCGATTCCCTTAAAGAATTGGTGCAAAAAAGCAGAATTTCAAACCCTTCAGGCATAAAAATCATCGCAAATGTCAACGCCGACTATTACCAAAATGCGGAAAAAATTGTGGAAAGCCTGACAAAACAGTTGACCAGCCCGGTTCTTTGGCAAAAATGTATGGAGCGGCTTCTGGCAGACAAGGTTGAAAAATTTTACGAGATTGGGCCTGGCAAGGTTTTGACCGGCCTTATGAAAAGGATAAGCAGAAAAACGGAAGTAATTAACATAAGCAGTCTGGAAGCATTAAACGGACTGATAAGCTCTCAAGGTTAATGTTGGAGATTTGAAGATGTCGGAAAAAAGGCTTGCTGTCGTAACCGGCGCCGCCAGGGGAATAGGCAGGGCAATAGTTCTTGAACTGCTCAGGCAGGGTCGAATCGTTGCCGGTCTGGATGTTAATGCTCAACAGCTTGCTGAACTTGAAAACGTGGTCAGGCAGGCCGGCTTTACAGTTGTTACAAAATGCGTTGATATTACCGATACGAATGCGTTCACCAAAGTACTTGAGGAATTGGCTGATGAATACGGCGGGATAGGAATTCTGGTCAACAACGCCGGCATTACCCGCGATGGGCTGATTATGCGGATGAGCGATGAGGATTTCGACAAGGTGCTGGCGGTCAACCTGCGGGCTGCGTTTGTCGCTATCAGGACGGCGGCAAGGTCTATGGTCCAAAACAAGTTCGGGCGAATCATCAGTCTCAGTTCGGTTTCCGGCGTGATAGGCAATGCCGGCCAGAGCAACTACGCTGCGAGCAAGGCGGGGCTTATAGGTTTGACCAAGACCGTTGCCCGCGAGCTTGCCAGAAAAAATATCACAGCGAACTGCGTTGCGCCCGGTTTTATCATAACCGAGATGACGGACAAGCTGCCGGAGCCTGTTAAAGAGGCTGCGAAGGAAATAATACCGCTGAAGAGATTCGGCACCGTTGAGGATGTGGCAAGTGCGATTGCGTTTCTCGCAAGCGATGCAGGAGGATACATTACAGGCCAGGTGCTGTGCGTGGATGGCGGTATGGCAATGTAAAATCGTATTGCGTCGTGTGTGGTGCGTATTGCGTGTAATATGATTTAAAAGCGGGATTTTACCGGACATCAGTAAAAAAATAAAAAAACATTTGTAGATAAGCGGTCAAGCGGGTAATATACCTGCCAAAATAGTAAACGACCCATGAGTTGTCAGTAATAGCCATATTGCTGCTAACAGCTAAACGTAGATTGAAAAAAAACGGAATTACTATTTTGACTTAAGGAGAAAACCAAGTGAGTGCAGACGAGGTAGATGTAAAAGCGATTGAAACCAGAGTAATCGAGATAATAAGTGAGCAGATGGGCGCAGACAAGTCTGAAATCACACGTGAGACTTCATTTATCAACGATTTGAATGCTGACTCGCTGGATACAGTGGAATTGGTGATGGAGTTCGAGGACGAGTTCAATACGAGTATTCCTGATGAAGAGGCTGAAAAAATCCAGACGGTCGGCGCCGCAATTGACTACATTGTCAATGTTGCACGCTCCAAGGGCAAAAAATAGCAGACAAATCCACTATGAGTAGACGGCGAGTCGTTATTACGGGCTTGGGCTGCATTACTGCCTTGGCTGAATCGGTTGATGAGTTTTTTGCTGCTCTGTGCGGGGGCAGGAGCGGTATTTCTTTTATAGAATCCTTCGACATCAGCGCATATCCGGTCAAATTCGGAGGGGAAATAAAGAATTTTGTGCCGACGAAGTATATCGAGCAGCGGGAAAGCAAACGGATGGACCGGTTTGCTCAATTTGCGGTGGCAGCGGCAGACCAGGCGGTTAAAGACAGCGGGCTGGATTTTTCCAGGGAAGACGGTTTTCGTGCGGGTGTTATTGTCGGGACCGGTATCGGGGGTATCAAAGAAATCGAGGAGCAGCATATAAGGCTTTTGGAAAGCGGGCCAAAGAAGGTTTCCCCATTCTGTGTTCCCAGGCTTATGGCCAATGCCGCCAGCGGCAATATCGCCATTCGGTATGGCATAGGAGGCCCAAATATATCCGTTGCCAGCGCCTGTGCTTCAGGCAGCCATGCGATAGGAGAAGCCTTTATCAATATCGCCTGCGGACGAAGTGATATTATGATAACAGGAGGCACCGAAGCAGCGCTTACACCGTTAGGACTGGCATCTTTTTGCGCCGCCAGGTCGTTAAGCACTCGTAACGATAACCCGCAGGCAGCTTCAAGGCCTTTCGATAAAGACAGGGACGGTTTTGTGCTTGCCGAAGGGGCGGGCGTTCTCGTCCTGGAGGAATACGAACACGCCCGCAAACGCGGGGCAAATATATACGCTGAATTTTTGGGATATGGTGCCACCGATGATGGTCATCATATTACAGCCCCCCTGCCGGATGGAAAAGGCGCAGCAAAAGCAATGCAATTAGCAATGACAGATGCGGGCGTCGATGCGGACAAGGTCGACTACATCAACGCACACGGAACAGGGACAGAATTGAATGACATAGCCGAAAGCATCGCCATCAGAGGCGTTTTCGGCGAGAGGGCATATAAACTGGCTGTAAGCTCGACAAAAAGCAGTCTGGGTCATCTGCTCGGCGCAAGCGGCGCGGTGGAGCTTATAGTATGCGTAAAGGCCATCACCGAATCGGTCATCCCCCCTACCATCAATCTCGATAATCAGGACGAACGCTGCGACCTTAAGATGGATTACGTGCCGAAAGAAGCCCGCCAGGCCAAAGTGAATATCGCTCTCAATAATTCTTTCGGCTTCGGCGGCCATAATGCCTGCTTAGCCGTGGGAAAAATTTAAATTACCCTCATAAACCTCACCTGCGGGGAAGAATATAAAAAATCCGGCAATCACTCGAATCTGAAGCCGCAGGTGTCGGTGGTAATATGTTCGGATTCCGCCCGCGGGTATTTTCTGCAGTTTAACGGGCGGAAACTATAAATACTGCAATAACTGCTTCCATCGGGCCTGTACTTTAAGAAGAAGCAGGTGTTCGGCAGTTTGCAGCACCTGCCGCAATGAAAGCATCGGCCTGTTCTATTTTTGGAAACAGGCAGTATGGAAGTAATTGTCCTTTTTACCTTGGCGAGCATAGGTTACACCCTTTCAAGTGACAACCCTTGCACAATCCGTCTTTCAATTCAACCACCATTAACAGGCCTATATTATATCCTTTCCGGGAAAGACCGCAATAATTTTATAAAAAGCTAAAACAGCATACAGTCTGCGAAAACCGATGCGAAGTCTTTTTCGTTGGCGATTTCGATATACTCGATTTTGCGAGCCAGTTTTTTGGACAGCGACCTGTAATAGCTGCTCAAGAGAATCATTTGTGCGCCGGAAGAGGCGGCGTTGCCGACAAAATGAATCCGCTCAATCGGGACATTGGGCAATAGGCCTGTCCGGAGGGCGCTTTCCGGCCTGATGTAATTGCCAAAAGCGCCTGCCAGAAAAATATGCTTTATACCGGAATCATCAATATTAAATTTTTTCTGCAGGAGTCTAATGCCGGCACGAATGGCGGCTTTTGCAAGCTGCATTTGCCGAATATCCCTCTGCGTCAGCACAACCGGCTTCGAGTCATTTGAGGAATAAGCAATAACAAAGGCAGGCTGGTCATCGTGTTCTACCATACGAGATAATATTGCCCGCGGCAAACGGATTTCAAGCATCTGAGGTTCGAGCAATCGCCCGCTTGAATCAATAACACCCAAATTCAGCAATACGGCAACAGCATCTATAAGGCCGCTGCCGCAAATAGACCGCGGCGGGCAGTTACCTATCACATCCACTGTTATGCCTTCCTCATTTGCCACAACAGCCTCTATTGCGCCTTCAACCGCCCTGCTGCCGTAAGTGATGCGTGCGCCTTCCAGCGCGGGGCCTGCGGCACAGCTTGCAGCGTAAAGTTTATTTTTTGTGCCGAGCACAATCTCGCCATTTGTGCCGATGTCGACCACAAGGGTCATTTCCTCAGCCGAATCCACATCCACCGCCAGTGCAACAGCGGTAGTATCCGAGCCGACAAATCCGGCTATATTCTCGACCGTGTGAACTTTGCCCGTGGGGTTGATTTGCAGAGACAAATCGTTAGAGGAGACATCTTTTGCGTCTACCGAAAAAGCCCTGTATGGCGCCTGGCCAAGCTGTTTTATGGGTAGTTTGAGAAAGATATGATTCATAGTCGTGTTGCCGACGACGCACATTTGAAGTATCTGCTTTGCGGCAATAGCCGCTGTGTCACAAAGTTTCGCCGTCAGCTTGTTTATGCAGTCTATTATCACTTTGTGCAGCTCCAGCAGTTTTTCATCGGTTTGGGCATAAGCAATTCTGCTGATTACATCGTCGCCGTAACGAACCTGCGGATTGACGGCTGCCTCTGTCGCAGCACATTGGCCGGTCGTCATATCAATCAGTTTCGCAACAACTGTCGTAGTGCCAATATCAACGGCTAAGCCGAATATTTTTTCTTTTGCGTCGGCGTGTTCAAGACGGCCGAGCGGCTGGATTTTTTTCAGAACATCAATGCCGTGCTTGAGAATTTTATGCTCAAAGAGTCTGGATTCAGGCGGTATGGTTACAGTAAGGTCGCTTTGAATATGGTATTGGCAGGCTAATACGCTCCGGCCGGCCGGCTCGATATTTACGGCACACTTTCCGCAAGTGCCTTTTTCTCCGCAGGCGGTGTTTAAAACTATGCCCGCCTGGCCGGCAGCTTCAACAAGCGTAGCACCTGCGTGAATCGTGATTTGCCTGCCATCAGGTCTGAAGGTTATATTGAAATGCTTCATTATTGACAAAAAACCAGATTCCTGCTTCCGCAGGAATGACAAAAAGACAAAGCTGAATATGCGGCGCTGCAAAAAAGAGGCGCAAACGCTTTCCTTCTGCTACGTATAAGCAGCATTATATTTTTTTGCGCCGTGCCTTAACGCTTTTATTTGTCTTCGGTGCTATGCCAATTAGCCGCTTATTTTATGCCGCACTTTCCACTTGGCGTGTCTTTTTTTGCTGCCTATTTTGCGTCGACGTCTCGGTTTTGCCATTCATTTCTCCATAAACAGATAAAATCTTTGTTCTTAAAAGCTTTTAACTCTTCTGCACTTATGGTATTATAATATAAAAGTGAAATACGTAAATAGGGCAGATTTTATTGCTCTTTATTTTGGCAGATTTTTTGCGGGGTACGAAAATGATTCAGTGCAAAGATTGCGAACTATGCGAGACAGGTCCTGACGACAAGAGGACCTTCAAATGCGACCCGTTCACCAATATCAAGGAGCCGGAGTGCATAGCCAAATGGCAGCTAATTCGCCTGGATATGCTGGCATCCAGCTACAGGGAAATGCTCAGATGGCAGGAAAAACTGGCTCCGTTACAGGACAAGATTTTCAAGTATATGCAGCGTGAAATCGAGGATATTGACGAATCGGACCGGTGGAAGACCGAAGATGAAGATGGCGAAGAAAAAAACGTCCAGGAATAGCGATAAAAAGCAGCAAATCAGCCCTGTCGGGCAAAAAACCACGTATTTTTTTCGCATTTTTTGCAATAAATCAATTCCAAACACCGTCTTTCTCTGTGTGGAAAACGGCTGAATATGACAAAAAGCGATGATTTAGCCCGGATAATTATTGGCTGCAAGAACGGTGATTCTGAGTGTTTTTCACAACTGGTTGATATATATGCAGGCCGATGTTACGGCTATTTTTACCGGATGACCGGCAATAAGGAAGTAAGCGATGATTTGCTCAGCGAACTGTTTGTCAGGGTGGTTGAAAAAATCGGTTCGCAAAAAGGCGGCTCTTTTGAGGGCTGGCTGTTTAAGACAGCATCAAATATTTTTTACGATTACCTCAGAGATAAGCAACGACAGAAGAAATTGTTCGAACTCGAAGGAAACCAGCCCGAAATAAAATCAACAGAAACAGAACGGCTCGAAGACGATGAAATCGACAAATTGCAAAAACAGCTCAAAAGACTGGATATGGACACCAAAGAATTGATAATGCTGCGGTTTTATTCGGAGTTAAGCTTTAAAGAAATAGCTGCGATGCGCTTTGAGCCGATAGGAACAACGTTGTCGAAAGTGCATCGAGGATTAAAGAAACTGCGGGAGCTAATGGAGCAGTAAAATAATTATGAGCAACAAAAACGAGGAAAATCTGAAAGGTTTGTTCGAGAAGTTTTTCGACCCGGCAGAGGCTGAAAAAATGACGGAAGACATCTGCAGGGGTGAGGAAATTCTCAAGAGCCATCCCGCACCCCGGCCTGCCGATGCGCTTATAGCCGATATAAAAGCAAAAATTTCACAGGCTGCTCTTCGCCGGAGAAAAATAAATCTATACAGAAAACTTGCTTACAGGATGGTTGCTGCGGCGGCGGCTATTATTGTTCTGGTATCCATAACAACAAAACTGGCCGAAAAAAACAAACCTGAAAAATCTGTTACTGCTTCGGCAAGCTCCAAAATGATGTGGGATGATGCAGACTCGGCGGTTTTGACCACTGAAATCGAACAGGCTGAAGAGGACGTGCTTGCTCTGCAAACAGGCCAAAACGGCAACGGTTATAAAGAAACGGAACTGACAGAACTGGAAATAAATGTAACAGAAATCAGCAGTAATTTTTGGAAAGGATAGAAAAATGAAGACACTTTATGGAACAATACTGGTTTTGATGACGGCGGCAGCTATCAGCCTGACAGCCGCCCGACCAGGTGTGGCTGCAGAAGACCCAAATGAACCTCTTTTACTCAAAGGGGAACCAAATCTGCCGCAGGGGCCGGCAGGGACGCCGGAAGAAAGATTCGAACATCGCAGGAGACCCAGAGACCGTATGGAGCACAGGATGCAGCAGAGGTTTCAAGCCGAAGGGAATATGCCGCTTATGCCGCCTGGTATGCCGGAATCTCGTATGCCTGGGCGGGAAATGAGAAAAGAGTGGATGGCTGAACGACAGGCCGAATATCTCGAATGGCTTAAGAAAAATTATCCCGATGAAGCTGAAAAACTGGCTCAAGCGAAAAAAGACAACCCCGAACTCTACAGAAGAAAGCTAATGCACAGTATGAAAAAATACGAGAGAATCGAAGAGGCAACAATTGAAAATCCAAAGCTGGTCGAGATACTTAAAGAAGACCTGGTACTGAGGGAAAAACAAAATGAGCTGGCAAGTAAAATTAAAGCCGCAACCAATGAGAATGAAAAGAAAGAGCTGACCAAAAAGCTGGAAGAGATAACCAGCCAAAGGTTCGACTCGATTATAAAAAAGAAACAAATAGAATACGAGCAGATGCGGGAAAGACTCGAACACCTGCAAAAACGAGTTCAGGAAAGCCAGACCGAAATTGAAAAATGGAAGGCGTCAAAATCTGAAAAGGTAAAAGAGCGTATGCAGGAACTTATGAGCGGAACCGAAAAGTTTCAATGGGACTAAAAAATAGACCAAAGACACAAGACCCCGGATTCAAGGCCAAGGCCCTGCAGGTATTTCTGCGGGGCCTTATTTTTTATAGAGCCGCCCCCGCTCGGCCTCGGTGGCACGTCTGAGAATTTTCTTTTCCTTTGAGGTCAGGTTATGAATGCCCTGGTCGTGGACCTTCTGCAGGATGCGGTCCAGCTCGATGCGCAGCTCCCGCTCGGCGGCAATCTTTCTCTTCCACAAAGAAGACCGGATTCTCAATTTGATTCCGGCCCGCCAGGATTGCGAGAAAACATAAACAGCGCCAGCAGCCATACCCGCCAGGTGAGCTGCGTCGCCGCCGGCATTGGCTTGTCTTGTTATTACAGTTACAAGGTAGATAGCGGTAAAGGCCACTGCCGCCGCCCGTATCGGCACAGGGAAGATAAGAATAAAAACGATAAAATGCGGAAAAAGGATTGCGCAGGCCGCCAATACACCGAGAATCGCCCCTGAGGCCCCTATCATAGGAACGGCAGGCAGGAATCCTACCGCCACGAGCAAGGTGTAAAACATCGCCCCTGCAATTCCACAGAAAAAGTAAAATATCAAAAATTTTCTGCTGCCCCAGTGCCGTTCAAGTGTCGGTCCGAGAAAGCACAGGCCGAGCATATTGAAGACAATGTGCGTTACGCTGCCGTGCAGGAACTGGTAGGTTACAAGCCGCCAGACCTGAAATATCGTCGGCAGGTCAACGGGATAAACTGAAAACCACACATTAAGCAGCGAATCGCCGCCAAAAATCTGGGCAAAATAAGTTACGACATTTATAATCAGCAGCCATTTAACCACAGGCGTAAGCTGAGGAAAGCCTATCCGCATCTGAGGAGCGTTCGAGAACGACGCCTTATGCTCTGACTGACTGTAATCTCTGTCGTAAAGACCCATAGTATTGCCCTATAAATATTGTTCTACGATAACTATAATATTGGGTGGACGTCAAGTTTGTAAGCAGATTTTTCGACAACACCGGATAAAATGGGTTTGACCCTTTCGACAAGCTCAGGGCAATTTTACCCGCCATATATGGGGGTAAAATTGGCTTTGATTGGCTTTGATGGTTCGACGCGCTTCGCTTGCTCACCATAAATTGGGTTTGTTTTGGGTTCGTTTGGGTTCGTTTTTGCATCGTCAAAAGACTCGATTTTCTTTCATAATCCATTGTTATATAATGGGTTAGGTTCATTTTTGGTTTTTCGGAAATTGGGTTCGTTTCGCATAATTTACTCTGTTTTGATTGATTTTTCTGCCCAAGATAGACAATAAGCGCCTCCGTTTTACCAAATGTAACAACAGATAAAATACAACACACTCCAAACAAGTTTTAACAGGTTATTTTCAAGCTGGGTTTGCTAACCCTAACGACCTTGCCCCCTTGGGCAGGCAAACAGACGTTCACCACTGCACTACCCTGAGTGCAGGGTGGGTATTATACCATATTTTTGGGGAAAAAACAAGAAAAAATAATGCGGATTAGTGAGCGAAGTGCTGCCGAGGCCGCGATGAGGAAACCGACAGTGAGTATGCCGGAGGCATACGAGAAAAATAGTATCCGAACCGCAGGCAGCACGAGCAAGCACGAAAGACAGGAGACAAAATTGTGTTAAAACTTGCGGGGGAAATTTGGCTTTGAAAAAGGTCGCAGTTTGGGTAGACTTATAAGTCAGTTCAAAAGACAAGAGTAAAAAGGCAAAAGGAAAAAAGTTAGGGTAGGGAAAAATATGAAATCAAAACTTTCTATAATTTTAGTTGCGGTATGTTTGTCAGCAGGTTGTACAGGTCCAATTTCTGAAAGACATCACGAAGAACCTCCAGCCCTGCTCTATTCCTTAGATGACAAGGATAGACTTATACAAATGGCTGAGAAGAGATTTGGAAAACTAGCTGATGCGGATGAGATTTTATTTGATGCGGTGGCGGATGGCAATTGGGCAGATTATAGCGAAGGAGGGGATAAAGATAGACCTGAAAATGCAAATAGCTGGGGAGAAAGACGGACTATAAATGCAAACCGGATTGAGTGGCTTTGTCGAGATAAAAAGGCAAAAGAGCTTGTGACAGATAAGGGAATACAGATTATAGGAGCGAAGATTGTAGGAATACTTGATCTTAGTTATGCGGAGATTCCGTTTCCGCTTTCTTTTTGGGAATGCGATTTTACTAAAGAGATATATTTGTATTCTTCTACGATGAAGTATCTTGCTTTTAAAGGATCACGAACAGGTTCAATTATGGCAGATGGAATTAAAGTAGAAGTTGGAGTATTTTTTAAAGATGGTTTTATAGCAAATGGGGAAGTTCGTTTTCTAGGAGCGGATATAGGAAAAGATTTCGATTGCACTAATAGTGAGTTTGTCAATAAAGGCAGAAGAGCAATTTCGGCAGACAGAATGATCATAAAAGGCGATGTATCTTTGAAAGATGGTTTTAAGGCCAATGGAGATGTTGGTTTTCCTGGGGCAACGATAGGTGGAGATTTTGTCTGCAATAATGGTGAATTTATTAATGAAGGCGGCAGAGCAATTATTGCAGATAGGATTAATGTAAAAGGGGGCGTATTTTTGGGAAACGATTTTAGAGCAAATGGAGAGGTTCGTTTTCTGGGAGCAGTGATAGGCGGAAACTTAGTTTGCGAAAAAGGAGAGATTATTAACGAAGGCAGAAGGGCACTTTCGGCAGATGGAATGAATGTAAAGGGCAACGTGTATTTGAGAGATGGTTTCAAGGTGGAAGGGTTAATTAGCTTTGTGAGTGCGACCATTAGCGAGAATTTTTTTTGGAGAGATATCAATCTTACTGAAAACACGGTACTTGATTTGAGGAATGCCAAGGTAAGGGTGTTATGGGATGATGAGAAAAGCTGGCCAGAGAAAGGAAATTTGTTTCTGGACGGGTTTGTCTATGAGAATATAGGAGATTATTCACCGAAGGATGCGAAGAGCAGGATTGAATGGTTAAACAGGCAGGATGCGAACCAATTTCAGCCCGGCCCTTATGAGCAACTTGCGAAAGTGCTTGAGAAAATTGGGCACAATGAAGATGCGATAAAGATTCTTATTGAGAAAGAGAGGCAAATAACAAAGCGGGGCGGTTTTGGTTGGTGGGGAAGGTTTGGGAGAGATATTTTTGATTTTACTATTGGATATGGATACCGGCCCTGGCAGGCCTTGTGGTCTATAGGAGCATGTATTGTAATCGGGTTTTTCATTTTTTGGGGAGGACATAAGGCGGGTGTTATCGTTCCGATGGAAAAGGATGCATACGTTTCTGGGCAAGGAGGTCAGCTTCGGGAGAGGTATCCTAAGTTTAGTTTTTTAGGGTTTAGTTTTTTAGGTGCTTTAGTATATTCGATAGATATGTTTGTGCCGGTGCTTGATTTACGAATGGCAAAATACTGGATACCGGATGCAAATAAATCAGGGAAGTTCCTCCGGTTTATTCCCGTCAGAGGAGATTTTGTACGCGGATATATGTGGCTTCATATTATTGCTGGCTGGATACTTACGACGTTGTTTGTTGTGGGACTGACAGGGCTGGTGCGGACTTAGTTTCGTAGTGCGAGGTGCGGAGTGCGTGTTGCGTATGTTGAAAAAAACTGGATTCCCGCTTTCGCGGGAATGACAAAGGTGAAAAAGTAACCCACGCAATAACCCCCGATTACGACATTCGAGGGCAGGATTGCGGGGCTAAATATTTTTTTGAAGGTCGCCGTGCGGTTCGGGTTTGTCCTGCCCCATTTTCTCGAATATCAGTATCAAGACCACGCCGAGTATTACCATAACGATGCTCATAATCTGCGAGACTGTCAGGCCGTCAAACTCGAAAGGACTGTCATCGCGGAGAAATTCCACAAGAAATCTTGTGATGCCATAAAGGACAATCGCCAATCCAAATGTGCAGCCCGGCTTTCGGAAAAGCAATTTCCTGTTTTGGGAAGTATCATCCTGATAACTGCGCCAAAAAAAGTAAAGCAACGCACACATAATTGCTGCAACCGCAGACAAATATAACTGGGTTGGATGAACAGGCAGGCAGCGATATGGGCCTTTCTCAACCATTTCTTTCTGCTGCCAGTTGAGATATTTTACAGGTTTTAAATCCTGGTTCCAGACACCGTTATCATCATAGTAACCGAAAAATTCGGTCGGCAGAATTAACTGGGGCTGGGAGCGGCCTCTTTCGAGATTCGGGTATACCTGGCTGCGATATGCAAATGAGCCGTAAGGAAAACGAATTGCCCAGGGGAGATTTGTCGGTTTGCCGAAACAGCAGCCGTTCAGGAGGCAGCCGATTCTGCCGAATATCACCGCCAGCATCACTCCGATGGCCAAAATATCGAGACAACGGCGGATGGGCAGTTTGCGATGCCACAAATAAAAAATAACAGCAGCAATGGCCAGGATTATGCCGCCCAGAAATTCCAGTCCGCCCTGCCAGATTGCAAAAATATAAAGCAGATGTCCCGCAAACTTTTCTTTGAAATAATGAACTACATAGAAAATACGGGCGCCTATCACCCCCGCTATCAAGCCGTAAAGAGCCACGTCAGAAATAATCTGAGGATTAGACGTTATTCTGCGACTAAGACGCTTCGCCAGGGCAACGGCTGCCAGAAAGCCGATGACCAGCATCAGGCCGTAGCTCTTTATGGTCAACTGCGTAAAGGGTATTCTGAAAAGTTCAGGAAACACGGGGAATTTCCGATTTCTAATCGACTTTTTTAATCTTGTTGTTTTTGTCGAGAATAATAATTTTGGGTTTAAGTTTTTTGGCTTCAGCAGGTGTGTAATAACTGAAACTGAAAATAATGATAATATCTTTCGGCCTGACCAGCTTAGCGGCTGCGCCGAGCAGCACAACTTGGCCGGAATCGGCCTCCGCAGGCACAGCATAAGTTTCCAGCCTGTTGCCGTTGTTCAAATCAGCGACCAGAACGGCCTCGTAGGGCAAAATACCCGCTGCCTTCATCAGCGCAGAATCTATCGCAATACTGCCGGTATAATGCAGCTTCGTATCCGTAACCGTCGCACCGTGCAACTTGCTTTTTAGCATTTTCAGAAACATAAGGGCGTCGATTATATATTATTTTTTCCCCACGTCCAGCAGGATATTGTCAATAAGCCGGGTTGAGCCGATCCTGACAGCAAGTGCAACCAGCACCCTGCCCGAAATGCGGTCGATTGCCTCCAGCGTTTCAGCATCGACTATACTTATATATTCTATCTCTATCAAAGGAGAACTGTTCAGTATTTTGCGCATTTGAGCCGTAATTTCAGGCACATTTCTAACGCCTGCCTCGACCATTGCCCTGAATTTTTGAAGCGACTTATAAAGAAGAGTCGCATCTTTTTTCTGCACAGGCGTCAGGTATTGATTTCTGCTGCTGACCGCAAGGCCGTCCGGCTGGCGAACGGTGGGACAAACAACAATCTTTAGCGGCATATTCAAATCCGCTGCCATTCGTTTTATTACAACAGCCTGCTGGGCGTCCTTTTGGCCGAAAAAGGCAATGTCCGGCAGAACAATATTAAACAGCTTCGCACAGACGGTGGCTACGCCGCAAAAATGCCCCGGACGAGACTGGCCGCAAAGCGGCCCGGTCAGTTTCTCAACGTTTACCCACGTAAGATTCTCATCCCCATACATCTCTTTTGCTGTCGGCGCAAAAACAACATCGACGCCCGCTTTTCTGCAGATTTTCAAGTCAGCCGCAAGCGGTCGGGGATATTTTTCAAAATCTTCTCCTGCGCCGAACTGTGTTGGATTAACAAAAATACTTACAACAGCAAATTCACACCTTTTTTTCGCCGCTTCAATCAACGATATATGGCCGATATGCAGCGCACCCATAGTCGGCACAAAACCGATAGTCTTGCCCGCATTTCGGGCGATTTTTACAAGTTTTCTAACTGACTTTATTGTTTTCGCAATCTTCATCATATCGCCGTATAACATTTTATCTGGTTTGCCAGATGTTCGACACTGCTATCTTCCATATAATCCGACATTGATATGCGAATGACCGGGCAGGTTTTCCAGTCTGAAAGAAGCCTATCGTAATCGTCACTCAGCCCCTGCAGAAACTGCGGCTCGATTTTCTGCTCGTAAGGACGATTGCGCTTATGGATACGCTCTAAGCAGCTCTGCACCGAGTCTACCGGATATATTACCAGTACCGGGGCAACGATTCTTGCTGCGAAAGTTGGGTAAATCTCTTTATACAGGCTCAACTGACGGGCGTTGAGCAATCTATTTGCATAAATCCGCTCCTTGTCAAAAACATAATCGCTTATATAAATCTTTCCCTTCTCCAGCACATCTTTGCTTAATTGTTCCGCCCTGCCGGTGAGAAAAAATAGCTGCGAATCCAGCGCAAATTCTTTTTTGCCGGCGTAAACTTCCGGCAAAAACGGGTTTTTATCGTAAGGCTCCAACAATATTCTGCATTTGAGCAGGCCCGACAATTTTTTTGCCAGAGTGGTTTTGCCTACGCCGATGACACCTGCAAAGCTGACAAGCTGCGGCACATCGGGATTGGGGACAAAATCATTGCCGCCGAGTCTTGCTTTCAGCTCGCTTACGGTCTCTTTTATTACCGGATGCAGCAATTTAGCGTCAAGCTCATATAAACCTTTCAGCACAAAGCAGCGCAGGTGCAGTTGCGGATGGGGGACAACCAAATCGGCCCTGTTTATAATGTCCTGCCCGAAAAGCAGGAGGTCCAAATCAATCGTTCTTGGCTGCCATTTTTCACCTCCCCTGTTTCTGCCGAGTAAATTTTCAATATCAATCAGCCTGCGGTGCAGGGCTTTGGCGTCTAAAGCGGTCTTGATTTCCGCAACAGCGTTGAGGTATTTCGGCTGGCTGGCGTGACCAAGCGGGTCGGTCTCAATAAGAGCGCTTAGTCTTGACAATTTTGTATCGTCAGTTCCGCCAAGTGCCTCGGCAGCTTTTCTGATGTAATTTTCCCTGTCACCGAGATTGCTGCCCAATCCGATATATGCTGTTGTAAGTTTAGCCATTATTGTCAGACGGCAGAGAAACGCTCCATCGCTTCCTTGACCTCATCCGGTTTGCCGAAAGCCGTAAGACGCAGATACCCTTCTCCGGTCGGCCCGAAACCAGCACCGGGCGTCCCGACCAGATTCGCCTTTTGCAGAAGGCGGTCAAAAAATTCCCACGAGCCTAAGCCCGCCGGCGTTTTCATCCAGATATACGGCGCATCGACGCCGCCGTAAACCTGATAGCCAAGGCCGGTAAGTGTCTTGCGGATTAACGCCGCATTGGCCATATAAATATCGATAATCCGGCGAACCTGCTTTTTGCCCTGCGGGGTATAAACCGCTGCGGCCCCGGTCTGCGATATATACGAAGCGCCGTTGAACTTCGTGCTGTGACGCCTGTTCCACAGCGGATTTAACTCGACCGCCTTGCCGGCCTTTGTGCAGGCCACCACCTGTTTCGGCACAACGGTAAAAGCGCACCTGACACCCGTAAAGCCCGCCGTCTTGGAGAAACTGCGAAACTCAATCGCAACCTCTTTGGCCCCATCGACCTCATAAATCGAGTGCGGGACATCAGGCTCGGTGATATACGCCTCATAAGCAGCATCGAAAAGTATTATCGCCTTTGTGCGTTTTGCGAAATCGACCCATTTGGCCAAGTCCTTTTTCGTGGCCACTGCTCCTGTCGGATTGTTCGGAAAACACAGGTAGATAATATCCACCGCTTCTGCGGGCAAATCGGGGATAAAACCATTCGCAGGCGTGCAGGGCATATAAACTATTTTATCATATCGGCCGTTCTGTCCTGCTTGACCGGTTCTACCTGCCATAACGTTCGTGTCCACGTATGCCGGATACACAGGGTCAGGGACGGCTACAACGTTTTCTGTGCCGAATATTTCCTGTATGTTTCCCGTGTCGCACTTGGCGCCGTCACTGACAAATACCTCGCTTTCGTCTAATTCAATGCCGCGGCTGTTAAAATCATTTTCGATTATCGCATTGATTAGAAAATCGTAACCCTGTTCCGGCCCATAGCCGTGAAAGCCTGCTTCGCTGCCCATCTCATCAACAGCTTTCTTCATCGCTTTGACGATAGCGGGCGGCAGCGGCTGGGTAACATCGCCTATGCCGAGACTGATTATTTTGGCACCGGGATTTTGTGCCTGAAAAGAAACGACCCGCCGGCGAATCTCCGGAAACAGATAACCTGCCGTCAGTTTCAAAAAATTCTCATTGACTTTTATCATTACCGAGGTATTCTATAATATGGTAAAGGTCTTTGCCATATAAAACTCAATCCAAAAGAAAGGGACAAAAATGCCGAAAAATCTGAATCGCCGCAAGTTTTTGAAGGACTCCCTGCTTACATCCGCAGGGGTGGTATCAGCACTGAGTTTTGAAGAGAAAGCCCTGCTGGCAGCCGTATCCAAAACAAATGAGCCAAACACTCCCCTGCCGAAAGAACCCGTCAAAGGTCTGCCGACCGGCAAAATCGGCAACGTTACCATAAGCAGGCTTATTGCCGGTGGAAATCTAATCAGCGGCTTCGCCCACAGCAGAAATTTGATTTATGTATCCGAGCTGTTAAAACATTATTTCACCGATGAAAAGATTTTTGAGACGCTGCGGCTGTGTGAGGAAAACGGAATAAATACTGCTATACTTAGACTCGACGATGACATCATCAGAATCCTCAACAAGTACCGCAAAGATATGGGCGGAAAAATACAGTGGATTGCGCAGGTCAAGGTAAAAGAATCCGACCTCACAGGCGGTGCAAAGCAGGCTATAGATAATGGAGCGGTCGGCGTCTTTAGTCACGGCGGCATCGGCGATGAACTCTTCAAAAACGGCAAAATCGAACTGCTCGCAAAATTCGTCTCATTTGTTCAGGATAAAAAGATAATCGCCGGTATCGGCGCTCATTCGCTGGATGTCCCTGTGGCCATCGAAAAAGCGGGGATAAAACCCGATTTCTACTTCAAGACCTTAAATACCGCCGACTATGAATGTAAAGACCCGCAGCAGGTACTATACTTTATGGAGAAGGTGAAAAAACCGTGGATTGCCTTCAAAGTCCTCGGTGCAGGCGTGACACATCCGAAAGAAGGCTTCAAATACGCCTTCGATAACGGAGCGGATTTCATAGCCGTAGGAATGTACGATTTCCAGGTCAAAGAAGATGTGGTTATTGCAAAGGAGGCGCTGTCCGGCGCACAAAATAGAAAACGCCCCTGGAAATAAAGGGCAAAAAACCACCGTTCCGCTTTTAATAGCCTGCTTCCTTGAATTCCTTGTCGAGCAGTGCCTTTAATCTCATATAGTCCCTGTTTCTCGTGGGATGATGATTGAACTTTCTCCCCGAAGCCTTTAATTCTACGGTGCGCACCTCCTCGATAAAACTGTCTGTGGCCGAGGTTCGCAGAATAACACCGCCGTTCGGGTCTACTCCGAAAACACCTCCCTCGTGGTTCGAGACAACACCCTTAATGCCTTCGGTTGCAGAGCCGACAACATTTGTCGACAGGATATAGATGTTGTAAAAATACGCGGCGCCTGCATACATTTTTTGATGTCTTTCCTGCTCGGCTTTTATTTTTTTTGCGCAGAATTCGGGAGTGAGGACATCAGGCCAATCATCGACGCGTGCTGCGTGAGCTGCGAGAATAAGGTCGACATCGTGGAGTTTGTGAATCATCGTTATTTCCGGGAAAAGATTATCGTAGCAGATTGAAATTCCGAATCTGACATCGTTAATATCAAAAACTTCAATTTTTTGGCCTTCAGCGAAAAACCTGGGTTCATCGCTCGACAGGTATATCTTTCTCTGCACGCCGAGGAATTTCCCTTTATCGGCGACCATTACGCTGTTGTAAATAACGCCATCAGCACGCTCGCCGATACCGACGCAAATACACAACTGATACTGCTGCGACATTTTAAGAACAGCCTGGCTAAGCGGGCCTTCGGGCACGGGTTCTGCGTTTTTCTCCATCGTCGGCCGATGTCCCCCGTGGCCGGTGAGCATACATTCGGGCAGCAGGATAAGTCTTGCACCGTCCTTCTGGGCAATTTTACAGGCGTTTTCGACATGCTTGAGGTTTTCGTTCGGGTCGGAAAGTGTCGATTTCAAAGCAGCGACCGTGACCTTTATATCCTTCATTCCCGTAGAACGGTATCGGCCTTTCCAGTCAACGGGCGTATGTGAGGCCGCAATTGCTGCAGCACCGGCTAATATCAAAATAAACAAACTCACCTTAAACAATGTTTTGCATCGGCTTCTCATTATCTTTTCTCCTTTCGCTATTTGTCGCTTAACCAGCTTGGGCCATAATTTATATCGACCTTTAAGGGGACATCAAGCTTAATGGCCTCGGTCATTTCTTTGGCTATCCATTTGGCATCCTTTTCAGCCCGTGAGGCCGGCAGTTCAAAAACAAGCTCATCGTGAATTTGCAGTATCAATTTGACCGGCAGGTTCTCGTCCTCTATTTTCCGCTGAATGTTTATCATAGCAACCTTTATCAAATCCGCCGCAGAACCCTGAATAACGGTATTTATAGACAGCCGTTGTGCCTGTGAACGTTTGGCGGCATTTTTGATATCCAGATTCGGAATGTTCCGTCTACGGTGCAGTATGGTTTCGGCGTAGCCGGTGCGTTTGACGTCAGCAACTACGCTGTCCATAAACTTGCGTATTGAACTATAACGCGCAAAATAGCTGTCGATAAACTTCTTCGCCTCCGCCTGACTTATCCCCACCGACTGCGACAACCCGAAGGCGCCCTGCCCGTAGATTATGCCGAAGTTGACCGCCTTGCATTGCGAGCGCATCTGGCTTGTTACCTTCTCGATAGGGACATTATAAATCTGTGAAGCGACGAAACGATGAATGTCCTGGTCGGCTGCAAAGGCTTCTCTTAAAGCCTCGTCTTTTGAAAAATGCGCAAGCAGCCTTATCTCAATCTGGGAATAATCTGCACTCAAAATGCAGTCGCTTTTATTTTTCGGCACAAAAGCCGCCCGCACCCTGCTGCCGATTTCGGTCCGGATGGGGATGTTCTGCAAATTCGGATTGCTGGAGCTGAGCCGGCCTGTTGCGGTTACAGTCTGATTGAATGAAGCATGCACCCTGCCGGTTTTCGTATTTATCAAATAGCCCAGCTTGTCAACATAAGTATTTTTCAGTTTGCTTAACTGCCGGTACTGGAGAATCAGTTCAATAACAAGGTGCTGCCCGGAAAGCTCCTCAAGCACACTCGCATCCGTGCTTAGGCTCGTTTTACCTGCACGAATCGGCTTAAGTCCCAGCCTGTCAAAAAGCACCTCAGCAAGCTGCTTCGGCGAATCAATATTGAAAACTGTCCCCGCCGCTTCGTAAATCTTCTCCGTGAGCGATTCGAGCATCCCGTTTATTTCGCCGGACATCCCCTTCAACAACTTGGCGTCGAGCGAAACGCCGTTATATTCCATCGCCGCCAGAACCGATACAAGCGGCATTTCAACTTCTTCGAACAACTTTTTCAGAGACGGCTGTTTTTCAAGGCGGTCTTTCAGGTAAATATACAACTGAAATGTTACATCGGCGTCCTCGCCCGAATACTCACAGGCCGCAGCAGTATCAACCATATCGAACGTAAGCTGATTTTTGCCTTTGCCGATAAGGGCCGATATTGGAACCGTCTGGTAATTGAGAAAATCCATCGCCATATTGTCCAATGAATGGCTGTTGCGCTGCGGGTCGAGACAATAAGAGGCAACCATCGTGTCAAAATAAACTCCCTTTACCGGCATTTGTGCGTTTTGCAGAACAAGCATATCGTATTTTATGTTCTGCCCGATTTTTTTTATCTTTTCGTCCGCCAGTATCGGCGATAGTTTTTGACGAACTGCCGCTCCATCAAGATGCGCAGAACCGAGCGGAGATTTTACCGCCAGGTAAAAAGCTTTATGAGTCTGCCAGGAAAAGCTGATACCGACAAGCTCTGCTCGCATTGCCTCGATTGATGTAGTTTCCGTATCGATTGCAAATAGTTTTTGTTTTTTAAGCTCTGCCAGGAATTTATCGAATTTTTCCTGCGTATCGATAAGCTGGTAATCGTGAGCGACTGTTTTTGCTGAGGCGGTTTTGCCAGACTCCTGAAGGGTTTCTTTTTTGGGCGGCGCTGCGGGTTGAGGCTCTGCGGAACTCTTCAGGCCTAATTGCGTCAGAAGTCGATTAAAGCCAAGCTCGGTAAAAATCCGCGTAAGCTCCTCCCCGTTAAATTCTTTCAAGGCAAACGCCTTGTCGTCGATTTCTACCGGGGCATCGCGGTCTATCGTAACAAGTTTCCGGCTCAGTGACACAATTTCTCTGGAACTTCTGAGATTATCGCCGCGTTTGCCCGTTATTTCGTCCGCATGCTTGTAGAGGTTTTCGACAGAACCGTATTTTTTAATCCATTCGATGGCGGTCTTCGGCCCCACATCGGCGACGCCGGGGACGTTGTCTGAGGTGTCCCCCTGTAGCGCAAGGACATCAATAAACTGCTCCGGGGCAACACCCATTTCTTTGCGCATTGTGTCGGGACTGGTGCGATTGCCTGTCTTTATATCATAAACAAAGGTATGGTCATTGAGAAGCTGAAGCATATCTTTATCTGTTGCACAAATATATGTTTCAATCCCTTTAGATGATGCTTTTTTAGCGAGAGTGCCGATTACGTCATCAGCCTCGAAACCATCGACCCTCAGAACCGGTATGTTCATCGCACCAAGAATCTGTTCAATCCGGCTTATCTGCCCCGGCATATCATCCGGCATTGGCGGTCGATGAGCCTTATATTCAGAATACATCTTGACCCTGAATGTCGGCGTCTTGCTGTCCATCGCAACAACCAGCATATCAGGCTTTTCACGCTGGATAAGCCCCACGATGGCGGTCGTGAAGATGTATGTTGCCTTGGTCGGCTCCCCTGCAGGACTTGTAAGCCGCTGGCTCATCGGAGCAAAGTAGGCGGCATAAATATGGGCGTGGCCGTCAATTATGTATAGTTTTTTTGCCATTGTTAAACACTTTATTTGCTATGCCCCCCAATGTCAAGGTGCAAGGCAAAGATGCTACTGCGTTTTCTTATGCAAAGCCTTAAGAATATTGCGGGCATTGGTGTGATTGGGGTCGATTTGCAGCGTGCTGCGAAATTCAGCCACAGCCTCGCCGGTTTTTCCCTGCCGGAAAAACAAAACACCGAGATTGTAGTGCATATCGGCATCATAAGGTTTGAGACGCAGGGCCTGACGAAAATGAACGGCTGCTTCATCGAACCTGCCCTGAGAGCCAAATATATCGCCGAGATTATTGTGTGCCTCCGCAAAATATGGTTTTATCTTCAGCGCCTCATTGTAGTGATTAACAGCCTCATCCAGCCTGTACTCCAACCACAGTGCATTGGCGAGGTTATAGTGCGCCTCGGCATTATCAGGTTTGAATTTCAGCATTTCAGTATAGTATTTAATGTTTTCATCAGGGTCGCCTTCGTATGTCAGCACAGATTTGGTCTCTTTGGCCTGCGCCCAGGCCAAATCAGGCTTTATTCGCAGCGCCTCATCATAATGTGCAAAGGCATTATCGGATTTACCCTGTCTGGAAAATATCATACTGAGATTGAAATGCGCCTCGGCAAAATCAGGTTTGACGCGCAGAGCCTGTTCAAAATGAGAGGCAGCATCGTCGAGCCTGCCCTGGTTCATCAGGATATAGCCGAGATTATTTTGCGCCTCTGCGAAATCAGGTGATAGTTCCAATGCCTTCGTAAAGTAATATTCAGCATCATTAAAATCTCCCCTTCTGAACGAAATAATCCCCAGCCCGCTAAGGGCCTTCGGAGAGCCGGGCTCAATCTGCAGGACCTGCGTAAAATTCACGGAAGCCTCATCGAGTTTATTCTCAGATAACAGCGCTCCCCCTAATGCCAGATGTGCCCACCAGTTATTCCGAACCGCCTCTGCTGCGTGCCTGTATAGCGTTATATCGTTACGCCAGTATCTTACCTGGCAATTTGTGATAACACCAAGAGCCAGAAGCAGTATTGATGCGGACAACTGAAAAAACGTTTTTTTGTGAGGCAATCGAGCAAAAATGTCAGGAATACCCCACGCAATGATTATAAAAAGACCTGTAAGCGGGATGTAGGTATACCGGTCAGCCGAGGCCTGCACGCCCACCTGTACGAAACCAGCGACAGGCACGAGCGTAATAAGATACCAGAACCAGCCGACCATAAAATATGGGTATTGCCGGACCTTCAGGACAGCCATAATTGTAATACCTACAAGTAACAGGGCTGCCGCCACAACATTCCAGAATGGCGGATTATCAATCAAATGCGGATAGAAAACCGCCAGCCGCCCGGGCCAAATCATCCGAAAAATATATGTCACGTAGCTTACCAGGGCATTCTCGATTCGATAAGACAATGAGAATTCCGCAAAAGATTTGACTGTCCCCTCCTGCTTTTGAATAACATAGACCGCGCCCGCAGCGATTATCGACAAAATTAAAAATGGAAGTTTCTCTAAAATCTGGTTTATCATACTGGTCTTGAGTCTTGCATCTTGTGTCTTGAGTCTATTCAACGGCCAGTAGTCCAGCAGCAACAGCACTAATGGCAGCGTAACAAGCATTTGTTTGGACATCAGCCCAAGGGCAAAAGCCAGAAGTGCCGACAGATAATACCCGGTTTGCAGCCTTTTGACATATCGAACATAAGCTGCTATGGTCAGCAGCCCGAAAAAAGTGCTGAGTATATCCTTGCGCTCGGACGCCCAGGCTACGGATTCAACGTGAAGCGGATGCAGTGCAAATAAAGCAGCCGCAAAAGCGCTTTGCCAAAGCAGACCGGTTGTGCTTTTCAGTACATAAAACAACAATAAGACATTAGCTGTGTGAAACAGCAAGCTCACAAGATGGTGCCGGCCGGGATTTAGGCCAAACAATTGGCAGTCCAGCATATGTGACAGCCAGGTAATCGGATGCCAATTGTATGCGTGCGATGTTGTGAACGCCCAAACAATATTTTCCCAGCCCAGCCCGGTCTTCACGTGATTATTGTTGGTGATATACAGGTCATCATCAAAAGTGCTGATAAATTTATTGTTGTGCAGCGGCCAAAAAGCTGCAAGAGTGATGAAAATAAGGACGACGCAAACCCCGAAAACCTGCTGTTTATTCAATAACTTATCCATTTATCGCAGGGAACAACTTTGACTTAATCAGCTTCATTTTGGCCAGTCTGAATATCAAAGCCGTCCACAGGCACCCGAAACCATACGTCAGGCTGCGCCTAAAGTTAATCGATGAAGCCTCCGGAAAATATTTCGTCGGGCAGCTCACCTCCGCTATCGTATGCTCATACCATAAAATTTGTGCCAGCATCTGGTTGTCGAACACAAAATCATCGGAATTGGTTTCGATAGGCAATTCCTCCAGCACCCTGCGGGAAAAAGCCCTGTAACCCGTATGATATTCGGAAAGCTTGGCGCCTGTCAGAATGTTTTCCGCCAGCGTCAAAAACCGGTTTGAAACATATTTCCAGAACGGCATTCCGCCCTTCAGTGCGTAACCGCCGAGAATCCTCGACCCAAGAACACAGGCATACAAGTCATTACCTATCATAGATGCCATCGCGAGTATCAGTTTGGGTGTATACTGATAATCGGGATGCACCATAATAATGATGTCAGCCCCGTTCTGCAGCGCAAGTCTATAACAGGTTTTTTGGTTTGCGCCGTAACCCCGATTGTCCGAATGCACGTCAACCACCGTGTGAGGCAGACTCGCTGCAATAGCCGCCGTCTCATCTTTGCTGGCATCGTCAACAACAACCACCAGGTCCACAATGTTTTGAGCCATTACTTCTTCATAAGTCTGGCGCAGAGTCTGGGCGGCATTGTAGGCAGGCATAATAACAACAACTTTTTTACCATTAAACATAAAGGTTTATTATAACAGTTTTTCAAACAATAAAAAACCTAAATTAAATTTTTAAACCCCTCTAAAAAGGATGAACACACCCGCCTCCCCCCATCGCAGCAGCTTTCCTTGCCCACCGGAAAATTTGCATTTGACTCATACCGGCCGCCACTGTATTGTAGTCATAGTAGCAGATTCTTAACTGACTGCCTATCTGGACACCATATAAACACAAATTATCTGTAAAGAAGCAAAAATTAGACAAGATTATATGTTTGGTTGTAGAAATTCACACACAGACAAAACTTCTTATGAAGACAAACACCGACACGATGTCCATATTCATACTCACGGTGCGATAGCCCCATCTATTTTTACCACTCAACGGGGAATTTGGGCCGTCAAGTGGTCGTTTCTTGGTTTATTCGCTACCGCCCTTTTTCAGGTTGTTATCGTCTTGCTCTCTGGAAGCGTGGCGCTTCTTGCCGATACAATTCACAACATCGGCGATGCCGCCACTGCTATTCCGCTATGGATTGCTTTTAGATTTGCACGAAAAAACCCCAGTAAACGGTTTACTTATGGTTACGGTCGGGTGGAAGACTTAGCAGGTGTAGCAATTGTACTCACTATCCTGTTTAGTGCCGTCGTTGCGGGCTACGTATCCATTGATCGCTTCTTTCATCCACAAACGGTGACGCATCTCTGGGCAGTAATTGTTGCATCTGTGATTGGTTTCCTCGGCAATGAGGCCGTAGCACAATTTCGTATCAAGGTTGGCAAAGAGATTGGCAGTGCGGCTCTCATCGCAGATGGTCATCACGCACGCGTTGACGGCCTGACCAGTTTGGCCGTCCTTTTCGGTGCACTCGGAGTCTGGCTGGGTTATCCTTTGGCAGACCCTCTCGTCGGTCTTCTTATTACTGCCTTAATCCTCAGAATCGTATGGGAATCGGGCAGATCTGTCTTCGCACGTTTGCTCGACGGCGTAGACCCCGAGGTTGTCGATGAAATCAAACATACTGTAAATCACACCGATGGAGTTTGCAACGTTGCTGAAATACGCGTAAGATGGTTGGGACACAGGCTTTATGCAGAACTAAATATAGCCGTAAGTCCTAAGCTTTCTGTTGAGGAAGCACACAAAATCGCCGCCGAAGTCCAACACCGGCTGTTGCATCATTTGCGATACCTTTCCAATGCCACAATCCACGTTGATCCTGCGAACGCATCAGGCGAAGAACACCATCGCATTATCAATCATACGCATGATGATTTGCCGCATCATTCACACTAACAGCAGTTAGCTGGTGCTGGTCGATGTTTTTCAGTATAATACTTATTAAACGCCTTTGGCTCTTTATTGCTCTGTTGAAAACTTATGCTGTTGTCATTCTGAACGAAGCGCAGCGAAGTGAAGAATCTCTTTTTTGCCTGAAAACGACGAGATTCTTCGCTACGCTCAGAATGACACCTGCGGTTTTCAATAAAGCAGCTTTTTATCCCGAAAGGTAAAAAATGAAATTTGGTTACGAACTACTTATTATTCTCTTAATGCTTTTTTTCAACGCCGTTTTTGCAGCCTACGAAATGGCTTTGGCTTCCATCTCCCGCGCAAGGCTTGTAACTCTTTGCCAGCAGAAAAAAAGAGGGGCGGAAGAAGCCTCTTATATGAAAAACAGAATGGAAGCAAGTCTCGCAGTCGTTCAGCTCGGCATTACACTCGCAGGCGCTATCGCCGCCGCTACTGGTGGCGCAGGTGCTCAGGAGTTTTTTGCACCCTATTTTGCACGGGCCCTCGGCATTTCGGAATTCTATGCCGACGTTTTGGCGGTTATCTGTATTGTTATCCCATTGAGCGCTTTTACCATTATTTTCGCCGAACTTGTCCCGAAAATGTTCGCTTTGGACAACAGGGAATGGGTCTGTCTGTCGCTTTCTCCCCCGATGAAAATGATTGCAACCTTCGCTAATCCGGTAGTGTCCTTTTTTGAGACGATTGTAAAAAATATTATGGGATTAAGCTCCAAAAAATTGAAGGGCGAAACGGCTTCTGCTTACGACAAACAGAGCCTTCACGAGTTAAATGCCGCTGCAGCGATTGCAAGGACTGCAAGGCTTATCGGCGCCCACGAAGAAAAAATCGTCCTTTCCGCCGCCCAGTTGCCTCATCGAAAAGTAACTGACATTATGCTCCCTGCCGCTGATATTTCTACAATCCCGATAAAAACCAGTCTCGCACAGGCACTGGTCAAGGCTCACCTTGATATGCATACCCGCTTTCCCGTATGTGAAGAAGAAAATAATCCTCAGACAATTGTTGGTTATATAAATTTTAAGGATATTATTAACGCCTTGAAGTTAAACCCTGAAAATCCCACAATTCAGGGGATTACGAGGCCTATCAAAAAGCTTTTCGCAGACACGTCTCTCTCACAGGCCCTGGCAGAAATGATGCGGGAAAAAATGCACATCACGGTAATTGTTTCAGCTAATCAACAGGTCATCGGGATGATTACTTTGGAAGACATTATAGAAGAGCTGGTGGGGGAAATTGAGGATGAGTTTGACCGTCTTCCCACCTATGTCCATCCCTGCGGCTCAGGCTGGATTATGGGCGGAGGAGTTCCGATGAAAGCGGTGGCCTCAACGCTTGGTATCGAACAACCTCCGGATTTGCCCGACCGTAATCCCGTCCTTGCTGAATGGGTCGTTCAAAAAATGGGCAGACCCGTCGAGGGCG